>Ga0209536_100006397_pt1 | contig 18035 bp, 15 predicted proteins | sample DeeMarSeWOR28_12_FD_187461 | JGI IMG/M metagenome (GOLD analysis project Ga0209536, IMG submission 187461) | Marine sediment microbial communities from White Oak River estuary, North Carolina - WOR-2-8_12 (SPAdes) (version 2) | ecosystem: Environmental > Aquatic > Marine > Intertidal zone >... | reverse complement strand
GTTCCATTGAGCAAGAAGATCCAAATCTTTTCCTGTTCCGAATCGATAGGTAATATTCAGCATCCTTTTTCCCCCACTATAGCTCTTATCGGAATAAATCCATAAACTCTTCATGCGGTTTCAGGAAATCTCCTGAAATCCATGAATCACTTTAAGAATGGATTTATATCGATACCCGGATAACAATCCCCATGCAGGATCGGCTCCGCCTTACCGGGCCCTTCTCAGATTCTCTCCCATATATTTTATTTCAGTCAGATCCTGTTTCAATGCACTCCAGCCATACCATAAAGTATAGTCGGGATTGGAATGGAAGGCTCCCTGAAAGGCCCGCATTCGATGTTCCAGGAACATGACAAAAAGCTTCTGTTCAATGGGGGTCGGAGCATCGTGAAATGCGAGAAGATCGGGAAACGCAAATTCGTAGGATTCCGGTTTGGAAAGCACTCCGTCCTCATAGAGCCCGGCGACCACCCTGATGGCTTCCGCCATCAGATGATCGGCTTCCTTAATCATCCGGTCCCCTTTCTCGAGTTCCGACTTGGCAAAATTCGCGCTGTGGCACCGGCTGCAGGTGGCAATCATTTTATCTCTTTCCTTTTCCCAATCTTCCTGGTTCAGCCGGGCAACCTGGGCGCCCTGCACAACCAGCAGCCTGCTTGTTGTATTCCCGTCGTCTCCCAGAACATTGAGCGCCCGGAGGATGGTCGCCCGATCTGCCGCCCACTGCTCATCTTCAGGCATGGGAAGGCGTACGGCCAGAAAACCCCATGCGGTGCGGACCTCGTGGTTGCCGTCCTGCATATGGCATGTCTGGCAGGTGGGAGCGGCCGCCGAATCGGGCAAAATCCCATTCTGTTTCAGCAGATATCTCACACCATGTTTGGAAGCGGAATACATTTCCCACTGGGCATGATCGAATCCCATGTGACATGTCTGGCATGCCTGCGGCTGCTGGGCTTCTTTTTTGGAAAAGGTATGCCGTGTGTGGCAGGAATCGCAGGATGCGGTTCCGAACCCGGGAGAATCCTTTTTGATCAATTGGATATCATCCTCGGTTTTTACGCCGATTTTGTGGCATCCTCCGCAGCCCTTCATTCCTTCGGTCAGGGCCGAAGGTTGCCGATGCATCGTAGGCATCGCCTTCATTGCAGCCCATGCCATGCCATGCTTCCCTTGCTTGTACTGCTTTACCTGGGCATCGTGGCAGGCCGCACAGGTTTCCGGCGTTGGTATCTGCGCCCGTTGAACATTTTCGGCGGAGTTATGTTCTTCCCCGTGACAGGTCGCACATCCCAAGCCGATTTCACTGTGTTTGCTCAACTGCCAATCGGATACAATCCCCGCCGTTGCATACCCATGACAATCCACACAGTCTGCCTGAGCGAATCCGTAAGCCGGAATCAGGATGATACATAGGGCCGGCACCAGCAAACCCGTAATCACGTTCTTCATTTTCATGGCGATGCTCCTTATCGATTATTCCTTCAGCGGTCGGGGGGTGACCATTGAAGCTTCTTTGCAGATATACTTGAATTGTTATACCCATGATAGCCGTGGCAAGAGGGTCCAAGTCAATCACAATCTTCCGGCATAAAATTCCGCAATGGGGTTAGGGAACTCAACCTCAATTCCGATATTGAGACTCATGCGAAAGTTGATCCCTTGAGATCACAGCAAATTATCATGTAGAAATCCTGTTGAATTTGCGTAAAACACAGTATCGAATCGTTAGGAGATATAATACCGGCCGCTTTGCCGGATGAAGTGCAGCCTTTTGATTTGGCAACTGGGGATAAACGGTTTACCCGTCAGTTCATTTGAACTGAACCTGATCCGGAATTGATTTTATTCATTAATTTGCTGCCGTAATCATAGGAGACTTTCTCGAGAAGTTCAGGCCGAGCGGGAACCTGCACCCTTAAAGCACTGTCTACCATATTCATCCTGTAGAGGTTCTTCATGGTGTCATAGATTCTCTGCGGGGCTTCTCCACTCCATCCATAAGATCCGAAAGCTCCTCCTGCTTTTCCGGACAATTTGGCCCTTTCAGCAATAAAGAGCATCTGTTTCATGGACGGCATCATTTCCCCATGGTAGGTTGCGGATCCGAACAGGTATGCGTCATAACCTTCGAAGTCGGCCTCACTTTTTACATCATTGACATCCGTCAATTTCACCTCGGCTCCCTTATCGCGGAGGCCCTCCGCGATGAACTCTGCTATTGTCCTGGTGTTCCCAATCCTGGATGCATAGACAATAAGTACCTTTGCCATGCCGCATCTCCTTTTGTTGACGGGGGTCAGGCCATGGTAAGTTTCTGCTATTAAAGTAGAAAAGCACGATTTTGTATATAGAAATCCCACTCAGACGAAGAAAAAGGGGGCCATTTTTGAGCTCTAACCCTCCATTTCCAGCACAGTTTCATTTTAGCGAAGCGAACGGGGCGGGGCACAGGGTGATTGGATACAGTCGATTTGTTTAACAAGGTCACTTCGCTTGCCGGGGCACGACTGAGAGATTGAACAGGAAAATGAAAAAAGAAGCCCTGAAAAATGGCTGTAAGGCCTATTTTCAGGGCTTCAATCAGGGATAGCACCTTTTATTGCAATGATTTACCGTGGTCTGTTCCCGGTTTAGACTAGTTTATCGGGTCCGGTCGGATCCGCGGGATAGGTTTTTGAGAAAGCCGGGATGTCGATCTGCCTGGCATAGACTCGTCCGGGCTTAAAGTCCGCTTTCGACGTCACACCGTACTCAAGCCGCTTGATTTTCCAGATGTTGCCGACTTTGATATAGGACGCCTCATGCACTCCGCCTTCCCACCATTTCAGGATTCCTTCGCCCTGAAGCCGCGCCATTTCCACTAATGAAGAATCTTCAGTCATGGGTATGCCGACCTGCAGGGAGAAAGGGAATTGGCCCGTAGCGGTCCTGCGATCCGTGGACACTTCCACAATATCAAGCTGCCGGGAGGGATCCGGTTCGAAACCGGGCGCCGGTCCGATCTTCTTTCCTGTCAGACCCGATTTAAATCGTTCACAATACAGGCGACGGATGCCCCCGTTTTTGCCGGAAAAAAGGCCGCCGTTGAAAATCACCTCTCCATCATCGGTGAACATGTCGACGATTTCTTCATACATGCCACGGTCAAGAAGAGATTCGTAAACTTGGTGCAACCTGCGGATCGCGTTGGCATCCTCCATGCCGGCAATCTGGTTGGACAGACGATCGATCCTGTCCTTCAGTCCGGCATCCGGATCAATCCCGGATTTTGAAACACCCGCAACCGCGGATGCCAATACGGCTGACATGGCAGCGCCTGTCTTCCAGATAAAGGACCGACGGCCGCTATCCGGCTTCGGACTTTTGACGGATTCTGCTTTCGGTTTTAAGGTAGTCATCTTAAGCTCCTTTCCCTCTCATCTTTGGCCCGAAGAAACGCTTTATATCGTAACCACCGATGTCACGCGCTATAGCTCCAATAGTGTTGAGGCCCACTCCTCTCTCGCCGCCGGAAAAGCCGAAACCGCAGGCTCGCTTGGTCTTTTCATTTTCTATGATACAGGTCTCGGCGCCGTTGCAGCCTTCCTCCACCAGGTCGAATATATATACGCCGGGGCGGAGCTTGACATAAATGGCCGGGGCACACCACTGGGCGCCGAGGGTCTGGTCTCCCATATATATGGTCCACGAGGAGGAATGGAGCGTGGTGTAAAGGTGCATGGACGTCATCGAGTCCGAGTAGGATCGTGTGAATCCGCGCCCGACCAGTTCATCCGTGAATTCATGGCGTACATATCGCGGAGCGTTGATCCCTTCCATTTCAGCCGCGCCGAAGACGGCCCGGTAGGATACCTCGTTCCCGTAATACTCCGTACCCATCTGTGAGAGAATGCAGGTGGTGAGGCCGTTGGTCAGGTCCAGGGCGATCCTACGGCAGGCGCGGGGCCTGCTTCCGCTGACGATATGAGCGAAAAATACCAGTTTCTCATCGGCTTCAAAAGCCCGGTAGGTCTCTTTCTGCCATTGCGTGTCGCCCTCTGTCCGCCACTCGAGGTTATACAGATCAACGATCTTGTAGTTCCAGCCGGGGCCTTCGTTGTCATAACGCAGAGTGAACTCTTTGCCGACCAGCAGGTCGCTGAAAGGCAGCGAGTTGCCTCCCATTCCACCCCCGCCCTGTTCCTGCGGAGTGTTGGCATCACCCGTGAAAGTCCTGGTGCTTTTTTCGGCAGCCTGATGGACTTCTTCCTCTGTCATATTTCTGAAAGTTCTCCCCGGACGGTAAGCGTATCTCTGGCCCTTCGGAGGCGGAGCCGGCTCCTGGCCCGGCTTGGCTTTTTTAGGGGCGCCGCCAAGGCTGATGTTTTCCCCGTGTTCGTCGAAGGGCGCCAGCGATGTGAGATTGCCGACAACTTCCCCTGTTCCCCGGAACATGTAATATTCCAGCTCGTCGTGTTCATTAAAGCCGAGCCGCATGCCCGCCTGGGTTTCGGTGAACAGATCTATGACATACATGGTCATGATGCCGGAGAATTCGCATTCAGTCCGTTCATAGATGAAAATGTTGTCATCAACCATTATATAGTCCGACGGAGCGCAGAAGCTGAGATCGTCCGCATGTCGGGTAAGTTCAACGAAGTTCGAAGATGCTACGGAAGGAAAGAGATCCAGCGTTTCAATACCGGTGTCTTGTTTCCAGTATATGCCCGTACCTTCAAGCCGGTTTGTTTTGTGATGACGCTCTTCCGGGGCTTCCTGGCCCGCAACATCCACATAGCCGAAATAGATCTCGCGCTGAACCTCCCTCTCGTCCGGAGCCTGGCTGCCGCTGAACCAGACTTCGAAAACGGTTGTGAGATTGGTATCCAGGTCGACATAGACGTTGTATCCCTTCTGTGTTTTTGGGATCAAGTGGGAGAAGAAGACCATCTGTTTCAGGGTCAGCGCGCCGTAACCCGCTTCGACCGATGCCCCGCCGTCCTCGGAGAGGGTAAGCCTGTTTTTGCTCCTGAAGCTGTACTCCAGGGTAGGTCCGTTGTCGTTCACGATTTTGAGCGACTTCCCGACCAGGGCATCCGAAAGTTCGGATGCGCATTCCGGGCCCTCTGCTGTGGGGGCGAGCTTTGCGTCGACCTGTTCACGGGTGAGTTTGGTGTATTTGAATCTGTGCATTGGTATATTCATTGGCTGATTCATTGGATCATCTCCTTAATAAATATCCATCTGTTCCGATACTCGGTTGTTGAGGCGTTCATAAAAAGGCTTTAAACTCATTGGAGGCTTTTTGCCGCGTTTTAACTCCTATTGCAGGCGACGGAAATGCAAAAAGTAAAAATGACTCGCTCAGTCCAAGTATCTAAATTTACCGGTCGATCCGTAGAAGATACATTAAATCGAGCCAAATTAAACCATATTTTTGGGTGCATATGCGCCTAATGTGGGGTATTTCATGTTTCCCGACCGGACTTGCGATATCCGGCAGAAGGACTCTTTGAACCGGTGGATTCATAATACCTCTTTCCTGCCGGGCGAGTGGCCCCTATTGCTATGTAAAAAGGCAAGAACCAGGAACCAGAGAACTCCTAGTGTAATAGAGATGTCGGCGACATTGAAAATCCCCGTTCTCAATGGTCCGATGCCCACATTCAGGAAATCGAAGACATGTCCTTCATGAAACACACGGTCGATCAGGTTTCCATAGCCGCCTCCCAGCACCAGGGACATTGCCCAAACCTGCAACAGGGTCATCTGCTTCGAGGACAATTGATAGATCAATAAACCCGATAAAAAAAGACCGACTATCAGTGTGAACACAACATAGCGAACCGGTTCGGAAATATTCGCTCCGAAGCTTAAAAACGCTCCGGAATTTTCCGTGTACCGCAGGCGGACGGTGTCCTTCCAAAGACTGATGACTTCGTCTTGAGGCAGGTTTTGTTTCGCGATTGTTTTCGTTACGCGGTCACAACCGATAGAGGCGAAAAGTATAATGAACGTAACCAGTGCTCTGCTTTTAAACGTCATATTTTTAAAACTTAAACTTCAAACAACTTCAAACTTCAAACTCCAAACTTCAAACTTCTATTATGGTGTGCCGTCTTTCTTTTGCAAAACATCCCAGATCAGCGCTCCCGCGCCCAGAACAGCCGGATTCCGCTGCGTTAGTTCGGATCGCAGAAGTTTTACCCTGTTCCGGAAGATCGGGAAGAGCTGTTCTTCCATGGATTTATGGGTCGGTTTGAACAATATGTCTCCGGCTTCAGCCAATCCGCCGGAGAAAATGATCGCTTCAGGGCTTAGGTGAGCAACAGAATCAGCCAGTTTGACGCCCAGAATACGACCGGTAAAATCAAAAGCTTCGCATGCGAGAGGGTCTCCCCTGAGGGCGGCCTGGTAGACCAGCTCGGAAGTCAGCTCGGCAGCGCTGAAGTAGCGGAGTTCACTGGGTAAATTGCTGTGGCAGGAGAGCTCCAGAACAGTGCGGCACAGGCCTGTGGCTGACGCGTAGGTTTCAAGGCACCCCAGTTTTCCGCACCCGCATCTGCGTCCGTTTGGATCAACGATTGTATGGCCGATTTCCCCGGCAAAACCGTCCGCCCCATAAATTAATTCTCCGTTTGCAACAATTCCGCTTCCAAGCCCCGTACCGAGTGTGATGACGATAAAATCCTTCATGCCCCTGGCGGCGCCGAAAAACATTTCTCCCAGGGCAGCGGCGTTGGCATCGTTGGTGATTGCCAGCGGAACCTTGTAATACCTGCCCATTTCTGCTTTTACATCCACATATTCCCATTTGAGGTTGGGCGGGTTTTCAATAGTTCCTTTGTAGTAGTTGGCGTTCGGGGCCCCGATGCCTATCCCCGCAAGTTCGCACTCTTCCTCGATGTTTTCAAGGAGCGATTTCGCGTTTTCCTGCAGCTGGTTGAAAAACTGTTGAGCGGGTTGGTCCGCTCCGGTCTGGATTGAGGTTCCGGCAAGGCAATGTCCTTCCCGGTCTACATACCCGAACTTGGTATTGGTGCCGCCTATATCGATTCCCAATACGACCTGTAATTTCGGCATTTATTTTCTTCCTTTTTGATACTATATCGCAACAGGTACGAAAAATAGGGGAAATCAATGAGATTATACATAGTCCGTCACGCGATCGCAGAGCTCCGAAACATTCATTCTCCAATGGATGAAGACAGAGCATTGACCGCGGAAGGGATTGAGAAAATGCAGCGGGTTGCCGAAGGGCTGAATACGGTGGGATTCATTCCCGATGTCATTTTAACCAGCCCGCTGGTGCGCGCCCGGCAGACGGCTGAAATCCTCCTCGAAGCTTTTGATTCAGATATTCCGATGAAGATTCACCCGGATCTTTCACCCGGAGGCGACCGAGGTATCCTCTATCGGGATATTGCAAAATACCGGAAGAAAGCTCAAGGCCTGATGCTTGTCGGGCACCAGCCCTCTCTGGGCGAGATAGCCGGGGAAATCGCATGGGAATCCCCGGAATGCTATATCGAACTGAAAAAGGGCGGAGTTTGTGTGATCGATCTGGAAAGCATTCAAGATGTATTGAGAGGAAGGCTGGTTTGCCTGCTTACGCCTTCTGTTCTATGTAAAATAAAAAGTGGGACATAATATATACTTTCTAAAAGGAATATTATGCCCCCCTATTATTACGGCTTTACTCTCTGATCTCTTCCTGCTACACTCCGGAAGGTGAACAAAAGGTGAATACGGTGAGTGAACATCCAGCGTGTCGTGAAACAGCACTGAGTAATGTTCCGGAAATGATCCGGGCGATTGTTCCCGTCGATCATCCGAACGAAGTGATTACGGTCCTGCATCGCATTGCAGCCCGAGATGCCGAGTGGGCCGAAATGCCGGATTGGATTCAGCCTGAGCTTGCCGAAGCGTACCGGAGCAAAGGCATTGCCAGACTTTATTCTCATCAGGCGCAGGCAGCGGATAGGATTCATCGCGGCAGCAATGTCGTAATCGTAACCCCAACGGCTTCCGGGAAGACGCTCTGCTACAACTTGACAGTACTGAATTCGATTTTGGTGAATCCCGATACACGAGCCCTGTACATTTTCCCGACCAAGGCCCTTGCACAGGATCAGCTTGCAGAACTGCAGGATTTGGGAAAACGCATGGAGGACCGGTTCGGTGTTTTCACCTACGATGGGGATACGCCCACCGACGCACGGCAGTCTGTGCGCATGAAAGGCCATATTGTCCTGACCAATCCGGATATGCTGCACAGCGGCATACTGCCGCACCATACCAAATGGACCCGCCTGTTTGAGAATCTGCGATATGTAGTGATCGATGAACTGCATATGTATCGCGGTGTTTTCGGGAGCCACCTGGCCAATGTTTTGCGCCGCCTGAAACGCATTACGCGTTTTTACGGCAGCAGTCCCCAATTTATTTTTTCGTCGGCGACAATCGCCAATCCGGGGGAACTGGCGGAGCATCTAATCGAAGATGACGTGGAAGTGCTGGACGGCAATGGAGCTCCCGCCGCCGAAAAGTTTTTTGTTTTCTATAATCCTCCTGTCGTGAACAGGTTTTTGGGAATCCGCCGAAGTTATATCAACGAAACCTGGCGACTTACCCAGAAATTTCTGGAGCAGGGGCTGCAGGCGATTGTCTTCGCCAACAGCCGTTTACACACCGAAGTTTTACTGACCTACCTGAAGCAGAACAATCCCGCTCCTCCGGGTTCTCCCGAAGTTGTGCGCGGGTATCGCGGGGGATATCTGCCCATTGAAAGACGGGAGATAGAACAGGGTCTTCGAAATGGGAGCATTCAGGCTGTTGTGGCAACCAATGCTCTGGAACTCGGAATCGATATCGGATCCCTGGATGCAGCCGTCATGGCCGGATACCCCGGAACCATCGCCTCAACCTGGCAGAGAGCCGGACGAGCCGGCAGGCGTAAAGGGGGATCCTGCGCCGTTTTAGTAGCTTCCTCGCGACCACTCGACCAATTCATAGTCAATCATCCGGAATATTTTTTTTCCGGCTCTCCCGAGCACGCGTATATCCAGCCCGACAATCTGGAAATTCTTGTCAATCACCTGAAGTGTGCGGCTTTTGAACTGCCGATTGAACCTGCAGAGACCTTCGGAGATGTGGATCTCATTGATATCTGCAAACGTCTGGAGGAGTCGGGTTACCTGCACAAGAGCGGTGATTTCTATCACTGGATCCAGGAGTCCTATCCCGCCGATGCGATCAGCCTTCGATCGATCTCCTCGGATAATTTTGTAATCGTCGATGAGACGGATCAGCCGGAAGTGATCGGCGAGGTCGATTACACAAGCGCGCTAAAGACAGTGCACCCTAAAGCCATCTATTTGCACGGAGCCCGGCAATACCATGTGGAGCGGTTCGAGTTCGAGCAGCGCAAAGCCTATGTGAAAAAAGTCGAGGTCGATTATTTTACACAGGCGATAGAATATACGCAGATCAGAAAGCTGGAAACGGAAATCCGGCACGCGACAGCCGGCCCGGCTGTGAAAGCCCATGGGGATGTTCAGGTCCGCTCCCAGGTCGTCGGGTTCAAGAAGATTAAATTCTACACTCTGGAAAATGTTGGTTCGGGAAAGCTTGAACTGCCTGAAGATGAAATGCACACGACTTCTTACTGGATAAGCCTGAGCAGGGAGCTGGTGGATGCACTTCCATTTACCATTTCCGAACGGCAGGATGGACTGTACGGCCTGCTGTACGCGCTTGAATCGGTCGCCTGCTTGCTTCTGATGTGCGATCGCATGGATCTGGGCGCCACATTAGGCGAAGGCGGACGCGGCACTTCTGAATTTCAGAATCCATGGAGCGGAACGTCGGAATCCCGGGAAATTGAGTTGTTCGAGCCAACCTTGTTTCTTTACGATGCCTATCCCGGCGGTATCGGTTTAAGCGAACCATTGTACCGTCTTCACGAGACATTAATGGCTCGAACCCTGGAACTGATAGCAGGCTGCCGGTGTGAACAGGGCTGCCCGTCATGCATAGGCCCCATAGGCGAAACAAGTAAGCGTGCGAAAGAATCTGCCCTTGCGATTCTTGGGCGATTGCAGTGAAGGGATGCGGAATCCGAGCGGCGCAATCTAGAGATTGAAAAGAATGAACTCGCTTGAGGATAGAGTATCGAGGATTTCCGCCCTGCGTCCGGCAAACCGACGGGGAACGGTTTCGCCGCCTGGAAAGATTTCCCAGTCGAATTTTGAGGAACTCGTCAGGTTGCTGAATGGGAGGATTCAGAAGAACAACCTGGGCCGGCATACGATCGTGCGCCGGTTGTTTGACGAACCTTGTGCCGGAAAGGTTGAGCGGCGGATTCTGAAGCTTCTATCGCCGGACATGCCTGAATCGGCTTGTGATCCCGGGCAGTGGCTGTTCCTCGATACCGAAACAACAGGCCTGGCCGGTGGAACCGGAACATACGCCTTTCTGGTCGGTATCGGATGGTGGGAGGCAGGTCGCTTTATTGTCGAGCAGTATTTCATGCGGGATCACAGCGAAGAGCCCTCGCTGTTGTATGGACTTCTGGATCGGATAAAGCGGCGCCCTGTCCTTGTTACGTACAACGGCAAAAGTTTTGACTGGCCATTGCTTCAAACCCGCTACCGGATGACCAGGGTGGAAAAGGTCCAGGAGCCAAAGGCGCATCTGGACCTGCTTTATCCTGCACGCCGGATCTGGCGTCTGCGTCTGAAATCGGTTGCCCTGACGCAACTGGAAACGCACGTTCTGCGGTTCAATCGAGGCCCGGATATCCCGTCGGAAACAATACCTCAACTCTATTTTGATTTTCTTCGCGGAGCAAGTCCCGAAGGGATCGCGGAAGTTTTTCACCATAATCAGATGGATCTCCGTGGCCTGGCCGTTCTGGCACAACATATTCTCCGGATTCTTGAGGATCCGGAAAACAGCGGCTGCGGTCCGACAGAGCTCTTCGGAATCTCGCGTTTGCTGCAGCAGCGCGGCGATCCGGAATGCGCCGAACGCATTTACGGAATGGCTGTTGATGGGGGGCTGCCTGAACCCGCGGAACAGATTGCCTTCAGGGAGCTGGCAATTGCCGCGAAGCGACGCCGCGATTTTCAGCTTTCAAACGCGCATTGGGAGAAGCTTCTAGGGGATACATTAGAAGGGTTCAGGGCTTACGAGCAGCTGGCGATATATTATGAACATCACGCGAACACGCCTCAACGAGCGGCTCTTCTGTCTCGTGAAGCTCTCGTCAAGCTGCAGGAAGGGTATCGTGCCGGGCGCATCCAGTCTTCCCAGTACATGCGACTGTATAAACGTTTCCGTCATCGCCTGGCTCGCCTTTCCAAAAAAATTTCAGATTAAAACTTCATACTTCAAACTCCAAACTCCAACCACACTTCATAGCCTGCCGCGATTGCACCGACACGGTCTCCGATTTCCATCGGAGGCAAGAATATTGACATCTGTTGAAAATAATGGGAATGTAAGAATTGCAGCAGCTTTCTATATCCAAAAATAAATTCGGGAAATACCATGGTACCCCCTCCGAAATCTGGAAATGGCGGCCGCATGGCGAAGCGTTACCGGGTAATTCTGGCCGACGACCATGTGCTGGTTCGGCGTGGCCTGACGCGGATTCTTCAAGAGAATCAGAACCTCGAAATAAGCGGTGAGGTCGGAGACGGTCTCGAACTTTTGAGCCTTCTGAATAAAATGAAACCCGATATGGTCATTCTCGATGTTTCCATGCCGAATCTTAGGGGCATCGAAGCTATTCCGGAGATCCATCGCGTTCAGCCTGATGTGAAGGTGCTGATACTCACAATGCATAAGGAGGAGGAGTATCTCTACCAGGCAATATCCGCCGGAGCCGACGGATATTTATTGAAGGAGGATGCTGAAAAGGAGCTTTTCCTGGCGATTGAGAATATCCGAAATGGCAGGGTTTATATTTCGCCCAGCCTTGCAGACCAGTCCATGCAGAACTGGGTGCGCATGAGGCGGGGAGAGGATACTACGTACGATACCCAGCCGTTGACGATCCGGCAGAGAGAAATCCTGAAGCTGATCGCCGAAGGAAAGTCGAATAAGGAGATTGGGGATTTGCTCTGCATCAGCGTTCGAACAGTGGAGCGCCACCGTGCAAATATGATGAGTAAATTGAACATCAAGAAAACCGCTGAACTGGTACAGTACGCTCTTCGCAATCACTACATCTGATCTGCATTTTCCTAAAAACTTAACGCAAAGACGCAAAGACGCAAAAAATATATATTCTTTCTTTGCGTCTTTGCGCCCTTGCGTCCTTGCGTTAAGCAGTTCTTCGCGTCTTTGCGCCTTTGCGCCTTTGCGTTAAGCAGTTCTTTGCGCCCTTGCGTTAATATCTCAAACCGTAGCCAAATGCGTAAAGCGGATCGTATTCCGATTTAGGCATATTTATATTCAGGGGCAGCTGGTCGTTGGATTTTGGCCATGAAAAGGAAAGTTTGCCGGTCGGGTTGTAGTCTCCAAAAAGGACATCGGCGATTCCCTGACCTTCCGTGCCGGGCAAGAATGAGGCCAGCAGTGCATCAGTTTGCGGCAGGATATCGTTGACAATCAACGGACGCCCGGAGATCACAAGGACAACAACCGGGATCCCGGCACTCTTCAAATTATTCACAGTGGCGATATCTTCGGCGTCCAGGGACAGATTTTGACGGTCTCCCATACCTTCGGCATAGGGGCGTTCACCGATAACGGCGATACCCAGCGAGGCGCCCTCTGCACCTGTCCCGTCCAGGGAGTAGGTTACGTCTGTATCTTCCGATACTGTCGCTTTTACGGCTTCCAGGATTGTCGTGCCTCCCGGGGTCACGGTTCCGCTCTGCCCCTGCCACTGAATCGTCCATCCTCCGCACTGGTTGCCTATATTGTCGGCGCTTTTTCCCGCCATGTGAATGCGCGGAATCCGTTTTGAAATTGGAAGGGTCCGGTTTTCGTTTTTCAAAAGAACGACGGATTTGCGCACCGCCTCCCGTGCCAGGGCCCGGTGTTGCGGCGATCCGAAATCTGACTGCAATGTCCTGTCGGCAAGCTGGGCACGTTCCTTATCCATCAATCCCATAGCGAACTTGACCCGCAGGATGCGCGTAACGGCATCGTTGATACGCTCCATCGGCACCTTGCCTTCTTCTACAAGTTCTTTGAGGGTGTTAAAGAATTCACGGTAGGTGTTTGGCGCCATCGCCATGTCCATGCCGGCGTTGATCGAAATCATGACGGCCTTTTTGTAGTCCCGATCGATCTGGTTGATCGCGTTGTAGTCGGAAATCAAAAATCCTTCGAAGCCGAACTCCTCCTTAAGGATTTCCGTGAGCAACCGTTTGCTGGCGGAGCACCGGACTCCGTTCCAGGAACTGTAGGATGGCATGATACTGCCGACTCCGGCCTCGATAGCCGCGATATAGGGTGACAGGTGGATTCGGCGCAGCGTGGCTTCATCCACCTGGGTATCGCCCGCATTAAGCATGAAACGCGGCTGTTTGCCCTGGGGAAATCCCGGAAATGCCGCGGTCACAGGCGAGGTACCCCCGTCGCCGACGTAATGTTTTGCGCAGGCCAGAATCGCGAGGGGATTGGAAAGGTCCGATCCCTGGAAGCCCCGGACCGCGGCCTCGCCTAAACTGCGGACAAGTATGGAATCTTCCGAGAAGCCTTCATAGGTCCGGCCCCAGCGAATATCCAGCGGGACCGTGACGCACGGGCCGAAGGTCCACTGAATCCCGGTGGCGCGCGTTTCCAGGGCGGTGACACGGCCGATTTTTTCAACCAGTTCCACGTCCCGGGTGCATCCCAGCGCTATGTTATGAGGGTATATAACGGCTCCCAGCACATTGCTGTGTCCGTGGACGGCATCGATACCATATAGGACCGGTATCGCGAGCCGGGTTTTCATTGCTTCCTCCTGGATCCTGTCGAACAGGTCTGTCCAGGCTTCGAGGCTGTTGCCATCCGCTGGATCCGAACCGCCGCCGCTGAGAACGGAACCGATGAAATATTTCTGCATATCGCCCGGGTTGCTCAGGACGCGATCCTGCTCCGGCTGCGTCATCTGCCCGATCTTTTCTTCCAGCGTCATCTGCTCCAACAGCTCTTTCACCTGGGGATCGTAGGATGAGAGCCTGGACTGGGACGAACAGCCGGTAGAGAGAGAGGCGATCAGGAATACAAAGATTGCAGTTGCAGTCATACCGGCCTTTTTCATTTCACTACTCCTTTTTATGATTATTGTTTCTAAGCTGCCCATGTTGCAGCCCGCATTCTACACGAACAACCGCGTCCTTGGGTGCATATTGTTTTCGGTTTTGTGCGGTCGCTAGTCGAAAATTGTCTGAACCGTCTGGTAATCCGTATGCAGCGCTTCAATCGCCTTTTTGATCGATTCTTCAGATCCGGTTTCGGCAATAGAATGGAATGCTTCAACGGATTCGGATAGTCTTTGCCGGGCGTCCTGGAACTGTTTGTTCCTGGATTGCAGCCTTTCCGGCAGTATGGCCGCATCGAGAACCTGCATTTTCTGTTTCAGTTCATTGGCGGAAGCCCGGATGTTTTCGATATCGTATTCCGGCAGATAATAGTGATACAGCATATAAAGTGAGGAATGAAAATCGTCCAGTTCCCGCAAAACCGGTCGGATGAGACGCATCAGCGTCTCGAAGCGGCTGTGAAGTTCTTCGGCAGCATCCAGGAGGCGGGCGGAATTCTCCGTTTCGGAAGCTGCTTTATATGCGGAGCCGGCAATGAGCAGTCTTTCGACCCCTTCCTCCCAGTCAGCCCTTTTCTCCCGCAGAATTCCGGGCAATTTCGCTGCGGCGACTCGTGAGATACCCTCTTCGACTTCGGGCCGCAATGCCTTGAGCATGGCGGTGTCTTTGTTCGGCCAGGCTTCGTGCCAGATTTTGAATATAACCTCGTGGAAGGAAACGAGCTCCGGAACCTGCGCCACGGCATCAGCGGGTGGCTGGGCAGAGATTGATAAAACGCCCATGCCTAAAAAAAGGCCGAGAACGAATGTGTGGATGTGTTGTTTTCCGTTCATATCATTTTTCTCCTTTACTGTTTCAGGATGCGGTCAATGGCGGCTTCCACAATTGGAGCCATAATGACATACCCTTTTTCATTCGGATGAAGACCATCCTCGGACAGTTCCTTTTTTAGGAATCCTGAGGAATCGTTCATGGCGGAGAAATAGTCAACATAGAATGCGTCTATCTGCAGGGCGTTATCTTTCAGCCAGTCGTTAAGAAGCAGGATATCGGACGGCGGCCTCCGGACGCTCCTGTCAGGGGCGAGGTAGTCACTGATGGGAGTTACGGAGCAGAGAATGACTTTGATATCCCGGCTTTTCGCAAGTGCCGCCATGGCCCGAAAATTGTCCTGAATCATTTTCGCTGTCTGGGGTCCCGTATTGCGGGCGATATCGTTGGTTCCGGCCAGTATCACGACCGCCGCGGGATGGAGACGGATGACGTCCTGGTAAAATCGGGCCAGCATCTGTGGGGTTGTCTGGCCGCTGATGCCCCGGTTCACATAAGGTTTTCCGGGGAAGAACTGCGCCAGGTTCCACCAGTCCGTAATCGAATCTCCAAAGAAAACGATCCGGTTCGGATCTTCGGGATTAGACCGCAACTGCAGGTTTTCTTTATGGTAGCGGCCGAGCTGATTCCAGTCCTCGAGCTGATCCGCCAGCGACCGGGCATGGGCAGCTAGGCAGCAGTTTGCCTCCGGAGGTTCAAATGTCCCTGCAAGTTTTGCGTAAAGGGGCAGTGGAAGCGTAAGAACAACCGAGAGGACGAGAACTAAATGGCTGATTCCGGGCATATAAGCCTCCTGGGCGGCGTGAATTACTGTTTTGAGTTTACGGGCCTTCAAGATATAAGATTTGCGATGCAGCGTCAATGACACTCAAAAATCCCCGGAACACTGCGGGACATGCAGATAATTTCCGGCCCTCCCGGCTTTGTTCCCGGCTCATAATTATGTATATTGAGCCTTGCCCGAAAGGTCAAGGTGGTATGGATACGAAGGAGTGAACTATGAAAGTCGGATTTATTGGTTTGGGAATTATGGGGAAACCCATGGCGCGCAATCTCCTCAAGGCGGGTCATGAACTGGTGGTCTACGATATTTTGGAAGAACCGATTCGTGAACTTGCCGCGGACGGCGCCGAGGCTGCGACTTCCGCAAAAGGTGTGGCCTCGCGTTCTCAGGTCACCATCACGATGGTTCCTGACGGACCCGAGGTGGAAGCGGCCGTGCTGGGTTCCTCCGGTGCTCTCGAAGGAGCGGCAGCCGGTTCCGTCATCGTCGACATGAGCTCGATCAGTCCGCTGGTGGCGCAGAAGGTGGGAAAAGCCTGCGCCGAAAAGGGAGTGGAATTCCTGGATGCTCCCGTGAGCGGCGGCGAGCCTAAAGCCGTGGATGGAACCCTGGCGATCATGGCGGGGGGCAGGCAGGATGTATTCGACAGGGTTTTGCCTCTTTTTGAAGTCCTGGGCTCCAGCGCTGTTCTGACGGGATCCGTCGGAGCCGGAAATTTTACGAAACTGGCGAATCAGATCATTGTGGCCGTAAACATTGCCGCCATGGGAGAAGCGCTGGTGCTGGCTACAAAGGCGGGCCTGGATCCGGATATCGTCCTTAACGCCATTAAGGGAGGCCTGGCCGGCAGCACTGTCCTGAATGCAAAGGCGCCCATGGTGATTTCGAGAAATTTCAAGCCCGGATTCCGGATCCGGCTGCATCAGAAGGATCTGCGAAATGCGCTCTCCGCCGCGGAAGCGATGAAGGTTTCCCTTCCATTTACAAGCCTGGCTCAGCAGGTTCTCGTCTCGCTCATGAACAACGATCGCGGCGATCTGGATCATTCAGCCATTGCGACCTTTATTGAAGACATGGCCCATATGGAAATCAAGCGGCCTTCGTGACAGGGCGTCTTTCCGAATTATAGAACCGGATACACCCGTCATTGACGCTGGAAATCAGGTCCGATACAGTACCTGCGGATTGCGGAACCCGGAGTTCTGCTTGCCGTTCGTAAAAGGCATGGATTAAACTGGAAAGGTATATGCGACGACTATCCATTCATCCCAACAACCCGCAGGGACGTTTTCTGAAAGCGGCATCCGAGGTTTTGCGTGACGGCGGATTGATCATTTATCCGACCGATTCCATATACGGACTTGGCTGCGATCTTTTCAACAAACGCGCCATCGAGAAAATCTATCAGATCAAGGGAAACGACAAGCGCAGGTATCTGAGTTTTATCTGTCCCGACCTGAAGGGAATTTCAGAGTACACATATGTCTCCAACGCTGCCTACAAGATCATGCGGCATCTCCTGCCCGGGCCCTACACTTTCATCCTGAACGCCTCCCGGCAGGTTCCCAAGGTCCTTCTGGAGAAAAGGAAAACAGTCGGCATACGGGTCCCTGACAACACGGTCTGTCATGCTCTGCTGGCCGAATTCGGGAATCCTGTTATCAGCACCAGTGCCTGTCTGCCTGATCAGGATTACATAGGAGATCCCGATGTTATCGAATCGACTTTCGCAAGAATGGTGGATCTATTCCTGGATGCCGGACATGGGGGTGTGCAGCCGTCAACGGTTATTGACTTGACCCAGGATGAGCCTGTTCTGATACGACAGGGTAAGGGGAAGGTCTGATTTCTATAAACAGGGAAGAATTTGCTAAAATAATTTGGAAGGAGTATTCAATGACGATGGGCTTGGACGAGGCAATTCAAACGGCGGTGGAATTTGAAAAGAAAGTGTATAAGGTGTATGCGGATGCGATGGATAAAATAGCCGATCCGGTAGGAAAACGGATTTTCAAGCAACTGTCCATAGAGGAGGCGGAGCACGTAAGCTATCTCAAGCACCGTTTGGATGAATGGGTGGAGAAGGGTCATCTCGATATCCAGGAGCTTACCACCATCGTTCCGGACAAGGAGCGTATCGCCGAGGGACGGAAACGCATCGCCCAATC
>Ga0209536_100006396_pt1 | contig 18036 bp, 16 predicted proteins | sample DeeMarSeWOR28_12_FD_187461 | JGI IMG/M metagenome (GOLD analysis project Ga0209536, IMG submission 187461) | Marine sediment microbial communities from White Oak River estuary, North Carolina - WOR-2-8_12 (SPAdes) (version 2) | ecosystem: Environmental > Aquatic > Marine > Intertidal zone >... | reverse complement strand
TTGCTGTCATCAATTTTTTGAGAGCGGCGCAGAACGGAATGAATGCGGGCGACCAACTCCCTGGGTTCAAAGGGTTTTGCCAGGTAATCATCGGCGCCCAGCTCTAAACCGACCACTTTGTCCGTCACTTCTCCTCTGGCCGTCAGCATGATAATTGGGACCGTATGCGTCTGACGGATGGCTTTGCAGACCTCAAAGCCGTCCATATCCGGCATCATCACATCCAGAATAACCAAGTCGGGTGACTTTTTCTTTAGCAACTTAAGCCCCTCTGCCGGGTGAGTGGCCGAGATGGTCTCAAAGCCGAAATCGGCGAGAAAGTCTTTCAACAGCTGGTTCAACTTTTCGTCGTCGTCGATAATGAGGATGAGCGGAGTCATGATTTTAGATTTTGGGTTGCAGATTTTAGGAGATCAAATTGGAACAGATCCACAAAAAAGATAATATAAAAAGCTGTATTTAAGGTTCCGAGTGATGAGTTACAGATTAATAATTGACAAAAATCATTTATCTAACCCGCTGCCCCGCCCGCCATGCGAGCAAGGCGAGGCGGGCGGGCCGTAACTCGTAACTTTTCTAATTATTCCCATCCATTATGATGCCATTTGTGGAAGTCCTCAACTTTATTGACCAGTTTTGTTCTCTGCTCCGGAGTCAGGGTGCGATGAAAATCGGAAAACCGCACGATCATAAGATCGATCACTTCATCCATCTGGGCCTTGTGCTCGGCAACCATACTTTTCACGCGTGCCTGGTCGATTTCTTCGCTGCTCAGCTGAGCCATAATCTCATCGTGGAACTTCGCTTTATTCGCACGCATTTGAGTCACTTTTCCCATTAATTCAACTTTTATCTGGTTCAGTTGCTCCTGCTGAGCCTCATTTAAGTCGAGCACCTCGGTAACATAATCCACCATAAATTCAGCGCCTTTATGGTGGCCGTGCGGCCGGCACGCAGAGAAAAGTCCAACACCAAAAACCAGGCTTACAATTAATGCTATGTATAATCCTTTTTTTACCATGATTCCTCCTTTGTTGTAAAATAGTGTTTTTAATTCATTCCGATTCTCTAGCCTTTGGTGTTTATTTTACTCATTCTCTTATTCGATTGCTTTTCTATAAAGTAACAGTTTGTAACAAATTGTAACATAACTCTGCGAATCCGCATGCCCATAGATGTCATGTCTGCGTTCTGACATCTCTGCTTCATAAGGTTTGATTGTTGTTCCCTTTCTGCCATTCCCTATTTTCCTGATTTTCTGGGATGCATACACCCATCCATTTTTTTGCTAAGAGAAGGGGTTTGTGGATTAGGACGAATGTAGATGAGGGTTTCAAATCTTCGGATGTGTCTGCAGCCCTTGGCCTTGGCTTCAGGCAACTACCCGAAAACTGGATCAGAGAAGATTAACGAAAACTTTCCCTAAGCGGGTAGCCGGGGGCTTTCTTCCCCCGGCCCCAGCAACATCCCCGATCAAGTCAGGAACAGGCTACGCATGCGGGTCCGCATCCCTCGTTGAACTCAGGATGCCCTGAGACTTGCCGAAAGGCACTAGGTGGTTCACTCGAGTATAATCTGAAAAAAATTGCCTGCTAAAATTGATGAATCCGCAAAAAGCCAAAAAATCGATTTATTGTCATTCCGGCGAAACAGACTGTGTCATAATCGGCAAAACTACACATATTGCTATTTTTGTTATTCCGGGCTTGACCCGGAATCCAGTGTTTTTTCATAGTCTTACGCTACTGGATGCCGGATCAAGTCCAGCATGACGGGCACAAAAAAGTCCTTTTTCTGAATTACGACACAGTCTGGAAAACCGGAATCCAGTCATTTCAATAGCTTCTGGACTCCGGCGCCTGCCCCGGACCCCGATCCGGGGTTCACCGGAGTGACGGGATTGAAACTTTTTACGAAAGCATCAAAATTAGGCTGTCAGGTAATGGGTTAATCCAACTTCACATCCTGTCCAGTCATGTTCAGGTCAGTACAGCTTAACTCTATGAGGGATTAAGACAGAAGGGTCTCGTCCTTGAGATCAGCCCCGAATCTTCTGACAACTTGCTCCACAGTGAGGGCCTTTTTGGCATCACCCTCGCTATCAAAAATGATTCTTCCTTCGTGGAGCATGATCATACTGTTTCCGTAGCGAATCGCTTGGTGCATATTGTGAGTGACCATAATGGTGGTCAAATTGTTTTCCCTAACGATTTTATCGGTCAGATCCATTACGCGTTGTGCTGTTTTTGGATCCAGAGCCGCGGTGTGTTCGTCCAGCAAAAGCAACTTGGGCAGCGAAAGGGTGGCCATCAGCAGCGTTAAGGATTGACGCTGGCCCCCGGAGAGCATACTGACAGATTCCTTAAGGCGGTCTTCAAGTCCAAGCTCCAGCATTTTGAGCTTTTCCCGATAGAAATCTCGCCGCGCTTTTGTAACTCCCCACCGCAGGCCTCTGGGCTGCCCGCGAAGGTCTGCCATGGCAAGGTTTTCCTCTATTGTCATGGAGGCTGCTGTGCCCATTAAAGGATTTTGGAAAATCCTTCCGAGGTATTTTGCGCGCTTGTGCTCGGGCAGATGGGTTACCCGGCTACCATCCAAAAAGATCTCGCCCTCATCGGGTTCGACCGTCCCGGAGATAAGATTGAGCAATGTGGTTTTGCCCGCCCCATTGCTTCCAATGACCGTAACAAAGTATCCTTTCGAGACATGCAGGTCGATTCCGTCGATGGCAACCTTTTCATCAATGGTGCCTTTCTGAAACGTTTTTTTTAAACCTTTTGCCTTTATCATCAGTTCATCTGCCCTAAGCCTTAACTTCGATATCACCTTCAGGACAAAAGGGAGCAACTATGGGAACATAACCTTTTGGGTTCCTATACACCCCTCAGATGCAGTTTTGCTTCCTTGCCCTTTTTGAGTGCCGGGAATCCGAGGGCCAAGATAACCATTCCCCCTGTGGCCATTTTTAAATCGGTGGGGGCCAGACCCAGTCTAAGCCCGATTGCGATGATAAATTTGTAAATGACGGATCCAACGATGGCAGCCAGGGTCATCCGCGCCACGGTTGATTTTCCGATAAGGGTCTCCCCGATGATAATGGCGGCCAGACCGGCCACAATCATTCCGATTCCCATCCCGATATCCGAAAAGCCCTGATCTTGAGCAACAAGGGCGCCGGAGAAGGCCACAAAGGCATTAGACATCCCCAGCCCTAATACGGTCATGTTGTCGGTGTTTACACCCAGCGTCCGAATCATTTGCTCATTGTCTCCGGTAGCCCGCATGGCAAAGCCAATCTGGGTTTGAAAAAACATATCGGTGAGAAATTTAACAATGAAGGTTAGCACGAAAAAGAAAGCAATAATCGGAATAAACCTGTTGACATCTAAATTTTCCAGGGGTGTCAGTAAAGTATTAACCGTCAACAGCTGTATGTTCGAGCGTCCCATTATCCGCAGATTCACTGAATACAGGATGGTCATCATCAAAATGCCCGCCAGCAGGCTGTTGATCTTCAGTCGCGTGTTTAAAAGACCGGTACAACAGCCGGCCACAAACCCGCAGATAATCGCCGTTAAGATGCCGTAGACGGGCGGCACCCCTTCCATAATCAGGCGAGCAACAACCGCACCTCCCAAGGCAAAACTCCCGTCTACAGTGAGATCAGGGAAGGCCAGGATGCGAAAACTGATAACGATTCCCAGGGCAACCAGAGCGTATGCGAGACCCTGCTCCAGGGAGATGGGGACCGTTCGCCAAAAACCATAAAATACCATGGATTCACCATTTAAGATTAAGAGAGGGGAAGAAAAAGCTCCCCTCATGTTTTTTGTTTGGGCTTATTTACCCTTAACGACATTGCCCCGCTCATCCCATACCTTGTCGGCGGCCTTTTCCAACAACGTCTGCGGGAGTTTGGCATCCTGCTCTTGAGCGGCTTTCAGATTGAGCCACAGACTGTATCCGGCTGCCATTCCAGCCGGAACATTACCCGGATCTTCGCCTTTTAATATTCTAGCGGCCATTTTACCGGCGGTATATCCCACTAAGAAGTAGTCGAGGCCGTAAGCAGCAATGGCACCCCGGGGAACGCTGTCCCGGTCTCCGGCAAAAAGCGGGATATTGTTTTCATTGCAGACCTTGACCAGGGCTTCAAAAGCGGAAACAGCCGTATTGTCAGAGGTGATATGGATGGCATCCACACGGCCCACCAGACTCTGAGCGGCTTGCATTACCTCGGAGCTGCTGGAAATGTGGGCTTCGATGAGTTTGGCACCCATCCCTTCGAGGGTCTCTTTCATCTCCTTGATGTGAAAAGTAACATTGATATCACCGGGATTATAAATAGTACCCCATCTTTTGACGTGCGGCATAAAATCCTGGTACATCTCACATTGCAAGGCAATGGGCCATCGATCGCTTACGCCGGTAATATTCGTGCCGGTTTTGCCCATTTTGGGGACAATACCCGTTTTAACGGGATCGGTCACCGATGAAAAGACAACGGGAATGTTCTTGGTGATTTTAGCAGTTGCCTGGGCATTGGGAGTGCTAATGGCATGAATCAGATCAACCTTGTCGTCTACAAATTTGCGGGCAATAATGGCACAGTTCGGCTGCTCCCCTTGGGCATTTTGACGATCAAACGTTACGTTTTTGCCTTCAATGAATCCTTCCTCTTCCAGGGCTGCCTTAAATCCTTTGGAATCGTTATCCAGGGCCGGATGGGCAACGATCTGATGCTCGCCGATGCGGATCATCTTGGCTGATAGCCCGGTAGTAAAAAAGAGACCCAGCACTAATAATACAATTAACTTCGGCATGACTCTTTTCATAATTCAACCTCCTTTCTAGTTTCATATTTTACTTGGGCACCTGGTCCCAGTCATAAAGCGGCAATTTAAATATCGGATATCGCCGCGCTCAAAGCTTGAATAAATTCAGGAGTCGTACCACAGCAGCCGCCGATCATATCCGCACCGGCCTCTTTTATTTTCTTTGCATCTCGAACAAAATCAGAAGGCTTCTGTTGGTATTTAGTAACTGCCTTGCGCGTAACCGGCTTTCCGGCATTCGGCTGGATTAATATCGGTTTTTTAGTACAAGCCCTAAGCTCTTTGGTCAAATCGATCATATCTCCGCTGCTCAAGGTGCAGTTGGCGCCGAGCATATCCGCTCCAGCATCTTCTAGGGCAGATACACACTGAGCGATACTCTCTCCCATTACAGTAAAAAAACCGTATTTTGTTTTGGTGAAGGTCATGGAAGCCAGAAGCAAAATATCGCCTCCCTTTCTTGCTCCATGAACGGCCGCAAGCGCCTCTTCAAGGGAATACATCGTTTCTATGATAAGCAAGTCAACTCCTGCTTCAATCAGCACATTGGCCTGCAAATAAAAAGCTGCTTGCATCTCCTCTATGGAAATATCACCGAGAGGTTTAAGCATTTTTCCGCAGGGGCCGATGTCTCCGGCCACGAATTTGCCGTCTGGGCATGCTTTCTTTGCAATGTTCACTCCCTCCCGGTTAACAACTTCCAGCTGCTTGTCAAGCCCCTCCGCTGCAAGCTTCAACGGGTTTCCGCCAAACGTATTGGTTATGACCACATCTGCACCGGCCGCAAAATAATGTTTATGGATATTCATCACGAATGCCGGCTTTTCTATATTCAAAAGTATGGGAGTCTTGATGGAGCCAAGTCCCCCATTCATAAGCATGGTTCCCATGGCACCATCAAAGATGATGGTCTTTTCTTCATTTTTTCTCAAAAAAGCCTTTTGCATTTCTCAGTCTTCCAATACCGAAGTAAAAAAAAATATTACCGCGTCTAATAATGTCCAACTCATTTTACCACTTCATCTATAAAACTCTTGAGCCTTAAAGATCTAAAAGTTCCCGTACCTTCGTTACGGCTTCTCTGGCATCCACTCCATATGCATCAGCACCGATTTCTTCACAAAATTCCTCGGATAAGGGTGCTCCTCCGATTAGCACCTTAAAGGAGAAAAGCGCTTTTTCCTTTAGCATCGCCACCACATCGGCCATGCTCATCATGGTGGTGGTCAAAAGAGCGGAGATGGCAATGATGTTTGCATTCTCTTCGACGGCCTTTTCAACAAATCGTTCCGGCGTTACATCCACTCCCAAGTCAAAAACTTCAAAACCGGCCCCTTCCAACATCATAGCAACCAGATTTTTTCCAATATCATGGATATCCCCTTGGGCCGTTCCGATGATAATCTTAGCACTTTTAGATTTATTGTTTGCGCTAAAATGCGGTTTAAGAAGATCCATCCCCGCCTGCATGGCTTTAGCAGACCATATTACATGCGGAATAAATATCTCTCCTTCCGCAAACCTTTGTCCGACAAGGTCCATGGCAGATATTAGGGCGTTGTTCAGGATTTCATCCACCTCGATCCCCGAGCTCAAACCCTGTTCAACCCCTCCGGCAGCATCTTCAACCTTTCCCGCTATAACCGAGTTATAAATTTCTTTGACAATACCCACGGTTATCTCCTTTTCTTCTTTTTAGCATCATCCCATATTTTATCAAGATCCTTCTTTAGCTCGTGGGGAAGGGGCTCCGGCTGATGGCTTTTAAGTATCTCCCGGGCCTTATCGATTAATTTATCATTGACGGTCTTTTTCCCGCTCCTGATCCAGTTAGGCAAATTCTTTCGATTAAATAGGGTGGGTCGCCAGTGTTCTTCCATGAAAAAATCACGCGTGTGTTCATCCTCCAAAAAGTTGCCTCCCGGACCTACCCGCTTGACGACTTCGAAGGCAAGATGGTCAGTGTCTATCACGAATCCTTGCATATAACGTTTGACCATGTCGATGATCTCATTGGCGAAGATAATCAACTCCGGTGAAGCCACAAATCCTTGCCCGAGATATCCACAGTCGTGTATAAGGTTGGTGCCGTCAAGGGCTGCATTGAGTAAGGTGAAAGCATACTCGGCCCCTGTCTGCAAATCCGGAAACTGGGAATCGCTGCATCCGGCAGTTCCCCAGATGGGTAAATCGTAATAATGAAACAGATCGGCATAAGCAGAATGGGTCAGGCGGTACTCCGGTGAGGTGTACGAAACAGTGGCTTCGAGCATGTCCAGGGTGGTTGCGGCAACACCGGTAATGATGGGTGCCCCTTTGTTGGTCAATTGATGAACAACGAGTCCGGACAAGGCCTCGGCGACCGCCACAACTAAAGCTCCGGCGAGGGTGACAGGGCCGGTGGAACCTGCAAGAAGGGCAGGAGTATAATTGACCGGTATCTGGTTTTTAGCGCAAAAGATTAATTTGGCGATGGCCTCCGTTGAATGGGTTAAGGGCGATGTTGGTTCACTATAGTTGATAAGAAAAGGATGTCTGGCCAGAGCCTCCGAATTGCCGGCAATGCTGACTGCCATTTCCCAAATGACTGCTAGGTCTTCTTTAGATTCCGCAGTAAAAAATATGGGTTTATTGCTATTTTCGGTCTCCAACTGGAAGCATCGGATATAATGCAGCCCTGGGCGGACATCCTTGGGCAGGCCATAGGAGCCGATAAAATCGATGTTGGGCATCGCATCACTGATAATCGTACTGACTACAATATCTTCTGCCATTGTATCTCTTATTTCTCTGGTTTTAAGATCAACGGTTTTAGGCAAATCGGTTCCCGTGCCAAAATATATCCTACCTCCCCCAAGCTCCATTACCGGGTCTCTATCCCGGTTGTAGATAACCAGATTCGCTGGCGTCGAAGCGATGGCGTCCTCTACTAAAAAAGACGGAATCTGAACCACATTATCCGATATTATCCTTGCGCCATGGCTGGCCAAGAGATCCAACGCCTCGTTATGATGAATTCTCACTCCGACTTCATCCAATACCCTTAAAACCGAATGATGAATGCGCCTAATTTGAGAATCATCCAATAGCCTGAACCTGGGCAGGCAATGATTGAAGATATCTGTCTCCATAAAAACTCCTTTGCGATTAATCTCTGTTAGCCGACGGCCTTTGATCATATATTATTGAAAAATTAGGGTCAAGGAGTCGCTATTATGAGACTGTTTGAAAAGAGAAAGGAATGTGGAAAAATAAAATGATCCCTTTGCAGCTCGCACGATTTCGAGAATACCTGCTCGAGTGAGTTAAAGAAGGCTAAATTTTTAAAAAAAAGTACCGATATAAACAAGGATGGACTTCTCGGATGCGCGTGCATCTTTTTTACCGGGCTCTCAATTATACAAGTGGGGACGACGCCGGAAAAAAATAACGGCATTTAGGGAAGTCCTCACATCTTCCGTTCATGTGAATCCAGGTCAAGGTGTCTGCATTTTTCTAAGTGAAGAGAGCATCCCGCTTATACCGCAGATAATGGTCGGCAATAAAATTCAGAGGCTTTTTGGCCTTCGGAAAATTCTTATGAAGTGTCCAGAAGACTTCGGATAATTCAAATTCTCTGGCGGATTGGTGTTCGGCCGCCAATTTGTAAAACTTCTGACCGGCTTTTTCATATTCTTCCGGACTGATCCGAAAATTCCGGCCAAATTGGGGTCTGATTTCCCCGGATACTGGATAACGATAGCTGCGTTCAACATAATCTGGAAAGATACCTAGAATAAAAAGACATATATCAGCAATACGCTTGAAAAAACCCATACGAAAATCGTTATCCTCACGCAGAATCTGTTTTAACCTCCATTTATCTGAAACGTCCGGACTTCCGGTCTCGACCAAAAATTCTAAATCCCTATCCGTTAGTCTAAATTTTTTTAAGTTCCGATACGACATCTTTCGACTCTTAAACTATAAGCGTCCGATCCTTGGATCTCAACACTCAGAAGAGAATACCGGTTTAATCTAACCAGAAATAAAATAATACTGCAACAAACGCCGGCAAGGGGTCGTCGAATCAATTTTCTTTACAAATAGACAATCGGCTTTAATCCCTTGCGTCTACGGACGGCTTCCAGAAGACCCACTGTCCCGGTCATCATATTATCGCCAAACGGGGCACCGAACACAATCGGCAGGCTCGATTTTTCAAGCATTCTGCGCTTTGGGCCGGTTGCAATGATGACCTCAGCGTTTCCAAAACCAATGGCCTTGCGCATAAAGGCACCGTGGCCGCCCTCCTTCAGGATCTGGCGGTGCTCCAGTTTCCCATCGCCCAAAGCACGCAACAATGATTCCATTCGCGCCGATGTAATATCGCTGGTATGGTATTCAAAAAAGCCGGCAATTTCATCCCTGATCACGGCGGCGCCCACTGTATGCGAGGTGGCCACATCTAAAATAAATATCCGCTCTTTCTTTTTGGCCAGGATATCCATTGAGGCTCCCAGAATTGCAGCCATGCCGCTGTCCATCACATAGATTTCATTCGCGGGTAAGACTTGTGCAGTCTGCGCAATTGAAGCTAAACGGTTCATTGCTTCAGGAATTTCATCATGTCTGTAAAGCAAAGCATGGGGAAATGGCTTTTCTTCTAAACGAGCTCTGAATATATTGTGGCGAAAATCCAGGTGAGACACCTCGGGAGGCGGTACGCCATGGTCCTGTGCACAAACCGCCACTGCCTCAAATGAAAACGGAACACCAAATCCCTCCACAATTTGCTTGAGACGAGCCGGGTCAAGGTCGGCTAGGGTTACTCCAGAATAGCGTTTATTCTGGCGCAGTTTTTCTGCCTCGTCATCTTCTATGACGCAAATTCTCCACGATCTGACCTTTTGCACATTGTGATGAAGCGTCGCAGCGGCCGACACCGATATGACCACTTCATTCGTTTTCACCCGATCCTGCAATACTTTGGTAATTGGACCTCCGCCCATTTCACAACCGGTTACCAGCAAATCTCCTGAAATAGTAGATGCCTTTTCAGCCACATACTGCACCGGTGATTTCACCACCGCCTTGTAATGAAGATCAGTCTCCATATCATAACAAAGCACATCCATTGTCCCGGCACCAACGTCCACCATTAGAAATCGGCTCATCGATCATTATCCTCTTTTTGGGCACCCAATGGCACCAATGCAATAATTTTTTGCCAATTGTTCTCAATTAACCTTGTCCAAGAATTTTATCTCCGCTGAAGGCCAGTTACGTATCAGCTTTCTTCAACCGTGTGATGAGCAACACAGCCAAGCCGGCCATAATCATGCAGATGAGAAACGAATGATTGTATATACCCGTCTTATCCCTCAGGATCCCTGAAATCCAGTGCGTCAAAATAGCGCCAGCACCATAAAACGGTGTCCAGGCACCGATAACCGTGGCCATGGCCTCACGCGGGAAATAATCTCCGGCACAGGCGCCATAAATCGGGAAGGTCGCGCCGTAAAAAATAGCAAGACACCCAATAAAAACGCAGAGCATAATCCATGTATCCCCGGCAATGAGTATCCCGGCCAGAGCCGCCGTAATAAATGAATTTGAGATGATGATGGTTTTTTTCCGCCCTAAATAGTCTGAGAGCGGCAAAACGGTGAGCACCCCCACGATCTGACCGATGCCGTGAATTGTCGCTAAAAAGCTGGCTTGCTCAAGAGGTAATTCAAGTTGGAATTTGGCGTAATCCACCATGAACGTGGTAATAGCGTACAGACTGTATGCGATGGCGAAATATGATGAGCCGATGAGCCAGAAACGGCTGTTTTTAAAAAGGGTAGCCAATGGAACTTTTACTTGACCTGGCTTTGCACCGGTGTTCACATTCCCGGACGGCTCTTCTTTTAAACCCCAAGGTTGCCAGCCAGCGGTTTTCGGATCATTTCTCAGAAAAAGCCCATTGGCGATAGCCATCAGCAACGCCAAGCCGCCTAAAAAAAACCAGGCGTGGCGCCAACTGAACAAATTAACGATTCTGGGGAACACAGTGCCCACAGTGGCAAATCCCAATCCATAACCGGTGGAGAGGATACCCAGCGCAAACCCCCGGCGATGAAAAGCAAACCACCGCTGAACCAATGTGATTACCGGTCCCCACAATCCGGTTGCGCCGAGACCTACGATTCCGAAAAATAGGCATGACGTCCAGAGGGCATGGACGGTTCCCATGAAAAACACCCCGCACCCGAGTATCATCAAACAACAGGTGATTACAGGTCTGGCTCCGATCCGATCGGTCACATAACCGGTAATCGGGGCGATACAAATGTAGGTGAAGAGCAATGAATTGATGATCGATCCAGCGGCTGCCCGGCCAAAGCCTAAGGTCCGGATCATTTCCGGCAAAATAACGCCATAACCAAGTCGAACTGAATAATTAATGAACAGGTTGACAAAGCAAATTCCAAGAATAATCCACGCCCAGTGTAAAGCTCGTCTTGTATCCACAACCGGTCCTCCCTTCCAGCGCCGGTTTACACCCTTTTATCTCAGAATTTCAAGAAAATTGCGAAAAAAGCCAAACAAATTATTAAATATGAGCATGTTATGTTTTGACTTGGTCAAGCACATATGCCATAGAGAATTTTTTGTATACTATCACTTTTTAGAGGCAATGGATTAGAAACGCCAATCTTTGGTGAATTTTTATGTTTGGTAAATTTCAACGTCTGTGGGCTAAACCGCCCCTCAAAAAAAGTTATGATGCAGTCATAATCGGTGGTGGGCTGCATGGATTGGCAACGGCTTTTTTTCTGGCTCGCAATTACGGAATGACCAATGTGGCTGTAATTGAAAAACGCTATATTGGATTTGGTGGAGCCGGGAGGAATACGGCCATTGTGCGAGCCAACCAACGAACACAAGAAAACCTACCTTTATATAAAGAAGGGCTGGACCTCTGGCCCATCTTAACCAAAGCGCTCGATTTTAATCTCATGTTCTACAATTGCGGCAACCTCAATCTGGCGCATAGCGAAGCTGCCCTCAAAGCCTTGCGGCTGCAGGTGACTTCAGCTCAGATCCACGGGATCAGCAGCCAACTTGTAGACCCAAAAGAGTGCAAAGCGCTTATACCCGCTTTGGATATTAGCGATCGACCGACTTATCCCATCTTTGGCGGGATGTATCACCCACCGGGAGGGATTGTACGACACGATGCTGTAGTCTGGGGTTTGGCAAAAGGCGCAGCCAAATTAGGTGTTCACATCCATCAGCAGACCGAAGTCACGGGTATCGAGGTTGAAAATCAAAAAATAGTCTCTGTTGATACCAGCAATGGTAAAATCTCAACTCCTCGGGTTCTAAATGCTGCCGGCGGTTATTCAGCCGCCATATCCTATCACATGCTGGGCATTCGTCTGCCCATCAGCGTGTTGACCATCCAGGCGATGGTCACCCAACCCTTAAAACCATTGATAAATCATGTGGTGTCCTCCGGTGCCTACCACGTTTATGCCAATCAAACCCTAAAAGGTGAGATTGCAACCGGCTCGCACATGGATCCGTGGCCGAACTACACCACCCAAACATCCGCCTATTACATCAAACATCAGGCAGAAGCCCTAACGAAGCTAATGCCGTGTTTGAAAGGCGTTAAATTTATGCGCAGCTGGGCCGGTTTGGCAGACATGACGCCGGATATGGCTCCAATTATGGATGGCAATGAACCTATTGAAGGATACTACATGGACTGCGGATGGGGCTATTTTGGATTTAAATCTTCGGCGGTAACCGGTAAATATATGGCGCAATTTATGTCCACCGGTGAATGCCCGGATATACTTAAACCTTTTACATTGCGTCGGTTTGAACAGCATCGATTTATGGGGGAAACCCCGGCTGTTGTGGAATACAGTCCGAACAATTGATGGGGAGATTAAAATAACGATGTCACTTACTATCACATGCCCGATTTGCGGCAAACGTAACGCCTACGAATTCCGATACGGCGGCGAAGATAAGGGTAAACGACCTGAAGAAGTTAAACTTATACCGCGTGCCTGGTGTAATTTCGTTCACATGAACAAATCTGTAGCCGCAATTCAAAAAGAATGGTGGTGTCACCAAGACGGATGTAGCGCTTGGTTTGCAATCTATCGAGATACGACAAGGAATCTTGAGGTATCCGATCCGAATGAAGACGAGTCAAAGGTAAAAGCATGAACAGATTGAGGCATTTACCGACATTGCGAATCCGCCCCGCAGATGAAATTTCAATTAATTACCGGGGTAAGACCTATGGAGGATTTGAAGGCGATACCATCGCCACCCTTCTTTTTGCAAATGGCATTCGCGTTTTCTCGCGCAGCCTGAAATACCATCGTCCCAGAGGGCTTTACAGTCTGGAAGGGGAATGCAGCAACACATTCATGCAGGTAGACGGAATTCCCAATGTTTGCACCGAAAATACACCTGCCAGAAGCGGCATGATCGTCAACGCTCAAAATGTCGTTGGCAGTCCGGAGTATGATCTGATGGGTTTCATGGACAAGCTAAGCTGGACGATGCCCGCCGGATTTTATTACAGGCTATTTCATAAGCCTGCTGCAATATGGCCCCTAGCCATTAAACAAATCCGTAAAGCCGCAGGAATCGGCAATCTGTCCCCAAGTTTCGAGATGAAAGGCAGATATGATGAAATTTACCTCAATGCAGATGTCTGCGTCATTGGCGGGGGACCGGCAGGCATGTGTGCGGCGCTGGCTGCGTCGGAACACGGCCTTCGCGTGATCCTCTTAGAATCCCGACCCTGGCTTGGAGGCTTTTTCGATTACCGGTCAGCAGACTATACGGAAGGTTTGCCCTTTTATATGAGAGCAAAAGCCCTGGCGAATCAGGTTGAAAAGGTGTCTTCCGTCCGGGTTTGCAAACATACATCCATGATCGGCGCCTACAATAATAATTTGATAACAGCCTTTCAGCAAGGTGCTGAAAATGATAACTTTGCCGAACGTTACATTGAAATACGCGCCGAAAGTGTGGTGGTTGCCACCGGCTGCATCGAGCGTCCTCTGTTGTTTGAAAATAACGAAAAGCCGGGTGTTATGCAGATGGTTTGCGTCCAACGCCTGGCGCGGACGTACGGTATCCTACCCGGTAGGGATACCGTTTTCAGTATCGGACACGACTTGGGGTTGGAGGTAGCTATAGACTTACATGATCTGGGGCTCAATGTACTGTGCGTTGCCGATGTTCGAGAGAACGGGCAGGAGCCAGAGCTGGTCGCAAAGCTGGAAGAGCGCAAGATACCTATACGAAAAGGGTGGGTTGCCGAAAAGGCACATGGTGGTAAATGTTTAAGTGCTGTAACCCTTACTAAAATAGCCGATCCACAAAAACAAAAATTCGATTGCGATACCTTAGTGGCATCTGCCGGATTAACATCGCTAACCGGCCCCCTAACTCTAGCTGGAGCCACCCTAGCGTACGACGACCATACCGGATTCTTTTTGCCCAATAAGCTGCCGAATAAGATTTATACAGCCGGGCGGATGCTGGGTCTAAGCGATGCTCTTGCCATCGAGACTTCAGGCAAGCTGGCAGGCCTTAGGGCGGCAGCAGATTGCGGGACGTCACTTAAGGACGAAATAGACGCAGTAGAAAAGGAACTGCATACGCTTCCCGGACCGGCGAAGGGTTCGTATTTTGTTTCAGAAACCAGGGGCGGCAATAAAACGTTTATCTGTTTTGATGAGGACACCACCCTTAAGCACATTCACCAGGCCCTCGAAATGGGTTTTGAAGTTCCGGAGTTGATCAAACGCTTTACATCTGTCGGAACCGGACCCGGCCAGGGCGGCATCCCGGGCCATAACCTGCCCCTTTATGTCCGGCAAATTCAAGATGCAGACAACAAGGGAGCTACGCCTACAACCGTGCGTTGCCCTTTGGCCCCTACCTTTCTTGCAACTTTTGCCGGCAGCGGCCACTTCATGAGCAAACACACCCCGGTACATGATTCACAGGTGGAAGCCGGCGGCAGAATGGAGCGTATCGGCGTCTGGTATCGGGCACGGCGCTTTTCTGAAGACAAAAGTGCAAGGGAAGAAATTGTTAACGTCCGTAACAACGTCGGTTTGCTGGATGCATCGACCTTGGGCAAATTTCGAATTCACGGACCGGATGCGTTAAATGCTTTGCAGCGGGTATATGTCGGCGATATGTCCAAGATGGCCGCAGGCAAAGTCAAATACACGGCGATGTGCAATGAAGACGGCTGTATCATTGATGACGGGGTGGTGATGCAGGATGGTAAAAACGACTATTATTTTACCACGTCAACAAACCGCGCCGGCAACACCGTAGAATGGATACGATATCACACCCGATACGACGGCTGGGACTTTCATCTGGTTAATTTAACCGACGCTTTCGGTGTCATTAATCTGGCAGGGCCCAATGCCCGCAAAGTTTTGCAGAAAACAACCGATGCGGATGTCTCCAATGATGCCTTTCCGTTCGCAGGGTATCAGGAATTTATGATTGAAAGCACAATTCCGGTCCGCGCCATGCGTCTTGGTTTTGTAGGTGAGCTTTCCTATGAGCTTCATGTCCCCTCCTCGTATATGCAGGCCGTGTGGGATCTGCTTAGAGAGGCCGGAGAAGAGTCCGGTATTATGAATTTCGGGCTGGAAGCTCAAAACTGCCTCCGGATGGAAAAAGGCCACTTGATCATCGGCTCCGAATCCGAACAACGCACCACGCTGCATGATGTAGGACTGGGCCGTCTGTGGTTTCGACACAAACCGGAAGCCAAAACCGTGGGAGCTTTTGCGCTCAGAGAAACCGAGACCCAGGAAGGGCGATTGAAACTGGTTGGAATTAAAATGGATGATTCTTCCCGCACACCGAAAGACGGGTCGATTATCGTTGATGAAAAAATTCGCGGATACGTTTGCACGGCACGATATAGTTATTCCGTTGAGGAATCCATCGCTATGGCGTTGGTGGAAGATCATCTCAGCAATCCCGGAACGCATTTGAAAATTTTTGAAGATAACATGGGGGATCAACGATTATCGGCGACGGTGGTGACGATGCCGTTTTACGATCCGGAAGGAAAGAGAATGAAGACATAGGAATTTAGGAATCCAGTTATTTCAGTATGTTCTGGATGCCGTATCCGTCATCCCGGACTTGATCCGGGACCGGCATGACGAACTTGGAGCTTTTACGAGACCTTTAAATTATGGAGACGATAAAAAGATATTCACCGCTCATATTTGACAGCCAGCCGGTCCGGACGGAATGGAGAGACGGCTGGGAAGTCGTCTTGGCTTATAAAGATGAAGGCAAAGGGCCTTATTTAGCAGATTTGAGCCATATTGCCAAGTGGGACATACAGGATGCCCATCTTTCTAAAATTCAGCCGACGGGGATCGCCATTCCGCAAACACCTGGAGCCTGCATATTCAACAATGGCGCTCTTATAAACCGCCTGAATCTGACTCAGGCTTCGGTTTGGCATGTTTTTGGCCTGAATGCGGAAATCCCTGAAGGTTTTGCCTACACGGACACCACCGATGCTTTCGCGATGCTAGCGCTGCTCGGAGCAGACAATTTTTCAATCATGGAAAAGGTAACTGCCCTCAATCTGCAACCACGAGAAATACAATCACCCTTTTTGATTCAAGGGCCAGTGCTACATGTACCCTGCCAGGTTGTAATACTGGGCAAAGATGTCCTGATTCTGGCATTTTCCAGAGGTTATGCTCACTCCATGAGTGAAGCATTGCTGGAGGTAGGATCTGAATGGAATCTGAAACCAGCCGGAGAATTGGTTTTCAAAAATTCTGTCGGAAGTTATGCTTAACTAAGTATTGATAATGCTAACCTTAACTTAAGAAACCTTAATGGATCAACTCATGGAATTAAAAGGCCTTTCAGGTGGTTTATATCAACCGCTTTCCTTTGAAGATATCAAGACCATTCATGAAGCTTCGCTAACCATACTTGAAAAGATAGGCATAACATTTGAATCCGGTTTGGATCAAACCATCGATATGCTCGAAAATAATGGGGCAATCGTGGACAGAGATCGAGCCAGAGTTTTTTTCCCAAAAGACATGGCCATGGCCCAAGCGCAAAAGGCTCCGGAGCAGGTCATTCTCTATAGTCGGGATGGGGAAAATGACCTGGACCTGACCCAACATCGCGTTTACTTGGGAACCGGCGGCGCTGCTATCAAAATTCTCGATCTTGAAACCGGTGATGCCCGCCCTTCTACATTGAGGGACCAATATCAACTCGCACGTTTGGTGGATGCGCTGAATAATATCCATTTTTTTGTTCGCCCCTGTATACCAACAGATATTCCGGAGACCGCTTATGATGTAAATTCTTTTTTCGCATGCTTAAAAGGTACACAAAAACACTTCATGGCCGGTGCGATCAATGAGGAAAGCTTTCTTAGAGTTTTCGATTTAGCTTCAATGATTGCAGGCGGGTCTGAAAAGTTAAAAGAAAACCCTTTTATCTCCATTGTTGCTTGTTTTGCCATCAGTCCATTGAAACTCTGTACCCAGTCGACGCTGATCATGCAAGAGGCGGTCCGCCATCGAATTCCGGTGGCCCTTTCCAGCGCCCCGATGGCAGGTTCAACCTCACCAATGACAATGGCCGGTACCCTGGCGCAATTGCATGCCGAACAGCTCGCCGGAATTGTTATTTGTCAGTTAACCCGCCCGGAAGCGCCGATCCTCTACGGCGGCATCCCCGGCATGGCCAATTTACGCGACTTGGGTTATTTAGGAGGCGCTGTTGAATTCGGCATGATGAATGCGGCCATTCATCAACTAGCCCACCACATCAAAGTTCCCAACTATAAATCTATTTTGTCCGCCAACCAGTCCAACCCCAACCGCGTCAGCGTATCACGGGTGGGAATTCCGGTCTCGTCATCCCAGCCGCATTGACGATAATATTCGGCTAAGGCATTCTCAAATTCAGCCTTGTCCACTTTCCAACCGTTGGTAGGTCCTCCTTTTAATGGCTTTTGAAAAAATTTTTCAGGGAGTTTATCTTGATCGCGACGAATTCCCTCTCTGGCATTGAACGCACGCATCATGTTGAGGCGTCTTTCACCAACCTCCAAAAGCTCCTCAATGGAGACATCCCAGCCTGTAACCGCTTGTACAAATTCAGCAAGTTG
>Ga0209536_100006395_pt1 | contig 18036 bp, 10 predicted proteins | sample DeeMarSeWOR28_12_FD_187461 | JGI IMG/M metagenome (GOLD analysis project Ga0209536, IMG submission 187461) | Marine sediment microbial communities from White Oak River estuary, North Carolina - WOR-2-8_12 (SPAdes) (version 2) | ecosystem: Environmental > Aquatic > Marine > Intertidal zone >... | reverse complement strand
ACAGGCGGTCGCCCGCCAGTGCCTGGAGTATGCGCGGCGCGCCCAGGAAGGAGGCCATGGCCGACGACAAGGTTGCCGCGGCCACACCACCCACGATGAGCCAGTCCAGGATGGCGATCCGATTCATTGCCGCATAGTCGTGCAGCAACAGGTCGCGGGGTAATGCCGCCGCAAACACCACGGCGGAAAGAAAGTAAATCAGAATCGATACGCCGATAGCGAGGAAAGTGCCGAGCGGCAGGCTCCTGCCGGGGTCTTTGAGTTCACCGCTCATACTCACCCCCTGGGTGAAGCCCGTCACCGCCGGGAACAACAGCGCGAACAACACCCAGAAGCCCGGCCCCTCCGCCGGCGCCGGCCAGTTAGCGACCAGTTGTTCAGGGTCCCACTTCAACACCCCCCCTGCAAAAAAGGCGGCCAGTGAAATACCCAGGATACTCATGACAAGGTATTGAAAGCGGGTCGCCCAATCGGTACCCAGCCAGGCCAGGCCGAAGAGAATGCAGACCGCGATGGCGGCGATCACCTGGGCGTCGACGTTGGCGGTCTTGAGGACTGCCGCGGCGGCCTCACCGAAGCCAATACAGTAGAAGGCGATTGAGACCGACTGGGCCAGAAACAGCACGATACCGATGGCGCCACCGAACTCATGGCCAAGCGTGCGCGAGATCAGATAATAGTCACCGCCCTGCTTTACCTTGAGATTGGTGGCGATAGCGGACAGTGACAGGCTGGTCAGAACAGAGATGCCATTGGCCAGTGCCAGCATGAGCAGGCACTGGGCGAGCCCCGCTGCGCCGACGAGGTAACCCAGGCGCAGGAACAGGATAATCCCGAGGATAGTCAGGATGCTGGGGGTAAAGACACCGGCGAAGGTGCCAAGTGTGCCGGCAGCCGGCTTGGCGCGTGTGCTTTTCATTTGGGCCGATGATTGAAAGGCATGAGGAACGCCGAGCGTGATGCACGCGCTTCCTCAGGCTCTGTTGTGGCTGTCTCGACGAGGAAGCTTAGCAAAAGACAGAAGATAGAATACACGACACAGAATACAGGAGTCAGGAGTTAAAGACGGGGTATTCCGGAGTCTGACTTGCGGCTTAGTGTCGTCGGGCGCGCGTCCTCAGGCACGCCTGGAGTTGCATTACGGGCGCGCCGCAAGGGACAATGTCGCGCAACCCGTCTGTGGTACCCGCACACGAGATGTGCAGGGGCCATGGCGGCACGAACGCGCCAGCAACGCCGAGCTCATCCTTACCTGACCTGACGGATACCAAGGTGGCAATATGATCCGAGCCTTGTTGTACAACCCCGCGACACAGGCCTTGACGATCGGCGGCGAAGAGCTGCTGCGCGAATGGCAACGCCGGCCGGATACGCTGATCTGGGCAGATTTTGCGGACAATCCGGCCGCTGCCGAGCAGCAGCAGTTCAGCGAATATTTTGGACTCCATCCGCTGGCGATTCAGGATGCCCAGCGCGACCGGCATCCGCCCAAGCTCGAGGCCTTTGAGGATAATGTTTTCATCCTGCTGAAAGGGCTGTCCAGCGCGTCAGAGGATTTTGAATTCAAGACGATTCAGCTGGCCTTGTTCGTCGGCAAGCGCTTCCTGGTGACGCGCCGCTCGGCCAGATCCTCCAGCACCGATCAGCTCTGGAGCGAGGTGCAGCAGGATCCGGCGCTGTTCGACACGGGGCCGGACGCGCTTGCGCTGCGCCTGGCGAGGACCGTGGTCGGACATTACCTGAAAAAGCTGCTCACCCTCGAGCCCAAACTGGAGTCGCTCGAACAGGAAATGCTGACCAATCCACGTGACGAGATTCTCGCCGAGCTGATCGGCTACAAGACAGAACTGACACAGTTTCGCCGCGCGCTGGTCTATCACGTGCAGCTGTTTGCCGACATGAAAGCCCGCCCAGTGCCAGGCATTGGAGCGGAACGCATCCATGAGATCAACGATGTCTACGAGCAGCAGGAGCGCGCCAGCAGCCTGGCGACGCTCTACTACGAGCTCGCGTCCGATCTCATCGAGGGGTATATCTCACTGGCCTCTCACCGGCTGAACTACATCATGAAGATACTCACGATCATTACCGCCATCTTCGTCCCGCTGAGCTTCCTCGCGGGGGTTTACGGAATGAACTTCGAGAATATGCCCGAGCTGCATTCGCAATCCGGTTACTTCATCACCCTGGCAATAATGGGCTTCATTGCCACGATCCTCCTGCTGCTGTTCTGGCGAAAGCGCTGGCTTTAGCGGTTCAGGCTCCGGCGCCCGGGTGTTCGTCATCACGCCGGATGCGGATTTCCAGCGGCCGACTGGTATCCAGATGCACGTCGCGCTGCGGGAAGGCGATGACCAGGCCGGCGTCGTTGAATTTCTGATTAATCGCTGTATGCAGCTCGGTGATGGTGGCGAGGCGATAATCCAGGGATTCCAGATAGCATCGCAGGTTCAGCGCCAGGGCGTTATCGCCGAAGCCCTCGAAGGTCACAAAGGGCGGCGGATCGGACATCACGTGTTCGTTTTCTGTCGCGGCCTCGGCCATCAGGGCCATGGCCTTCTGCACATCACCGCCATAGGCCAGGCCGACGGAGATTATGATGCGGGTGGTCTGATCGGAAAGCGACCAGTTCAGCAGGCGACCAGTGATGAACTCCTTGTTCGGCACCAGCAGCTCTTTGCGGTCCCAGTTGCGGATGGTGGTTGCCCGGATCTGGATGCGGGTAACCACACCGTCGGTATCGCCCACGGTGACGACATCACCCACCCGAACCGGGCGCTCGAAAAGGATGATCAGTCCGCTGATGAAATTGGCCACGATCTCCTGCAATCCGAAGCCGATGCCAACCCCCAGCGCGGCTACCAGCCACTGGATCTGCGACCACTTGCCGCCGATGGTGTTGAACACCAGCACCACACCAACGGCCGCGATGGCATAACGTGACAGTGTGGTGGCGGCATAGCGGCCACCCGATGTCATGCGCAGACGCTGGAGCAGCCCGATTTCGAGCAGGGCAGGAAAGCGCCTCGTCGCGACAATGGTGACCACCGCAATCAGCAGGGCCAGCGCAGCGTCTGCCACGGTAATTGGCAGGCGCTTCTCCTCCCCGTCGACGAGCGCCGTGTAATCCCACAGCGTGATGGTATCGAGCAGGGCGAAGGCCGGCAGCACCTTCGACCAGATGATCCAGATCCCGATGATACCGATAATGCTCAGCCCCGTGTTCAGCAGCTTGCCGGTGTCCTCACTCAGGGCCTCCAGGTCCACCGCCGGTTCCTCCACAACGTCGAGAAGACCCGCGCTGCCAGGCGCTGCTGCCTCCCCGGCCTGAGCCGCGGCCCGCATCGCTTCGCGCCGCTCGACCGCAGCCTGGAAGGCAAGCCGGCGGCCCGTCAACAACAGCCAGCGCAGAACCAGCTGGTGAACGACCACGAGGACCAGAACCAGCCACATGGTATCGATCAGCCGGCTGGTAAGCGTGCCCGCCGTGTACAGATAACCAACGACTGCGAGGCCGGCCAGGCCGAGCGGTACCGCCACCGTGAGGGCAAGCCACAGGTAACGCAGACGCGCAGCAGTGCTCCTTGGTTGTCGGTCCAGATACAGGTGCAGTACCCCGCGCCGGGGTTCGAACAGCCGATAGAAGAAAGCCGCCAGCGTCAGCAGCACGATCACGAAGGCCAGCCGGCCCAACCCGCCGCCCATGGTCGGCCTGTCATAGGTAATGGCGACGAGGGCGACGAAGGCAGCCGGCAGGAAGGTGAGCATCAGGCGCACCAGGTTGCGGCGCAACACGGCCAGGCTCGCCTCGGGCCAGCGAAAGTGCGCAGCCGCCAGCCCCCCGGGCACACACAGGACGCGGAAGGCCTCGAGATAGAACAGTGCATTCGACACCCATATCGTCCCCCGCGCGACCGCCCTGGAAAATGCCGTCGGCTCCAGCGAAAGCGCCAGTTGCCAGCCCGCTGTGGCCAGCAGCAGCGGCCAGGGCGCAGCCAGCAGCAGCGTCAGCACCAGCGCCTGGAAGGTGAACAGGAAACGGTCCGTTCTGATCTTGCTGATCTTCTTACCCGTCGCCTGCAGCGCAGCCCGCAGCCGCCGCGCCTTGACCAGCAGAATGACGAAGACCGCGGCACCCAGTGCCAGAAGCGGGGAACGCGTCCCCTGCTCAGCCAGGATCCCGAGCACCTCGAGCCATTGGCTCGGTGCCAGCAGTTGCGCGGCCTCCTCCGGCATATCCTGCAGCATGGGCAGCGACGGCGCCGGGGAACTGCGAATCCACAGCAGGTGCTCGCCCAGAAAGGCATCGTAGGCCTCGGCCGCAGCGATCAGACGGCGCTGCGCGAAGTCGAGCTCGCCCAGGGCGCGCAGCAGCGCCTGGTCGGTTCCAATCGCCTTATCCAGGAGTGCCTGGCGTTGCCTGGCCAGACCCTCGAGCTCACCGCGGATCGCGTCGGCCTCTTCCACGGGAAGCCCGGTCATGAGCGCATCCACATACTCGTCGAGCTTGCGCAGGCGTATCTGCTCCTCGCTGTGCTGAATCTCGCGCAGTCCGGCGTCGGCGATCGCCTGCTCACGCGCCTCGGCCTGCTTGTGATACACGCGAGGGCTCGGCAGCGCCCGGCGCTGCTCCAGCAGCAACCGGCCCAGCGCCTGACTCAGCCCCGCAAGTTCCAGCTTCTGTCTGGCCTTGCGAAAATCCTCTTCGACCTGTTTTGATGCCTTCTCTGCCGCATCATTTTCCGCATTGATCTTTTCCAGCTCGGCCGCCACGGTGCGCAGCTCCTCGCCCAGCGCGGCGTTTTCCGCCGCCAGGGCCTGGACCCGCGGGTGCTTACCCATCGCCTCGCGCTTGGCCTGTTCGGCTTCTGCCTGCGCCTGTTCGGCCTCCGCCAGCCGCTTGCCGCCGAGCATCTCTTCGAGCAACTGTATACGGACATCGATGCGATCGAGCGAGAGCGCCGCCTTCTCGCGCTGGGCCTTGAGCAGCTCGATGCGCATCGGCTGACTCAACAGCTCCTGATCGAGCTTCTGAAGCCGGGTAGTCAGTGCCAGGTCTTCGCTCTGCAACTGCCAGCCTCTCGCCTCGGTCAGCAGCGCCGCTTCATCCTGCGGCGCAGGTACTTTGAGCTCGCTGGCAAGCGCTTCCTTGCGCTGGTTTGCCTCACTGATCGCCTCCCTCACAGCGTTGGGCCGGTCCGCCTCATAGGCAAGCTGCTCATCGAGTTCCTTGAGCTTGGCCGCGACCGCCGCCTGATTGGCCTTCTCTTTCAGCAGCCGCTGCTCGATTTCCGGCAGGGGGTTCTTGTCCGAGACCTGCAGTTCGTCAGCCGGCTCGGTCTCCGCGACCTGTTCGATGTCGTCGCGTAAGGTCTTGGCCTCTCCTGGCGCCGTTTCTCTGGCCCTGAGAAAGGCTTCGGTCGCCGTCTTATTGGCGCGCGCCGTCTCCAGATGACTGAGAGTCTTGCGATACCACTCGGTCAAGCGGGCCCTGGTGGCATCGTCGAGGTCGGCGGTCGCTTCGACCTCCTTGATCTTCGCGTTGAGGGTCTCCGGCGTCACAGACGAAGTGGGATCAGCCGCAAAGGCGCAGCGCAACGCCATGAACGCGAAGAGCAGGACCGTCAACTGCAACACCCGAAACAGAGAATTCATGCGCCGATTTCCTTAAGGAGACTCGCCGATGGTTGCCTGGTCTGATTCACCGCGTTTGATTCACTGCGCGAGCGGGAGACTCGGTCCCTGCAGTTTCGAGACCTGTCCCGCAGGCACTGCCGCGTCTGCCCTGCCCTCGTGCCGGACCGCTCGCCCAGGCGTTTCATGACGACACGGTATCCGGCGCCCCAGCCGCAATCGCAGCCTGGCAAAGAAAGGTGGCTAAGGCCAACAGGCCGATGAATCGTTTCATGATCGTCTTGTCTTCTTGTTTAGGAAGGTTCCGATGCAATCTGCTGCAGCACCTCAAGACACATCAACTATCTTCTTAACAACATCCAACAAGTCATTGTCAATAATGATAAACACATTGCTCCAATCGAACGATTCAGATGACTCAGCGAACGAAAGCGTTCTTCAACCCGCGTGTCCCTTCCAACATCACCGGGCTGGCCGTCGGGGCTGCAAGACTACACGATTGTCCGCAACCGGCGCCAGGAGCCTGTCGGACTCAGGCTGATGCTACTGCGGCGCTGGGAGAGTGGTCCAAACCTGGACCTGAGGGTCATTGTCAACAAGGCGGGGAAGGCTGTCCACGTCCTGCACCGGTTCCATATCATGGGACACCTGAGCAAGGCGATTGACGAGGTGCACGCCCAGGAGGCGAAGCAACTGAACGAGAAAGGCTTTGAACTGGTGCTCACGAAAACACGCTGGCCACTGCTCAATCGAGCGGAGAACCTGACGGACAAACAGGAGACCAAACTGTCGGATGTTCTGAAGTACAATCTGCGATCGGTCAGAAGTTACCTTCTGAAGGAAGAGTTTCGGCTCTTCTGGTCGTGCACCTCGCCCTACTGGGCCGGGCAGTTTCTGGATACATGGTGCGCCAAGGTAATGCGCTCGAAGATCGATCCCATGAAGAAAGTGGCCAAGATGCTGAGGCGGCACACGCCCCTGCGGCTGAACTGGTTTCGGGCCAAAAGACAGTTTTCCAGCGGCATCATGGAGGGCTTCAACACCAAAGCGAAACTGACTACCAGAAAGGCGTACGGTTTCCGGACCTATTATGCGGCCGAAATCGCCTTGTATCATGCGCTTGGCGCTTTACCTGCCCCACCTGTCCCGAAAACTACCCACGAACTCTTCTAACGAGGCAAGAAATACCATGGATATATCTTATACGCTCATCGTTGCTTTAATGTTCATTACTATCCTGAGTTTTGGTCTTGCTAATTTACTCGCGTCACTGGCTGAGATACTAAATAGCAAAAATAATACTAAAGTAGCCACCGTGCACCTCAACTGGATTGTGATTTTGTTAATAATTCATTTCAACATGGCATGGCACGCCGTATTAATCGCCACATATAAATCATGGTCTTATGACACATTCTTATTCAGCGTTCTTGGTCCAATACTGGCGTTCTTCACGACCCGCATCATTGCACCATGCGCAACAGTTGATGATAAGCCAGCAACGCTTATCTCAAATTATCTTGATATAAGGCAGCAGTTTTTTGTTCTTTTCGCCATGATACAAGCATGGGGTATCGGCACCGATTACTTATTCTACCGTGGTACAACAGGGTCGACTGTCTTTAATATACTGCTCATTTTTCTCGCAATCGTTATGTTTAAAACAGACAGCTATCAAAAACATGTCTATGGTGTAGTGGTAGCATGGAGTTTATATATAACAGCTATTGTTTTACGTAGCCTCGCTATCATTAGCTGAGAAACAGAGCATCCAATCCCCCGTTTGTAGGCCACTGTCCGGCTTGAACTGCCTGCCCGGATGGCGGTGCCTTGAACATGCCCAACGAGGTCCCCTGTTAGAAATGATAGGGTGATTACTGAGAGCGGTGAACCGAATTTCGTCAGCGTGTTGGAAACCAGACCGATGGTCAGGCTCTTCCTGAGTATAGTTGATCGCCAGCCAGCAAATTTTTTCGATGGATAAAACGCAGGAAATTCGCTCTGGGCTCGGCTGTGCCAAGCCCGCTCCGCAGGCGAAAGGTCCACTGGACCTTTCGCTTTCCTGGCTCCGCCCAAAGCGGCGTCCAGACACGCGATGCCTGCGCCAGCATCCGGGATCCCTGTGAGAAATCCGGGCTAGCTCTCATCAGCATGCAACGAGAACCCGGCCTCCTTGCCCACTGGGTTATCGAACGGCTCATCGCAGGCCGGCGGCGTACCAACGGTTCAATAGGAATTCCCCGTGCGCTGCAAGCGTACATGCATGGCGAGATGACCATCGGGCCGGAAGGCTGAAGGTCTCCCTCGGGAAAATGCCGGAGCGGGCAGGGCAAGCCCTGGCGGCCGAGGCCCCCTCCCACCCGGGCCTGACAAGAACTGTGTGATCCGTCGAAGGGTCAGGCCTTGCTGGCCACTTCGTCAGGCACGAGCTCCTTGGCGATACGCTTGGTCAGGGTGTACATCTGGCGCAGTTTGTCGAGCAGCTCCAGCTCCAGTCTGACCAGGGCCAGGTGGCGGTCTTCCTTGACGCCCATGCGCTGCGACTGATGCACGAGAAATTCCTCGGCGATGCGCCGGATCTCATCCTTCACCGCAATGACATTCTCGGCCGCCTTCTCGTCATTCTCCCGCACCGAGCGGATCACATCCTCAATGGCCTGAGAGACCTTGTCCGCCAGGTCGCGCAGGAGCAGCTGGGTGGCCTCACTTGGCTCGCCTTCCTGATCGATGAATTTCTCTGCAATGTCTACCAGTTCCGTTTCGATCACATCCGCCAGGCTCTCCAGGTTGATGGTCGCGCTCATCAGGGCCTGAAATTCCATGCTTTGCCGGTCGGTCAGGGGGTTCTGGCGTATCTCGCTGAGATACTCGAGTATGGCCTCATGCAGGATATCCACCTGATCATCCATTTTCAGGACGCGCTCACAGGTCGCCCGGTCCCGTTCGGCAAACGCCGACCTCAGGGTGGCAAACATCCCGGTGATGATCTCGCCCATGTGACCGAGCTCTAACCGCACCCCCTCCAGGGCCATCGCAGGCATCTCGATGAGCTCGGCATCCAGGTAGCGCGGCCGGATGATGATCTTCTCCGGTTCGGGCCGGTCCGGCACCAGCCGCTCGGCCAGGCGTGCAAAGTAGGTGGTGAAGCCGAGAAACAGCAGGGTATTGGCCACATTGAACACGGTATGGGCGTTGGCGATCTGTCGCGGCACCTCGGCCGCCATGCGGGCCTTGCCGGCAAGCTCCGGCGAGGCCGGTGATATGGCGGCGACAAAATCCGCCAGCTGGGGGATGAACATGACCCACAGCAGCACGCCGGCAATATTGAAAATGATGTGAACCGTCGCCGCGCGCAGCGCCTCGACCGGTTTGCCCAGGGCGGCCAGTATGGCCGTGACGCAGGTACCGATGTTGGCCCCGAAGGCAAGCGCGATGCCGGCGGGCAGCGAGATCAGGCCCTCTGTCGCCATGACGATGGCGATGCCGGTGGTCGCCGCTGAGGACTGAACCAGTCCCGTGAATACGGCACCGACCAGGATACCGAGAAGCGGATTCTCCATCCTGATCATCAGATCCAGAAACGGTTGGTAGCTGCGCAGCGGTGTCATGGCCTCGCCCATGACGCCCATGCCGTAGAACACCAGGCCCAGGCCCATGAGCATGGCGCCGTAGTAGCGGGTCTTGTCCTGCTTTGCCGTGAACAGCATGAAAAAACCGATGGCCACCATCACCAGCGCGTACTGGGTCACATTGAAGGCCACGATCTGGGCGGTGAAGGTACTGCCGATGTTGGCCCCCATAATCACGCCGACCGACTGGACCAGGGTCATGAACCCGGCGGAGATGAACCCGACGACCAGCACCGTGGTGACCGAAGACGAGTTGAGCACGGCCGTCACGAAGGCGCCCGTCACCGCTCCCATCACCCGGTTCCGGGTCAGGCGGGAAAGGACGTCCCTGAGCTTGTCGCCGGCGGCCGCCTTGAGACCTTCCGACATCTGCTCCATACCGAACAGGAACATCGCCAGCCCCCCCAGCAGGCCCATGCCGAGTTTGAACCAGTCGATGTCCTGTCCGGCACTGTCTGCCGCAAGCACCGGCAGGGTGAGCAGCCCGAGCAGCAAACCGGCCAGCAGCAGGAAAGCCCTGAATCTCATCCGGGACGACGTCAAAACCAGAAGTCGCAGAGTTTTCATGTCACGTGTCCAAGGCCTATTCACTGCGGTCTCGAGACCTGTTCCGCAGGCGCTGCCGCGTCTGCCCCTGCCCGCGAGCTGCCAGATCGCTCGCCCAGGCGTTTCATGACGACATAGAAAACCGGTGTGAAGGTCACCGACATGATGGTCGCTGCGATCATGCCGCCGACCACCGCGACACCGATGGCCTGCTGGCTGGCCGCGCCTGCACCGGCGGCGACCACCAGCGGCATGAAACCGGCAATGGAGGAAATGGCGGTCATCAGAATCGGCCGGAAGCGCAATTTTGCGGCGTCCACGGCTGCTTCGATGATGCCCTTGCCGTTCGCCTGTTCGGCCATGGCGAATTCGACAATAAGAATGGCGTTCTTACTGGCCAGTGCGATCAGCAGAGTAATACCGATCTGGGTATACACATTGTTATCCGCACCCTTCATCATCACGGCAATCACCGTGCCGAGCACCGCCAGCGGGACCACCATGATGACCGCCGCCGGGCTGCTCCAGCTTTCGTACTGGGCTGACAGCACCAGGAACACCAGCACGATGGCCAGCGCGAATATATAGATTGCTTCCGAGCCCACTTGCTTTTCCTGGTAAGACATGCCGGTCCATTCATAGCCCATCGAAGTCGGCAGTTTCTCCTTGGCCATTTGTTCCATGAGATTGAGCGCCTGCCCGGAGCTGAAGCCCGGTGCCGCCGAACCGGTGATGGAAGCGGTCGGGTAGAGGTTGTAGCGCAGAATGGTCTGCGGTCCCACGGTCTGCTCGACGTCGATCAGGGTCCCCAGGGGGACCATGTCACCCCTGGCATTACGCACTTCCAGGCTGCGGATATCTTCCGGCTTGATGCGGAACTGGTTATCCGCCTGCACCTTGACCTGCCAGGTGCGTCCAAACTTGTTGAAGTCGTTGACATAGGCCGAACCCAGATAGGTCTGCAGCGTGCCGAACACCTCGTCGAGGGGAATACCCAGGGTCTTGGCCTTGGTGCGATCGACCTCGGCTAACAGCTGGGGTACATCGATGCGGAAGGTCGAGTTCAGACCGGTCAGGCCACTTTGCGCTTCACCGTCCTGAAGGATTTCATCGAGCATGACATTCAGCTCCTGCAGGCCGACACCGCCGCGGTCTTCGAGCTGGAACTGGAAGCCGCCGGCAACACCCAACCCGCTGATGGCCGGCGGCAGAAAGGCGTAGATAATCGATTCCTCAATCGCCTGGAACTGTCCCTGCAGATTGGCCAGGATCGCTTCCTGTCTGAGGCTGGGGTCGTCGCGTTCCTCCCAGGGTGTCAGGGTCACGAACACCACGGCGGTGTTGGAGGACACCGTCCCGTCGATCAGGTTATAGCCACCGAAGATAACCCAGTCGGCAACGCCTTCGGTTGCGGCAATGACGGCGTCGATCTTGTCCAGCACCTCATTGGTACGTTCCTGCGAGGCAGCATCGGGCAGCTGCACATGCACCATCATATAACCCTGGTCTTCGGTCGGCAGGAAGCCAGTCGGCAGCTGGGTGAACTGCCAACCCGTAAACCCAACCAGTCCCAGCGCCAGCAGCAGCATCAAACCGGTGCGGCGAACCAGCGTCTTGGTCATGTTGGTGTAGCCGTTTTCGGTCTTGCGAAAAAAATTGTCGAAGCCACGAAAGAAGGCGTTTTTCTTCTCGGGTGGCAGGCGCAGCACCAGGGCGGCGAGCGCCGGACTCATGGTCAGGGCGTTGATGGAGCTGAAGACAGTCGCAACCGCAATGGTCAGTGCAAACTGCCGGTAGAGCTGGCCGGTGATGCCGGGCATGAAGGCTGCGGGCACGAATACAGCGAGCAGTACCAGGGTGGTCGCGATAACGGGGCCTGAAACTTCACTCATGGCCTTGATGGCAGCGGCCTTTCGGTCCAGGCCGCGCTCCATGTGGGACACCGTCGCCTCCACCACCACAATGGCGTCGTCCACCACAATACCGATCGCCAGCACCAGGGCGAACAGGGTGAGCATGTTGAGCGAAAATCCCATCGCCAGCATGACGGCAAGGGTGCCGATGAGCGACACCGGGATGGTGACGGCCGGAATCAAGGTGGCGCGCCAGTCCTGCAGGAACAGGAACAGCACCAGCGACACCAGTAACGCCGCCTCCAGCAGGGTGATATAGACCTGTTTGATCGAGGCGTCGACAAACATGGTGGTATCGTAGGGAATAGCGTATTTCAGGCCTTCCGGGAAATAGCCGCTCATCTCCTCCAGCGCGGCGCGTACCCGCTTTGATACATCGAGGGCGTTGGAGCCGGGCAGCTGGAAGACGGCGATACTCGCCGAAGGGGCCCCGTTCAAGCGCGAGGTGATGTCGTAGACCTTGGCGCCCAGTTCGACACGGGCCACATCCCTGAGGCGGGTAATGCGACCACCCTCACCCGTCTTGATGATGATGTCCTCGAACTGATCGATGTCCGACAGGCGTCCGAGCACGTTGACCGTATACTGGAAACTCTGGCCGGCCGGCGCCGGCGGCTGGCCGATCTGGCCGGCAGCGACCTGGACGTTCTGCTCGCGAACCGCTGCAATGACCTCAGCCGTCGTCATGTTGCGCGCCTTAAGCTGTTCCGGATCCAGCCAGATCCGCATGCTGTAGTCACTCTCCGGGTAGATACCGACATCACCGACGCCCGGTATGCGACTCAAGGTATCCTTGATATTCAGGGTTGCATAGTTACTCAAATAGATTTCGTCAAAGCGATCGTCGGGTGAATACAGCGACGCGATCACGATGATGTTGGGCGATTTTTTCTTGGTGCTGACTCCTTGCCGCTTGACCTCCTCGGGCAACTTGGGCTCTGCCAGGGTGACGCGGTTCTGCACCAGGATATTGGCCATATCCAGGTCGGTGCCGACCTCGAAGGTCACGGTCAGGGTATAGGAGCCATCGCTGGCGCTGACCGAGGACATGTAGGTCATGTTCTCGACCCCGATCACCTCCTGCTCGATGGGCGCGGCAACCGTCTCCGCGACCACCGACGCATTGGCGCCCGGGTAGACGGCTGACACCTCAACCGTGGGTGGCACTATGTCCGGAAACTGGGCAATCGGCAGGACGCCCACCGATACCAGGCCCGCGATCACGATCACGATCGAGATGACGCTGGAGAAGATCGGGTGTTCGATAAAGAATTTTGACAACATGAGCGCTCAGGCCTCGCTGCTAGGGCTAGGGTCCACCGCCGGCTTCCTGGGCCTGCGGCTGCTCGGGGCTTGAGCGCTTTATGCTGGCCGCCTGTTCGGCGTCTTGCGCGGCTGCTTTCATTGCGGATGTACTGAGGCCCGCCATGTCGGCCGCTTCGGGATCGACCTTGCGGCCGGGCCGCGCGCGCTGAACACCTTTCACCACCACACGATCGTCTTTCTGCAGGCCGTCCTCGACAACGATCATTCCATCGATACGCTGGCCGGTCTTCACACTGCGTCTTTCGACCACATTTTCGGCGTTTACCACCATCAGGTAGGTACCCCGCTGGTCGTTACCGATCGCCCGCTCCGAGACCAGCGGCACATCCGGGCGCGTACCCAGTGGCAGGCGAACGCGGGCAAACAGGCCCGGCAACAGCGGTGGCGGGCGTCCCGGGTTATCGAAGATACCGCGCAGCTGGATCGTACCCGTATCCGGATCCACACTGGATTCAGCGAAGTCGTAGCGACCCTCGTGGGGATAGCCCTCTTCATTGGCAAGGCCCAGGTACAGGGGTATATCCAGTTTCTCCCCAGAAACCTTCCCCGGATCCACCCCTTCTTCTTTCATTTTGGCACGATATATTGCCAGGACGCGCAACAGATCGCGCTCGTTGAGATTGAAATAAACATACATCGGATCGTCGTCCGTTACTTCAGTCAAGACCGTCGCCTCACCCTCCCCGACGAGATTACCGACCTCGACCTGATTGCGACCCACCCGCCCCGCAATGGGAGCCGTCACCTGTGTATAGCCGAGATTGAGCTGGGCGCGATCGACCTTAGCCTGCGCACGCAGGATGTCGGCGCTGGTCACGTCGCGTTCGACCTGCCACTTGACGACCTCCGCTTCGGCGCCTGCCTTCTGTTTGAACAGCTTCTCCGCCCTTTCGAATTCGGTGTTGGCGCGCCGGTACTGTGCCTGGGCACTCGCGAGCTCGGCCTGGGCAGCCTGCAAATCCGCCGCGTATTCTGCTGGATCAATCACAAACAGCGGGGCCCCTTGCTCAACTTCGGTGCCCGGCTCGAAATTCATGTCCTGGAGTATGCCCGATACGCGCGCCCGCACCTCAGCAAACTCAGAAGCCACCGTGGTCCCGGTAAACTCCAGATAGTCTGTGATTTCCTGGATCAGTGGCTGGGCAACGGTCACCTTCGGCGGCGGCGGCTCTGCGAACCTGTTTTCTTGTCCGCAGCCCGCGAGTACAGCAACCAGGAGCGACGCACCTGAAACCAGAGCCAAGAGATCAACGCGTAACATTTTCGATAGCCTTTCCGGAGAGTTAGAAGAACGTGTTTACTCGGGTTTCAACTGGACTCATCGAAGCGAATACCTCGCTTGTCAAACTGAAACCCGACACTGTAAATACTTTCAGAAGGAATCGGTCATCGCGAGAAATCTTATTCGTCCCGTCATTATAGTCCCTGCGATCTGTCAGTGAGATTGTTTTGAAAGCCGCTCAACGATAGCCCAAGCCCAAGCGCCACGATATTAGCGCACCTTGCCTGGCCGCGTCCCGGATTTTTTGCCAATTCGAGCCACCTTTCGAGCAAACCTCAGTGCACCGGCGCCTCGACGTGTATCAGACGGTACTGTCAAGTTGTTGGACGCGGTGCAGCGGGGCGCGTATTTCAGGCCCTTCAATAGCGTGCGAAAGAACCGTTTGGCCGCCGTCTTGTTCCGACGTTTCTGCACCAGGATGTCGAGCACATCCCCGTCTTGATCGACCGCGCGCCACAGGAAGCGCTGGAGGCCATCGGCGAAATACCTGATGACACTGACATGGACGAGATCATGTACCGGCTCTATGTGCCTGACGCTCGCATCCAACCCCTGTGGATTGCTGCCACGCGCAGCGCATGTGGCGAGACCACTCTGTTCGCTTGCAGCCTCAGGTCACACTTCGCTCAAGCGATACTACCCATATTGGCATGTTGCCTTCCGATGGGTGCGCTCAACGTCCGAGTCTTCTTGGACCTCAGTCAACTTCTGACGCATAATGGCAAGCACGCCACCGCCGCGGCGTTTAGGCTAAGAATCCGAACCTCAGAGGAAAATGGAGCCATTCGACGGACCATGTCGGTAAAGGCAGATTCAGGGGTCAGTGGACTGCGAGCCGACCAGACGACCTGCGGTCAGGCTCGATATCCGGCCATAGGGCATTGCGCAGTGGCTTCAGCGGGGCAGTCGCTGATCTGACAAGCAACAAATTCACACAAGCCGTTCTGGGAGCGAAACTACGAACATGGCAGATCATTACCGGTTCGGCGACTATCAACGCGAACTGACAGCCAGGCACGACCTCATCAGCCTCAATGACTTGATGCCCAAGCTTGAAAGGGACACCGAGGGCAAGGTCGTTCCCTACCAGGCACCCCCGATACGATTGACGCGGGCCGAAGGCGTCCGCCTGCTTCGCCCTTATGTCTCGGTGCGTTTCATGGAACAGGTAAAGGCGGTCGTCCCGCTCGCCCTTTACCTGGCCCTGTTTCAGATCCTGTTCTTACAAAATATGGTGGAAGATTCCTGGGTCATTACCGGCGGCCTGTTCGCGGTAATAGCAGGGCTGATGTTTTTCATGGAAGGACTCAAACTGGGTCTCATGCCCTTCGGAACTCTAATCGGCAGTAACTTACCCAGAAAATCGTCTTTACCGCTGGTGTTGTTTGTCACCCTGTTACTGGGTATCGGCGTTACCTTCGCCGAGCCCGCTATCGGCGCCCTGAAGGCGGCTGGACAGAATGTTTCCGTGGAGCGAGCACCCTATCTCTATGCGCTGCTCAACTTCTGGGCAGAAGAACTGGTGCTGGTGGTCGGTTTCAGCGTGGGACTAGCCGCGGTTCTAGGCACCATGCGTTTCATTTACGGCTGGAGCCTCAAGCCCCTCATCTATGCTTCCCTGGTACCGGTGCTGACATTGACCGTGTATGGCTCGATCGACCCTGAAACACAGAAGCTGCTTGGGCTGGCCTGGGATTGTGGCGCTGTGACCACGGGGCCAGTTACCGTGCCGCTGGTGTTGTCGCTGGGTATCGGTATCGCCGCCGCAGCGGGCAAGGGAGACTCAGCGTTATCCGGTTTCGGCATTGTCACGCTCGCCTCCTTGTTTCCTATCATCGGAGTACTTCTCCTGTCCTTCTACATTTCGTACGCCGTGACTCCCGCTGAAATCATCGAAACGGCCAAACAAGCCGCAGCAGCAGCTCAGGCCATGGAACCTGCCTGGTTTGAGACCAGCCCCGGAGAAGAGATCGTCCTTGGAGTGCGTGCCATTCTGCCCCTGGTGCTGTTTCTGTTCCTGGTTCTGAAACTGGTACTGAAGGAAAAACTCGAAAACCCCAGTGAGATTATCTACGGCATCAGTCTCACACTCGTCGGCATGTGCATCTTCAATCTAGGGCTGACTTACGGGCTTTCCAAATTGGGTGGCAGCGCAGGCGGACTCGTGCCAACAGCGTTTATGCAGGTCTCTGGGATACCCGGCTCTCCGATCTATGGCTATGTGGTGGGATTGCTCCTGGCGCTGGTGTTTGCCTGGGTTCTGGGCTTTGGCGCCACCCTGGCGGAACCGGCGCTCAATGCCTTGGGCACCACAACCGAGAATCTCACCAACGGAGTATTCAAAAAGACGACCCTCATCAAAGCCGTATCCATAGGTGTAGGATTCGGTATCGCTACCGGCCTGGCCAAGTTGATTTTCGATTTGCCGCTGGTGTGGCTGGTCGTGCCTCCGTATCTGCTGGCGCTCGTACTGACGTTCTTTTCTACTGAAGAGTTTGTTAACGTGGCCTGGGACAGCGCTGGGGTGACCACGGGCCCTATCACTGTGCCCCTGGTGCTGGCCATGGGCTTGGGCTTCGGCAACGCCGCCAACGCCGTGGACGGCTTCGGGATTCTGTGCATGGCGTCCGTTGGACCTATCCTTACCGTGTTGATAACCGGACTCTGGGCAAGTTATCAGGCCAGGGCGCGCATCGCGGCAACCACCAAGACCCCTTTAGCACGCCACGAGGAGGAGGCTAAGGCCCTGTTATGAGCGAGCAAAAGATTACCTATCTGACCGACGTCGCCCTGCTCACCATTGTTGTGCAAATCGGTCGGGGTGATGCCATCCTCAAAGCAGCGCGCGACATTGGCGCAACAACCGGTGCTGTGGGTCACTACGCGAAAGGCATCGGTGCACGAGAACGACTGGGTCTGCTCGGACTCGCCGTGGAGGTGGAGAAGGATGTCATCAGTCTCTTCGTTTCCTCAGAGCAACGCGACGCCGTGATGGATCACATTTATCGCGTCGGTGGGCTCGATACGCCTGGCGTGGGCTACATCTATATCACGCCGGTGGAGAAAGTTGCGACCTTCATTCCGCAAAGTCTGATGGATCGGCTGGAAAAAAGCGCCCCACAAAAGGGTGAAACATGAGCGCCTTGCAGAATCCGGGCAAATCTGCGCCTCATGAGGCCAGCAAACTCATCACCTGCGTGTTACCCGACGATGGCAGCGATAAGCAATTGCTCCAGGCCTTGCAGCGGGAAAAAGCAATCAGCCGAGCCGAAAGCATCTCTTGCCTGGGAATGGATGTGCTGGCAGATGCCAAAGTCAAACCCGGCACCTTGCCCGACGCCTATCTGGTCAGACTGGTGAGAGTGGTAGTTCCGGAGGCCGAAGCAGACGCCCTGTTCGCTTACATCTACGAAACGGCCCGTATCGGCCGCGCCGGTGGCGGGGTGATATTCCAGAGTGCGCTGATAACCGCGACGCCGTACGTCTTGCCCGAAGGCGTACCCGAGGAAGGAGTCTGACCCGAATGGCAGCTAGTTAAGGCGGACCGGATCATAGGTAGCACCAACAATAAGGGCGGCATCATGCCGCCCTTTTTCTATCCACCTTTCTATCCACCGTGGGGCTAGCCCGCATTTCTCACCGGGATCCCGGATGCTGGCGCAGGGCTCGTGTGTCCGGACGCCGCGCTGGAGGGAAAGTGGTAGCC
>Ga0209536_100006393_pt1 | contig 18043 bp, 8 predicted proteins | sample DeeMarSeWOR28_12_FD_187461 | JGI IMG/M metagenome (GOLD analysis project Ga0209536, IMG submission 187461) | Marine sediment microbial communities from White Oak River estuary, North Carolina - WOR-2-8_12 (SPAdes) (version 2) | ecosystem: Environmental > Aquatic > Marine > Intertidal zone >... | reverse complement strand
GGGACTGCGCCCGGATCAGCGTTTTCGCGAGGATCGCCGGGGCACTGTCGGTCGGGAGGGAGAGACGAGCATCCGGACGTTTCTGCAAACCGGACCGGCTACCGTGCCGACCCACTGGATTGTGGATTCACAGGGACGCCCTCTCTTTGTGTCTGTCTTTCTTGTCTCTCTCGCCCTTAAAGAGATCGGTTGAAGGAGCTACCTTTTAGGGTAGTAAATGCCCGCGAGCAAACAATAACTTTTTGTTATGAGGCTACTTACCCGCGCAAGAGCGGGAATTGTCGATCGGGGACACTATATTGTAGGGCCGCTTACCCGCGCAATAACGGGATTCTTCAAATAGGAGCACTATATGGCCACGAGAAGTTCTGCGCCAAACGTTGTTTTTGTCCACGTTGATCAGATGCGTCATGATGCGGTTTCAGCTCTGGGAAATCGGCACGTGAGCACGCCTAACATAGATCGCCTCGTTGCCGACGGTACCACGTTTCTGCGATCATACTCTGCCAACCCGGTCTGTTGTCCGGCGCGGGCCAGTTGGTACACCGGCCGGGCATCGAGCGAGCACGGCGTTATTCAGAATCAAAGACCTCTGCTGGAATCGGTGCCCGATCTCGGACAATGGATGACCGCGCGGGGCTACGGGTGCTTCTATACGGGCAAGTGGCATATACCCAACAGGCGCGTCGATCGCAGTTTTACCCTGCTTCCGGGCGGCTCCGGTCACGGCGAAAGGGGCGACGCCGGGGTGGCCAGCGTCGCGGCCGGTTTTCTTCACAACTACGACAGGCGAAAACCTTTCTTCTTAAACGTCGGCTTTCTGAATCCGCACGATTGCTGTTTTCTGACCTTCGCGCCGAAGAATCCGAGTATCAAGTTCGGCCTCTGCGGTCTTTTGCACGACGAGTTGCCTCCGGCACATGGCAGTTTCAATAGCGAAACGGGGGCCACAAGCAGAGAAGGAGGCAGGTGGGATGCCGAGAAGGTGCGTCTTTACAATTACTACTATTACCGAATGGTAGAGATGGTCGATGCCGAGGTGGGGCGCGTCTATGACGCGCTGCGGAACTCGCGACATGCCGAGAATACGCTGTTTATCCTGACATCGGATCATGGCGAGATGGGCGGTCAGCACAACCTTTTCAAGAAAAGCCAGTTCTACGACGCCGCTCTTCGTGTGCCGCTGGTGTGTGTCTTCGGCGGCCGCGCTCGCGCCGGAACGCGCGACGGTGAGCATCTTGTCTCGGGCCTGGACATCCCCGCGACAATTCTCGACTATGCGGGCCTGGAACCTATGCCGCAGATGACTGTCGCCAGGAGTCTGCGCCCCCTGCTGGAGGGAAAACCGACGAAGTGGCGCGATTATGTAGTGGCCGAATCCAACTCCGCCGGCGGTCCGCGCCGTGCGGTTTGTATGAAGGATTTCAAGGCCTTTCTCAATCAGGACGGCAGTGCGAGTCTTTACAGCCTGAAGGACGATCCGCTCGAGATGCGAGACCTGGCACGCGACCCGAAATATGCCGAGCAGCTCGGCCGTGCCCGAGAGTTTCACAACGAGTACGTCGACCGCATCACCCTGCATCCCAGGCTCAAATCGTTCGGGAAACTGTGAACAGAAAGTATGGACCGGCCTTTCACCTTTACATCTGTGCCCTGCGGGGCTAGAATGGATTTCACTTTGACAAAGACATTGCCGTACGGCAACACAGTTGGTGACGGCACATAGACTGACGTGCTTGAAGGGCCCGGCTGCAAACCGAGAGGAAGGAATTGACTATGAAAAAAGAACCGACAAACGGCACGACCATGACGCGACGCGAGGCGCTTCGGGCGATTGGCACGGCCGGCGTGCTGTCGGCCTTCCCGACCATAATTCCGTCTACAGTCTTCGGCAGGAATGCTCCGTCGGGTAGGATTACGTTGGCCATGATCGGAATGGGCAGGCAGGCCCGCATGGTAAATCTCAAGACGCTTCTAAACATGGACGACGTTCAGGTGGTCGCCGTATGCGACGTCGACAGGTGGCGGACCGACAATGCGAAGAAAGATGTGGATGAGTTCTATAAGAATCGCGACTGCAGAAGCTACACGGACTGGCGCGAGGTGATCGCCCGCGACGACATTGATGCGATCATGAATTCCACCCCCGACCACTGGCACGTGCCGATTTCCCTGGCGGCGGTCAGACGCGGCAAACATGTGTCCTGCGAAAAGCCGCTTACACTTTCGATCGCCGAGGGACGGGCGCTTGCCGATGCCGTCAAAAAGCACGGGGTGACCTTCCGCACCGACAGTGAGTGCCGTTCTCATTCCTACATGCACAAGACCGCCGAACTTGTGCGCAATGGCTATCTGGGCAAAATCAAACGCATGGAGGTTGGAGTGCCGGCAGGTGACATAGCCGGGGGCAAGGCCTATCCGATGCCGGTGCCTAGTGAGTTGGATTATGATATGTGGCTGGGACCGGCTCCTTCTAAGCCGTATACCGTCGACAGGGTTCATCCGGTCAAGTCGTACGGCCGTCCCGGATGGATGCGCTGCCGCGATACCTGCGAAGGCATGATAACAAACTGGGGAACGCACGTGATGGATGTGGCTCAGCAGGTCAACGATTCCGAGCGCACCGGGCCGGTGGAGATCGAGGGCCGGGGTAAATACCCCGCCGCCGGTTCGGGCCTCTGGAATGTGCTGCTCGATTTCAAGGTCCGCTACCGCTACGGCAACGGCGTGGTGATGGACTATCTTATCGACAAGGCCGGGGCATACCTCAGGATCGAAGGCGAGGCCGGCTGGATACAGGCCAACTGGCACCGCAAAGGTGGATTCCAGGCCAGTGACATCAATATCCTCAGAACGAAGCTCAAGGACAGCGATCTGCGTTTTCCTCAAAGGCAGGACAAGGAGGATTTCATCTACGGGATCAAAAACGACGCGCCGACCATGGCCGATGCCGAGGTCGGACACCGAACGTGCTCGCTGGGCCAGCTTGCACACATCGCCATCCAAACGGGCCGAAGGCTCAGATGGAATCCGGCGACCGAACAATTCGACGCCGACGAAAAAGCCAACAAGCTACTGAGCCGGCCATACAGGGCCCCCTGGGGATTGAACATAGATATCTGAGCAGACGGCGCCGGCCCGCAGACTGCAGGATGGGTATCCCGGCACGCCGGGACTGCCCATGCGGTTTGGGTCAGGTTGCGTTGAAAGCACCGGCGATCAGAGGCCGTTTGCCTTGAGATACTCGACACTTCTGGTCAGAATATCTTCCGAACCTATGATCTCGAGGGTTGAGCTGGCAATATCGGCATCCTTCAAAACTTCGCAGACTCCCTTGATGTCGATTACTCCGTCGCCGAGCGCAATCGTCGAAAAGCCGCATCCGAAGACCGTCCCCCTCTTCGGCTCCCACTCGGAGCCGAGATCCTTCCAGTGGACGTGATGGATCTTATCCTTGAAGACCCTGGCCATCTCGACGGGGTCCGCTCCGCCGAGCCATGAATTACCCGTATCAAGATTCACTCCCAGCGCCTCGGGATTGCCCAGTCTGTCAAACACATCCTGAAGTCCCTTGATGCTGTCGGTCACCGGGCCGTGCGGCTCCAGCAGGATGTGGACGCCGTAGTCTCCCGCCATCTTAACGGGTGTGTACAGCTTCTCGGCTATTATGAACACGCGCTCTTCGTAGGAGAGACTCTCAGCCCATTGCGACCGGGGATCCGTATCGGTCGTGACAACATCCTTGATGCCGATAGCAGCGGCAAATGAGACGGCCTTCATGATCTCCGACGTGCCGTACGTGCCGGGATTGCTCGGCTCCAGCAGTCCGGCATGTGCACAGACCGTAGAAGGAGTGATGCCGTACTTGTCGAAAAGTCGTTTTACCTCGAAGGGATTGTCGTCAAGGCTCACCGTGGGGGAAAAGCCCGCCGTTCCCAACATGCTGCCACCTGCATTGGTGTCCGTGATATCGGCATGGTCAAAACCCATTTCCTTTGCACGTTCGAGCTGTTTCTCTACGCTTGCAAACGGCTCGATCAACAAGAATACTCCGATGTTCATACTGGTGCCTTTCAATTATTGTCTCTTCAGATGCGGTCAACTATACCCTTCAGGATAATAAATTCCCGCGAGTGAAACGAAAACCTGTTACTGCAAAACCGCTTGCCCGCGCAAAAACGGGAATTCTCAATCGGGAGCAGCATGATACTATCTTCCCGTCCAAAGGTCAACAGAAAGCTCGGGCGGCGCCAGTCGCCGACGAGAAAAACGCCCGGAGTCTCCAGGGGGACGGGATCTTGATTGGCCGCAGACGCCATCCCTTCGGCGATTCTCAGGGCAGGCTCTGAGCGGAGTCGAAGGAGCCCGCAGAGAGCGCCGAGTTATCGAGATAGAGATTCACAGAAGTCCGTCGATTTGGGTATCGCAATTGTGAGCTCTGGGGTGATATCAAAGTCTACACTTCCCAGTTGAGTTGGTCGCGGCAGTTCCAGAAGAACCTTCCCAACACGTGTGCCAGAATCAGGCCGAGGTAGAAGGATAACAACAGGAACAGATACCCCAGGAACCAGTAATCGCGAGAGAACAAGAAGACGCCTGCAAGCGGCATCAGCAGAAAGGGGCCGGGGCAGAATACGACCGCGCCGCAATATCGAATGAATGTGCTGAATATCGAACCGAGAACGAGAAAGGGATTTGCAACGAGAAGAGAGTCAAACACGGCAACTGCCAGGATGATCATTGGAAAGAGGAATGCTCCGAAGCCGCACAACAGCCAGAAAACCGGATGCTTATGTTGCTGGGTGTATCCCACCCAGGCCAGTGCGGGCAACATGGAGTAGGCAAGGCATGCGATGGTCCTGAACGTCTGTCGCAGGATATCTGCCAGCCCCGGAGTAATGCCTGCGGTCTCGGGCGCTCGGATCGCCCCGGCACTGCTGTCCAGTAAGCATTCGTACCAGTACCAACAGACATATAGCATCAAGACAAGCACGGCGATCCAGTGAATAATGAAAAACAGGATCCAGAATACGAGCATAGGCGGAAATATCGTCGTGAAGATCAGCAGAAACCGTATCAGTGCCCTGAGGACTAGCGGTAGTCCAGCGCACAGAAGGATGATCGACAGGCCTTCCTTGTTCAAGGGATACAGAAAGATGTCGATAATCCACGGGAGCCTTCGGTCCTCGACTTCGCGACTTGCGTACCTGGCGAGTCCGCCCTGAAGTTTGCGGAATTGTTCGTAGGCTTCTTCGCTGGAGTCGGCCTGTTCGATCGACTCGCCTTCGGCCTTGGCTTCCTCTGGGACATCGAGAAATGTCAGGCCGGCGAGAGGACTCTTCGGGACCTTTTGAGTCTCATCGCCAGCTGCAACCTCCGGGCTGCCGCTATCGACCCGATTTTCCGGAACCGTGATCACCGTCTTGCATTGCGGACATCTGCCTTTCTTTCCTGCATAGACACTGGGAACGCGTATTTCCTTGCCGCAATTTTGACAATGGAATTTCATCGTACTTAAGACTACTACCACATCTTGGCTCTCAATTCAATTTCCATCATCCGGCGCAGGTTGTCCGAATCTCAAAGAATGCTCACTGACCGTCTGTCAACGCTCGAAACGCAAATGAACAAGTTGGATGCCGTCATAGTACACTACGCTTGAAGTAGCAGTTGTTTTTGGCAAAGAACAGTTTTTCCTTTTATCGTGAAGGACTTTTCAATATAATGGTAACAGGGCCGCTCTGAAAGTGCAGCTCAGCAGGACCGTTGATCGGATGAGTCGGCTGTCACTCGAACCTGGAAGGAAATATTCAAAGAATCGCATTTACCGACGGAACGTGAGTGCCGATATAACACAATCGACAGCCGCTCAATCCGCTGAATGTACGGAGTATTATGAACAAAAGGCTTTTCTTATCTCTGCTGTGCTGTTTGTTTGCCGCAAGTAACGACTATGCGTATGCGCGATCCCCGAGCCGACCGAACGTCCGTAGTTATATCGTTGTCTTGAATGGACCTGCCCTGAGCAGAAGTGCATTCGATGGACGAGGGGAGTCTTTATATAGGGGATTCTCCAACAGGGGCGGGCGAGGCCTCGGGCCCATGATCAGGCGTCGAAGGGACATGGAGGACAGGTTGATTCGTTTTGAGAATCGCCTTAAAGAACAGTCTGCCGACATAAGGCCCCGGCGCCGGTTCACCGGCCTTATCAACGGGCTGTCTCTGGAAATGCCGCGCGGAGTCGCATCGAGAGTCCGATCTATGCCCGATGTCCTGGCGATAGTCCCGAACCGAAGGTACAATTACTCGCTGACAAGGAGCAACGATCTGATGAACGCCCCGACGGCCTGGCAGCTCACCGGCGGTGAGGAACTTGCCGGCCGCGGGATCAAGATCGGCATTATCGACACGGGAATCGATCATACCCACGTCATGTTTGAAGACCAAGGATATCAACGCCCTGAAGGATATCCGCTCGGTGACACGGATTTCACGAACAACAAGATTATCGTTGCGCGCGTCTTCACCAAGGGCGGGGATTCGGCCATCGATTCGACCCCGCGCGACCGCAACGGGCATGGAACGCACGTGGCCTCCTGCGCCGCGGGAAACTTCAATACGCCCTCGCCGTTGGGATCGATGTCAGGTTTTGCGCCCAACGCCTATTTGGGAAACTACAAGGTGTTCACGGGCGAATTCACGACTTTGGAGCAGATCATTGCAGCGCTGGAGGCATGTGTGGAAGACGGTATGGACGTCGTGAATCTCAGCCTCGGCTCCGAAGACTATATTAATTCGCTGCTGGATCCCGAGGCTCTGGCGATCAGAAATGCGATTAGGGCCGGAGTCGTGGTTGTCGCCGCCGCAGGCAACTCGGGCAGACCGGAAACCATCGGAAGCCCGGGGCAAATTCCGGAGGTGATCACGGTCGGGTCATTGACGAACGGCCATACGGGGACAAGTTCGGGCGAACTCGATATAGCGATGATGAACGTCTACTCCGACGGCAAACAAATACTAACCGATGAGCAGGTCGTCTTGGGCCCGGACCCGGAATTCTTCTCATGTCCTCTGCTCGGGCGTTTTCAAATTGTTGACGCCGATCTACTCGACGGCGGTCGTTACGGGGGCGATCAACACGGCCTGGCCTGCGTCAGTCTGCCTGCCGGTTCGGCCCAGGACAAGTGGGTCCTGGTTCAGCGAGGCAGCTGCACATTCACGGAGAAGATTTTCAACGTGGAGGATGCCGGCGGCTGGGGTGCTCTGATCTATAACAACGCTGGCGCTGAGGAGGAGCCGGACGAGCTTATTCGAGGTCCTCTCGTTCCCGGCACGATGTTGCCTTCCTATTTTTCCTCGCGCAACGTCGGACTCACCGTCAAGGAGGCGCTCACCGACGGCGGCGTTGTCGAAGTGGAATTCTATGCCCCCACGCCGTTCGAGAGGAATCAAACGCCGCTCGAACTGAGCACATTCTCTTCCGCAGGCCCTTCCCTGAGCTATGTGATAAAGCCCGAGATATCCGCCATCGGAGAAGGCAGCTATGCCGCGACGCAAAATGATCTGCCCGGCGAGTTCAAGTTTAATTCTATCGACTACACCTCGTTCGATCTGTCGGGTTTTGGCTTCAGCAGCGGGACGAGTTTTTCCTCGCCGAGAGTCGCCGGAGTTGCGGCACTTATCAAACAGGCGAACCCGTCGTGGAAGCCCGAAGACATCAAGTCGGCGATAGTCATCTCGGCACAGCGGCCGCCGGGTTTCACGTCCCTTTCCGGCATGGAGCGGGGAGCCGGACATGTGGATCCGGTCAGGGCCATGGACCTACCTCTGATAGTAACGCCAGCCACGTTGAGCTGGGAAAACGTGCTAATAGACGAAGTGACCGAAGCCCGCAAGAGCTTCCGGTTGAAAAATGTATCGCAGCAGTTTCAATCGGTGTCACTTGCCCTGGAATTACCCATAGAGGGATGCCTGCAGGCTATCGAAATGTTTCCGGATCAAGTGGACCTGGCGCCGTCGGAAAGTATCGAGGTATCGATCAACCTGACGTTCAGCCCTCCGGCCGAACTCGGACAAACAGAGGACATCAGCGGTGATGTGATCCTTGAAATCAACGGCGAGTCGAACCCGCTCCGCGTCCCCGTTTGGGCTCGGATCATGAATGCTCCGCCTGCTCAAGGGGCCATATTGCTGATCGACGACGATAGCGGCGAATCCATCGAAACGCAATACGTCAACGCAGTCAACCGTGCCGGCTATGAGCTGACTTTATGGGATGTGGCCCAACTAGAAGCCTATCCTTCAGTGCTATACATGCAGAAGTTCCAGGCCGTCTCGTGGTTCTTGGCTACTACGTCGCTTTACAACATCACCGACAACATGCTGGAGGTCAACGAGCGAACTCGATTCAACGTAGCACTGACAAAGTACCTGGCCCGGGGTGGCCGGCTGCTGGTCTCGGGCCAGGACTGGAGCGACGACCAGGAGCAGACTCTGTTCGCTCAGCAGGTCCTGCACATCTCTGAATTCACCCACGATCCGTTTGTGCAGTACACTCCCATCGGAGACGTTGACGATTTTGAAGAGACTCTTGTTATCTCCGGAGTGCTTGACAGTCCTATCACCCAGGGAATATCGAGCCTGTCCGCCGATTTCAATGATACATTCGTCAATATGACGGACCTGCTCGTCGTCGATGAAACGGGCATTGCAAAGCCGGCTCTTACAGCCAACCAGAATCCGCTGGATGTGATCGGAATTACCGTCGAGACCGACAGTTATCGTGCTGCGTTCTTCTCGTTCGGTCTCGAACGCATAGATCCCGGCGGGCGTACCCGTGACGGCATGGACATCATTGTGCGAAACAGTCTCGACTGGCTGATGGGCGGCTCCAGCACTCGCCTGGCCATACGCTCGGTCAAACCTCGCGTGCAAATCGACAATACCGTCGCCCTGAAGGTGACGTTGACAGCCGAAGGAGTCAACTTCCCAGTAGGTCACGATGTTCGTCTCAATGAACGCAGCGTCGAAATAAACTCGATTGATATGACGGGAAATCTGGAAATTCTCATCCCCGCAGGTCTGCCCCGCGGACTTTACGACATCACCCTGAGTTCCCCCGACGGGCAAACCACCACCCTTTTCCAAGCATTCGAAATCCAAGAGCCAACTTAGACCCGATTCAGTCTCGGCATTGATGCGGGCAATTGGGATTCTGTCACTGCCATTGCGAACCGAGCTTCACATCTGACCGACGTGATCCGGGTCTGACCTCCAGTTTGAGAACCTTGCCCCCTCTAACCTCGCACTCGACCGTAGTATTCATACCCGCGTGGAGTTTGAAAGCGACGTCCCAATTCTTGGGCCAGGCGGGCAAAAGAATAATCTGGCCTCCATTGTCTTGAAGGGCCATCCGCTGCAGAGCAATCATTGCAACACTTCCGTGGTCCTGGTCCGGGACCCAGTCGAAATTGGGGCCCCAGAACGCCGGGAATCGACTTGCCTTGTGCCACGTCGAGAAATTCCCACTCACATATTTCGCCGCCTCGTCGGCGAGCCCCAGGTAGGCGGCCTGAATCGAATCCTGTCTCCACCCGACGGATTCCTTTACGCGCCGGCGGCGCCATGTCTCTAAGCCGACCTCCAGGTTCCCGAACGCCAAACCATACAATCGATAGGGGAACACCGCGTAGAGCTCAGGGTTCTCCGAATTTCTCAAAACGTCGAACTTCTCTGCGGGTAACACAAATCTCTTGCCGTCCTCATCCGTGACCGGCATCGGCGGAAGGTCTCTGAGCATCCTGCGCCATGCTGCCACCTGCGAGCGTCTCACGCCCTCTTCGAGAGCGAGCAATCGCTGCAGAACATGGCGCAATCCTGCAACTTCGGGCGTTGGATTAACACACTGCCACCACGTTTCCAGCGCCTGCGCCGGCTCGAACCGAATCTTGCCGTCGGCGTCCCGATCCCAATGCTCGTCGTAGAAGGTAAGAACTTCCTCGGCTATCGGCAGCACCGTCTCGCTCAGGAATTGCTCATCTTGTTTCATCGCATGGTAATCGAGCATCATCGCCGTGATCTCGATTCCGCCCTGCCACTCCCGCCGGATATACTGATTGATCGTCTCGGGCCCGGGATGTCCCCATCCGTAATCGCAATTGCCGTTGGTGCCCCAGAAGTACATCGTCTCGGGGAAGAAGGCCCCTTTGTGCTGGTAGTATATGGCCGTCTTGTCTTTGCAAAGATCCAGGGCGCTGCTGTACATCGCAAATAAAGGCCCCATCAAATCAAAATCGCCGGCCGCCAGCATCGACCAGTAGGGCAGCCTCGTGTTCTGCCACCAGTACATTGCGCCCCAGCGCCGGTAGTCGCCGTCGAAATGCTCGTCACCGACCTGGGCATCCACCGTAAATATCGAACCGTTGAATTTGATGGGGTAGCCGCCGCGCCCGCCGCACGCGTTGATCCACCTCTGCAGCGCATAGCCCCTCGATACAACATGGGCTTCGTCGCCTGCCTTCGATCCAGACACATGAATCCAGCTTCGATCCCAGAAGCTCTCCCACCATCTCCTGTGCTCAGCCCTCGCGAGTTCGAAATCTTGCGAGTCGACCCGCTCAACCTGCTTTTCCAGAAGCTCCAGCCACTCATCACCGGTCTTGGTCTGCGCCGTCAGCGGATGGATCTCAAGTACGAAACGGTTACGGGTCTCTTGTGATTTCAAAGTCACCCCGTCGACGGCCCTCAGGCCCTCGCCCAACATGGACCCGCCGAAAGTCCTGTGCATCAGCGGGTCCGGATACTTCTGGAGTAATCCGCCCAGGTGCTGATTCTTCAGTGTCACGGGATAACAAGATTTCTCGTTGCGATGATACCACACCACCGAATCGGCTCGGCCGGTCGCGATCGTATCCGGATAGACGATTATCGGATAATCGTTCTTGTCATTGCCGGTGAGCCCTCGTGCACTCACCGCCTCGGCCCCTTTGATCCGCCGCTCGTGTGTCCGCCAGATTTGTAGCTTCGCCTCAAGATCGAATGGCCTCTCGCCTCGGGCCTCGACGAAGATGACGGGCCGATTCGCATCGACCCACACGCGAAGGTGCCTTTCTCGCTCGCCTTCGCCTGCTGTGATTTCTATCTGGCCGCCGCCGAGGTTGAGCTTCTGACGGAAGACCATCCCTTGCTCCCAAAGCCCGGGTGACATTTTTACGCGCACCAATCCCAATTTGAGAAGCCGGGCGTTCTCGCTCCACGAATCCGTCTTGCTTATGTAGAATACCAGTTCGCCTGCCGGATCGACCCAGAGGTTCAGCCCAATGTCACCGTTTCCGATCGGCATCGAGCCGGATGAGTCCTCGCTGGGAGCCTCCCAGACAACGTCGTACTGACTGACGGATTGGGCCACTGCAAATGACGAGACTGCCAGTGACAAAGCGATCAGAATCGACCACTTGCCCGGCATTGATTCTCGCAGCAGTACGAACTGCGTGACGTTCTTGCAGCGTCGACTGTCGGTAAACTCTGATTGTGTCATTTTCCATCCTCAAAGGTTTTGGTCTACAACTTTGCTTGTCGGGGTGCCTCACCGGCAAAGCAGATCACCCTGGAGTCGAGGGTCGCCAGATAGAGTCGGCCGTGAGCTGCCGACAGGCCGTCGAAGGCCGGCGGCGACGATAGTGGAAGCGATTTCACCAGCGAGCCGTCACTTGCCGAAAAGACCTGCAGCAGCGCGCCTTTGCGCCCCTCAAAGGCGGCCATCGGGTCCTCGGGATCAACCGCGTCGGGCAGTCCGGCCGCGAACAGATAGTCACCGGCGAGGACCATGGCCCGGATCCGAAGCCCAATCATCTTCTGCCACTTCGCCGGATGCTGGCGCATATAGCCGATGCCCTTCTCGACGCCGCGTCCGCCCCGGCGATGCTTGTCGCTGTACGCCTCTTTGGGCAGCCAGTCGATGGCTCTGGGTTTCTTGGCCTTGTCCTGAAGAATCGGTTCGTTGTCGACATCGTCGGCAAACAAGAGATAGCCCTGACCGCCCGGGATGAACAGGGGACTCCACTGGTCACGGCGATAGAAATACTTCACCGCGTACGTGTTGCTCTCGTCGAATACGACGAGCTGGCCGCTCTTGGGCGCATGCTGGGAGAAGTAGAACCCGGGCCACCGCCTGCCGTACATCCAGTATAGCCGGTCGAAGCCGGTGTCGTCTAAAAAGCCGCCCGTGGCGACGAGGTGGTTGGCACCCATGTCCAACTCTCCGAGCGAGCTTTCCTGAGTCGTTTCGAGGCGGTTCAGTTTCGCGTCGTACTTGATCCGCTGCATGTACAGGTCCCTGCCGTCGCTGACGATCAGGTCCGGCAGTGCACCTTCGGTGGCAAATGGTGTCCCCGTGTCCTCGAAGATGTCGGGCCAGGGACCTTCCAGGACATGTGAGTAAAGCACGCGACCTGTCTTTGCGTCCAGTCCGTAGACGATCATGCCGCCGTCGAGGAAGGATGAGCGGCCCGCCGCGAAGTAGACGACGCCATCTTGCACGAGCACGCTGCCCTGGACGGGCCAGAGAGATTCGAGCTGCCCATACGACATTATCCGCCTATCTACCGGAGCAGCACCGAAGCGCCACACCAGCGCACCGTCGCCGGCGCGAAGGCAATACACCGAGCCGTCCCGGCAGCCGAACAGAACGAGCCCGTCGCAGACAGTCGGCGTCGAGTCGATCCGGCCGCCGGCAGTGAAGCTCCAGATGTCACGTCCGTCGGTTGCGCTTAGACAGCGAACGCGGTGTACATCCTTCTCGGCAAACCAGAGCCGATCACCGACAATCACCGGCTGCGAACCACCGCAGGTCAGTTGGATCTGCCATCGTTTTTTCAGCTCGGCGGGCACAAGCATCTTGGTGGCGCCGCTTCGCAATCCGTCGCGCCTGTACATGGGCCAATCATCATCAGTTTTGAGTTTTGAGTTCTGAGTCTTGAGTTTGCCGTAGGCGCTGCCGCGCTGTAGATTGGCGTGTGTTGCAGGTTTCAGCGTATCGGCGGGCTCGGCGGACATCGCCATATAGCCGAATACTTTCACGCCGGGATAGCAGAAGCATTGATCGGGCGGGACATAAAGCAGGCCGTTCGCCGGCGTGGCGCCCGTGAAGCATGGGGCACGAAGCCAGTCGTTGCGCATGTGATCGTCTCCCTCGAGATCCACGAACTCTGCTCCGCGCTTGGGCCAGATCAGGTAGCGCTCGGTCGCCTTGCTGCGGTGACATCGGTAGTGGTGGCCCGGCGAGATCAGCTTTCCTATCTCCAGCGTCTTGTCGACCTCGCCCGTGCGAAGGTCGTATCCCTCCAGTGAGCCGCCGCACCATACTGTCCCGCGCGCAACGAAAAGGTCGGCCGGCTGCGTACAAGCGCCCGCCTGGCCCCTGTGGCCCTTGCGTTGCCAGAGAGGTTGCCCTTCCTCCAGAGAAAGTGCCGTCAGGTAGAAGCCTCGCTGCGGTTTCCTCTTGCCCTTAGCCTGCTTGTTAGATGCCGTCGGCTCGGGTCCGTGCCCATGGAAGAGGACCACACCGTCGGTCAGGACCAACGTGCTGACCGCGCCTAATGTCGAGCCGATCATGTTGGGGGCTCGCCAGATCTCGTCGCCTGTCTTTGTGTTGAAACAGACGAGTTGCTCAAGGTTGTGATAAACAAGCCGGCCGGCCAGGGCACTCAACGCATACGGCATCACCCGGACGTCTTCCTTGCGCCACAGTTGTTTGCCCGTCCTCACATCGATGGCTGCAAGTGTATCGTTCAGTGACTCTTTGCCCATTCGAGCCGTGGCCCCTATCGACCGGCCCTTTGTGATCTTCACGATCAAAACGCCGTCGGAAAGTATCATCTCATCGGTGCCCTTCGTGCCCTCGAGGGCCTCGGTTAGAATCTCACCCGTGGCGGCGTCCAGCACCGAAACCGGCGAATCTAGAAATCCCAGCGTGACATAGACGCGGTCACCCTCGGCAACGAGGCGCCGGGGGATCGTATGATGAATGTTCCATCGGTTCCCCGTGCCCGTGCCGAATTCCGGCTGCCACTGCCGCATCGGCACCTTCCAGAGCAGAACGCCGTTGGCGGCGTCTCGTGCGACGAGCTGGCAGTTTTGCGGCAGCTTGCGGTAAACGCCAGTGGCCCCCTCGTCAAAGATCATGAACACGCGTTTGCCTGTAGCGACCAGTGCGTTAACGCTGCTCGGAAACTCGTGGCTGCGGCACCATCGCGGCTCGGCAACCCATCGCAGACGTTTCGGCGGACCAACCAGTGCATCGTTCGCCACGGCGTTGCCGCCCGCGTCGTGCAGGAAATGTGTCCATTCGTCGATGTTCGTTGGCCTGGGTTTGTCGGTGCGGCGCCATCTGCCGTCTTTCTTGATATAGGCCACGCCTTCCGGACACAAAACTCGCATGACCTCCGCCATCGACACGTTACCGAGATCCTCGGCCACGACAAGATTAACGGTCTCGCCAACGTAAGGCAGCCCCTCGCCGTCGAAGGTGGCGATCGACACGGGACCGTAAATACCAAGCGACTCAGCATGCCTCCTCGCGCGATCCACATTCCTGACGTCGGTATCCAGCCCTTGGACTACATGTCTGTTATTGATGCGCAGCGCCGCTGTGAGCTTGCCGTCGCCGCAGCCGATATGAACGATCAAACCGCCTTTGATACCGGTTCTATCCAAAATCTGTTTGGCCTCGATGACAAAATCGCGAGGTTGAGCAATCGCAGTCTGCAACATGCACGAAATCCACAAGACAATGGCGACTGTCGCAAGGAACCAACGTGTGGTTTTCATGGGTGTTTCTCCTTCAGTAATAGAGGCCTGGTCCGGCCATTCGGACTTTCCATCACATGACTTTTGCAGTATTGTATACCCTTCAGGGTAGTAGATTCCCGCGAGCAAGATCATAAACAGTTGTTTCCGAGCTGCTTACCCGCGCAAAAACGGGAATTTCCAGTCGGGAATACTATAACAGATGCGGTTCTGCGACGACAGGAGAAATCAACATGATCGGTGCAATCGCCGGCGATATCATCGGATCTGTTTACGAGCGACGCCAGATCAAGACAACTGACTTTCCGCTATTCCAGAACCACTGTCGCTTCACCGACGATTCAGTGCTCACGGTGGCAATCGCCAAAGCGATCCTTGAAGGCACCAGTTATCTCAGTGCGGTGAAGGAACTCGGCCGTCGATATCCAAACGCCGGATACGGAGGCTCTTTCTTTCGCTGGTTGTTCTCGGAAAGCTCAGAGCCTTACAACAGCTGGGCCAATGGCTCGGCTATGCGCGTCAGCCCCGTTGGCTTTGCATTTGGCGACGCTGAACGAGTCCTGGACGAAGCGGCGAAAACCGCCGTCATCACACACAATCATCCCGAGGGAATCAAGGGAGCACAGGCCGTCGCGTTGTCGGTCTTGCTCGCCCGGACCGGGCACAGAAAATCTCAGATACGAGAATCGGTACAATCGAGGTTTGATTATGACCTGGACCGAACAGTCGATCAGATCCGGCCGGCCTACCGCTTTGATGTGTCGTGCAAGGGTTCTGTACCCGAATCAATAATCGCGTTCCTCGATTCGACTTCTTTCGAAGATGCCGTCCGAAAGGCCGTTTCTCTGGGCGGAGACAGCGATACGATGGCATGTATGGCCGGAGCAATCGCCGAGGCATACTACGGCGGCGTTCCAAAAGACATCGTCGAGAAAGTCCGAGCCTCGCTGACCGATGACCTGTGGGATATCACGAGTGAGTTCTGCGCCAAGTACTACGACTTGTCAATCAGAACGCTCGAAGATTGATCGATGGTTACATCCCCAGTAGAATGGGGAACATAACATTAAGAACCAAGATGCAAAATTGAGGAAGTCATCCGCCGGAGGCGGATTCCGCCATTTTGATTTTTGAATTTTGATCTTTAATTTCTTGTGAGGGGTTCTCATGAAGACGCTCATCGCAGTTATGCTCATCACGATGCTGTTGGCTACAGGCGCAGCCGCCCAGACTGCCGCCGAAATAATCCAAGAGACAGACTTCACCGGCGGTTTGATCGTTCACCTCGGCTGCGGTGACGGCAAACTCACCGCTGCGCTGCACGTAAATGACAGATGCCTCGTGCACGGGCTCGACACCGATCCCGACACCGTTGCCAGGGCTCGCAAACACATTCAAGAACTGGGTTTGTACGGCAGGGTCTCGGTACAAACACTCGAAGGACCGGCTCTGCCCTATGCCGACAATCTCGTGAACCTGCTGGTGGTGACCGACCGCGGGCAGGTATCAAGAGAAGAGGGCATGCGCGTGCTCGCCCCCGGTGGTATAGCGTACATCAAAAGAGCGAACGGATGGAGGAAGGTCGTCAAGGCAAGAGGCGATTCGATCGATGAGTGGACACACCATCTGCACGACGCTGGCGGCAACGCCGTTGCGAGCGATGAGGTTGTCGGTCCGCCCCAGCGTCTGCAGTGGACGGCCGGGCCGCTTTGGGCCCGCAGCCACGGATGGACGCCCAGCGTAAGTGCGATGGTCTCGGCGGCCGGCAGAATCTTCTACATCTGCGACGAATCGCTGGCCTGTGTGGACGGCACCGTCCCGAGTAAATGGTTTCTCGTGGCTCGCGATGCCTTCAGCGGCGTATTGCTGTGGAAATGCCCTGTGCCTCATTGGGGCTCGGAAGAATTCAGCGGCACGCCCGACAACGCCGAGGGCGTTCCAAGCGTCGGTCGTTTCACTATGCCACCCAACACGGGCAAGCGACTGGTCGCCGTCGGCGACACCGTGTATGTCACCCTCGGCGCTGAAGCGCCGATAACGGCACTGGACGCAGCCACGGGACGGAAGAAACGAGTCTATACCGATACAGCCCGCGCCGATGAGATCCTTTGCGTCGATGGCCGGCTGATTGTCTCGATCAATCCTTCCGAGAGACCCGACGGCTCGGCTGTTAGAAAGGGTGACGCGCCACCCGCCGCGCCGGGCAAGCATGTTTGTGCATTGGATACCGAGACAGGACGAGTGCTCTGGAAGAAAGGTCCCTTTTCGCCGATAAGAGCAACTCTGAATCAGGACCCGTTCGGCAGGCTCGAACTGGCCGCCGGTGAAGGCAAGGTCTTCGTCCTGACGAAAAAAGCGATCGAGTGCCTGGACGCAGGTTCCGGTGACATGCTCTGGCGGAAACAGCGACCTGATCTGCCGAGAAGCGCGGTGACACGGATGGGCTATTCAGGGATGTTCGAATATCTGCTCGAGGTAATGGTATACAACAACGGTGTCGTTCTGCTGGCCCAGCCCGAGCCGAACACACACCACACATACCACACGATGCCGGGGACACTCTATGCTTTCGCCGCCGACGACGGCAGGCAGATATGGAAGCATGCTTATGGCGCATGGGGCCATTGCACACCCCCCGATGTGTTTGTGATCGACGACCTCGTGTGGACCCACGTGAACGCCGACACGGAATTCGGCTCGGTCTGGGGCAAGGGCTACAAGGCCAAGGATTCAAGCATAGTCGACTATCGCATCCAGGCGCTTGACCTGCGCTCGGGCGAGCTTCGCAGAGAACTCGCGACCAAAGACATATTCAATGTCGGGCACCACCACCGCTGCTATCGCAACAAGATCACCGAGCGGTTCCTCCTCTCTTGCCGCCGCGGCGTGGAGTTCGTGGACCTGGCCACCGGCGACAACTACCAGAACCACTGGGTCCGCAGCGGCTGTCTGCTGGGATACCTGCCCTGCAACGGACTGCTATATGTCACGCCGCATCCGTGCGGATGCTATATCGAGGCCAAGCTGACGGGTTTCAACGCCCTGGCGCCTATAGATCAGAGGCCGCAAGTCAGAAGCCTCGAATCCGAGAGGCTCGTCAAAGGCCCAGCCTATGGAGAACTCGAAACCCAGGACTCAAAACCTTGTCCTGAGCCAAGCCGAAGGATCAAAACTGATTACGATTGGCCCACCTATCGCCACGACGGCAGGCGCAGCGGCGCTACTGAATCAGCCGTCG
>Ga0209536_100006392_pt1 | contig 18044 bp, 21 predicted proteins | sample DeeMarSeWOR28_12_FD_187461 | JGI IMG/M metagenome (GOLD analysis project Ga0209536, IMG submission 187461) | Marine sediment microbial communities from White Oak River estuary, North Carolina - WOR-2-8_12 (SPAdes) (version 2) | ecosystem: Environmental > Aquatic > Marine > Intertidal zone >... | reverse complement strand
GATGACCAATCACTGGATTGATATCAAAAACAGTGATTGCATTATGATCATGGGCAGCAATGCTGCCGAAAACCATCCCATTTCCTTTAAGTATGTCACCGAGGCCCAGCAAAACGGTGCCAAACTCATCAGCGTTGATCCGCGTTTTACGCGCACCTCGGCCCGCGCGGACCTTTATGCGCCCATGCGTTCGGGAACCGATATTGCCATCCTCGGGGGCATGATCAAGTACATCATCGACAACAATCTTTACAACAAGGAATATGTGGCGGCCTATACGAATGCATCGTTTATTGTGGGTACAGACTATTATTTTGCAGACGGTCTGTTTGCCGGCTACAATCAACAGAACAAAACATATGATAAGCGCAAGTGGGCCTTTGAGATGGATGCCAACGGGGTTCCCAAGAAAGATCGCACTTTGGAACATCCGCGCTGTGTGTTTCAGATTTTAAAGAAACATTTCAGCCGCTACAATGTTGACCTGGTCTCCAAAATCAGCGGCACCCCCAGAGCCGATCTGTTAGAAATCTACAAAATCTATGGTGCCACCGGTGCCAGAGGCAGAGCCGGCACCATCATGTACGCCATGGGCTGGACCCAGCACACCGTGGGCACCCAGAACATCCGCACGATGGCCATTATCCAGCTGTTGTTGGGCAACATGGGCGTTTCCGGTGGGGGTGTCAATGCCCTGCGCGGGGAATCCAACGTACAGGGATCCACCGACCATTGTCTGCTGTGGCACATCTGGCCAGGCTATTTGAAAACCCCACGGGCCTCCAACTTTTCGCTGGCGGCCTACAACCAGAAATGGACGCCCAAGAGCAATGATCCGCTATCGGCCAACTGGTGGCAAAATTATCCCAAATATTCCATCAGTCTGCTCAAATCGTTTTTTGGCGACAATGCCGTTGCCAAAAACGATTATGGCTATGAATGGCTGCCCAAAGTCGACGACGGCAAACATTATTCCTGGTTGGATTTGTTCGATGAAATGTACCGGGGCAAATTCAAAGGCTTTTTTGCCTGGGGTCAGAACCCGGCCTGCAGCGGGGCGCATGCCGGCAAAACCCGTGAGGCTTTAAAAAATCTGGACTGGATGGTTAATGTCAACATCTTTGACAACGAGACCGGATCTTTCTGGCGCGGTCCGGGCATGGACCCGACCCAGATCAAAACCGAGGTGTTTTTCCTGCCGGCTGCGGTCTCATTTGAAAAAGAAGGCAGTATCACCAACAGCGGCCGCTGGAGTCAGTGGCGCTACGAGGGCCCCAAACCGTTGGGCAAAAGCCGAACCGACGGCCAGATCATACTGGAGCTGGGGAATAAAATTAAAGACCAGTACAAAGATGGCGGAGTTTTCCCCGAACCGATCCGCAACCTCAAATGGGACTATCTGTCCAAAGGAAAGTACGATCCCCATGCGGTGGCCAAGGAAATTAACGGCTATTTTCTCACGGATGTGACCATTAAAGGCAAAGCCTTTAAAAAGGGCACCCTGGTGCCCAGCTTTGCCTATCTGCAAGCCGACGGCTCGACCTCATCGGGCAACTGGCTATACTGCAACAGCTACACCGAAAAGGGCAATATGGCAACGCGGCGCAGCATGAAAGATGCCTCCAACAACATCGGCCTGTATCCTGAATTTGCCTGGTGCTGGCCGGTTAACCGCCGTATCATTTACAACCGCGCTTCAGTGGATCTGCAAGGGCAACCCTGGGATAAATCACACTGGGTCATCAAGTGGGACGGCGCCAAATGGTCGGGCGGCGATGTGCCCGATGGGGGCTGGCCGCCAATCGGTAGCTTTGATAATCCCAATCCTAAAAGCCGGCATGCCTTTATCATGCGCAAGCACGGCCACGGCCAGATATTTGGTCCGGGTCGCGCCGACGGGCCGTTGCCGGAGCACTACGAACCCATGGAATGCCCGGTGGAGAAAAACTACATGAGCGCCACTTACACCAACCCCACCGCACTTACTTATGGGACCAAGGCTGATGTCTATATGACCTGCGACCCGCGTTATCCGTATGTGGGCACCACATACCGAGTGGTCGAGCACTGGCAGAGCGGCGTGATGACCCGTCATCAGCCCTGGCTGCTGGAACTTCAGCCCCAGGTATTTGTGGAGATGAGCGAGGCGCTGGCAACGCTTAAGGGCATCAAGAACGGTGAACGGGTACTGGCTACTTCAGCGCGAGGCAAACTGGAATGCACTGCAATTGTCACCAAACGCATGCAGCCGCTTAAGGTAGCCGGGACGACCATTCATCAGGTGGGCTTCCCATGGTGTTATGGCTGGCAAACGCCGGCCAGCGGCAAAGAAGAAAGCGCCAACCTACTGACACCTTCCACCGGTGATCCCAACACGCGCATACCGGAAACCAAAGCCTTTATGGTCAACATACAGAAGATATAGAAGGAGGTGATCGCATGAGTAAGTCATTTTTTATTGATACCACACTTTGTACGGCCTGCAGAGGCTGTCAGGTGGCCTGCAAGCAGTGGCACGATCTGCCTGCAGAAACAACCGAAAACCGCGGGACTTACCAGAATCCGGCCGATCTCTCCTTCGATACTTACAAACTGGTAAGAATGCGGGAGACGGTCATCGACGGGCGATTCAGATGGCTGTTTTTTCCGGACCAGTGCCGCCATTGTCTGGAAGCGCCCTGCCTGGAGACCGCCGGAGACCCAGCCGCCATCTTTTATGATGAGCCCTCCGGGGCCGTTATTTACACAGCGGCAACTAAAAGCCTGGATGCGGCTGAAATCATCGAGTCTTGCCCGTACAACATCCCGCGCAAGGCTTCCGATGGCACCCTGGCCAAATGCGACATGTGCTATGATCGGGTTGCCGCCGGAATGTTGCCGGCCTGTGTCAAGACCTGCCCGACAGGTGCCATGAACTTCGGGGAACGTGCCGAAATGTTGGATCTGGCTAAAAAGCGATTGACGGTGGTTAAAAGAACGCATCGTAACGCCATGTTGTTGGATCCGGACGACATTCGAGTCATTTTTATGGTGGCTTATGAGCCCAACCTCTATCATGAGCACGCAGTGGCTTCACACTCGGGTTTCGGCATTTCACGGCAGGTGGCATTGAGGCGTATGTTGCGGCCATTAAAAAATTGGGTCTCATTCCGAGCTTAAATTAGCTCAAGCTGTAACACGAAAGAAAGGGGAGACGGTTTTAACCGCCTCCCCTTTTTAAATAATAAATGCTATGGTAGGCTTATATTAGGTCTTATTTTTTTATGGTTTCAGTATCTGGCTGCTGGCTACTGGTCCCTGGCTCCTGGCTACAAGCTTTGATTCCCTGCTTCAGCCAGAAGCCAGAAGCCAGAAGCTGAAGAAGGTGAAACCTGACAAAAGGAGAATCCATGACAGCTAATCTGGCCATCACACCCCAACAGATTAAGCAGGCGGTTGCAGCGCTTAAAAAGCTGCGACCTGCTTATGCAGACCTTTTGAATTTTTACGAAAACATTTTTGTGGCCCAGGAAGATTCCAAAAGCCAGATCAATATAGATCCGATAAAGATCGGCGAAGAAACCCTGGCGCTGAAGAGAAAAGAAAAATTTTCGCTGATTACGATATCAGAATTTGTTGTCGATCAAAAAGCCTCAACCGCTCTCTTAAAACAGCTCTGCCAAATCACCGAAACAGCCCACAACGAGATGGCGGAGGCTGCCCGGAACATTCAAGAAGCCATAGCCACCGGCGAACTGGATCCGCCGGCTGTGTCTGCAGCGCTTTTAAATACAGACGATGCTTATTTTAAACAAATCGAAAAGGACGTGGGCATTGAAAAAAAAGCCCTGGCCTTTATGGCTTACAGCAGCATCAAGCCTTCCTTAGTCCATTGCGCCGAGCAGCTGGCAGCCTACCTGGATTCAGACGATCCATGGGATAAGGGATTCTGCCCTGTTTGTGGCAGTGCACCCGGTTTTTCATTGTTTGAAGATGAAGGCAACCGCGTTTTATTTTGTGGCTTTTGCTGGCATCAGTGGGCGGCCCAGAGAATCTATTGCCCGTTTTGTGAAAATAAGGATGGTAAAACCTTACATTATTTATTCAGTCAAAAAGAAAAAAACTATCGGATCGATGTCTGTGACAGCTGCAAAACATACCTAAAGGCCATTGATCAGCGCAACACAGATCGTATTATTTATCCACCATTGGAATTTGTGGCCAGTTTACATCTGGATATCAAGGCCCAAGAAATGGGCTTTAAAAGCGGAATTCAGCTGGAGCTGCCGTGAAGGTTACGGGTTGAGGGTTGCGAGTCACGCGTTGCGATTTACGGGCGTGAGTAATTTTGCTCCTGGCTTCTCGCTTCTGGCTTCTGGCAGAAAGTAGGGAACCAACTGCCAGCAGCCAGTGGCCAGAAACCAGCGGCCAACATAATGAACCGATTTACCTTTTTTACACATCCACAACAATAATGAGCCATTTGAAACGATTACTGTTGATATTCAGTTTGGGATTGATCTTGATGGCAATGGTGCCGCTGACCGTCTGCGCCAAAGACCAGAAAGATATCGGCAACCTGTTGCAGGATGCAGGTGCGCCCAAAGAAGAAGTGGTTCAATTGCAGACCGCCTGGTCGCTGGACCGGGCGCGTCCCGGTGACACTGTGTCGCTGGCGGTTGTGGTTGATATCAAAAATGGATTTCACATTAATGCCGATGCCGGTCAAATCCAGCCGTTTGAGGATTTCAACCCCTATCCCACCAAAATTCAGGTTTTGGCAGCCAGCGACGGCGTTAGCATTGCAAGCGCCCGATTCCCGCCAGCCAAACCATTTAAAGTAGACTACGCCAGCGGGGACCTCATGTCGTTTGAGGGTCGCACGATTATCACCCTTTCGATGAATTTGGCGGAGCAGATCCCTTTGGGATCTATCAGCCTGGATATCCAGGTAGAATATCAAGCTTGTTCTGATCGCTACTGCCTGTTTCCCGAAAAAAAACGGTTGAATGCAACCCTGTCCGTGGTCGAATCCGGAACGCCGGTAACCCGAATCAATACCGAGCTTTTTGACGATCTGGCAGTCGGCACTGATGTGTCAGGGACTGGTGGGATTCATTTTAGTCTGTTTGGCTGGCAATTTTCAATCAATCCAGCGTCGGCAGTCGGGTACATAATGCTGCTGGTCGTGGCGGCTTTCGGGGGCATGCTGCTGAATTTGACGCCCTGCGTTTTGCCGTTGATCCCGATAAAAATTATCAGTCTGTCGCATGCTGCCGAAGACCGCCGCAGATGTCTTTTACTGGGCCTGATGATGTCGCTGGGGGTGCTGGCGTTTTGGGCCGGTCTGGGAATTTTGATTGCCCTGGTCAGTGGGTTTACCGCCACCAATCAGTTGTTCCAATATCCGCTTTTTACCATCCTGGTCGGTGCAATCATTGCGATCATGGCCCTGGGGATGTTCGGTTTTTTTGCAGTTCGCCTACCCCAATTCATCTACATGATTAATCCCCAGCAGGACAGCCTGCAGGGATCTTTTGGACTGGGCATTCTGGCCGCAGTTTTGTCAACACCCTGTACGGCACCTTTTATGGGCGCTGCCGCTGCCTGGGCCGCCACCCAAACCCCGTTAATCACTCTGGCCACCTTTGCAGCCATCGGTGGCGGAATGGCCCTGCCTTATCTGCTGCTCTCAGCGTTTCCCCATCTGGTCAACCGAATGCCCAAAGCCGGGCCGGCCAGTGAGCTCATCAAGCAAGTCATGGGGCTGTTTATGCTGGCAGCGGCGACTTATTTTTTGGGTGTTGGCATCAGCGCCCTGCTGAGTTCACCGCCCAATCCGCCAAATAAGATGTTCTGGTGGCCGGTTATGGTTCTGATAGCGGCCGGCGGGGCCTGGCTGGCTTTACGGACACTACAACTGGCGTCTCGAAATGTAACCAAAACGATTTTTGTCGGCCTGGGCCTCATTTTGATCGCCCTGCCGATCTGGGGCGCCGTGCGGCTAGCCGATAAGGGTCCGATTGATTGGATCCATTATACCCCTGAACGTTTTGAGGAAGCCTTGAAAAACAATAAGGTGGTGGTGATGGATTTTACGGCCGAATGGTGCTTAAACTGCAAGGCCCTCGAGGAAAGCGTTCTTCACAATCGCCAGGTAATCGATGTTCTGGCACAGGAAAATGTTGCCCCGATGAAAGTCGACATTACCGGCAATAATCCGGCCGGCAAAATCAAACTCAAAGTCGTTGGCAGCTTGACCGTACCATTGTTGGTGGTATTCTCACCTGATGGCAAGACGGTATTTAAAAGCGACTTTTACACGGTTGATCAGGTGTTGGATGCGATCGAGCGCGCACAGTCGCTCACTATTTCTGGATTGAGGCATGATTTGAAAACAGCCGAGGACGAGAACGAGTAGGAGGACGAGTAAGATAGGTGAGCATAAGTCATTCGTCCTCGTGCTCGTCCTCGAAAATATTACTAACGCGCAACCCACAACGCTTATAGGTCAAAAAACTTCCGGATCTTCTTGTCAAGTTCCCTCTCGGACCGCCTGCCCGGCAATCTTTCGACAATCCGGCCGTCTTTTACCCAAATAATCATCGGTATGACAAATACGGAATATTTTTGAATGGCGGTTTCGCCATACCAGTACACCGGAAAACCAATCTTTAACTTATCAATGATGGGCTGCATCGCTTGCGGCCCTTCTAAATCGATGCTGATACCGATTAAGTTGAAACCCTTGGCGCTATACTTTTGGTGTAACTTGTTTAGGGCCGGCAACTCGTCGATACAGGGCCCACACCAGGCCGCCATAAAGGTAACCACTAATTTTTTCTGGTCGGAATAGATCAGTTCATCGAGCGCCGCTTCAGAGATCTTTTCAACCGTAACGCCGGCAGTCGCATCGTCATAGATGCTCAATAGAGCAACGACGAGCAGAGAAATTACGTGTATCTGCCTGAGCACAATCCGATTCATCGGGCTTTACCTGTGAATAACATCTACAGTTGTGAAACCATTACCATTCAATGTTTTTTATTATAATTAAACAAAAATAGATATTTAAAAGCTATCTTAAAAATCGCAGATTACGCCCAAGGGCAAGGCGAAAATCGGTTCAAAAGCGGAGCATACACGCTAGTATTCGAGCATTTTGAATCGGTTTTCAACGAAGCCATTGGGTGTCAGATGTATTTTTAAGATAGCTTTTTTTTATTTGTTCATTTTTTCCAGCGTTGTCGCACATTGCGCCAGGTCGGGTCTGACATTGATATCCGAGACCTGGATATCTCGAATGATCCCTTTTTTATCAATAAATATCAATGCCCGCTCGCTAACACCATCAGACCTCAGCACACCGTATTTATCAGCCACCGCGCCGTGGGGCCAGAAATCTGAAAGCACCGGAAACCACAAGTCCCCCATCTGGTTCGTCCAGGCATATAAGGTAGGGATATTGTCCACCGTAATACCGATTAGAACTGCATCGTTTTCGTCAAACATTTGCTTGACGATATTATATCCCGGCCACTGATCGGAGCACACCGGAGTCCAGGCTGCCGGTACAAAGGAAATGACCACATGTTTTTTACCCCGATATTGGCTCAACGTCACATCCTCCCCTGCAACCGACGGCAGGGTAAAATCCGGCGCCGGTTCGCCGACCTTGACTTTAAGGGTGCTATCAGTGGGCTTCAATTGACCGGTATTATAAATGTTATCCTTAAATGCCTCTGAAGCAGCATGCGCAGCCGTTATATTTAGCAAAACAACCAGGCCGGCAATAATTGATATTATCCTAAATCGTTTCAATCAACTCACCTCCTCACCATAATCCCGAATCCTTGAGCAATCTATCCAGGAGCTCATCGGCATTTTTGGCACCGCCCACTCTTGAATAAAAGACCCGGTGGCTGCCGTCATTTTTTATTCGTATGCAGATAAAAAAAGGCGTTCGCACTTCACCGATCTTTTGGTGGATTGAAAAATCATCGTCCGGGAATAAGGGAAACGGAATATTATATGTCTTTTTAAAATAGCCGATCTCGAATGCTGAGTTACCGGCCCCGATACCCAACAGTTTGACTTTGCCTTTCAGACGCTGATCGCTTTCGATTTTGCGAAACATTTCATTGATAGAGGGAGCCTCCCTCTGACAGAAGGGTCAGTACATACTGAATATTTGAATGATGACGACATCGGCCTTAATTTCTGGAATGGTAAAGGACGCTTTATCAGCAATCCCTAAATATCTCTGGTGATCAACATTTTTAGGTACCGCAAGGGAAAAATCGGGTAACACCCCACCTACGGCAGGCGGTTGGGTAGCCGCGTTGGAGAAACCGGCGCCCAGCAAAAAAGCGCCCAAGATTACGGCAACGTACTTGAAAATCTGTCCCATGTTATATGTCCTCCCGTAAAATATAGAAAAGCGACTGAAGAGATCAAATCACATCATCAACTGAAACAGGTGTATGATATGAAATCTGCGCGCGTCATAGGTTTTCATATACTCATCTGTTTTCACGCAGTTTCAGGCATCAATATTATGACAGATAATATCAGCCGCCTGCTCCACTGTTTGATTGCCCATGTCGATGATCAAATCGTACAGGCGTGCATCATTCCAATCCTCGTTAAAAAAATGCTTGACGTAGGCGCTTGAATCTTTTTCTTCCCTTTCGATTAATTTTTTGGCGGCCAGGCGATTTAAGTCATGATCCTGCATGATTTTCTCAATTTTCAGGCTTTGATCTTTGATCAGACGAACATGTAAAGTGTCGGGCTTGCCACGCAAAATGCATTGCCCGCCCCATCCAAGGATGATGACGTTGCCGGCATCGTATAATTTCTCGACCAGTTTTTTGGTGCTTTCATAGTAGTTGGCATCATCTAGGCAACCGCGTTCGCGATCGACCACTTTTTGAACCAGCGAGCAGGTGTAGCGATCCATCAAGCGAATAATCCTTGATTGGGAGGTCTGTTTAAAGGTTTCGACCTCGGCTTCGGACAGGTTCAGGTCTGTGGCAATCTCGGCTGCCAGTTTTTTCCCAATAACTTCATAGCCCAGCTTTTTTGCGGCAATTGCGGCAACATGTCCCGCATCGCACCCAAATTCTTTGCTGATGGTGATGACCGCCATGATGGTCGTCCTTTCGGGCAAATGGTGTCAATATTACAGACGCTCATATTTAGATAACATACTGATTATAGGAACCCATCAGTAGCTGTCAAGTTTGCGTTTGGACCACCCGGAAGACGGGAAACTGCTTGCAAAGATTTTGTTGCTATGTTAATCGAAAATTTTTTAATACATTTATATGGTTTTTAACTATAAAAAAAATCGCGCCTGGGCCGAAAACCTTTCAATCGTCATGCAAATCGGCCTGACGATGGCCGGTTGCATTCTTTTCTGTTTTTTTATCGGATTTTATCTGGACAAATGGTTGGGGACCAGAGGCCTATTCATTACCATCTTCATTATTTTAGGCGTTATCGGTGGTGCCGTCACCGTCTATCGACAGATTCTACAAACGCTCGACGACCCGCCACAGGATAAAGAGGATTCAAGCGATGGAAGCCGTTAAACAGGTACAAAAAAAGATCACGCAACATGCGCTGTGGCTGTCGGTCATCGTAGGGCTGGTTTTTATATTGATGGGCCATAAACCGGTGGGTAAAGGGTTGATCCTTGGCACACTTTTCAGCGTGATCAATTTCATTTTCATGGCCAAATCCATTGGGTACAAATTCGGACGGTCGAAACGCCAAATATTTTCGATTTCCTTGGGTTCCCTCCTATTCAGATATGTATTGTTGGCGATTCCCCTGATCATAGCCGTAAAATTCGAACAGTTCAATCTAGTGGGTGTTATCGTGGGCATCTTTATGATACAGCTGGTCATTCTGGCTGATCACCTGCTAAAACAAATTCCCAGCGTGGGTGGCAAACAAATTTAAACGGTATATTTATGGGCGAAATTGGCAGATTGTCTCAACTGATCATTCCGTTTTTCGGTTACAACATCACCATCAATCTTAAAGTTGTGGCCATGACCTGGCTCGTCTTTGGCCTACTGATCGTGCTCGGCCTTTTTGCCCGTCACAAAAGAAGCATACTTCCCCGGCCCATCCAGGCGCTGGGGGAATTAATCGTGTCACTGCTGTACGACCTTACTGAAGATGCGCTCGGCAAGGAATTAGCCCAAAAATATGCCCCCTTGGTCTGCGCGTTGTTCATGTTTTTGCTGCTTTCCAATTGGCTGGGTATCATACCGCATCTCGAGGAGCCGACGCGGGATCTAAACACCACCTTCGGGCTGGGACTGATCGGTTTTTTTATTGCGCATTACGCCGGGATCAAAACCAAGGGATTTAAGGCATACAGCAAAGAGTATTTCCAGCCGATTTTCTTCATGATGCCCTTGAATCTGATTGGCGAACTGGCCAAAATCGTGTCCATTTCCTTTCGTTTGTTTGGCAATATCCTGGGCGGCTCGATTATTATTCTGGTTGTCTCTTATCTAACATTAAGCCTTGTGCTGCCGCCTTTTTTGTATGCTTTTTTCGGCCTTTTTGTCGGTACCATCCAGGCCTTTGTATTTACCATGCTGACAGTCGTTTATATTTCAGTTCAGGTGAAATGATAGATGGAATTTGAAGTCGAAACGGTTATTAAAATAGCGGCTTATGGTGGTGGCGGCATTGCCATGGGTCTTGGTGCGATCGGCGCCGCTGTCGGGCAGGGCTACACCGCCGCGAAAGCCAATTTGGCCGCCTCACGCAATCCCAAGATATCCGGTGATATTTTTAAAAATATGCTGGTCGGCCAGGCCATTGCCGAGTCGGCTTCGATTTTTGCCCTGGTGATCACCATTTTGCTGCTTTTTGTCCGTCCGCCCAGCCCCGGCCTACTGGACGCCGCTGCGTATCTGGGTGCCGGGCTTTGCATGGGATTTGGCGCAATCGGATCGGGCATCGGTGCAGGCAATCCGGGCGGTGAGGCCTGTTTCGGGTTGTCACGACAGCCTGAAGCCGGCTCGCAATTGACCACCAATATGCTCATCGGCTCGGCAGTCTGCCAGACACCGGCGATTTTTGCCATGGTGGTGGCGCTGATGCTCATTTTCATCAAATTCGGTGGCGCGGCATTGACCCCCACCTGGGCGGCCCTGGTGGGAGCCGGTTTGAGCACGGGCCTGGCGGCCATCGGTTCGGGCTACGGCGGCGGCCTGGCCGCCGGTGCCAGCTGTGAGGGCATCGCCAGAACACCGCAGGCGGTCACCAGTGTCACCACCCTGATGCTGATCGGCCAGGCTGTCGCACAGACGCCATCGATTTTTGGCCTGCTCATCAGCTTTATCTTGATGTTTAAATCGTTTCCCGAATCCAGCCTGCTGATGACCCCCATGGCACTTCTGGGGGCCGGACTCTGCATGGGATTCGGCGGCATCGGACCCGGAATCGGCAATGGGATGGCCGCCGAAGGCGCGGTGCGATGGGTGGCCCGTAATGTAGAGCATACCAGTGATCTGATGCGCATCATGCTGGTCGGCCAGGCCGTTTCACAATCAACGGCCATTTACTCAATGGTCATCAGCCTGGTGCTGATATTTGTTGTTTAATAAGAATCCAATTCATTTTAAATTTGCAGGGTATCTTGCATAAGGAGGGAAAAAATGGCTATTGAAGGTGCAGAAATCGTAAAAGCAGCGGCATTTATCGGAGCCGGTCTGGCCATGGGATTAGGTGCCATCGGACCGGGTGTCGGGCAAGGTATGGTTGCGGCCAAAGCGTGTGAGGCCATCGGCAAAAACCCTAAAGAAGCCGGCCTGTTGACGCGAACCATGCTCGTCGGACAGGCTGTCTCCGAATCAACCGGCATTTATTCACTGGTTGTCGCCCTTTTGCTTTTGTTTGTGGTGTATTAAGACCCCCGATCACATGTTCAGCGAAATGTTGGGTCAAATGTATTTAGCCGAATGACCACCAGCGGGGTGGGAAAAAAACTATGCAGATTATCAGCAATATTGCGCTCATCAGCATCAACGAAACATTAATTGTTCAGGTGATCTCTTTTCTGATTTTTCTCTTCATTATCAACCGAATCATGTTTCGCCCGCTGCGCCAAGTCATGGATGAAAGAAAATCACACATTGACCGGATCCAGCAGGATATCGACAAAGCGCAAAGCGAGTATGAATCATTGACCGATCAGATAAAAGCTCGGGAAAATGATGTCAGAAATGAAGCCCATCAGCAAAGGTTACAGCTGACTGCCAAAGGTCAGCAACAGGCTGCCGATATCATTGCATCAACCCGCGAAGAGATAAACAACCTGCAGACCGAGACCGAAAAGCAAGTCGATCTCCAAATTGCGGCGGCCCGCGAGCAAGTTGAATTGGAAGCCGAAGACCTGTCAAAACAGATTATAGCTACGGTTTTGCATCGGAGTCAGAAATCATGAGGTGCAGAAAACAGATCATTTCTTGTAGCGGCAACGTGTTATTCGTTTTAACGGCCCTTGCGGTAAGCAGTCCCGATGCCCTGGCGGCCGAAACAACGACAGACTGGCGCCCCTTATTCGATCTGATCTTGCGCTGGTTGAATTTTGCGATCCTCGCCTTGGTCTTGTTTAAGTTTGGCCGCAAACCGATCAAGGACTTTTTTGCAAACCGCCGCGAAGAAATCGATTACCAGATCAAAAAGTATGAACAGCAAAAAGAAGCCGCCGCCAAAAAAGTCCAGGAAGCGATAAAAGTGTTGGAGGACAGCACGGATCGTTTCGAACAGATCAAACAGAGAATCATCAGAGACGGAGAAACAAAAAAACAGCAAATCATTGAAAGGGCCCAAAAGGAAAGCCGGATGTTGCTGGAAGGAACCCAACGCAAGATCCAGAATCAAATCGTTGAAGCCCGGAATTTAATCCGAGCCGAGCTGGTCGATGCCGCCATTGAGCTGGCCGAAAAGAGATTGCCGGAAGAAATTACAGCGGCTGACGAGCAGAAACTGATCGAACGCTACATGGAAATAACGGCCGATAAATAGATTCGAATTCAGAATGTGGTTCACGCTTATGGCGCCAAGGAGGAAGATGCCAGACAGCGGGTCATCAACCGGGAAGCAAAGCGGGGGGCTTTTGTTAAACAATCCTATGATGCCGATATATCCGATCCTGAAAATTATGATCTGACCATCAATACCGGTAGAATGCCCATAGCAGCGGCAGTGGACGCCGTCATTGCAGCGGCAAGAAAATTATAGACCGGCCATGTTATGCGTTGCCCAAAATAAAGACCATCGACAGCCGCTCTTTTTTTCCTAATCCGCTTCCTTTTCAATATCAGCGCCAACTTCAGGGGCGTCCATATCAGGGATCAAACACTCTTGGCCGAACGGCAGGCAGGCATCGGCCGGATAAACCCCCTTCAGCTCGTCTTTAATCGTCCCTTCCCAAAGGCGGACACCCACCAGGTAAGCAATGCGGCCAATCCGATGCGCCCCTACCGGCGCGGTTAGGAAAATAAAACAAATGGTTGCCAACGCCCGCGTGGCCACCCCTAGATTCTCAAAATACAATGCCAGGGCCAGCAGCATGGTGCCCACGCCGATGGTAGCGGCTTTGGTGCTACAGGACATGCGTAAAAGAAGATCCGGCATGCGCAGCATGCCCAGGCCGGCGACCAGCATGAAAAAAGAGCCGATGACCAATAGGGCGGATATCAGGATCTCATTCATGGCCGGCCCCTCCATTTTTCAATATAATAGGAAAATGCAATCACACTCAGAAATGAGATAATAGCCCAAGCACTGGCCACATCCAGCAGAACGGCCTCGTCGGTCACAATGGCCGACACCGCAATAATGCCCGCGGCGGTAATCGACATCAGCTCAAAGGCAATGATGCGATCCGGCAACGTCGGCCCCAGAAACAGACGAATGAAGCCCAGCACAAAGGTCAAACTCAGCAGCGGGAAAACAATGTAATTGATGGCCGTCTGCAGAATCATTTAAACACCTCCATGACGCGCCTTTCCATACGTTGCTTGATATCCTGCCGGAATTGTTCCACATCGTCGACGTGCATGGCATGAATATAGAGCGTTTTGCGATCCGGGGAGACGTCCAGACTCAGGGTTCCGGGAGTCAGGGTAATCAGATTGGCCAGCACCGTAATTTCCAGATCAGATTCGGCGTCCAGGGGGATGGCAACGATCGCCGGGCGCATCTGAAAACCGGGTGTTAACACTTCAACGGCCACCCGCAGATTGGCTACCAGCAATTCCCAGACGAAGAAAAAGAAAAACCCAATAAATCGTAAAAACCGGGTTAAATACACAATAAAGGTTACATCCGTCGGTGAGCTGATCAGCCACAGAGCCAGCGTGCTGATCACAAAGCCGACTGCAAAATTGGCTAACGTAAAGGCTCCGGTCAGCGCCATCCACACTAGCGGTAGAAAAATGTTTCCCAGGATAACGTTGATCTGTTTCACTTTACTTTCCTCCCAGAACGGCTTCAATGTAACCGGCTGGATTCATCAATTGCTCGGCGGCCCGGGTCGCCAGCTCAAAAAACGGCTGTGACATGAGTCCAATAATCAGCGTAAGTGTGCCCAGCACGATCATCGGTAGATATAGCGCAAATTTTTGTGAAGTATTGAGGTTTAAATAAGCGGATTCCTGAGCAGTCACTGTCGTTTGCGGCGGGGTGCCCCAGAAAGCCGCGGCCCAGATCTTAGCCATCGAAAAAAGGGTGAACAGCCCTACCCCCAATGCGGTAGCGGCAATGATGTATCCGGTCATATCGAGGCTGGCTTTAACCAGAATCAGCTTGGCCCAGAAGCCCGATAAAGGCGGAATGCCGGCCAGAGAAAAGGCCGAGATCGAAAAAATAATGGTCAGCGCCGGTGCTGTCTGGTAAAGCCCGCCGAGTCGATCCAGCTGATAGGATCCCTGGAGTCTGCGGGCCACGCCGCTCACCAGAAACAAATTAGTTTTAACAATAATGTGGTGCATGATGTAAAAAATCGATCCGGCCAGCGCCAGCGGCGTAAACAGCCCCAGACCCATAACCATGTAACCGACCTGGCTGATGATGTGAAACGATAATATCCGGCGGAATTCGTTTTGGGCCATGGCTCCGAGTACGCCCGTCACCATGGTCAGGCCGGCGATGACCAGAATGATGTTGTGCGTATAAGCGATATCCATCGCAAATAATAGCGAAAAGACCCGTATGAGCGTATACACCCCGACTTTGGTCAGCAAGCCGGCAAATATGGCAGATACCGCAACCGGCGGCGTATGGTAAGAAGCCGGCAGCCAGAAAAACAAGGGAAACAGCGCCGATTTAATGCCGAAGGCCACCAAAAATAACATGGAGAGAGTGCTGACAACGCCGGCATGCTTCCCATCGCTGATCTGAACCGATAAATCCGCCATGTTGAGGGTGCCGAGCATCCCGTACAGAATGCCCAAGGCCGTTAAAAACAGGGCCGAAGAAACTAAATTGAGGGTCACATATTTGATGGCGCCTTCCAGCTGGTGTTTTTCGCCGCCCAGCGCCAGCAAGACAAAAGACGACATCAGCATGACTTCAAACCAGACGTACAGGTTAAAAAGGTCACCGGTCAAAAACACACCGCTGACCCCCATCAGTAAAAAATGGAAAAAGACATAATAACCCGATGATTCCCGGCCGCTGTCCATACTGGCCAAGGAATAGATGACCACGGTAAACCCCATCAACGCACCCAACACCGTCATAATGGCGCTGAAAAGATCGGCCACCAGGGTGATGCCAAACGGTGCCGGCCAGTTACCCACCTGGATGGCAAAGATGCCGTCCTGCCGCACCGACCACAGCAACAAAAGCGCTACCAACAGATGGGCGGCAGACCCCAGCGCACCCAGCAGGCGCTGAACATTCCGGTGCTGCCACGACAGCAGGCAGAAAGCGGCTGTGGTCAATGGAATCAGTATGGGGAGTATCAATAACAGCTTCATGTATCTGTCGTCTTCATCTCATCCAGTGAGGTGGCCTCCGTTGACTTGAACGTTCGACTAAACAGCACCAGCGCAAAAGCCAGAACACCGAAAGAAATCACGATGGCGGTTAAGATTAAGGCCTGGGGCAACGGGTCGGCGGTGGCTTCAATGGCACGCAATGAATCCGGTGGTATCAGCGGCGCTTTGCCGCGGATCAAATCAGCCGCCACGAAAATCAGCAGGTTAATGGCATTGGAAAGCAACACCAGACCAATGATCAAACGCACCGGAGATCTGGACATCAGCAAATAAACGCCACACCCAAACAATCCGCCCACAACAATGGCTGCCAGAACTTCCACTTTAATCTACCTCCGCCAGGGTTAGTATGATGGTCAGCACCGCCCCGATCACCACCAGGTAAACCCCCAGATCAAAAAAAATAGGGGTCCCCAGGTGCCAGATCTCCTCTGCACCGATCTGAATTTCTCCCCACCGGCCGGTCATAAACGGCTTACCGGCGAAAAGCGAGACGCAGCCGCTGCCCAGGGCCAGCAGTAATCCGACGCCGACAAGCATTCGCGGTGAAATGCGCAATGTCGCCAGCGTGCTTTCAACACCGTACGCATAGCAGTGCAGAATAAAGGTGGCCGAGGCCACCAGGCCGCCGATGAAACCACCTCCCGGTAGATTATGGCCGCGAAACAGAATAAATGCCGAGAACAACAGCAGCATCGGCATTAAAATGCGTGTTGCCGTACTTAGAATCACTGATTGCATGTGTACACCTATAACTTGCTTTGCTGGATATATCGTCACCCAATTTTTAGTGAACATTCAAAACATAAAACCATCAGGTTAGCCGGTTGCCCGTCAGCCCGTTGGCCCGTTTTTCAGTCTCTTATGACCGGCTCAACCGGCTTAACTGGCTAACGGGCTAAACTTTATTCTGGCATTTTTACGGCCTCACTGTCTTCCGGTTTGAGTTTCAGCAGCGTGTAAACACCCACCCCGGCCAGCGCCAGAACCACAATTTCGCCCAGGGTGTCCAGCGCCCGAAAATCGACAATGATGACGTTGACGATGTTGCGGCCGTGGGCCAGGACATAGCTGTTTTCGGTAAAAAAGCCGGAAAGGCGTGAACCTTCCCGAACACTGAGGGCCACCAGAACCAGAATCGACATCAGCAGGCCGCTGGCCGCCGCCACCACGGCATTGCGCAAGCGCTGGGGACGCGCAGATTCACTTTGGAATTTTGGCAATCGATAAATCACCCAGACAAAAAGAATCACCGTCATGGTTTCAATCAAAAGCTGGGTCATGGCCAGATCCGGTGCGCCGAAGTCGACGAATATCAACGCAAGCCCGTAGCCGATCACACCCATGGCGACGATGGCGCCGATGCGCGATGGCACCCAAACCGTCACAAATGCCGCCGCCAGCATTAAAATTGCCACAATCAACTCAAAGGAGCGAATATCGCCGATTTCCAGCGAAAACTGAAATTCACCCTTGTGAACAAGCGTGTAACTCACCAATACCAGGGTCGTTACCATTATCGCTAAAACATAGTGATGCAAATAACCGCTTTGCAGCACCCGCGTTTGCCAGGCGGCCAGTCGTTTTAAGCCTTCCAGCGAGATAAAATACCATGCCGCCGGCCCCCGGGCCGCCAACCAAGCGCCACGCTGTGCCAAGCGACGCACACCGGTATGTATGAGATAAATGATTGCACCGCAGACAACCGTCAGACCGCTCAGCGCCAACATAGGGGTCAATCCATGCCACAGGGCCAGATGCATGTCCACCGGCCGGGCCACAACCGCAGATACGGCGCTGGCCACCGCCGATCGGGTCACCAGATCGGGAAACAGGCCAAGTATCAGCCCCAGCAAGGCGGGCAAGACAGGTCCCAGCCAGAGATTCAGCGTCAGCGGATGTGCTTTAGGAAGCGGCTGCTCGGGTACACCGAAAAACGGGCGTAAAATCATAATGGCGGCTGCGGCCAGCAGGGCCGCATTGGCCAGAACCGCTGCGGCAACAAATAGCCAGCGCAATCCGGTA
>Ga0209536_100006391_pt1 | contig 18045 bp, 15 predicted proteins | sample DeeMarSeWOR28_12_FD_187461 | JGI IMG/M metagenome (GOLD analysis project Ga0209536, IMG submission 187461) | Marine sediment microbial communities from White Oak River estuary, North Carolina - WOR-2-8_12 (SPAdes) (version 2) | ecosystem: Environmental > Aquatic > Marine > Intertidal zone >... | reverse complement strand
TGGCCGGGCAACGTCCGCGAATTGGAAAATGCCATCGAAAGAGCCGTTGTGCTTTCCAAATCGCGAACCATCGATATCGAGGATTTTTCGTTTCTGCAGGCGCCCACCCCGATGCCGTCAAAGGCCCGGTCGCTTCGTGAAATGGAAAAATACCATATCCAGCGGATCCTGGAAGAATGCGGCTGGAACATAACCCGGGCCGCCAAGATTCTGGACATCAACCGGGTAACGCTTCACAAGAAGATCAAACGCTTCGACATGCAAAAAGACGCTTAATCCATGAACGCGAAAAAAAGGACAATCGGCGTTGTTGCTGTTGGAGACGTTCCTGAACTTGCGCCCAAAGTGATTGCTGCCCACGTGTCGGGCTACCTGAAACTTGCAGCGGAAATTCTCACCCCGTTGGCCCACCCGGCCTATGCTTTTGATGACATCCGCTGTCAGTACGACGCGGGCAAAATTCTAAGTTATCTCGAATCCTGCCCTTATGACCATTATGATAAAATCATCGGCGTCTTTAATGTTGATCTTTTTGTGCCCACCTTTACCCACGTATTCGGAGAGGCCAAGCAGGCCGGCATGCATGCCCTGGTCTCGTTGTTCAGACTGGCAGAGGGCCATGAAGGCAACAATCCATCCTCACCTCTGCTTTTTGAAAGGGCCGCCAAAGTTGCCCTGCACGAACTGGGTCACCTCTTCAATCTTTTTCACTGCGATCATCGAAACTGTCTGATGCATTATTCCGGCGGACTCGAAGATCTGGACGTGTGTCCGCTGTACTTTTGCCGTTATTGCAGCACCTACTTTCAGGATGCCCTCGCACACCACTGATCTTTTCAGCCAGCCCGCTTCACTCGCGTCCACTCTAAATTGAATTTGAGCCCCGGCAATCGCATCAAGGGAAAAATCAGGTCGTGTCGGTGTGCAGAAATTTTTGAGTCAAAAGGCGCCATCCAAGACCCGGAAAATTGCCATACACATCTGCAACCGGCTCACCACCGGTGGCGGCCAGGTCTTCATACTCAGGCCCCATAAGCGCCAACAGCTTCTGCCCTTCCATCTCCATCCATTTAAAACTTTCTTCGCCGAAGTAGAGGCCCTTGAGATTTTTTTTGGGCATATCCGGTTCCAGGATAAACAACCAGCCCTCATGGTAGGGATCTTCATGGGTAATTTCCGGATGTTCGTGGGCCTTGTGGTTCACCGCTAAAACCGTGCCCGTGACCGGCGCCAGAACGGCTGCTCTGTGATTATTTCGGCCAAATGTCCAGCCAACCTCGTTCTGTTCCAGCTCCTCTCCCAGCGGCGGCAGGATCAGCGACTGAATGGCGCCAAAAAGCTTGACCAGGAAATCGTCAAAGCCGATCCGGACGCGGCCCCCGTGCTCAAATCGTGCCCAGCTGTGACCCAGGTGATAATAATAGCCGTCCGCCAATTTGTATCCCGAGGCCAATCGATACCGCGGCGCCTCGGTATCCCGCACGAGATCAGCATCATCCAGCATTTGATCAAAGGGGCAATGATAGCACTCATAGTTCAGGGTACAGATCTTGGGGGCCTCAATCCGACCCGTCAGGGCATGGCGGCATGGCCGGGATGCTCCCCGATACCGCTTTTTCAAATAGTCAACCCATTCGGGGGCATGTTTGGCCGTCTCGAAATCCTTGCCCAAGCCCATTGCGCGACGGATACCCTTATCAAAAGGGCAGCTGTTGCAATCATAGGCATTATCACAAACCCTGAAGTTAACGACCCCTGCTTTCATCCAGATGCATTCATCCTCGACAACCTGAAAACCCATCACCCGCTTTGGAATTTTACTTTTTATGATCTGTCTTTTCATTTTATGTCCTCCTTTATCCTGATTTACCAAATAAGCGCTGATGTTGGTAAGGGGCATGTCAAACAAACCGTTGTGCTTATTTCGAATTGCAAAGCCGATACCACTAGCGTCGATAAACTGCTATTAATATATAACCTGCTGAATTTATATTTTATTTTAGAATATGGGAGGAATATTGATCGAAAGGAGATGCTTTTTTGTGGGGACCAAACGGATTAATTTGGCTACACATTAACAGAAAACAGATGAAAAATGGCGTATTTATCGATTAAATTTAGGCGGTTAATACACTGTAGCCGAAAGCAACAGCTTCTGTTGTTATTGTTTACACATCAGTCCAGCAGGCCATATTTTTTCATCTTCCGCCATAGGGTGGTGCGGTCGATACCCAGAGCGCGGGCACTTTTATTGCGATGCCAGTTGTGCCTTTGAAGTGTGGCCACAAGTTTATCACGCTCCTTGTTGTCCGATGACAAAGCGTTTCTGGCAGCGGCGGTTGGCACGGCCGGGCCGGCGGCCGCTCGGACCTGAAGATATTCAGGCAAATGGGTGGGAAGGATTGTATCTTCCTGGCAGATGATCAGGGCGTGTTCAAGAATATTCTCAAGTTCTCTGACATTCCCCGGATAGGAATAGTTCAGCAGAAGCTCCATGACTTTCTCGGAAATCTCGGGTGAACGGACATTTCTGGCGACACACAGACGCCTGAGTATGTGACCGATGAGAAGCGGCAGATCCACGCTGCGATCCCGCAGCTCCGGCAGTTCGATTCGAAATACATTCAAGCGATAATAAAGATCCTCTCTGAAAAGCTGTTTTTCAACGAGCTTGCCTAAATTACGATTTGAAGCGGATATGATTCGAACGTTGACCTTAACCGTATGCTGGCTGCCCAGACGATAAAATTCCTTATCTTCCAGCACGCGCAATAGCTTGGCTTGAAGGGGGAGCGGGAGATCGCCGATTTCATCCAGAAAAATGCTGCCGCCATCCGCCTCTTGAAACCGTCCCGGTTTATCTCTTTCGGCTCCGGTAAAGGCGCCCTGAACATAGCCAAACATTTCCGATTCGAGTAAGTTATCCGGGATGGCGGCACAGTTTACCTTTACCAGGGGCTTGTCGGCCCTGCTACTGGCCGAATGGATCACTTTGGTGAGAAGATCTTTACCGGTGCCGGTGGAGCCCTCTATCAATATGGTGGCGTCGGTGGCTGCGATCACATTGATCATGTCAAAAATTTTTTGCATGGCCGGGCTCTTGCCGATCATATCGTGATAGGTGTAGCGATCCCGCATGGCCTGATCAAGTTGACGGACCAGCGTCATGTCATGAAACATCGTCAGCCCGCCGATCACGTTTCCCTTCTCATTTCGAAGGGCCATATAATTGGTGCGAATGGGAATGGTCACGCCGTCCCGGGTGATCATCTTCCCCTGCCGGCTGCTGCGGGACAGTCCGTCCGCAATCGTCTCTTTCAATAAACCGACTTCGCGGGCGTCTTCGTCTTCAAATAGCAAAGAGCAGTCTTTGCCCAATATTTCACGACGGCTATAACCGGATATTTTCTCGGCCTCGGTGTTAAAAAACGTAAGATGGCTGCCCCGGTCGATCGTGAATATACCGACGTCCAGGTTATCCAGAATAATTTTCATGCTGCGCTCTTCGTAGTGAATCCGATCAATCAGGTCGGCAATCGGAGAGTGATCCTGCAGGATGGTCATGCATCCGACAATCCGGTTGTCGGGCCCGAGGACCTGGGTGGCCATGCGGGTCACGAAATGAGCGGTTTCGTCCTCATCGAAAATTTGAATGACGGGCTCGTCTGTGCTCGATTCCCCGGGGGTTCTAAAGGGGCACTTTGCCAGACAGGGAACACCCACAAATACTTCCCGGCAGTCCTTTCCGATCGCTTCGGTATCCTTGAGCCCGATGAGCGCCTGGGCGCTGAAATTCATTGAGGATACCTGCCGCTGGGTGTTGACGGTGAAAGCACCGATATTCAATTCATCCAGGATATACAACCACTCGTTACATAAAATGCGATCACCGATTTTATCAGGGAATATTTCCATCATCTCTGCCCGGATGCAAAACAGACAACCTGTTCTGTTGATTCAGTGTTGCTGCCGTCAAATGAAGGCTTTAATTTTATTGCCTTGAATGCAGGCCTTTCGGCTGCACCGGCCTCATTCATTTTGGGGAGCGCTGGAAACCGGCAGCGCGAGCATAAAGGCGGCACCTTCTCCCGGCCGGCTTTCGACGCTGACCGTACCATTGTGACGCTCTATGATTCCGTAAACTGTAGACAGACCGAGCCCGACCCCATACCCTTCTTTCTTGGTAGTGAAAAAGGGCTCGAAGATATGCGTTACATCATCCGGAGAAATGCCATGCCCGGAGTCTTTCACCGTAACGATCACCTGGCCTTTATCCGTATCCTGGCGGCCCTCGATATTGAGCGTGCCGCCGTCCGGCATGGCATCCAGCGCGTTAAAGATCAGATTGATGACACATTGCTGCAGCTGGTTGAAGTCGCCCATAACCGGCGCTATATTCGGTTGAATGTTGGATTCAATCCGAATGTTGCCCAATTCCAGCCTGTGCCGGCTTAGCAGGATGCTGCGTTGCAGGAGCTCAGCGATGTCAACCTGGCCGAAATTCGGAGGCGACATTCGCGAGAAGCTCAGCAGACCGGAAACAATCTGAGAACAGCGGCTGATTTCAGCTTCGACAAGATTTAAATAACGTTGAAATTTTTCGATTTGCTCTGATGACGGTGATCCCTGCCGCAAAATGCGGATCATCAGTCGCAAATAGTTTAAGATTCCGGAAAGCGGGTTGTTAATTTCATGCACCACGCTGGCAGCCAGACGTCCCAGAGACATCATTTTGGCCTGGTGCAGGATTCGAACCTGATCCTCCATTTCTCTTTCTAACTTTCGAATTTCCCTCAGATCCCTGAAAAAACAAACCCGTCCATTTTCGCGCCCTGCCTCAAACAGAATGACAGCCGATACCTGAACCGGAATATCCTGACCGGACTTGCTGCGCAGAATGCTTTCAAACAGAAAAAGCCGATTTTTGCCGCCATAGGTTTCCGCGGCCATCTGTCCCTTAAAACGCTCCATCTCGCTGGCCGAAAAGAAATCCGCAAACCTCATTTGGTGGATTGCTTCTGCTTTCGAATATGCCAGCATTTGCTCCATGCCGCGATTGTAAATAACGACGGTATCTGTTTCGTCACATCCTAAAATGCCATCCATGGAGCTTTCAATCAGATTTCGCTGAAACTCGATGGTCTTCAGCAGTTGCTGGCTGGTTTCGGCTTTTTCCTTTTCGAGAAGAGCCGTGTAATCTTTCAATTGTTTTCTGGAAACATACCGGTCTTTGGCCCTTTTGAGCGCAAGGGTTAAGGCTTCATCGCTGACCGGCTTGGTGATAAAGTCAGAAGCATCCAGCTGAAGGGCACGGATGGCAAGATCCATCTCGCCAAAGGCGGTAGCGACGATAACCTCGATATCCGGATATCTCTTTTTGATGGCGCCCAGTACCTGGATGCCATCCATCCCCGGCATACGGACATCGGTGATCACGATCTGAGGCGCGATGGCTTCGCACCGCAGCAAACCGGCATGGCCATCTGCCTCGGCGACGACTTCATATCCGGCATCCTGCAGCGAAATGGTCAGCACATCCCGGATATCCTTTTCGTCATCAATCAGGAGTATTTTCCAATTTGAAAAATCAGCCATGCCAAAATATTCTCATATTTGAACGTTTAATAGCAACATGAAATTGTATAGCAAAACCGTTCAAAATTTTAGCGCGCGGATACCGGCTGCTCAATTTAAGGAATCGAAACCGTATTTCGGCGCTTTGTCAAAAAAGATTTTTTTTGCTTGACGAAGACCCATTTGTCGGCTATTTTCATAGTTAATTTATATAGATTAACAAAGTCTGAAAGATAGGGGCTAAGATAGATGAAACTTTCCACCAGAAGCCGCTACGGAGCCAGGATACTGGTCGATCTGGCCCGCCATAAGGACCAGGGTCCGGTGCAAATCGGAGCAATATCGAAACGTCAGGATATTTCGGTCAAATACCTCGAGCAGCTCATCCGGCCCTTAAAAAAGGCTAAATTGGTGAACAGTGTGCGTGGTCCCAAGGGGGGACATCTGCTGGCTGAAAAGCCCGAAAATATTTCCCTGGGGCAGGTTGTGCGGTTATTTGAAGGGCAATCCGATCTGGTTGAATGTGTCAGTTTCCCCGAAAAATGCCCCATGTCCGATGACTGCCAGGTTCGCCTGGCATGGCGCGATGCGACTGAGGTTTTGTATGAAAAACTGGACGCTACTTCCATTTCCGATTTGCTGAACGGTAATTATCCAGAAGAAGATTAGGCGCTTTTCGATTCTAAGATATTAATCGGCCGGGTTGACCACTCCGGCGGCAAAGGCCTGTCCGGCAAGATTATAGGCCGATTGGGGCGACATCAGAAGCGGCACCCCTTCTTGATCGGCGCGATCAACGGTCTCTTGATCAGGGGTTCGCCCACCGGTAAGCACAATCGCCGCCATTTCATGCAGTACGGCCACATTGACGATGTTCTGGTGAGTTTGCACCGTCAGCCAGATACACCCGGTGGGAGCATTGGCCATTACATCACTTAACAGGTCGCCGCAATATCCGCCTGCTATTTGAAGATCAAGAGCATCTTTCCCGGCGGCCACGTGCAGTTTAAATCGGTCTATAAATTCTTTGACTTTCACGGCTTATTTACCCTTTCATGTCCAATAAATATGGGTTAAGCCCGTTTGCAGGTGTAGAAAATAATATCAGGTCTTTTTCCTTGATCAAACGGCTCAACCGGCTCAACGTGTAAGCTAAAAAATGATTCTCATTTTTCAGTAAATAATACCTAATTGAGCGTTTCAAATAATTCAAGATCTTTTTAGCATGTCGAACTGGATGCAATTGAATTAGCGGGCCTCTTTGGCTATAGAGAAACTTCCATCTGGCAGGTGCCGCAAGGGTATTATTTCTAATCTGGTTGGTTCTGATATGGTCTCAAAAACGAAACGACCTGAGATTGAGTCTTCAGCACTTCCTGCTATTTCGGGATTGAAACTCGATCAACTTGTTGATTATCTCCCCTGCTATGTTTCCATCCAGGACCCCAATCTTCAAATCATTTTTGTCAATGCAAATTTTAAAAGGGACTTTGGAGACGGCGTCGGCAAAAAATGCCATACCGTTTATAAGTGCTCCGAGGACATCTGCCCCAACTGCCCTGTGCAAAAAACATTTCAGGATAGACGCCCTCATATTGCCGACGAGACCGTGCAGCTTGCAAATGGAAAAATATGCCAGATTCTTATTCAAACATCTCCGATTGTAAACGCTGACGGTGATGTCTGGGCCGTTATTGAAATGGCCACCAATATCACCCGGGTGAAAAAAAAACAAAAAGAGCTGGCCAGCCTGGGTCAATCCATCGCCCTGTTGTCCCACGGCATCAAGAATATTCTTGAAGGACTGCAGGGAGGCGCTTACGTCGTAGATGAAGGTTTTAAAGACAAAGATTTCGAAATGGCCCGAAAAGGCTGGAATATCGTTAATAAAAATATTTTTGACATCACCGATGTGGTTCAAAATATCCTGTATTCATCCAAAGACCGACCCTTGAAATACGAGCGCGTATCGCCCGCGCAGCTGGCCAGGGATTCATTGGCCCTGTTCCGCGATAAAGCTGCCAGCCTGAATGTCGAGCTCAAGCCGAAAATTAATAATGCCATCCCCAAGGTTCGTCTGGATATTGCCAGCATCCGACGGATGCTGAACAACTTGATCTGGAATGCCCTGGAGGCTTGTTTGCATGACGGTCAAAAAAACCACCATGCGGTCAGTGTTAAAACGGACTTTCACGATGATGGCCATTTTATGTTCGAAGTCGCTGACAACGGCGTTGGCATGGATCCGGATACCCAGCGCAATATTTACGAAGAGTTTTTTTCAACCAAAGGCAGTTCGGGAACCGGCCTCGGCCTGGCGGTGGTTGAAAAAGTCGTCAATCGTCATGGCGGCAGAATCGAGGTGACCTCGGCGCCGGGCAAGGGCACCTGTTTCACCACTATTTTTAAGATAACCTGATTAAAAAGGAGCGAATCATGGGCCAAGACCTTAAAGTCGTAATGATCGATGATAACAAGGACTTACTGTTTACCATGGAGACTTTTCTGCAAAGGAATGGTTTTGAGGTGCACACCGCCGAAGATGGCCAGACGGGATTGGATTTAATAAAAAAAGAGTGCCCGGATGTCATTTTACTCGATATTATGATGGAAACGCTGTTCTCCGGTTTCGAGGTTTGCAAACAGGTCCGCGCCGATAAAGAGCTGATGGATACGCCGATTATCGGTATATCCGCCATGGGTGATGAGCTGGATATCAACTACAGTCAGTGGCCGGACTATGATTATTTCCGCCCGGACACATTCATGGAAAAGCCCATCGATAAACAGCGGCTGCTGCAGCTGATTCCGGAGGTGATCCAGAAAGCCCAGAAACGCAAGCGCGATCCCAAGTGGAAAAAGGAAATGCAGAACGATTGGGCCCAAAAAGCATCCCAGAAAAAGCAGACCTGATCCTCCAATAAGCAACAGAGCCCGTTTCCAGATTCTCCTTATCTGTTTGTTTAATGCCGCTATTTAAAAAGGAATTAACGCTCCGGCTTATATTATCATTCACCATCTCCGCCTTCTGGACGTTCCGCTTTGAGCCTGATCAGAGTCTGAGGCGCCCGGCGCTTGGAGATGCTCAACATCTTTTGTGCCATACATTGAGGATGTCACGGGACAATGTTCGATTATCTCCTCTATACCTCTCTCGCCGTTTTCCTCCTGGGATTGATCTATAAGATATCGACCTGGTTTACTCGTAAGATTGGAATCGCGGGAAAGGACATCACGGCAGCACAACGGCTGCTGTCAGTCGTAAAAGGCATCACCGGTGTCGTTTTCAGCACGAAAATCCTTGCTCTGCTCGAGGCTGTTGCTCTGGATGTCCTCTTGCAACGCCGTATTTTAAAGGAAAGTGTGTCCCGCTGGCTGGCGCACATGTTGATATTTTACGGATTCACGCTGCTGCTGCTCATGCACGCCCTGGAATCGGTAATTTCGGAAGCCATATTTAATGAATATTATTCCACGGTCAATCCCTTTTTCTTTCTACGGGATTTTTTTGGCGCCATGGTGCTGGCGGGTGTACTCCTGGCGGCGCTGCGCAGATACATTGCAAAGCCGCGGCGCCTCAGAAGTGGCGGAATGGATCATTATACCATTATCATCGTGGCCGCTGTGATGCTGTCCGGAATCGCTCTGGAAGGAGTGAAAATCACCTCCCACAGCGAATTTATGCGGATGGTCGAAGACTATGCCGGTCTGGATGACGAAGACGAAATCGAGGCCCTCGAAACACTCTGGGCAAAGGAATACGGCACGGTCTCGCCCACCATCACGGCACCTTTCGATGCAGAGCTGCTGGAAGCCGGCCGTGAGGTGCACGAAAGCAGCTGCCAGGATTGCCATGCGCCGGCCCCTTACGCATTTACCGGCTTTGCCGCAGCCAATCTCATCAAACCAATCGCCTTGTGGCTGGATGAACATGATGGTGTTACCCTGCTGTGGTACGTGCATGTTATCGCCTGTTTCATCGGCCTGGCCTATCTGCCCTTCAGTAAGATGTTTCATGTGTTCGCCGCCCCGGTCAGTTTGATAGCCAACCGGGTCATGGAACCGGACAAATCACTGCCGGCCAATGTTGCAACGCGCCAGATCATGGAGCTGGATGCCTGCACCCATTGCGGAAGCTGCAGCCTGGGCTGTTCTGCGGCCATGATGTTTGAAGCTATCGGCAACGAATACATTCTGCCTTCCGAAAAAATAACGCTGCTCAAGCGGTTGGCTGCCGGCAAAAAACTGGATGACGAGCAGCTGCGCGCCATCCAGGAAGGCGTCTATTTTTGCACCAATTGCGACCGCTGCACGGTGCGATGTCCTTCCGGTATTCGATTAAAGGAACTGTGGTACAGCGTGCGGGAAAAGCTGCTGGCAGAGGGTCCGCCGCTGCCCCTTGTATTGAGCCCGTTTTCCTTTGCCAGAGGATTGATCTTACAGCAGACGCTTGCGACCGACAGCTACAGCAGCCCGATCGATAAAGCCCGGCAGGCCGTATCCGGCCGATTTGTCAATCTGACAAATCCGGACACACCCATCCCGCTAAATAAACACAACCCCGGAGCATCGCATCCGGCCGTAACGGACCGCACGTACACCCATTGCTTCAGCTGCCAGAGCTGCACAACGGTATGCCCGGTGGTTGCCAACTATGAGAACCCGGAACAGGTACTTGGACTGCTGCCGCATCAAATCATGTGCAGTCTGGGTCTGGGGTTGAGCGATATGGCCGCCGGTGCCGGCATGATCTGGGACTGTTTGACCTGCTACAAATGCCAGGAAAACTGCCCGCAGCAGGTGCAGGTGTGTGACATTCTGTGGCGCTTGAAAAATCACGCTGTCCAATCCATTGAACATTAACGTTCAATGGATCGTTATTGGTTATTGGTTATTCGATCAGACAATTGATGCAAATAAAATAAGACAGATAGGATACCTCAACTTTAGGCATTTTTTAATTTTAGGCATTTTAGGCAATTCTGATAGGAAAGATCATATGAAGTTTGCGTTATTCCATGGCTGCAACATCCCCTCCCGCGTCAAGCAATATGCCGATGCCACCGCAGCGGTGTGCGACCGGCTGGGCATTGAACTGGTTGAAATGGACGACTTCAACTGCTGCGGATATCCGGTGCGCAACGCGGAGCATCGCGCCTATGTCCTGTCTGCCGCCAAGAACCTGGCGGTGGCTGAAAAGGCCGGCCTGGACATGCTGGTGATGTGCAAGTGCTGCTACGGCAGTTTAAAACGAGCGGAATATTTTTTAAACCAGGAGCCCGAGTTGAAAACCGATGTCAATCGCGTGCTGGCACGCGAAAACCTGGAATATCAAAATAAAACCCAGGTAAAACACCTGCTGTCGGTCCTGTATCATGATGTGGGCATTGAACGGTTAAAGAAGGCGATATCAAAAGTATACAGCGGTCTTCAAATAGCGGTCAGTTACGGATGCCATGCCCTGCGGCCCAGCAACATCACCGGATTTGACGATCCGGTTTCTCCCAAAATCTTCGATGAGCTGGTGGAAGTCACCGGGGCCTATAGTGTGGACTGGACCCGCAAGCTGGATTGTTGCGGCGCGCCCATGACCGGCATCAACGATCAGCTGGCCATGGATATGACTCAGAGGAAAATCGACAGTGCCCGCGAAGCCGGCGCTCAGTATATCTGCACCGCCTGTCCCTATTCCCAGCTTCAGTTCGACGCCGTGCAAAAGCGCATGGCTTCACAATCGAAGAATGGTGAGCCCATTGCGCCCATATTGTACCCGCAGCTGCTGGGCTTGAGCATGGGCATCGAAGAAAAAACCCTGGGCAATGCCGAAAATAAAATTGACCTATCTGAAATTACATCATTTTTAATGACGGAGTAGTTATGTCATCTACAGGCACGGGCGCAGTTATGGTGGTCGGCGGCGGGATATCCGGCATGCAGGCCGCCCTGGATCTGGCCGATTCCGGATATTATGTCTACCTGGTGGAGCGCTCGAGCTCCATCGGCGGCATGATGTCGCAGCTGGACAAAACCTTCCCCACCAATGATTGTGCGATGTGAATCATCTCACCGAAACTGGTCGAGGTCGGCCGGCACATCAACATCGAACTGCTGACGCTCAGCGAAGTGCAGCGCATCAGCGGTAAAGCGGGCAATTTTGAAGTTCAGGTGACCACGTACCCGCGCTATGTCGACAAGGACAAGTGTATCGCCTGTAATGCCTGTGCGGATAAATGCCCCAAAAAAGTTTCCAACGCCTATGACGGCGGGCTGAGCAAGCGCAAAGCGGTCTACGTGCAGTATGCCCAGGCGGTGCCACTCAAATACGCCATCGACGCCGACAGCTGCATTTATTTTCTCAAATGCAAATGCAGAGCCTGCGAAAAATTTTGTCCCACCGGCGCGATTAACTTCGAAGACCAAAAAACCGATCTCAACCTGAAGGTCGGCGCGGTGGTGATCGCCGCCGGCAGCGAGGCTTTTGATCCGGCCATTTACGACACCTTCGGCTATTCAGCGTCGCCCAACATTATCACCAGCCTGGAATTTGAAAGAATCCTGTCGGCCTCCGGCCCCTACGGCGGGCATCTGCTGCGGCCTTCGGACAAAACCGAGCCCGAAAAAATTGCCTGGCTGCAATGTGTGGGATCGCGCGATACCCATATCGGCGCCCGCGGCTACTGTTCGGCCGTCTGCTGCACGTATGCCGTCAAAGAGGCCATTTTAGCCAAAGAGCACAGCCACAGCGGCCTGGACACGGCCATCTTTTACATCGACATTCGCACCTTCGGCAAAGACTTTGAGCGCTATTATAACAAGGCCAAAGACGACCTGGGGGTTCGCTTTGTCAAATCGCGCATCACGCACGTCGAGCCCATGGATGATAACGGCAAACACCTTATCTGCTATGTCGATGCGGCCGGCCACAGCCGGGCAGAGAAATTTGACATCGTGGTATTGTCGGTAGGCCTGGGGCCCCGGGATCTGGCCGTTTCTGTAGCCCAAAAACTGGATATCGATTTAACCCCCTATCGTTTCGCCAAGGCCGGGAGCTTTGATCCGATTCAAAGCTCACGACCGGGCATCTATGTGTGCGGTGCCTTCCGCGAGCCGCAGGACATACCCTCATCGGTCATCGATGCCAGCGCGGCGGCCGGAAAAGTCGGCACCCTGCTGGCGGATGCCCGCGGGACGCTGACCAAGACCAAGCAGCAGCCTGAGGAGATCGATATCAAAGGCGAGCCCCCGCGAATCGGTGTTTTCGTCTGCTGCTGCGGCACCAATATCGCCGGGTTTGTGGATGTGCCTGCCGTGGTCGAATATGCCAAGACGTTGCCGAATGTGGTCTATGCCGAGCAGAACCTGTTTAGCTGCTCACAGGATACCCAGACCCAGATTTCAGAAACCATTAAAAAGCACCGCCTCAACAGGGTGGTGGTGACGGCCTGCACGCCCAAAACCCACGAGCCTCTATTTCAGGAAACCCTGGTCAACGGGGGTCTCAACAAATATCTTTTCGAAATGGCCAATATCCGCAACCAGTGCTCCTGGGTGCATAAAGACGATATGGACAAAGCCACCGAAAAATCCAAAGACCTGCTGCAGATGGCGGTAGCTAAAGTCGCCCTGCATGAGCCCCTGGTCGAACCCAAAATGAAGATCAACCAGACCGCCATGGTGATTGGTGGGGGGGTCGCCGGCCTGACGGCTGCCAAAACAATGGCCGATCAAGGCTATAAAACGGTCGTGGTTGAAAAAAGCGCGCAGCTGGGCGGCCAGGCCCGCAACCTGGCGGAAACCTGGCAGGCAGAGCCGGTGGGCCCGTTTCTGGAAAAATTGATCGCCGATGTGACCGCCAATGACAACATCAAGGTGTTGTTAAATGCCCGGATTGAAAATGTGGCTGGATTTATCGGCAATTTTAAAACCACCGTTCAGGGGGACGGTGAAAACCAGATTGTGGAACACGGCGTTACCCTGATTGCCTCGGGCGCCGAAGAGTTTAAACCGGATGATTATCTGTGCGGCCGGGATGAGCGGGTACTGACCGGCCTGGAGCTTCAGAAAAAACTTCAGGAGGGCAACGGGTTTGATGCCACGCGCACCGCCGTATTTGTTCAGTGTGTGGGATCGCGCATCCCCGAACGTCCGCACTGCTCGAAAGTTTGCTGCACCGGATCGATTAAAAGCGCTCTGAGTCTGAATGAAAAACATCCCGCCATGGATATTTTCATATTATACCGGGATTTGCGCTCCTACGGTCTCAGAGAAGACCTTTACCGCCAGGCGCGCGATAAAGGGATCAAATTTATCCGCTATGACAAGGACAGGAAAATCGGGGTGGGTTCCGCCGAAAATGGTTTGAACATTACCTTTACGGACCGGGTCCTCAGAAGGCAAATGGTCATCGACAGCGATCTGCTGGTTCTGGCCAGTGCGGTGGTGCCCCAAAAAGCCAACCCGCTGGCGCAGCTGTTCAAAGTGCCGCAAAATGATGACGGCTTTTTTGCCGAAGCGCACGTCAAGCTGCGCCCCAATGATTTCGCCACCGATGGTGTGTTTGTCTGCGGCCTGGCGCATGCGCCCAAACCGATCGAGGAATCCATCGCCCAGGCCCAGGCGGCGGCCTCCCGGGCGGTGACGGTCTTAGCGGCCCTGGAGGTTTCGGTCAGCGGCACGGTGGCCCTGGTGGATCCGAACTTCTGCAGCAGCTGCGGGGTGTGCATTTCGATTTGTCCTTATTCAGCACCGCAATTGATTGAAAATACCGGCAAAGCTGAAATCCAGGCCACGCTGTGCAAGGGCTGCGGGTTGTGCGTCGCCTCCTGCCGCTCGGGCGCCATTCATCTCAAAGGCTTCGACACCGGACAGATTTTCGCCCAGCTCAAGACGTGTTTGTTTGAAGAAGTACCGTCAGAGTCCATTTTAGGTTGAAATTTACTGGGAAACGGATTCCGGTGTCGGGGTTATATTGGAATTGTTCAATTGGTCTTATTGGTTAATTTGGTTGAGCTAATCGAACCAATTGAACTAATTAAACCAATCAAGCAAATTTAACGGCCACCAACTGGCTGGCACCTAATTAAAAAATTAAAGATTGTAAATCCCGCGAAGGTGGTTGAACAAATGAAAACCTTTACCAACCTGATAGAAGACGTGCAAAAGCCCGGGCTGTGTCATCGCTGCGGCGGGTGCGTGACCTTTTGCACGGCTATTAACTACGGCGCTCTGGAGCTGGACAGCGAGGGCAAGCCCCGCTATGCGGATGAAGCCAAATGCATCGAATGCGGCCTGTGCTATACCATCTGCCCTGAAATTGACGAGCTGGATGCGGAAACCCGCAAAAGTTCGGGCTGGAGGGCACCCATCGGAAGGGTCATTGAAACCAGCATTGCCCGGGCCACCGATTCCAGGATCCGCCAAAAAGCCACCGATGGCGGAGTGGTGACCGCCCTGCTGGTGCACCTGTTTAAGCGCGGTCGCATCGACGGCGCCATTGTCACCAAACCGGCCGGTCCCTTTCAACGCCTGCCGTTTCTGGCTGAAACTGAAAAAGACATCACGGATGCCGCCGGCTTTTCCTTTGACACCTCTCACGGCATGACAAGTTACAGCGATTATTATTTAACTTACTCACAGGTCAAAGAATTCGATCCGTTGATCAAAAAGGGACTTCAGCGCGTGGCTTTTGTGGGCACCCCCTGCCAGATCAATGCCGTTCGCCGCATGCAATCCCTGGGAATCATTCCCTCAGATTCCATTAAATTCTGCCTGGGTCTGTTTTGTTCGGGCAATTTTGTCTTCGGCAAAAAAGAGCAGGAAAAGCTCGGCCGGATCGGCGGGTTTAAATTTAAAGACGTTAAAAAAATAAATATCAAAGAAGAGCTGATCGTCCACTTGAAAAGTGGGCAAAAAAAAATCATGATGCTCGAAGAGCTGGAGTTCATGAAACGCTTCGCCTGCTATTTTTGTCCCGATTATGCGGCCGAGTACGCCGATATTTCCTTTGGCGGTATCGGCTCTGAGGAAGGTTGGACTACCGTCATCACCCGCACGCCCGTCGGTCGCGCCATTTTTGCCGATGCCAGGCCCGCAGCCATCGAGGAAAACCGCACTAAAGATTTTCCCAAAAGAACGGCGCAGGTGCTTAAAAAAGTGCAGACCTGGTCGGCCCGCAAAAAAGAAACGGCCACACAAAACCGCAAAGTGCTGGATCTCAAATTTCCCGGTATCAAAAAAGACAGCTGATTTTCAGTTTTCTATCATCTTAATTTTGAAGTTCCGGTGGTGTCATTGAGCAATTTCACATTATCATCCGAATCGAAGTCGATCCTGCGCAGAGGTTGCCTGCGCTCGAATTGCCGGCGGTCATTTTGTCAGTCATTATCTGGAACAGCACTCCGGATTATTGACCGGGGCCAATTAGTATTTTTCCGGCGGTCATTGCCTTTTGATATTCCAAAATGCCAGCGGGGACATCTTCCAGTCTGAGCTTTTTGCGTACCTGGGTGGCAAAAGACCCATCGGCAAATCGTTTTTGGATCTGGCCGGTGGCCTGAAAGACGCGCAGAAAGCCCGCTTTGCGGATCCAGTCCGTTAACCAGAATCCCTCCACCCGTTTGCGGCCAAAGATCAAATCGCGACCGTCAAGACCACCGGCGGGTTCGAATGAAAGCACCCCGTATACCAGCACCATGGCACCCGGCGCCATGGCCCCTAAAATCCTGCCGGTCATCTCCCCGCAAACGGCATCAAAACCGATAGTTGCCTTTAAGCGGCGGCATTCTTCCCGCAGCCGCGCTTCAAAACTCACTGATTCTGAATTCAATACCACTTCCGCTCCCAATGCTCTCAGCAAATCTTCCTGCTCTTGGCGGCGCACGACATTAATCAACGGCATTCCGGCATCTCTGGCCAGACGCAATACCATACGCCCCAGCTGACTGGCAGCCGCCGTCTGGACGATGGCGCGATGCCTGCCCCTTTTGGCCGTATCCACCATGGCCCAGGCCGTGAGCGGATTAATCAGCAGAGTGGCACCCTGCTCGAAAGATAAGCCCTTGCGCAACGGCACACAGCCTTTGACATCCGCCAGGTAAAATTCGGCCCAGGTGCCGTCGGCATCCGATTGACCGCCGCAGGCCACCCGCCTGCCTGTGAGCCATTTGCCCATCAGCCCCCCGCCGCTGGCAACCACCGTGCCGGCGCCTTCCCAGCCCGGCACGGCGGGCAGTGGTTTTTTTACGCCGTACAGGCCCTGCATAAATATCAGATCGGACGGATTGCACGGGGCAGCCTCTATGCGGACGAGCACCTGACCCGGGCCCGGCCGCGGGGTCGGCTTTCGCACAACGCGCAAACTATGCACAGCGGTGGCTATATGTTCATCATAATTTTGCAGCTCGAGCACCTGCATTTCCGAGGGTATTGATGTAGACATGATAATTTTTCCTTTTTTGTAAATCTGAATTGAAGTTCATGTTTGTAGACAAAAAGCACACAATGAAACTGAGCAAAAAAGAAAAAGAGCTGCTTGAATCCGTTGAGCGCGGAGAATGGGAATCCATCCCCGATTTTGAAATTGAGGCCAAACGGTATCAGGAGTACGCCAAGGCAACCTTGCGCAAAGATAAACGCGTTAATATCCGCATATCAGAAAAGGATCTGGTCGGTCTCCAAAAACGGGCCCTGCAGGAAGGCCTTCCCTACCAGACTCTAATTTCAAGCATCCTGCATAAGTATGTAACCGGCCAGCTCAGGGAAAAGGCTATTTGATAAATATGAGTAACTGAATTTAGCCCTCAAATAATTCATCTTTCGTCGGCTGATGCACCATATTTCTGCGCTTTAATTTTCAAGGGATTCCATCGCTTCCTTTGCCTGCGTTAAATACCCATCCGCTTCTGTTTCTTCAAATATTTCGATCGCTCTGAGAAAACACTTTTTGGCTTTGTCGAATCTTTTTTTTGCCCTGTGAAGGATTCCCAGATCTAAATAGCAACGCCCTAATGTCCCTTTGTCACCGACCTTTTTCGCCTGTTGGATGGCTTTGTTATAGTGGGTTTGCGCTTTTTGACCGGCGTATTTTTCCACAAAACCGTCATATTTGGCGATAATTTTGGAAGTCTCTCCAAAAATCCGCCCGGTGATCTCTTTGACTTCTTCCGGATCCAGCTTTTCAGCCATGGCGGTATAGCCCGACAGGTCTGAAAAGAGCACCGTGACGTGTTTGCGCTCGCCTTCGGCTTTCAGCTGGGTTGTTTCTTCTTTGGCCTGCTCGACAACCTTTTTTCCGCATTGGCCGCAAAATTTATCATCAGCCTGCAATTCATTGCCGCAATCGGTGCAGTTCAACACCAATGCCGTTCCGCACTTCCGGCAGAATTTGTTGTCATCGGGATTTTCGATATGGCATTTGGGGCATTTCACTTTTTAATTCCATCCGAAGGAAAAGTTGACAAATTTATCTTTATG
>Ga0209536_100006390_pt1 | contig 18046 bp, 13 predicted proteins | sample DeeMarSeWOR28_12_FD_187461 | JGI IMG/M metagenome (GOLD analysis project Ga0209536, IMG submission 187461) | Marine sediment microbial communities from White Oak River estuary, North Carolina - WOR-2-8_12 (SPAdes) (version 2) | ecosystem: Environmental > Aquatic > Marine > Intertidal zone >... | reverse complement strand
AACAACGCCCTCGTCGGCCAGGGCGTCTCCGTGGTCACGCTCTGCTACATGCGCCGATACGTGCGCTTCCTGCAGGAACTGCTCGACGGCGAGCCGGGCCCGGCGGAGCTGTCCGCCGAGGTCGCAACCTGGCTGTCGGACACCGCGTCCGCGCTCGCAGACATCCGTCCGTGGCTCGGCGACCGCCCCGTCGGCGCGCGAGGCCGCCGGGAAGCGCTCGAGAGGCTCGGCCAGGCCGCGAGCCGTTATCGCGACTCGGTCTACGCCGCCACGACGTTCTCGGGAAAAGTGGAAAGACCGCTTGAGGAGGTGCGTGGCCTGCTCGCGGACGCCCTCGCGGCGATCGACCACAGCATCCGGGGCAACCGTCGGGATGATGGTGCGTATCACGCCTACAACCTGCTGGACCTGCGCAACGGTCAGGCGGCGATCGACCGTCTCTACCTCATGCTGGAGGGACAAGTCGCGGTGCTGAGCTCCGGCGCGATCGGTCCTGCGGAGGCCGCAGAGCTCCTCGACTCGCTGTTCGAGAGCGACATCTACCGGGCCGACCAGCACTCCTTCATGCTGTATCCGGACCGGCCGGTGCAGGGTTTCCTCGAGAAGAACCGCGTACCGGAGGACGGCGTGCGCGAAATCGCGCTCCTGCGGCAGATGGTCGATGCCGGCGACGAGCGGATCGTCACCCGCGACGCCGAGGGCCATTACCGCTTCAATGCGGATTTCTCGAACGTCGGCGACCTCGAGGCCCGGCTGGACACCCTCGCAGAAGCCTATGGTGAAGCGGCGGAGGCGGCACGCGCGCCGCTGCGCGAGCTGTACGAGCGGGTGTTCCGGCACCGCGAGTTCACGGGCCGCTCCGGCACGATGTTCGGCTTCGAGGGCCTCGGCTGCATCTACTGGCACATGGTCTCGAAGCTTCTGCTCGCGGTCGAGGAGAACTTCCAGTCCGCGCTCGAGGAGGGGGCGGACGAGGAGCTCTGCAGGCGGCTGGGCAGCCTCTACTATCGGGTCCGCGAGGGGCTCGGCTTCAACAAGACGCCTGCGGAGTACGGCGCCTTTCCCGCGGACCCGTACTCGCACACGCCGCGGCACGGCGGTGCCCGCCAGCCTGGCATGACCGGACAGGTGAAGGAAGAGGTGCTGTCCCGTTTCGGCGAGCTGGGGCTGCGGGTTCGCGGAGGTGCGGTCCGCTTCGACCCACGGCTGCTCCGGGCCTGCGAGTTCGGCGCGGCGCCACGGCAGTTCCGTTTCCTCGACGTCGAGGGCCGCTGGCAGGAGCTAACGGTACCTGCCTCCGGCCTGGCCTTCACGTGGTGCCAGGTGCCGATCGTCTATCGTCTCGTGGATCGGGGCCCACCGAGCCTGACCGTCACCGAGCGGGACGGCGGGTCACGGACTTTGACGACGCCGTCCCTTCCTGCCGAGCTGAGTTCCGAGCTGTTCCGGCGCACCGGGCGCATCCGCCGGCTGTCGCTCGACTTGCCTCGCGACCTGCTGCTGGGGTCTGATAGGGTCGTCAGCCACGGCTGACGAATTTCTTTCCGTCGTGCCAGGGACGCGCACGAGCGCAAGAAGAACGCCAATGCCAAGAGCCACGATCGACGATGTTGCCGAGCTCGCCGGCGTCTCCATCAAGACCGTCTCGCGCGTCGTCAACCGGGAACCCAACGTCCGCGATGAGACCCGGGCGAAGGTCGAGAAGGCCATCGCGCGCCTCAATTACCGCCCGAACCTGTCGGCGCGCAACCTGGCCAGCCAGCGGGCACGCGTGATCGCGCTCGTCTACGACGATCCCAGCGCCTACGAGATCCCGAGCGGCGGCTACATCATCCGCATGCAGACGGGCATCCTGCGGGCCTGCCAGACCGCGGACTATCGTTTCCTGATCCATCCCTGCAAGTTCGACAGCCCGGACATCGGCAAGGAGCTCAAGGCGCTGATCGAGCACGCCCGTCCCCATGGAATCGTCCTCGCCGCGCCGTTGTCGAACGTGCCCCGCATCGTGCGCGCGATCGCCGCGACCGGCACGCCGATGGTCCGGCTCTCGCCGGGCAAGAGCGACGGCGAGCAGTACTCGGTCGTCACCAACGACCGCGAGATCAGTGCGGAGATGACGCGCTACCTCGCCTCGCTCGGCCATCGCAGGATCGCCTTCATCAAGGGAAACCCGAACCACAAGGCCGTAGGAAACCGCTACCTCGGTTACGTGGACGGGCTCGCGGAGAGCGACATCGGCCTCGACACCAAGCTGGTCGACCAGGGCGACAACTCCTTCGGCAGCGGCGAGGCCGCAGGCAGGCGGCTGCTCGAGCGGGCGGACCCGCCGACCGCGATCTTCGCCGCCAACGACGACATGGCTGCCGGCGTCGTCCGTGCAGCCGCGCTGCTCGGCATCGACATCCCCGGCCGGTTGTCCGTGGCAGGCTGCGACGACATCTCGCTCGCGAGCCAGCTGTGCCCGACGCTGACGACCATCCGGCAACCCCTGGCCGCGATGGCCGAGCGTGCCGCCCTGGTCCTGATCCAGGAGTCGCGGAAGGCGCCCCCGCCCCGCGGTACGGAGGTTATTCCGGCGACCTTGCGGATCCGCGAGTCCACGGGGCCCGCGCCCTCCTGACGCGCGCCTCGTCAGGGCTCCCGCACGAGCTCCGCCTCGAGTTCCTCCAGGGACCGGCCCTTGGTCTCCGGCAGGATACGCGTCACGAGCACGAGGCCGATCGCTGCGAACAGGCCATAGATCAGGAAGGTCGCCGAGTTGCCCAGGTGCTCGAGCTGCCAGGGAAAGACCAGCGTCACCAGGAAGGCGACGGACGAGTTGATCAGGCCCGAGAAGGAGATGGCCACGCCGCGGACGCGATTGGGAAAGAGCTCCGAGAACAGCACCCACATGACCGGCCCGAGCGAGACGGCAAAGCTCGCCACGAAGCCGAGGACGGCGAACAGGATGAGCCAGGGATTCATGTCGATGGCGCTGCTGACGAGTGCGGACTCGTGCCGCTGGTACGCGTCCTGGCCGATCGCGCCGTAGAGGCCCTCGCGGAAGGCCGTGTCGCTGTCGAAGGTCTGGTCGACGAGCACCGTCAGCGCGCCGCGGTCGAGGTCCTCCGGGAGACCCGCGATGCCCTCCCGGTCCAGCGTGTAGGTGGCCGAGCCGAATCCCCAGGCCAGCAGCAGCATGCTGACGGCGATGCCGGACAGGCCGAAGCCGAGCAGCGGCCGGCGGCCGAGGCGGTCGATCAGCGCCATCGCGACGATCGTGAACACGAGGTTGACGAGGCCGACCAGCACCGCCTGCATGAAGGACGCGTCGGTGCCGATGCCCGACTGCTCGAAGATCATCGGCGCGTAGAAGAAGACGGAGTTGATGCCCGTGATCTGCTGCAGGATTCCGACCGTCAGGCCGATGGTCAGCACGAGCCTGAGCGACGGGTGCAGCAGCGCCCGCCAGGACGCCTTGCCCAGCCTGGCCTCCGCCTCGATGCTGGCCTTCACCTCGCGCAGGTCGCCCTCCGCCTGGACCGGACCGCTGACGCGGCTCAGGACGACCAGCGCCTCGTCCTCGCGCCCGCGCATGGCCAGCCAACGCGGGCTCTCCGGCACCAGGGCCAGAGCGACCAGGTACAGGACAGCCGGCAGCGTCTCGACGCCGAGCATCCAGCGCCAGCCCCACTCCTCCAGGCGCAGCGCCTCCACCCACGCCGCCGCGGACCCGGCCAGCGTCAGGATCAGGTAGTTGCTGAAGAACGCGGCGGAGATGCCGACGACGATGTTGAGCTGATTGAACGACACCAGGCGGCCGCGCGAGGCCGGCGGCGCCATCTCGGCGATGTACATGGGCGCGACGATCAGCGCCGCGCCGACCCCGAGCCCGCCGATCATGCGAGCGATCACCAGCGACAGGAAATCGGGTGCGACGGCCGAGGCGATCGCGGAAACCGCAAACAGCGCCGCGGCGATCTTCAGGACGGGCTTGCGCCCCATGCGGTCGCTCAACGGGCCGGAGAGCATCATGCCGAGCGTCGCGGTCAGCGCCAGCGAGGACACCGACCAGCCCACCTGGATCGCGGTCAGCGCGAACTCGACCTCGATGAATCCGACGACGCCCGAGATGACCGAGGCGTCGAAGCCCATCAGGAAGCCGCCCAGCGCCACGATCAGCGCCGTGCCGGTCATGAACCCCGTGGATCCTGCCGTTTCGCGATTCATCCCCCGGAGACCTCGACCAGGCGGAACGTGGCACGCAGGTCCGCCTCCGAGCTGCCGCCGACCCAGAGGTGGAACTCGCCGGGCTCGACGATCAGCGTGTTGTCCCGGCCGAAGAAAGCGAGTTCGTCGCTGTGCAGCACGAACTCCACGGTCCCGGTCTGGCCCGGGTCCAGGCGGATGCGCCGGAACCCCTTGAGCTCGCGGACCGGCCGCGTGACGTTGCCGACCAGGTCACGGACGTAGAGCTGCACGACCTCATCCGCGGCCATGCCGCCGCGGTTCGTGACGTCGACCCGGACCGACATCGCATCGCCGATGCGAAGCTCGTGCGTGCCGAGCCGCAGGCCGGCGTATTCGAACGACGCATACGAGAGGCCGAAGCCGAAGGGAAACAGCGGCCGGTCGCCGGCGTCGAGGTGATACGCGGTGTTGCCGATCGACGTCTGCCCGGGCCGTACGGGAATGTCGTCGATCAGGACCAGGCTCTCCGGCGTCGACGGCTTTCCCGTGTTCTTGCGGTTATAGTAGATGGGAACCTGCCCGACCGCTCGCGGGAAGGTCACGGGCAACTTGCCGGAGGGCGACTCCACCCCGAACAGCAGGTCCGCCAGCGCGGCGCCGCCCATCGTGCCCGGATGCCAGGCGAACAGGACGGCGTCGAGGTCGTCGATCACGTCGGTCAGCGTGAGCGGCCGCCCCGCCATGATGACGGCGATGACCGGCTTGCCGGTCTCGCGGAGTCGTCCGACCAGCTCGGCCTGTGCGCCCGGCAGGCCGATGTCGGCGCGCGAGTGGGCCTCGCCCGAGAGGATCGACTCCTCGCCGAGGAACGCGATCACCGCGTCCGATACGCGCGCGGCGTCGACGGCCTCGTCGAAACCGTCCGTGGACCGGCTGCGGGTCGTCTCCATGGCGCGGACGTGGCGGATCTTGACGTCCTCGCCCAGCAGGTCGCGAATGCCCTGCAGGCCGGTCACGCTCCGCCCGGGGTCGCCGTCGAAGATCCAGGTGCCGAGCTGCTCGTAGGGATCGTCCGCGAGCGGCCCGACGACGGCGAGGGATTTCACGTCCGCCCTGGCGAGCGGCAGCACGCCCGCTGCGTTCTTCAGCAGTACGACGCTCTGCAGCGCGGCCTGCCTGGCAATCCGCGCCCTTTCCTCGACGGGGACCAGCGGGATCCGGTCGCCCTCGACGTACGGGCTGTCGAACAGGCCGAGGCGAAACTTGATGCGCAGGATGTTCGCGACCGCCGCGTCGATGACATCGATCCCGACCCGTCCCTCCCCGACGAGGCCGGGCAGCTGCGCGGCATAGACGCCACCGGCCATGTCCATGTCGACGCCGGCGGTCGCGGCCTCGTGTGCCGAGTCGGCGTCGCCCGCCGTCAGGCCGTGGACGGCGAGCTGCCGGATCGAGTCCCAGTCGCTGACCACGAAGCCGCGGAAGTTCCACTCCGCTCGCAGCACCTGCCGCAGGAGGAAACGGTTCGCGGTGCCGGGCACGCCGTTAAGGTCGCTGAAGGAGGTCATCAGCGTGGCGACGCCGGCGTCGACCGCCGCGCGGAACGGCGCGAGATGGACGTTGCGCAGCTCGTTCTCCGGGATGTTCGTGGTCGCGTAGTCGCGGCCGCTCTCGCAGGCCCCGTAGCCGGCGAAGTGCTTGGCACAGGCAGCGATGGCGCCCTGCGCGGCGAGGTCCTCCCCCTGGAAGCCCTCGACCATGGCGACGCCGAGGCGGCTCGCCAGGCAGGGATCCTCGCCGAGGCTCTCGGCGATGCGGCCCCAGCGCGGATCCCGCGCGATGTCGATCATCGGCGCGAAGGTCCAGTTGACGCCCGCGGCGGCCGCCTCGAGCGCGGCGACCCTGGCGCCTTGCCGCACGATTTCGGGATTGAAGCTGGCTGCCTGCCCGAGCGGAATCGGCATCGTCGTCCGGAAGCCGTGGATCACGTCGCGCCCCACGAGCAACGGAATCCCGAGCCGGCTTTCCTCGACTGCGATGCGCTGCAGCGCGTTCACCACGCCCGGGTCGACCTGGTTGATCACCGACCCGATGCGGCCCTCGCGAATCGCATCCCCCAGCCGCGCGGGCGCGTCGGGGAAGTCGGCGTTGACCTGGCTCATCTGGCCGACCTTCTCGGCCAGCGTCATGCGGCCGAGCAGCTCGGCTATGCGTTGGTCGACGGCGGAGGTGTCGGCGGCCTTGGCCGGGGCGGGACCATTCATGGCAAGGGGAGCTCCCTCACGCGCGCGATTGACGCGATTGAAGACATCCCGCACGCGCACTGCGATCTTCTAGCAGCCACTGACAGCGCTGTCAAACACCGGTGCGATGCTGCGTCACGGACTGTTGCGCGACTTCCTGCCGCGGAGCCGATCCCATGCCGCTTGCTCCATCGCCGAGGACCGGCCAGCTCCCGACAGCCGGTCACGAGACACGCTCACTTGTATGCATTATGCAGCGCAGCGGCGCCTCGGCAGCCCCTGGAACGGCCCTGCTGTATACAATCCAATTCGGTTTCGCTTAAATTCGGGGCCTCGGCGCCGCATCGACTGCCTCGCCGGGAGGGGGGAGCCATGCTTAGCGGACGATTGACAGTCGAGGCCGTCGCCGCCGCGGCAGCCTGCCCCCGTCCGCTGGCGGCCTCGCGAACGATCCCTGACCTGCCAGGCGTTGCCCTCCGGCACGCGACGTGCCCGGGCGAAACACTCCTGCATCGGGCCAGCTGAACTCACAACGAGATATCGACACTACGGAGCCCTGACCATGCCCAAGCTGCAGCTCGCGATCGCATCCGTCCTCACCGCCGCCCTGGCCCCGGCCCTTGGAGCGCAGGCACAGACCTCCGGGACCCCCGCCGTACGCGGCGGCCTGCTGGAGGAAATCGTGGTCACCGCCCAGCGGCGCGAGGAGAAGATCCAGGACGTGCCCATCGCCGTGACCGCGCTGAACGATGCGCAGCTCGAGCGGCTGAACATCCGCGAGACGCTGGACCTCGTCCGAGTGGTGCCCAACTTCATGGGCAGCAACAACACGGGCCTCGGCACGGCGAACGTGTACTCGCTGCGCGCGCTCAACAACACCGAGTCCATCGCGACCTTCGACCCGCCGGTCGGAACCTACGTGGACGACGTCTTCATCGCGCGCCAGAACGCCAACAACTTCGCGCTGTTCGACGTCGAGCGCATCGAGGTGCTGCGCGGACCGCAGGGCACGCTCTTCGGGCGCAATACGACCGGCGGCGCCGTCAGCGTGTTCCTCAAGAAGCCCGCCGAGGAATTCGGCGGCTACCTCGAGGCCGGCTTCGGCCAGTTCGGCGAATACCTGGTGCGCGGGTCGGTGGACGTCCCGTTCTCGGACCGCTTCCTCACGAAGCTGTCCGCGTACTACATCCAGAACGACGGCTACGTCGACAACCCGACGACCGGCGAGAGCAACCTGAACGACCGCGACTCCTACGGCGTGCGTGCGGCGATACGCTGGCTCGCGTCGGATGCCGTGACCTGGGACCTGTCCTTCGACGTCATGAAGGACGACTGGATGAACCTGCTCAACTTCGACAGCAAGAACCCGCAGGACGTCGGCGTGGCGGCTCCCGTCAGCTGCGCGGCCGGAGGCCCGTCCCGGTCCCGCTTCTCCTGCACGGGCCTGCGGACCGACCAGGCCAACCTGGTCGGCATCCTGGCCAACAAGAAGCAGAACTACCCCCTCGGCAACGAGGTGAACTCCTTCTCGGTGATCTCGAACGTCGGCTGGCAGACGGGCGCGGGCCTCATCAGCTTCATCACTGGCTACCGCGACATGACGCAGGAGTTCGCGCTCGACTTCTTCAACGGCGCAGCACCCTGGGGCGGCTTCACGATCGCCAATGACGGCAAGCACAAGCAGTTCACCCAGGAGGTCAAGATTGCCGGCTCCGCCGGCGCGATCGACTACGTCGCGGGCGTCTACTACTTCGACGAGGACAACACCACCGACTTCGGCGACATCTTCAACATCGGCTTTCCGTTCGTGCTGGAAGACCGGATCATGAAGAACACCACGGAAGCCTGGGCGGTGTACGGCCAGTTCGACTGGAACTTCGCCGAGCGATGGGTCGCGACGCTGGGACTGCGCTACACGGACGAGACCAAGAACATCGGCTACACGGCCAACGAGAACCCGAACGTGCTGTCGCCGCTGCGCGTGACGTCGGAGACGATCGCCGCGGCCGGCATCCCGCTCGAGCAGACCACGGACCTGGTCACGCCGCGCCTGGCACTGCAGTTCCGGGCCACCGACGACGTGAACTTCTTCGCCTCGGCGACCCGGGGCTTCAAGTCGGGCGGCTGGAACGCGCGCGGCACCAACCCGGGGCTGATCCAGCCGTTCTCCGAGGAGAAGGTCTGGTCCTACGAGCTCGGGATGAAGTCCGACTGGATGGACGGCCGGCTGCGCTTCAACCTGACCGGCTTCTACTCGGACGTCGAGGACTTCCAGCTGCCCTCCGCCTTCAACGGGCCGACGGGCATCGTGTTCATCACGCGCAACTTCGCCGGCATGGAGAACAAGGGCGTCGAGGCCGAGCTGCTGTGGGCGGCCACCGACGCGCTGACGTTCTTCGCCAACGTCGGCATACAGAGCCCGAAGTACAAGGATCTCGACCCGTCCATCGAGCAGCAGCTCGAGAATTGCCGCAACGGCGTGCCAGGCACCTGCGGCGTGGGCATCGTCACGCCGGACGGCGAGATCGCCGAGCCGGTGCGCGCGCCGGACACCTACACGCTGGGTGTGAACTACAACTGGCAGATCACCTCCGGCCTCGCGCTCGTTCCGAACGTCTACGCCACGAAGTTCTCCGACCACAACGTCGGCACGAGCGGCACGGCGGCCTCGCTGGTGGACAGCTACACCATCCTGAATGCGGGCCTGACGCTGCAGGCCGACGCGTGGAGCATTGCCGCCAAGTGCAGCAACTGCACGAACGAGACCTACGTGCACTCCGTCCTTCCGCCATATCAGTACCTGGGCAACCCGCGGACATGGGGCATGACTTTCCGCTTGAACTTCTGAGCGGGCGGCGTGGCGTGGCCCGGTCGGGCGCAGCAGGCGATGCGCCCGCCGGGAACGGGATCCGGCGGGCGACGGACGCCCCGCCGGGGCGCGGAGGGAAGGCCGTGCTGCTGACGCGCCGGGACGCCATGGTGATGCTCGGCTCGGGAGTCGTGGCGGGCGCCATGACTAGTGCGCGTGCCGCAAGCGGAAGTGCCGGGGACATCGACGACCTGTTCGCCGAGCGTGACGCGCTCGGCCTCGCTGAGCTGGTCAGACATCGGGAAGTGACGCCCGCCGAGCTGCTCGACGCGGCGCTGCGCCGCGTCGAGCGCATCGACGCCGGCACCCACGCCGTGGTCCTGCGCCACGACGAACAGGCACGGGCCCAGGTCTCCGCGGGCGTGGGAGGGCCCTTCGCGGGAGTGCCGTTTCTCCTCAAGGACCTGCACATCCGCCTCGCGGGCACGGTGACGGACAACGGCAGCCGCTTCTTCCGCGGGGCACTGGCCGGCGAGGACGACGAGCTGACGCGCCGCTACAAGCGGGCCGGGCTCGTGATCTTCGGCAAGACAGGCAGTCCCGAGCTCGGCCTCACCGGCACCACGGAGTCGGTCCTGCACGGGGCCACGCGCAATCCGTGGAACCTGGAGCGCACGGCCGGCGGCTCTTCAGGCGGTGCAGCGGCCGCCGTGGCCGCCCGCCTGGTGCCGGCCGCGCACGCCAGCGACGGCGCCGGCTCGATCCGCACGCCGGCGTCCTGTTGCGGCGTGTTCGGACTCAAGCCGACGCGCGGCCGCGTGCCGCTCGGCCCCGAGAGGTTCGAAGGTTGGAACGGCCTGACGACGCAGCATGCGGTCTCGCTAAGCGTGCGCGACAACGCCGCGTTGCTCGACGCCACGGCGGGGCCCGAGGTCGGCTCGCCCTACGTCGCCCCGCCGCCGGTGCGGCCGTTCCTGGAGGAAGTCACGGCATCGCCCGGCTCGCTGCGCGTCGCGCTCGTCACGAGCCCCGTGTCAGGCTCGCCGGTGGACGCCGAGTGCGTCGCCGCCGTCGAGGACACGGCCCGGCTGCTCGAGGAGCTCGGGCACCACGTCGAGGAGGCGAAGCTGCCCGTCGATCACGAGCGCACGAACGCTGCAATGCTGGCGACGCTGTGCGTCAACACGCTGAAGGCGCTCGAGGACCGCGGCAAGGCGCTCGGCCGGCCCTGGACGCCGGACGACGTCGAGCCGGTGACGTTCAAGCTGGCCGAAATGGGTCGCGACTTCGACGGCGTCGCATACATACGCGCCCGGGAGTCGTTCGGGGAGGCCGGCCGCGCGATGGCGCTGTTTCACCAGCGCTTCGACGTCGTGCTGACGCCGACCCTCGCCAAGCCGCCCGTGCCCATCGGCGTGCTGTCGCTCAGCCCGGTCGACTTCGACGCCTACGTCCGCGAGGTGACGACCTTCGGGCCCTTCACGGCGCTCTACAACATGACCGGGCAGCCGGCCATGTCCGTGCCGCTCTTCTGGACCGCGGACGGCCTGCCGATCGGCACCATGCTCGCTGCCGCCTACGGCAACGAGGCGCTGCTGTTCCGCCTCGCCGGGCAGCTGGAAAGGGCGCGGCCGTGGTGGAACCGTCGTCCGCCGGCGGCAATCTGAGACCGGGAGGACCGTCGTGACCGACTACGGGCTCTGGAAGTTCATCCACATCATGCTGCTGGTCTACTGGCTCGGGGCGGACCTCGGCGTGTTCATCCTCGCCCGTGCCGTGCGCAGCGCGGAGCTGAGCTTCGACCAGCGCGCACTGCTGCTCAAGTACGCGATGGTCATCGACTTCCTGCCGCGGATCTGCTTTGCCCTGATGCTTCCGGTCGGACTGCACCTGACGGACACGAGCGGATATGCCGACGTGCCGCTCGTCCTGCTCGTGGCCGGCTGGGTGGTGGCCGCGGCGTGGCTGTGGCTGCTGCGGGCGCTCGGCAAGTCCGAGGGCACCCCGCGCCAGGCCCGGCTTTCCAGGATCAACCTCGCGGGGCAGGCTGTCATGGGCACGGTCGTGATCGCCGCCGGCCTGGCGCTGCTGCTCGGCTTCGGCGGCTCCCAGCTCGCCCCGTGGCTGGCGCTCAAGGTCCTGCTGTTCGGCCTCGTCTTCCCCTGCGCGATCATGATCGACGTCGAGTTCCGGCCGATCGGCCCGGCCTTCGCCCGGCTGGCGACGGAAGGATCCTCGCCGGAGGTGGAGGCCCTGATCACGCGCTCGGTCGACCGGGCCGTGTGGTGGGTGCTGGCGATCTACGCGCTGGTGATCGTCATCAGCTTTCTCGGCGCGGTGCAGCCGCGCTGAGCGCCGCCGGCGCGACCTCGCATCGCGCAGTGCTGCTATAGTCGGGAGAATCACGCGCAAGACGTTCGATCGAGGGGAGGCTACATGACCGAGTCACCGCAGGTTGACCTGGGCGCCATCGCCGGCGACTGGGATTTCCACGCCCGCTACGTCACCAACAGCCTCGAGCAGACGCTCAAGCGGCTGAACAAGACCTGGCGGGCGCTCAAGCGCCAGGCGCCCGCCGAGGGGCAGGTGCCGATGCAGGGCGCGCTGATGGAGGAATTCATCGAGGCCTGCCGCCAGACGCGGGCGCTGACGGACGACGTCCAGTTGATGGCCGAGACGCGGCCGACGCGCAAGGCGAAGGCACCTCGCAGGAAGGCCGCGAAGGCCGGGAAGGCACGCGCCAAGAAGTGATTGCGACGGCGTCGCGCGGCGAGAGGGCTCGTGCCGCGGCGCCCCAGGCAGAACCGGGAGAGTCAACGTGCGTCCACACGTCGAGCTGATTCAGGAAAAGGACCTCGTCTGGCACGAGGCGGAGTTGCACAAGGGCAGCGGGCGGGCGCGGCAGCGCAACCTGTCCTACGACGAGGAGAACGGCGCGGCTTCGACCCGCGTCGTGTTCGACAAGGCCTGGAGCCGCGCCGGCGGCTACCACCACGCCGACGTCGAGTGGTACGTCATGAAGGGCCGGTTGAAGCTGGGCGATCAGGTCCTGGGCAAGGGCTGCTACTTCCGTGCACCGGCGGGCCTGCGGATCCCGCCCATGCAGGTCGCCGAGGGCACCGAGGTGCTGATCTTCCGCGAGTACGGGGACTGGGGCTTCTCGGTGTCGGACAAGGATCGCGACAAGTTCGTCTCTCGCGGCGGCAACACCGTGTCGAACGAGCCGGGCGAGCTGACGATCGTCGATTCGAGCCGGATGGAGTGGATGCCGAACCTGTATGAGGGCGACACGCAGCGGTTCCTGAAGCTCAAGATGCTGTACTTCGACCCGCCGTCACCCGACGACAACAACACGGGCTTCGTCACCATCGTGTGCTGGGCGCCGCCCGGGTGGTCGGACAACCGCATGGTGCATCACCCGGTCTTCGAGGAGGCCTACGCCCTCGACGGGCAGATGGTCTACAACTTCGGTACGCTCGACCCGGGTGCCTATTTCTTCCGGCCGGCTCGCGTCAAGCACGGCCACTTCATGGCCGGCGAGGAACGCGGCTGGACCGGCATCTTCCGCCTCGACGGCAGCCTCATCAACTGGATCACCGTGAACGAGCGCGTCGTCGTCGAAGGCGATGCCCTCAATTACGACCCGAAGACGCAAGCGCCGGTGATCGCGGGCATCCCGGTGCGCTCCCGCACGGCCGGTCCGTGGGACCTCGACGGGCAGTAAGGCCCGTCCGCAGCAGGCGCCGGGGGTGACGCAGGCGGGCCGCCCGACGGTCGAGTTCTTCTATTGCGCGGCCTGCCCGTGGACCTACCTGGCGTTCGTTCGCCTGCGCGAGGCCGCGACCCGCACCGGCGCCACGCTTGCGTTTCGCCCGGTAGTCGCCGAGTGGATCGACGGCCGTGCCAGCGGCCCGTTCGGGGCGGAACTTGCCTCCGCGAACCCGCGCATCGCCGCGTACGTCGAGAAGGACCTCGCCGACTGGGACCGGTTCTGCGGCGCCGGCATCCGGTTTCCCGATCCGCCCTCCTCCTGCGTCGAACTGGCACAGCGAGGCGCCGTGGTCGCCAGCGAGGCGGGCCGGGGTACGCCTTACGTGGCCGGCCTCTTCCGTGCCGCGTTCGTCGAAGGGCGTGACACGGGGGATCGCTCCGTCGTGCTCGAGGTCGCCTCGGCCGCCGGCCTGCCGCTGGACGACTTCGAGCGGCGCCTGGAAGACCCCGGCTCGCTGGAGGCAGTCCGCGCGAATACCGAAGAGCTCGTCCGGCGCGGCGGCTTCGGCTCACCCACCGTGTTCGTGGGCGAGGACATGTACTTCGGTCACGAGCGGATACCGCTGGTGGAATCGGCGCTGATGCACGGCGCCGAGCAGCCTTTCATCGCCCCCGGCGAGCACGGTCGGTAGGCACCCTGCCCACGACGCGACCGTCCGGCCGCGTCGTGCCGATGAGTTCAGTGATCGTGCTTGTGGCCGGGTCCATGGCCATGCGTATGGCCGGTACCGTGTGAGTGCCCGTCCGGGCCGTGCTCGTGACCGTGGCCGTGGCCGTGGCCGTGGCCGTGATGGTCGTCGTGACTGTGCGGCGGACCGGAATCGAGCGTGTGACCAAACTGTCGCGCTGCACGGCGCTGCCTGGAAGGATCCTTCGCCGAACCCTTGCGCCAGCCGGATCCCTTGAGCTGAAAGCTCGGGCCCGACAGGCACTTGCGCAGCTTCGGCTTGCCGCAGGCAGGACACTTTCGCAGCGGCCCGGCGCCGGGCTTCTGAAGCGCGTCGAACCGATGCCCGCAGGCGGCGCACTCGTAGTCGAAGATCGGCATGCCGGCATTATCTCACCGCCGCGAGCCGTGCGTCGCAGCCAGGCGCCTGCCTGCGGCTCTCGCCCGACGGTCCGGTGGTCAGAGCCGACCGTAGTCGCCGAACTTCTCGATCACCCGCTGCATCTCGCTCGCGCTGAGCACCTTCGGTTCGAGCCCCGCCGCCAGCAGGTCGAGGTACTGGCCCGCCAGGTTCTCCACCTCGACGGCCACGGCGTGCGCGCGGCCGAGCGAAGGGCCGAGGGCGACCACCCCGTGGTTCGCGAGCAGCACGGCCCGCCGGCCGCGCAGGCCGGAGAGCGCCTGCCCGGCCAGCTCGTCCGTGCCGAAGGTCGCGTAGGGCACGCAGCGGACGTCGCCCCCGGCGAGCGCGATCGTGTAGTGGAAGGCCGGGATGCCGCGACCAGCGCAGGCAAGCGCGGTGGCACGCGGGCTGTGCGTGTGCACGATCGCCTGCGCATCCGGCCTCGCGGCGTAGATCGCGGCGTGCATGCGCCACTCGGAGGAGGGACGCGGGCCGCCGGCCGGCGGCGTGCCCTCGAGCGGCAGCTCGACGATCTGTCCGGGCTCGAGCTCGCGATAGGGCACGCCGGACGGCGTGACCAGGAAACCGCCGGGCGAGCGGCAGGACACGTTGCCCGACTTGTTCGGCACGAGCCCGGCGGCATCGAGTGCCTGCGTGACCGCGACGATGCCGGCGCGCGCGTCGGGACCGCCACGCTTCATGCCCGCTCCCTCGCCCGCTCGGGAAAGAGCGACGCGAGGCCCTCGCGGCTCGCCGGAACCACGCCGCGCTCGGTGACGAGCGCCGTGACGAGCGCCGCCGGCGTCACGTCGAAGGCCGGGTTGGCGGCAGCGCTTCCCGGGGCCACGACCTCGACCTCCTCCAACCGGCCGTCCGCCGCCCGGCCCCGGACGTGCGTGACCTCGCGGGACGAGCGCTCCTCGATGGGAATGTCGCGCACGCCGTCCGCGAGCGTCCAGTCGATCGTCGAGGATGGCAACGCCACGTAGAAGGGTACGCCGTGCTCGCGCGCGGCCAGCGCCTTCAGGTACGTGCCGATCTTGTTGGCCACGTCCCCGGTCGCGGTGGTGCGGTCGCTGCCGACGATGCAGGCGTCGACGGCGCCGCGCTGCATCAGGTGCCCCCCCGCGTTGTCCACGACGACGGTGTGCGGCACGCCGTGGGCGCCGAGCTCGTAGGCCGTGAGCGCGGCGCCCTGGTTGCGGGGCCGGGTCTCGTCGACGTAGACGTGCAGGTCGATCCCCGCGTCGTGGGCCGCATAGATGGGCGCGAGCGCCGTGCCCCAGTCGACGCAGGCCAGCCAGCCCGCATTGCAGTGCGTCAGCAGGTTGATGCGGCGCCGGCCGTTCGCGAGGCTTAGACGCTCGAGCAGTGCCCGCCCGTGGCGGCCGATCGCCTCGCAGGCCGCGGCGTCCTCGTCCGCCATCTGCTGCGCCTCGCGGTAGGCGAGCTCGACGCGCGACGCCGGCGGCGCCGCGCGAAGCAGCCCCTCCATGCGGGCCAGCGCCCAGTGCAGGTTCACAGCCGTGGGGCGCGTGCGGCCGAGCAGGTCGAGCATCCTGGCGAGCGCCGCGTCGCCCGGGTCCCGGCGCAGGCCCAGCGCCACGCCGAAGGCCGCGGTCACGCCGATCAGCGGCGCGCCGCGCACGACCATGTCGCGGATCGCCTCGGCGGCATCCTCGGCGGTGTGCAGCTGCCGGACCTGCAGGTCGAAGGGCAGCCGCGTCTGGTCGATGACGGCAACCGTGTAGCCGTCGTCCTCGAGGAAGATCGTGCGCCAGTGGCGCTCGCCGATGCGCACGTCAGGCGCCCTGGAGCACCCTTCCGGCCACGGCGTCGAGCTGCGCGAGCAGCGCCGGGTCGCGGGCGTCGGGGTGGGTCAGGATGGCGCCGTCGAGCGCCTTGTGCGAGCCCGCCGGGCAGGGGACGCGCTCCGGCGGGAAGTCGCGCGCGAGGCGGGCGAACAGCCGCTGCGCGTGCTCCCGGTTCGCGTCCATCACCTTGAGCACGCTGGCGACGTCGACCGTGCCGTGCTCCTCGTGCCAGCAGTCGTAGTCCGTCACCATGGCCACCACGGCGTAGGTGATCTCGGCCTCGCGGGCAAGCTTGGCCTCCGGCATGGACGTCATGTGCACCACGTCGTAGCCGGCGCGCTTGTAGGCGAGCGACTCGGCCAGCGTCGAGAACTGCGGGCCTTCCATGCACACGGCCGTGCCGCCGCGGTGGACGCCGATGCCCTCGGCGGTTGCCGCCCTGGCGATGAAGTCCTGCAGGGCCGGGCCAACCGGGTGGCTGAAGGACACGTGCGCCACGCAGCCGGTCCCGAAGAAGGAGCTCTGCCGGCGGTAGGTCCGGTCGACGAAGTCCTCGACCAGGACGAACCTGCCCGGGGCGAGCTCCTCCCTGTAGGAGCCGCAGGCCGAGAACGACACGAGGTCCGTGACGCCTGCGCGCTTCAGCGCGTCGATGTTCGCCCGGTAGTTGATGTCCGTCGGCGACAGGCGGTGCCCCCGGCCGTGCCGCGGCAGGAACACCACCTCCGTCGAGCCCACCCTGCCGAAGCGCAGCGCGTCGGAAGGCTCGCCCCAGGGCGTGGCGACGTGGCGCTCCTCGACCTCCTCGAGCCCTGGCAGGTCGTAGATGCCCGAGCCGCCGATGATCCCCAGCACCGCTTTCGACATTATGTTCCGCCCGCAAACGCGACGAGGGCGAGATTACCGCCTTTTCCGGGCGGATGTGATCCTCGTCACACCGCCGCCCGGGCCCTCACCACTAGCCTCGCTGCGAACGCGCCACCCCCAACCCGGGAAAGGAGGTCCTATGTCCCGCGTCATGCCGCGCTGCCGGAACGCACTGATTGCACTTTCCGCAGCCACGTTGGTTGCTGCCTGTGGCGGCGGCTCGTCCGAGCAGACCGGGCGGGTGTCGGTGGGCCTTACCGACATGCCGGCGGAAGGCCTGGACAAGGTCGTCGTGCGGGTGACTGGAGTGGCATTCAAGCGTGAAGGCACCGCGCCTGAGGAGGTGGAGGACTTCACGCCTCGTTCGATCGACCTGCTGGAGCAGCAGGGCGGCCGCGTCGCGATCCTGTTCGAGAACCGGCCGATGCCTGCGGGCAAATACCAGTGGGTGCGGCTGCTGATGGACGCGACTCCTAACGTCGAGGATTCCTACGTCACGCTCGAGACGGCGCCGGACGACCGCTGCGAGCTGACCATCCCGAGCGGCGCCGAATCCGGACTCAAGATGAACCGGCCGATCGATGTGCCGGCCGGCGGCAGCCTTGCGCTGACGATCGACTTCGACGTGTCCAAGTCGGTCAGGAGGCCGCCCGGGCTACCGTCGGAGCTGTGCGCCTCCGGCTACATCCTGCGCCCGACGCTGCGCCTGGTGAACAATGCGGATGTGGGTGCCATTGCGGGAACCGTCAACTTCGACGCCGGCTCGCCTCCCGCAGACTGCAGCGCTCCGTACGTCTATCTCTTCGAGGGCGCGTCGCAGACTCCGGACGATCTCGAGGACGCGGAATGGGACGCGCCCGGGTTTCCGACGCGCCTACCCGTGGAACTCTTGCCGGGAGAGACGACTGGCAGCTACCAAGCCGCATTCATCCCGGCCGGCGAGTACACGGTTGTCATGACGTGCGACGCGGACACGGAAGCCGACGAGTCGCTTGTTTTCATCTTCCCGGATGACCCGGCGACCGACGGGGCTGTCACCGACGGAACCGTAACCGTGCAGAACAACCTGATCGCCGAGGCGGACTTCACCGTCCCCGTTCCGACGCCTTGATCGGGCCGACGAGCCGGTGGACGATCCGACGCCGCTAGTCAGGATGCTCGTCTAGCCGCCGTTTCCGGCAGCCCCGACGAGCGACTCGCGCCTCGCCACCTCCACGATCGGGTTCGCGGTGAAGTAGGCGAGCCCGAAGTACTCGGGTCGGGAGGAGGCCTTCAGGACGTAGGCCTCCTCGTCCCGCTCCT
>Ga0209536_100006389_pt1 | contig 18048 bp, 20 predicted proteins | sample DeeMarSeWOR28_12_FD_187461 | JGI IMG/M metagenome (GOLD analysis project Ga0209536, IMG submission 187461) | Marine sediment microbial communities from White Oak River estuary, North Carolina - WOR-2-8_12 (SPAdes) (version 2) | ecosystem: Environmental > Aquatic > Marine > Intertidal zone >... | reverse complement strand
GCTGACGTTCTGCCTTTTGCTACAGCTTCTAGTAATTTGCCTAAAGTAAGGAAGACCATCAAAGATACCGCGGTCGTATAATACAGATTTCCTTCGCTAGTAAATGTAACATATACACTATAGAAATATGCGGCAGAGGTACCAATTGTCACAAGTACATCCATATTTGGATTTTTATTTCTCAGAGCTTTGTACGCACCGACAAAGAAACCATGTCCAACTATGAAGTGAACCGGAGTAGACAAAACAAATAGTAACAACGGAACGAAATTGTCTATAGGTAGACCCGGAAGAGCGAAGGGTAAAAAGCGCGCGTTGCTGTAAATAACTACGGGTATTGCTACAATCGCAGAGAAAATTAACTTGATTTTAAGCGAGTTTATTTCGCGGTTTCTTTCTTTTTGTTCTGAATCTTCCTGGCCCTCTTCTGGTTCAAGAACGCCATATCCCACATCGCGAATTATTTTCTTGATCCCTTCAAGACTAATCTGTGCTGGACTATACTCTACATTCGCCGTTTCCAATGCAAGGTTCACAGTGGCACGGTAAATACCTTCTTTCTTGTTTAGTACCTTTTCGATAGTTTGTACACAGATCGCACAAGTCATTCCTGTGATTTTCAAAGTAACATTTTGATGAATTACCCTGTAGCCAACCTTGGCAATTGAATCCTCGATAGCTTTCTGGTCAACCAAATCTGGATAATAATCTATGATTGCTTTTTCAGCTGCAAAATTGATTGAGGTACGAATTACTCCATTCAATTTAGGCAAATGTTTCTCTATTGTCATAGCGCAAGTAGTACAAGTCATTCCCGCGATGTCTAAAACAATTCGTTTTTGTCTTTTTTCCGCCACTTACTTTTTCCCTTCATAGACTAAAATCAGAGTCTAAAACATTGTTTTTGATTTTTATTATAACCGAAAACTGCGTCATAGTTTTGCTTGGTACGTAATATCCAATTGTAATCGATGGTTTCGAAAATATTTAATCATTCCTTTTTTAAAGATTAGCAAAATGTCAACTATCCAATACCAAAAAAACTTTTGTTGTTTATGGAACGTAAACCATAATGTTTTAATGAAGCCCATTAACTGAGAATCTAACGATAAGAACTTGGTTTTTGGAGGTGACTGACTCAATGGATGACAATGAACTTGAGAAAATAAAACAAGAAAAAATAAAGAAAATGTTGAATGAAGCTAAGCCCGGTGTAGTGAAATTGGATTCTTCATCTTTTGATAACTTCTTAAATACTGATATGCCGGTTCTGGTTGATTTTTGGGCTGACTGGTGCATGCCTTGTAAAATGATGGGCCCAGTAATGGAGGAACTTGCGCAAGCATATTCTGGAAGAGCTCGATTCGGAAAAGTTAACGTTGACAATAACCCTCAGATTGCAGGACGCTACGGAATAATGAGCATACCCCACTTCCTAATCTTCAAGAATGGCAGCCGTGTCGAGAAGATAGTTGGTGCTGTGGGTCGAGATCCTCTAGAAAATGCTCTGAAAAAATATCTTTAAAAAACTTGAGTTGCCAACCGAAAATAGAATTGGAAATGAGACCTCTTGACATCAAAAGTTCTCAAAGGCAACTCGAAACCAACTATAGGACTCATAGTTAATCCTATCGCGGGCATGGGAGGAGCAGTCGGGCTAAAGGGAACTGACGGAAAAGAAATCCTAGAAAGAGCCATATCTCTTGGAGCAAAACCCGTGGCTCCTTCAAGGGCAGAAACTTTTCTCTCCGAACTGAAAACGATTAAAGTGAATATACATCTCAAAGTTGGAGCCGGACTTTTAGGAGAAGAGGAAACTCGAAACCAAGATTATGAATATACAGTTTATGGAGTCCAAAAAAAAGAAACCAGCCCTAAGGACACTGTAGCTGTCGCAAAAGAAATCGTGGTTGATGGAGTTGATCTTCTTATTTTCTGTGGGGGAGACGGAACAGCCCGAGACGTATTGAATGCTGTTGATAGGCAACTTCCTGTTTTGGGTGTTCCAACTGGAGTTAAGATGCATAGTGCAGTTTTTGCAGTTGATCCTAAAGCTGCTGCGAGGATTGTATCTCGGTTCTTAAGAAAGCAATTGCCGTTGTGGGAGGCAGAGGTTATGGACATAGATGAAGAAGCTTTCAGGAAGGGCAGAATCTCGGCAAAACTCCATGGTTATCTACTTAGTCCCTATGAACCTAGTTTGATTCAAGGAGCTAAGATGGCGTCTCCCGTAACTGAGAGCGAATTGCGAAACCAAGCAGCGATTGCTCTCTATATTATAGAAAATATGATAGAAAACTATGTATACATTGTTTCTGCTGGAACGACCACTCGCACTATAGGAGATCTCTTGGATGAAAAGAAAACTCTTCTGGGAGTTGATCTCATTTGTAACAAGAAAATAGTAGGTAAAGATGTTAACGAAAAGCAGATTCTTGATGCAATTAAAGGTAAAAATGTCAAAATCATAGTTACACCAATTGGTGGTCAAGGTTTCATTTTTGGTAGAGGAAACCAGCAAATAAGTCCAAAAGTAATCAGAAAAGTAGGTTTAGATAACATAATTGTAATTGCCTCAGAAAATAAAATGAAAAATTTGAAAACTTTAAAAGTTGACACCGGGGACCCAAAACTTGACGCAGATTTTCACAGAACCATCAAAGTCTTAACAGATTACAAAATTGAACAAAAAGTACCAATTGAATAAGTATAAATTCTGTGAAGCAACTTTATTTTCACAAGAAATGGAAGTGACAACGAAATGAAGAGACTTGTTACAATGGGTAGAGGAGGCAGCGGCAAAACAACATTTGTTTCACTTATGACCAAATACTTTATCGAAAAAGGTGAAACACCTATACTCCTTATTGACGCAGACCCTGATCAGAATCTTTCAGAGATGTTAGGAATTGATCTTAAAGAAGAAGGAAGAAAAACGGTTTCCGAGCTACTTGTGGAAACCTTTCTAGAGAGCGGAGGGACAACTGTGGGGGTTCCTCCATCAAAGAGGATCGAAAGCAAAATCTGGGAAGTTGGACTATACGAAGGAGACAAATTCGATTTTATGGCAATTGGAACAAAATTCATTGAGGGATGCTACTGTCTTCCAAACAATGCCCTCAAGAACGCTCTAGAAGGTTTAACAAAATCCTACAAATATGTTCTTATAGATTCACCAGGAGGACTAGAACATCTAAACAGGCGAATAGCATCAAAGGTCGATGACATATTCGATATTATTGACCCATCACAGAAATCTTTCCATCATGTAGAAAGGGCATATAAAATCGCCAACGAAGTACAAATAGAATTTAATAATTTCTATGTTATCGGAGGCAACAGAGTACCAGAAGCTCTAGAAACAGAAGTAGAAAAAAGAATTAGCCTAAAATATTTGGGTAAAATCAGCTATGACAAAGAAGTAGAAAATTTTGTTCTCTATGGAAAATCCTTGCTTGATCTACCGAAATCCTCTTTAGCATATAAATCGGTGAAAAAGATACTTCAGAAGGCTGGATATTAGGATCCAGATAGAAAAGTATAGATAAAAACAGGCAATTTTGTCATTATATAAGGCTGCAAGTATAACTTCCATTAATCGAGTTTAAACCAGTTTCTTAGTAGCACTTCTAAAAGAGAGAAAATACGTAGTTAATAGAATGAATAATTGATTTCATGAAAGAATGAGAGTTAAATATTAATAAGGATCGGCTAGTTTCAAAATTTAAAATCCTAGGGTATATATAGGAACAGGTTTTAGAAAAAATTTAAACATTTAGGACCTATATGACCTAAAGGTGAACTAAATTGAAGGCTTCTGACGCTACAAAATATGCACTGAAAAAAGTTCTGGAAGCCAGCCGCGACGAAACAATATTAATAATCTGTGATAAAGAAAAAAATGAGGTGGGAGAAGCTTTCGCAACTGGTGCTTTGGAATTAGAATTAAAAACTAGATTTATGACTCTTCAAGAACCTAAAGAACTACGTATAGAAATTCCTAAACCGTTACAGAAGATTCTCAAACAGAAAGCAGATATTTACGTTAACTTACTAAGGGGAAACCGCGAAGAGACCCCTTTCAGAATAAAACTCATAAAAAAACAAACAGGCGACCACAAATCACGACTAGGACACTGCCCAGGAGTAACATTAGACATGCTCACTGAAGGGGCTCTAGCTCTCACCCTAGAAGAGCATAAAAGAATGCAAACTCATGCAGAGAAGCTTATCAAGACTTTAGAAGGAACAGAAAAAGTTGAGATTCAGAATCCTGCTGGAACAAATTTGACACTTAGTACAAAAAACAGATTATTTTTCACCGACACGAAACTAGACTGGAAGACTATGAAATGGATTAATCTACCAACTGGTGAAGTTATTGTTGCTCCTGTTGAAGATTCGTTGAATGGAAAACTTGTTTGTGACATGGCTGTTGGTGGAATCGGAAAAGTTAGAAGGCCTATAGAAATTGCAGCTGAAAAAGGAAGAGTGGAAAACGTATTTTCTCAAGATATGGAACAAATGCTTAGAATCAAAGAAACGTTCAAGACTGACAGATGGGCAGATGTGGTTGGAGAGTTCGCGTTTGGAATCAATCCATCTGCAAGGTTTGTGAATGAATTTCTTGAAGCAGAAAAAATTTTGGGGACGGTACATTTGGCTTTTGGGGCTAACATGGATATGCCTGGAGGAAAAAACCCGTCAAGTAATCATATGGATCTCCTTTTTTCTTCACCTACAGTAAAGATAACAAAAGAAGACGGGAAAAAAGTCATGATTCTTGAAGATGGCTGTTTCAAAATCTAACTTCAAAAAAGAGATAGAGTAAGATATAACAAAACAGGTAAAATCTAACCGAACTGAACCAGAAACTGTATGGTAAGGACTGTGAATTAACAAATGAAGTATTTGCTCATTGTCGGAGATGGCATGGCGGACTATCCGCTTCCAGAATTAAACGGTAAGACACCTCTTCAAGCTGCAAACAAACCTAACCTGGATATGATAGCGGCAAAAGGACGCAGTGGACTACTAAAGACAATTCCAGAAGGGTTAACTCCAGGTTCGGGCACAGCAATTCTTTCAGTTCTAGGTTACGATCCTTTAAGATACTATAGTGGAAGAGGACCTTTTGAAGCCGCTGCAAGAAAGATAAAATTAAATGAAAATGACGTTGTGTATAGATGTAATCTCATCACTGAAAAAAACGGAATATTGGTTGACTACTCAGCGGATCATATCACAAATAATGAATCCATCCAACTAATAGAGGCGATTAAAGAGAATTTCGAGCAACCAGGTCAAGTTGAATTTTTTTCAGGTTTAGGGTACAGACATTTCTTAGTCCTAAGAGACTATTTGCATAAACAAATTGTTGAATTTACACCACCCCACGATGCAAGAGGAGTTAAAATATCCAAGATTTTGCCAGACACTAAGATCAAAGAAATCAAAAGTTCAGTTGAGTTATTGAATCGAATAATTATTGAATCTAAAAATGTTCTGGAAAGTCACCCAGTTAATATTGCTAGAAAAAAGAGGGGTAAAAGACCGGGAAATATGATTTGGCCTTGGGGCGGAGGTAGAAAACCTGTGATGCCAACATTAAATGAAAAATATGGAATAACTTCTGCAGTTGTTTCTGCAGTTGATTTGGTTAAAGGTATAGGAATTAACGCAGGAATGAAGGTTATAGAGGTTCCTGGTGCTACTGGCCTGTATGATACGAACTATGAAGGAAAAGCAGATTATGCATTAGATGCTCTCGAAAACAATGACATGGTTTTTGTTCATGTTGAAGCTCCAGATGAGGCAGGACATGCCAAAAATATTAAGCTGAAAATAAAAACAATAGAAGATTTAGACAAACGATTACTCGGACATATATTAAATGGACTAGAAACAGAATGTGTGATTGCCATTTTGCCTGATCACCCCACACCCATAGAGATCGGAACGCACACTAGAGAACCTGTACCATTTGCAATTTATTCTCCAAGAATTAAGAGTGATGGAGTAAAATATTTTGATGAACTTTCTGCCAAAGAGGGTTACTTTGGGATAATAGAAGGTGAAGATTTTATGTTAAATTTTCTTGATAAAACAAATCAAATCTAAAAAGAAAAAAGATTCCAGAACCAAAAACAATATTTACCAATTAGAGAAACTACGCACAAATAATAAATTTTTTTGAATCACGGTTATTATTATATAAATCGGAATCATAATAGAAAAGATTCAACGTACAACTGTAAATACAACATAGAGTGGACAATAATGAGAATAATCTTGGTGGGATGGGGAGTAGTTGGGCAAAGCTTCGCTCAAATTGTCACGCAAAGAAAGCGGGAACTTGCCAAAAAATTTGGGTTTCGTCCCAGAATTGTAGCCATAGTAGATAAAAAAGGAGCAGCAATAAATCCCAAAGGATTAGACCTTGAACAGATGCTAACCTTAAAAAAAGAAAAAGGAACAGTGGCAACAAGCATGCAACATGGACACCCAGACATATCAACAATAGAAGTAATAGAATCTGTTGAAGCAGAAGCCATTGTCGAAGTAACACCGACAAACATCGAAACTGCCGAACCAGGATTATCATATATCAAAACAGCATTTAGAACCGGAAAACATGTAGTCACCACAAACAAGGGACCACTAGCCCTAGCTCTCCCAGCTTTAACAGAATTATCAGAATACAACAAGGTATACTTACGATTTAGCGGAACAGTAGGTGCAGGAACTCCTGTTCTTGAGTTTGCCAAAAATTGTCTCCAAGGCGATAAAATACTTTCAATTAAGGGAATATTGAATGGGACAACAAACTATATTCTATCAGAGATGGATGAAAAAAACATATCATTCGATGAAGCTCTGAAAGGTGCACAAAAACTTGGCTATGCCGAGGCGGATCCAACTATGGACGTTGAAGGTTATGACGCAGCTGCCAAACTGGTAATAATGGCAAACTGGATAATGGACAAGAAAGTTACCATTAAAGATGTGCAAATCAAGGGTATTTGCAACGTATCAGCCAAAAATATTGAAGATGCATCAAAAAAAGGCTGTACAATCAAGCTCATAGGTACAATTGAAGAAACCCTAAAAGTGAAACCTACAGAAATATCAAAACACGATCCCCTTGCAGTGGATGGCGCACTCAATGCCGTAACCTTCCTATCAGAATCAGCCGGTGCACAAACCATCATTGGACGAGGAGCAGGCGGAATGGAAACCGCAAGCGCCGTACTACGTGATCTATTGGACATAAAAAAGACAATAGCAACTAAAATTATGACCTAAATGGAGAAAATTAACGTGAATAAAATAGTAATGAAGTTTGGAGGGACTTCTGTGGCGAATGGCGAAAAGATTTGCCACGTAGCGAAATTAATAGCAGACAACACCAATGGAGACTGCAAGGTAACTGTTGTAGTATCAGCCTTAGAAGGAGTAACAAACCAACTTATCCAAGCCGCAGAAGAAGCAAAAAAAGGAAACCGAGAATTTATACCCAATTTCAAGTTGAAGATTCTTGAAAGACATTTAACAACAAACAAAAACACCATAAAAAACAGCCAAATAAAGAAAGACACTGAGCAGATTCTTAAAGATAGAATTGATGAACTTGAGCAGGTTCTTACAGGAATTCTTTACGTAGGGGAATTAACTCCAAAATCTAGAGACATAGTCATTGCCTTTGGGGAAAAATTATCTGCACCTATCGTCAGCGGAGCCCTCAAAGATCTCGGACTCAAGTCGGAACACCTAACTGGAGGAGAAGCGGGCATAGTTACTGACAACAACTTTGGGGAAGCAGGTCTCCTAATGAATTTCACCAAATTTCAAGTTAAAAAAAACCTTGAACCTCTACTAAATAATGGAACAGTTCCAGTAGTAACTGGTTTTATAGCCCAAACACAAGATGGAGAAACAACCACATTAGGACGCGGAGGCTCAGACTATTCAGCAACTATCCTAGGAGCTGCGTTGGAAGTTGATGAAGTATGGATATGGACAGACGTAAATGGATTGATGACAACAGACCCAAAGATTGTTCCCGAAGCGAAAACGATTCCAGAAATGTCATTCCAAGAAGCTACAGAATTGACGATATTCGGAGCCAAAGCTATGCATCCAAGAGCCTTGGAACCAGCACGAAAAGAAGGAATACCTGTTAGAATCAGAAATGTGTTCAGACCGCACAATCAGGGAACCCTGATAGTGCAAAATGAAAAAATCAAAAAGAAAGATGGAGTGAAAGCAGTAACAATAGTCAGGAACGTTGCGGTTATCACAGTCAGCGGCGCAGGAATGGTCGGTGCACCAGGAACAGCAGCAAAAGTTTTTGAAGTGCTTGGAAAAGAAAATATCAACATCCTTATGATTTCCCAAAGCGTATCTGAGGCAAACATATCATTAGTTATTCAACGGAACTTTTTGGAACGCGCAGTTAGTAATCTAGAGATAGCTTTGCTGGGCAGAGAATTCATACGTGAAGTTACATCAGAAGACGATGTATCTGTAGTCGCGGTTATAGGAGCAGGCATGAAAGGAATTCCAGGAGTGGCTTCAAGAATATTTACTGCCGTTGCACAACAGGGAATAAATGTGCGCATGATAGCTCAAGGCTCCTCCGAACTTAACGTATCATTTGTAGTCAAAGAAACCAATTGCGAAGAAACCATTCGAGCAATCCATGATGAGTTTAAATTAAGCAATAACTAATGTGAAAAAAATTATCCGTTTTACGATATTGTTTTCCATCAGGTTGAAAGGGCAAGGTTTTAAGCTTTCATTTTAGACCTTGTAGTACGTGATGAGGGACACCATTCTGAGCTCTAGCTATGATGAAATGGAGCGACTCTGAAAGGATTTAACGTCTTAGCTTGAATAGCTTGGACTACTAGACGCTTGAATCTGGACAGTTCCTAAGATCCAGGGAGGCGGATGAAAGTCAAAACAAAACTGCAAAACGCTTACAACCAATCTTTTGATAAAAAATATGAAGCAAAATAAGCAGCCATGAAATAAAATAAGCTTTAATAATAACTACAATGGATGATAAACATAAAACTTTAAGAATCACACTTTAGACTAAAATGGAAGGAAACCGATCAACATGGCAAGACATCACGGTATGACTAAAAAGACCAGCAAAAAAAAGCAGAAGCGAGTTAAGAAGAAGCGACAGCAAAGACGAAAAAAATCCAAGTAATCAAAACTACCTTTAATCAGAAATAGATTTTTAAATAAAAACCATTTACAGCTGAATAAAACACACTTTTAGAACATTAACCAAATTCTAAAACAAAATGATTTAGAAAAAATTTCAGCCCATCATGGTGCCTAAAAATGATTAACATTTTCAATTTTCTAAAGACAACTATCAACTAGATAATAATATAAAAAAAGGCACAGAGTGGATTTCTAATTAGATAGACCCTAAAGAGTACAAAGTTTCACTTTTACTCAAACGATAAACCAGATTCTCAAAGGGAAAGCAATTGGGTTAGAGAAGGAATTGGAATGTATATCCAAATAAATATCGCAATAGTTAGCATTAATACAGAGACTGCAGCAAGAATATAATCTGCTCTTTTTAATTTGAGTACATACAGATTTGTACGTTTTTCGCTTGCGCCCCAAGCTCGGGACTCCATAGCCTCTGCCAACTCTAGACTTCTTCGGATAGCATTAACAATAAGTGGAATCAAGATTGGGATATAGTTTCTTACCCTTTTGAGGAAATTACCTCGCTCTAACTCCAATCCTCTGGCTTTCTGGGCATCCATGATTGTTTGCGCTTCGTCAGCCAACACAGGAACAAACCGAACTGCTGTGGTAAAAGCAAAACAGAATTCGTATGGAATATGACTCTGCTGCAGTGCCAAACCTAGATGGTCAGGTGAAGTTGTCAGAAAGAAAATCGAGAAAGATGCGATTAGGACAACAAAACGTAAAGTCATAGCAGTTGAACGCTCCAGAATAATAATGTATTCAACAAGTGTATCAACAGAACCAACTATTTCGGTGGATTGGGTTGGATAGAAGTATCCAATGATAAAATTTGTTGCGAAAATGAAGACAGCTAAAAATACAGCTCCTCTTAGGGAACGTAGCCATTGTCGGTTAACTTTAGCCAAGAAAACAAAGGGCAAAGGAATAAAGAACAGGACAATGAGGGCAGGTAGAGTATTAAACAAGATTGCCATAACGAACAGAACTGTAACGAAGAAAAACTTGATTCTTGGATCTAATTTGTGAATAATTGAGGTAACTGTTCTAAATTTGAAGCCTTCAAAGACACTCATGAGTTTTTCCTCAGCCGATCTAGTAGAATCTTAGTGGCTTCATGAACGTCTATAACATCTGTTGGGAGTCCCAGATCGATTAGTTCCAAAAAAATTTGGGTTATTTGAGGAGGAACTATCGAAGCTTGTTCAATTAACTCCTTGTTTGTTAATATTTTTTCCGCTAACCCTTCAGATAATATTTTTCCTTCATTCATCACTAATACTCGCGGATTACATTCTGCCACAAACTCTACATCATGAGTAACAACAACCACAGTCTTTTTTTGGGCATTTAATTGTAGAATGAATTGTTGTAATTTCTCTTTTTGCTGATGATCTTGACCAATAGTCGGTTCGTCAAGAATTACCACTTTCGGGTCCCAAGCAAGAATCGAAGCCAATGCAACTCGCTTTCTTTCTCCCCCGCTGAGCATGAAGGGGGACGTCTTTCTGTACTGAACTATATCTAAAAGGTTCAGAGCCCAGTCAACCTGTTTTTTAATAACATTTTCTTCAAAACCAAAGTTTTTAAGGGCAAATGCAATCTCATCTTCGACTGTTTCACTAAATAGTTGATGATCTGGATTCTGAAACACGAAACCTACATTTCGTGCCAATTTTGCCACACTTAATTCACGTGTGCTTATTCCGTCAACTAGAACTTCACCCGTTGTTGGTTTAAGAAGTCCGTTGAAATGTTTCACCAAAGTAGTTTTTCCTGCTCCATTCTGTCCCATAACAGCCAAGAATTCCCCATCATCAATAGTGAGGTTAATTCCGTTAAGGGCTTCAATTCCAGTGGAGTAAGTAAAATGGAGGTTTTTAACTTCAATCATGCATGAGGACCTCCCTCAAGAATTTTGCTGCCTGATCTGGAGTAACCGGAACATCCCGGAGCTTTATTCCACGTTGAAGTAAATGTTGATACAGTTTAGTTGTCTTTGGGATACCAACACCAATAAGTCGAGCTTCTTCAGAAGTGAATATTTCTTTGGGACTACCACTTAAGGCAATCTTTCCATCGTCCATAACTATGACACGATTAGCATATTTTGCAGCCAGGTCCAACCTATGCTCAACCAGTATTATTGTAATACCCAATTTTTTGTTAAATTCGTTGATTACCTCAAAAATTGTTTGCGCGCCCAATGGGTCAAGAAAAGAGGTGGGTTCATCTAGTATCATTATGTCTGGTTGCATAGCTAAAACTGAGGCTATTGCGACCCTTTGCTGCTGTCCACCTGAAAGTTCATCTGGAGCTCTTTCAGCCAGCTCAGATATACCAGTGATTTTGAGTGCCCAATCAACACGTTTTCTCATTTCATCTCTGGGCATAGCAACATTTTCCAGACCAAAAGCAACATCCTTTTCAACAGACAAAGCGAATAACTGATTTTCAGGATTCTGGAAAACAAGACCAACATGTCGGGCAAATTCATAAATTTTATGATCAACTACATTAAGACCAGCAACGACGATTTCTCCTTCAAGAGTACCATTGTAAAAGTGAGGTATTAGACCGTTAAAGCATCGACAAAGAGTTGTTTTACCGCAACCACTAGGACCAGTTAATATAACAAAGTCCCCTTTGTTTATGGTTATTGATACATTTTGAATGGAAGAATTAGTTGCTCCCGGATAAGTATACATTAACTCCTTGGTCTCGATTACAGACAATGTGTTATCCGCCAGCTTAGTGCAATTTATTCATTCCATTTAAGAGTAGCTACTCAAAATCAGGTGATTTTAGCTTATTGCTTATTAGTTTTGAACAGAATCTCAGACACTTCTTTACATCTCCAGTACCATTTGCACCAGCTGAAATTGCGTGTCCTCCACCAATACCATTAATAAAATCGCCTAAAGGTTTCGCAAAATCATTACCTAAATGAATTCCTGTTTCTAAGTAGAATTCTCGAGTAGCTCGAAAACTAACCTGAATTTTTTCATCTTTCTGTCCCGCAACAACAGCAACATGGGCACCTATCGATATTAGTGCTCTAGCAGCTGAAGCTTGATATGCACTTACGTGTGAAAGAGTTATCAACCAATCATTTAATGTCAACAGCTTGATGCGGGTACAAGTCTTCAATCTTGCTATCCGTTCTGAGAAATCCATAGGCAACGAAAGAATAGGAAGGGTCTCCTGAACATCTACTCCAGCATCAATAAGTGAGGTCAGAACCTTGAAGGTGCCAGAATTAGCTATTACAAAATGTCGCGTATCAAATGCTATTCCAAGAAAAAGGGCTTTAGCTTCGTCTATAGAAGGCTTAACTTCAGCCTCCTCGAACAACCGATAAACAACCTCGCACGTTGAAGAAGCTGTCATATCAGAAACAGAAATAGCTGCCAAACGTTCAGTTTCGGGGTGATTTGAATGATGATCAACCACAATCAAAGGCTGATCAGGCAAAATTTTCTTACACAATACATCCAACTGCTGGACAGTGTTTGTATCTACCAAAAAGAGAACATCAGCTTCTTCAATATGAGGTTGATACACAATTTCTATTGGCAGAACAGCAATAATCCTTTTTGAGAGTCTACTAGGTCCAGAAGCCACTGCAATTTCAATTTTCAAATTTGGTTTTAGGCGATTCAATAACCCTGATAAAGCGTAAGCTGCCCCTATAGCATCTGGATCAGCATTGTTATGACACAACAAAACAGCTAGTTTAGCATCCACTTTATCAAGTAAGGATACTATTTTTTGGATTTGCACTCGAGTTCCCCCAGATTTTCTTCAATGCAGATAAAGGCTCGTTTTGTAGCCTCTTTTGTTAGTTTTTCAACATTAAAATCTTTCATCAGGGGCGATAGAACAATTTCAACATCAACATTTACTGTTAAGGGTTTTATCCCTTCAGCATCCACTACGACTTCAAGATTAGCAATTCTGGTGGCAGGAACTTGAGATAGTACATATTCTCGGGCGGTTTCTTCCGCACGCCTTAATAAATCTTCAACTTGATCAAGAGTTAACTCAGGGATTCCATTCTTTACCAAGCAGATTTCATCCTAAGTAGAACCTGATACCGGACGCAAGTCCTGCTGCAGCTTCTCCTGTAGGTCTTTTGCTTGGGTGCGAAGGCGATCATCTTGTTTCGCTAGAACCTCAACTCTCATAGTTAAGAGCTCTTTTCGTTCCTTCAACTCTTCGGTTACAGTATTTTTCTGAGATTTGACGAGAAGGGCACCGATTGATTTGTAGATAACCGAGGTTTCATTCATTTTTTCTAATTCGTTTAATGCCTCTTCAACCTCGCCGAGTTGCATTTCAAGCTGCTGTTTCTGAGCCATTACTCCCTGTAGGGTTTGCTGCAACTGTTGAAGCTTAAGCAACCGTTGCTGAATCTCTGGTGGAAGTCTAGAAATATCTTCGCTCATCTTATACGCCTCAAATATTCGTCTCTGAATTCTTGAGCTTAAATAACGTGGCACATATTAAGCCTTTTTACTTAAAAACATTTAAATTGATATTACAAATTGTTCTACGTTTTTAATTCCACTAAATTCATAGAATTAGTATCACGTTAATTTTGTAAGCTTTTGGAGATTCATCGCCACTCCAATCAACCTCAAATAGGAGTTCATAGAAGCTCTCAACGCTGAAGTGTCTTTGGCATTGAACTCTAAGATTAGACTTTGATTTTCAGATTTCATATTTACTTTTGAGCGTTTAGTAGATGAAGTTTCGGTTTCTGGTTTTAGTGCCTCCAAAACAACTTTCAACTGTTTCTCTGACAAGAATTCTAGGCGAACAACAGCTTGAGCCTTCATTGCGGAACTTCCCAAACCAGCTTTGAAAAAGTAATTCTGGGTCCTATTTCAATCATTTGCTGAAGAAACATAAATGTTACCTGAATTGGTCCTAAAGAAACTTGAGAAAGATGCAGCGAAGCGCGATGGGTCTCAGCCGCTTCATCTAAAGATAAGTTGGAAAAATTAAAGAATTGTGAAAGACACCCAGCCAACCTTTCCAGTTTAGGTGAATCCTCAGGCGCCATAGTAATTACGGATGAGTAATTTCTTTTTGATTTATTGAATTCTCTTCTAAGAAGCACTTTAGACAAGAACATTATTGGAGGAAAATATGTTAATCCATTGGAGGTTACAGCAAATAAACTGATTTTTCCAAAACCACTTTTCCACCTTTCAACTAAAACAACCTTTTTTGCGTTAAACTCAATTGCTCGTTCAGCTACATCATTAAGACTCATCTTCCCCCGGTTAATACGTACCACATCGGGTATCGCATTGGAGAAATCTCGACAAAGGGACCTAATTAGATCTGTTGGTCTTCGAGATGTAGTCAAAAGAATCAAAACATGCAAGCCTCACCGAAAAAAGGAGACCGGAAAGGCTCGCCTCTTTATAGTATTTCTTAAGTTTCTGAAGAGGAAAGACTTTTCACTTGGCGTTTCGCAACAACACCGAGTTTCGTGACTGGTGTATATGCACCGCCAGCGAAAGTAAGCTGACATTTTCTGCATCTCCAGACACCAACACTTTCTCTCTTAACAGCTACAGTAGCACAATGAGGACAGGGGTGTACCTTTTTAGCTTCTGTAACAATTTTCACGTATCGTTTTCTAAGTGTTGCTCCGTAACGAGTGCCAAGGCCTCTTGCTAATCCAACTTTCTTTGTTTTTCTTCCCATCAGCTTTTAACCACGATTTTCCTTAATTCTGGAGTCTTTTCTGATGCAATCTTGGCAGCCTCTAAAATCTCTTCTCGTGTAAAGTATCCTGAACCTCCACCTTTTTGCATAGCACAGATGTGTCCGTCTTTGTCCATGGTCATTGTTAATCGAGCATCCATAACTTCTTCTTCATCAAGTCCAGTGTCCAATATTAATTTATTACCTATCTTAGCAAAAGTAACAGCTACAGGATGGTTAACCACAGGAAGTGGGGTGTAACCAGGTTTTTTCACGATTTCTCCGTCTTCAACAGTATATTTGAACATCTTAGTGTTAATCAGAGCAGCCAAAGCTGCAATAGCAGAGGCATCAATGAGATTTCCATCATGATTAAGAACATAAACATCAATGAAAACTACAAAGACTTGTTTACCAGATTCAACACAAAGTTTCTCCAAGTCTATAGCTTTTGATTCTCTGATACCTCTATCCACAACCCGAGCTAATTCCACTGCTTGTTCTCCCGGTGGTCCTGGCTCAAAAGCTGGAGATGCAAGAGGTACAAGCTCTGCATTAACTGTGAGAACTCCTTTGTCAGGCATGTCTGGAAAAGGTTTTCCAGTGTCAACTTTCACACCGACTATAACATCGGTTTTCCCTAAATGGACCCGAGCAGATCCTTCTGCGCGTTCAATTACTCCAGATTCAACATCTAGTTTTCGATACTCTGTAGGAGCACGTCCGTCCACTCGTTTTCCGTTCGCCAGAAGCTCAGTGATTCGTTTTTTCTTAACATTTATAACGATAGGTGTATTCATTCTTATTTAGCCTCCTCAATAGATTCGTATTTTGATTTTAACGCTTCTTTCTGAATGGCATATAATTTTTTACATCCCTCAAGAGCCATATCCAGGGCAGTAGTAAATTCATCAACTGAAAGATTACCGTCCATCTGCAGCAAAGTTATGGCGTTCAAGTTAGGCATAAATGCCACTGGTACATCAGCCTCACCTACTTTATCTTCAGTATCCATAAGGTCAAGGGCAATTTTTCCACCAGCTTTACCCGCAGCGCAAGCCACAACTAAATCTCGCATTGGGATTCCAGCATCGGCTAACGCAAGAGCAGCAGTGGTGATGCCTGCGCATCGTGTTCCCCCATCCGCTTGTAAGATCTCAATATAGACTTGAATTGATGTTCGAGGATAGTATTCAAGAAAAACTGCTGGCTCCAAAGCTTCTCGGATTACTTTTGAGAGTTCAACATCTCTTCTTGAAGGGGCAGGTGATTTCCTTTCATCAACTGAAAAAGGTGCCATATGATATCGGCATTGAATAACTGCTCGATCCTGTTGTGCTATGTGACGTGGATGAGCCTCTTTAGGTCCATAAACACCAACCAGAATCTTGTTTCTTCCCTGCTCAAGATATGCTGATCCATCTGCGTTTGGGAGAACCCCAACTTGCATTTTAACAGGTCGCATTTCATCCACTTTTCGTCCATCTAAGCGGATGCCTTTTTTATCAATTAATTTTTCAGATTTTTTACTTGTCATTTTTCCTCTCTCTTTTTTAGTTTTAGGTTTTTTTGTCTTCAAGTGATTTTTTTTCATTCTTAATCATCTCAGTTACACGATCGGTCAAACCACTCGTATGGGATTCTTTTTCAATTTTACGAAGAGCCATAATTGCGAGTTTTTCATCCTCAGCAGATCTTCCACTGATTAGAACCAAACCATTTTGACCGATAGTCATTTGACAGCCTGTTTCCCTCTTTATCATACCTACCATTGATCCCTGTCTTCCTATGATTCTTGGAATCTTCGTAGGAGTAACCTCAACGAGTTGGCCACGAACAATCTTTCCTAAACCAGGTTCGCGAACAGTTAGGAGAGGGTCACGAGTTCGGTCATAAGCCACAACATTTGCTATTATTAGGTCCCCAACATCAAAAATTGAAGGCAAATCTGTTGTTTCTGGTTTAAAAGATCGTTCAACAACATCTGATGCACGTAATCTAGCAAGATGTGGAGCTTTTATGTCTATAGCCCAACCTCCTGGAGAAGTTTCAACAACTTTTCCAATAACTGTGTCACCGGGCACAGGAACATAGAATGCTTTTAGGGCAACTACATGAACCCTTTTGCCATCGTAATCGACAAGTCCTAGTCGGTTGGCATAGATTTTTCCATTTTCTATATATGTGCTATCTCCAGATACATAATCACCTTCAGCGAGAAGGTCGCCCGGAGTAACAAGCTGTTTTTTTTCATAAAAAAGTGGTATTTTTAACACCTCAATAATTTTTTTGATTAGTTCATTTTTACTTCAAGATTTCCTCGGGTCATATTTCCCAACTTATCCAAGAATGGCCCGTATAGACCAGCGGACATCTCTACTACAGCAGACCAAGATCCGTCAGCCAACCATTGTTCATTTTTTATTGTCCCGAAGCCTTTAACAGTTCCGTAAACTTTACTTGCGTGTTCAGCAGGTATGTGAACTGCAACCGAAATTTTTTCCATTTTCAAGGGAATAATAGGACGAAGCAATTTTATAATTTCTTTTGACTGTTCTTCCACCCCTTTATGTGGATCAATAGAGAAACGAATTTCTTTCATTGCTTGCTCGATACGTAAAGGAGGATGTGGAAGGCTTGTTTTCGGGTCAACACACTCACGCGCTATAAAGGAAACGATCTGTCTACGTTTTTCTTCAACAAGTTGTCTTCTCTGATCGGTAGTTAATTGTAAAGTTCCTTTCTTGAGTATTTCTTCAGCTATTTTGATGGGATCTGTTGTTCCGAACTTTTCTTGCAATTTTTCTTCTGATGCTTTTGTGCCTTTTCCAGCATCAGTGAAGATTGTTTCAGCTGCTAACACTTGAGAAACAGAGGTAATTTTTCCTAGACGAAAGGATAGAGCAGGTTCGGGTTTGGTAAGGATTTCGAAGTGCTCGCCATCATGTGTGATGCGTGCGATTGTATAACGTTCGCTCATTTAGTTCCACTGCCCTCAAGCCCTCTTTGGATAGTCTCGATTTTCTCGTCACTTAGCGCTTGGAGCTTTTGGGTTTCTAGTGGAATAACACTAATTTTGATTCTTTT
>Ga0209536_100006388_pt1 | contig 18049 bp, 14 predicted proteins | sample DeeMarSeWOR28_12_FD_187461 | JGI IMG/M metagenome (GOLD analysis project Ga0209536, IMG submission 187461) | Marine sediment microbial communities from White Oak River estuary, North Carolina - WOR-2-8_12 (SPAdes) (version 2) | ecosystem: Environmental > Aquatic > Marine > Intertidal zone >... | reverse complement strand
ATATCAGGAACGATCCCCAACAACCAGTTCAGTTTTAAAAACCTTTTTTTACTCATAACGCAATGCTTCTATAGGATCAAGATTGGCTGCTTTGTACGCCGGGTAAGTTCCGAAAATGATACCCACCAAAAAACAAAGTGTTATACCAATCAGTACCCAATCAATCGGAACGGCAGAGGGTGCATTAAGAAAACTGCCGGCAAAATTTCCGATCCCTACCCCGAAAATGATACCCACCAAACCACCAAACAGACATAAAATTATTGCTTCGAAAAGAAACTGCATAAGTATGCTTGATTTTTTTGCTCCAATTGCTTTTCTAATCCCAATTTCACGAGTTCTTTCTGTAACTGAAACAAGCATAATATTCATTATTCCAACACCCGCAGCAAGAAGTGCAATTACCGAAACAACCAGAGCACCAAGTTTAATCGGCTCCGTAATATTGTTCACCATTACTATTAAAGATTCATTGCTGAAAATTGAAAAATCATTATCTTCACCCGGTTTTACTTTTCTTATTTTTCTAAAATGACCGATAGCAGCTTCAATTACATCTTCATATTCTTCAGCACTATACGCAGTAATCATTATATTCACGCTAGTGCTGTATTTGCCATAAAAAGACTGCCAGGTAGTAATCGGGATAACTACAAAATTATCATTACTTTGTCCAAACATAGTTGGTTGTCTTTCAAAAATACCTATTACTTTTAACGGTTTCCCGTCAACTCTAACAGTTTTTCCAATTGGATCGATGTTTTCAAATAATTTATCAACAACATCCTTTCCAAGTATACATACATAAGTTGAATTGTCTATATCACTTTGTCTCAGGTCTCTGCCGTATTCTACCTTCCAGTTATTAGTGCGAACTCCATCAAGAGTCTGGCCAGATAAACTAATATTTGGATTCGTATCTTTATTTCCGAACCGGACTACCCTGCCCATTTGCCATTGTTCTGCCCCAACATACTTTGCTGTTGTAAGCAGTTCTTTTAACCTTCTAGCTTCATTTATAGTAATGTCTTTTCTGTTCCTCCAACTCCTGTCACCACCAGGACCTCTCGCTTGTGATCGATCAAACTTTTCTATCTGGAATGTATTCTTATTCAACATAGAAAGTCCTTCTTCTATACTGTTCTGAAGCATTGTAATAATGGTCATAATAACGATAATAGAAAAAATACCGACGACAACACCAAGCAATGTTAATGTGGTTCGAAGCTTATTGTTAAGCACAGATTGAAATGATATTGAAAACAGTTGATTAATCTTCATTTACTCGTACCTCAGTGCTTCTATCGGATCAAGATTAGATGCCTTGTAGGCAGGATAAGTCCCAAAAATTAAACCAACCGTTATACACAAAGATATTCCAATTATAACCCAGTCTACGGGAATAGCTGATTGGGCACTAAGCAGGCTGCCTGCGATGTTGCCAATTCCAACCCCAACCACAATTCCAATAAAACCACCTACAAGACAAAGTAAAATAGCTTCGATTAAGAACTGCATCAGGATGCTCGATTTTTTTGCCCCAATGGCTTTTCTAATCCCAATCTCACGGGTTCTCTCTGTAACTGAAACCAGCATAATATTCATTATTCCAACACCAGCGGCAAGCAAGGCAATTACTGATACAACCAGGGCCCCAATTTTTATTGGTCCGGTAATATCGTTTACTGTTGTTATCATAGACTCATTACTAAAAATTGAGAAGTCATTATCTTCGCCCGGTTTTACTTTTCTTATTTTTCTAAAATGTCCGATTGCAGCTTCAATAACATCATCATACTCCTCTGAACTATGCGCTGTTACCATAATATTGACACTTCTTGAGTATTTACCATACATAGTCTGCCAGGTTGTTATAGGAATTAATACATAACTGTCGTTGCTCTCGCCAAACATTTCAGGTTGTTTTTCCATCACACCAATTACTCTCAATGGTCTTCCATCAACTCTTACTGTTTGCCCAACAGGATTGATATTTGGAAAGAGTTTATCAACAACAGCATACCCAATTAGACATACATCTGTTGAATACTGAATATCACTTTTTCTCAGATCTCTTCCATATTCTACTTTAAAATCATTGGTACGCATTGCATCCACCGTTTGCCCGCCAATATTTATATTAGGATTGGTTTTTTTATTGCCAAACTTTACAGTGCTTATCTGCCATTGCTCAGCCCCAACATACTTCGCCTGGGTAAGCAATTTCTTCAGCCGGTAGGCTTCTTCAACTGTAATATTTTTTCTATTTCTCTGGCTGGCACGTTTAGAGTGATCTTGTATTATGTCATATTTTTGAATCTGGAAAGTATTTTTATTAAGCATTGCAAGTCCATCTTCAATACTGTTCTGAAGCATAGTGATTATAGTCATAATTACAATTATAGAGAATATGCCGACCACAACTCCTAAGATAGTAAGCGATGTACGAAGCTTATTATTAAGTACAGACTGAAATGAAATCGAAAATAATTGATCAACTCTCATTTATTCATACCTCAAGGCCTCAACAGGATCTAATTTTGAAGCTATATATGCAGGAGCTATTCCTGCTAAAATTCCAGTTACAAGAGCAACTACTATGGCAATTATAACCGCATCTACCTGCACTGATGTGGGAATAAATTGATTTACAACCATACTTAAAATCACAGCTGCTAATAATCCTAATGATCCTCCAATAAGACAAATTGTAGAGGATTCGAGTAAAAATTGTGCAAGTATAGTTCTTCTTGTAGCCCCAATTGCTTTTCTTATTCCTATTTCTCTTGTTCTTTCCCTTACCGAAACAAACATGATATTCATTATTCCGATTGCACCAACAAAAAGAGAAAGCCCGGTTATAAACAAACCGGCGATTTGAATAACACCAACAACAGAATTGTACTGATCCATTAATGCTTCCTGCTGATTTATCGAAAAGTCATTCACTTCGTTGTGTTTTAATCCACGTACTTTTCTCATAACACTTACTGCTTCTTCTTTAGTTTCGGCAACCATACCCGGGTTGGGTGCTCTAACATTTATGGTTATACCTCTCATATGTCGTGATTCAAAATTTTTGAATATCGTACCAATCGGTATAAATACCTGGTTATCCGGATTAAAGGGACCTAAAATAACACTTCCCTGCTCTGTGAGAACACCAATAACCTTAAAGTTAGCACCTCCTATTTTTATAGTTTTATCCATCGCATCTCCGCGAGGGAAAAGACTGTTGGCAACTTCACTGCCGATAACAGCTACTTGACGGGAAGAATTACTTTCGATCTCGCTATAGAACCTTCCACTAGCGAAAGTAAAATTTGTTGTTTCAACATATTCTGAAGTTGAACCGTTAAGAAAAACACCTTCTACTCTTCTATCTCTATATTTAACAGTCCGTCTGGAATTGGTGGTCGGGGCAATCGCTAACGGCAGTTTCGCGAGGTTTTTAAATTTATCAAATTGAGCCATATCAATATTTTTACGATTTCTCATCGTCCACCAGTCATCGTTGGAAAACCATTCCCACTTACTGATATAGAGTACATCGGAACCAAGTGCACTTATTCCCCGCTGGAAGGAGTTATCGATACCTTTTATAGCAGTGGACATTAATACAACAACAGTAATACCAATAAAAATTCCCAGCATAGTTAATGCTGCCCTTATTTTGTTTGCTTTTAATGCACGAAAAGCAATAAGCATACCTTCTTTAAATTCGAACGCTATATTTTTCATTATACTCTCTTAAATTGTTGTACTGTAAAATATATTTTATCCATTGCGGTTCAACGCATTAATTTATTCCGCGGCTTCTCCTGTTTTAAGTATGAATATATCTGCTGGATACAGATTCATCCTTTTCCACAAGTCCATCTCTCAACCTTACAATTCTTGCTGCATGTTCGGCAATATATTCTTCGTGAGTAACCAGAATAATTGTATTTCCTTTGTTATGAATCTCCTCAAGTACCTGCATAATTTCTTCACCTGTTTTCGAATCCAGATTACCGGTTGGTTCATCTGCAAGAATAATTGAGGGTTTGGATACCAGTGCACGGGCAATTGCAACCCGCTGCCTTTGTCCACCGGATAGTTGATTTGGCTTATGATCAATCCTGTCTCCAAGACCAACGTCAATAAGAGTTTGTTTTGCTCTTTCTCTTCGCTCCGCGTAAGGTATCCCGGCATACACTAATGGTAATTCTACATTATGAAGCGCATCAGAACGATGTAACAGATTAAATGTCTGGAATACAAATCCAATTTCTTTATTCCTGATCTTTGCCAGTTCATTATCACTCATCGTACTTACGCTTTGACCTTTAAATTCATATATTCCAGAAGTTGGGGTATCCAGGCAACCTAACATATTCATCAGGGTAGATTTACCGGATCCGGAAGGACCCATAATCGCCAAATATTCGTTTTTATCAATCCTAAGAGAGACATCCCTTAAAGCATGAACCTCCTCCATGCCCAGTTCATATATTTTAGCTATATGCTCAATATTAATTATATTCATATTAATTCCTTGAGTTCTTATTTCTTTTATTCATCTCGAGTTTTACCTTTTTTTCTATTTTCCTCAACCCTAATTTTTGAACCGTCTTCTAATTCTCTTGAAATTGCTCTGTAACTACCTGAAACAACTTCAACGCTGTCCTCAAGTCCTTCTTTAATTTCAATAAAATTATCATCACTTATCCCTGTTTCTACTGCCACCATTTTTACAGTTCCACCTTCAACCTGGAATACAACTTCTTTAGGGCCTTTAGATGCTTCTTTATCATTTTTCTTTTCAGGTTTACCTTCCTCATTTTCTTGTGCGTTTTCATCATTGTTATTTTGATTTTTATCTGAATCCCCTACATTTTCTCTGGCAGTAACACTTTGAATAGGAACACTCAGCACAGCAAAAACAGTTTCTGTTTCAATATCGGCATTGCAGGACATTCCGGGTCTTAAATTGTCATCCATATCCAGGAGTTTTATTTTAACCTGAAAGTTTACAACTTGCTCCTGTGTACCAAAACCCACCTGCTGAGCACTGTTTCCTATCTCAGTAATCACTCCTTTGAATTCCTTGTCACCAAATGCATCAACTTTAATTGTGGCAGTATCTCCCAGAGATACCTGGACAACATCGTTTTCATCAACCTCAACAACTGCTTCCATATTATTAAGGTCTGCTACAGTCATAATATTTGTACCCTGGCTAAATCCACTGCCCAGAACCCTCTCGCTTAATTCAACATTCAATTGAGTTATTGTTCCATTCATGGGTGCGTAAATTGTTGTTTTATATAGTGTTTCCAGAACTTCACGAAGTTGTGCTTTGCTCTGCAGAACATTAGCTTGTGCCTGTTCGAACGAGGCCTGTGCCGATAAAAAATTACTTTCAGCAGTTTCTAATTCAGAATCACTGACTAATGTTTTTTTATGTAGTTCTTTTACTCTATCAAATTCAAGGGTTAATCTTCTTAATTCAGCCTCTCTTATTCGCAGTGTTGCTTCCGAAGATTTTAAGCTTGCTTCCAGTCTTTCTTTTTGTGCCTGGTACTGATCACCTTTTATCCTTATCAACAGGTCGCCCTTATTAACCTTATCTCCCTCCTTAACAGGAAGTTCGATTATTTCACCTGTCACTTCCGGAGTGATCACTACTTTAAACTCTGGATCGATCTGACCGGTAGCTGTAACTATTTGAGTAATATCTCTCTTTTCAGCTTTCTCGGTCTGCACTAAAATAATTTCTTCTTTACCTCCGCCAACGAGCGCAATCGCAATCAATATGATTACCAACAGGCCAAGGCCACCAAAAATAATTATTTTCTTTTTTGCTTTATTGTTCGACTTTGCCATCGATCTAATCTCCTAATTGATTAAAAATTATTCATATTTTCTGTAATCTAAAACACCCACATAATATTTTAATTGTTCGCTCAGAACAAGATAGACAAACTGAGCATTTATCAAATCTGTAAGTGCAGTTGTATAATTTGAGTTTGCTACAAGAACATCTAACAGCTTACCTGAGCCTAGCGAATATTTTTCCTGCTCTATTCTTAAATTTTCATCTGCAAAATCAATATTACTTTCACTTACTTGAAGAAATTTATATGCTGCCTGAAGATCGAGAAAGGTTTTTTGCAATTGTCTTTTAATATTTCTTTCAAGATCACTTAGTTCTACTTCCTTATTTTTTACATCTACCTGAGCAAATTGAACCCTGTTAGTAACTGACCATCCCTGAAAAAGCGGGACGTTAAGTGTAAGTCCTACAGATAAGGTTTTAGAATTATCTATCTCTGAGATGTTATTTCCACGCCAGGTATAAAACCCATTTGCACTTAAACTGGGCCAATGCCCCGATTGTGCAATAGTAACGCCATCCTTTGCACTTTCCAGATTCAATTGAGCGCTGCGGTAGTCTAGCCGGTTTTTCATTGCATCATTTACATATTCAGAAATCTTTTCATAATCCTCAGCAAGATTTGTTTTTAACACCTCTTCTTCTTCATCGGTTATTTTATCAGAAAAGGAATATTCCTTTAATACATCCAATCCTAAATAAAATAGTAATTCATTCTTGGCAACTTCCAACTGGTTTTTCGTTCTTATGATTTCCAATTCGGCATTGCCTGTGGCTACTTCCTGCTGGTAAACATCTGCAAGGGTCGCCGCTCCTAGCTTGTTTCTTTCCCGTATAGTTTCAAGATTTTTTTCATTCCATTTCAAATTATCTTCTTTTACTGTTAAAAGTTTTTGCGTATTCAATATATCGTAAAACAGACTTGTAGTTTGAAATACAATGTCTTGCTTTAGTCTCTCGAGAGAATACTCAGCAGATTCAAGATCAGTCTGGCTTTGCGAAAGTGTTGCGAAATTTGCCAGACCATCAAATAGTGTCCAATTGGAACCTACATTCCATTGATAATTTCTCGTTTGGCTGGTAGTAGTCACGCTCGGTACTGATACTCCTCCAATAACAATTGTACCTAATCCCTGTACATCGGATTTTGTCCAATCCCAGCCACCTCCCAAACCTAATGTTGGAAGGAAATTTCCATAAGATGCTTGTACATTCGATTCGAATCCTTCAAGTCCATTTATACTCTTTTGCAACGTAGAGTTTTTATGTAATGCAATCTGAATCGCTTCATCCAGGGTTAATTCATCCTGTCCATATGCTGTGAGTGAGATTACTATAAAAAATATCAAAATAAAAATTGTACGCATTGCTATCTCCTGGTTAATTAAATCTCTTTGTAGTTGAAGACTATTGACTTAATAAAGTTATTAAAAGTTACTTGTTATTTGAATAAAACTTATCGTAAATGCAAAGAATTATATATTAAACTTAGTTATAAAAATATTACCATGACCATTAATTACCTGAAACAACTTTATAAACGGTTTTATATTTATATTAACGGTAACACTGCTAAGTGATATTTAACAGTGTTTTTATTTTTTTATTAAAGTTATGTAAAACTTTAAAAAAACTAAAATTAGTCAGCATAAAATCGGTACTTGCATTACTGTTAGGAATTAGTTTAAATTACAATTAGTTTGAATAAAAAATTGAGGCAATTTTGAAACACACAAATTTAAAACTAAAAATACTAACAATTCTGATAATTTCTCTTTCATATGCGATTTTACTTCCAACTTCAACCGGATTTTCTCAGAGTTACTTGCAGATTTATGATGAAATTGGTGGTGGTGGTAATACAAACACCGTACAAAGTGATAACTCAAGCAACACAGCAATATATATTGTTGGTGCTGCAGTTATTGTGGGTGTTGTAGCTTATGTAATTATATCAAAGAATAAAAAGAAAGATATGGAAGAAGAATCAGATACAACGTCGTCTTTAATAAGATTTAACAATTCGGATCTAGCAGCAAAGTTCAACGATTTTGAACATGAACTGGAAAAAGTTAAAGACCAGATTCCGGTAAATGTATTTCTGGGTGTAAGAAATGAGAAAGCATTTGTATCCGATAAAACATATTTGATGGGTGTTTCGGTAAGATTTTAATTTAAAAGTGCAGTAATTTTACTGTTTATACTAATTAAAATCATCTTTAATTTTTAATAAATACTCATAAGCTTCTTCATAGTTATTACCAATTTTCCCGTCCAGGATTGCATCTTCGATTGCTTTTTTAATCTCACCAACTATTTTTGAAGGTTCGAGATTACAAACTTCCATTATAGTTTCACCCCTTACGGGAGACTGAAACGCACTTAGTTCATCCTTCTCTTTTACATCAATCACCTTCTGCATCACATTGTCATAGTTTTGAAGGTATTTACTTACCTTATTTGGATTTTTACTAGTTATATCGGCACGGCAAAGTGCTATTAAATCTTCCAAATTTTCATCTGCTGAAACAATTAATCTTCTTACAGCTGAATCAGTAACTTCATCTTTTGCCAGCGCAATTGGTCTTAAATGTAACCTGATAAGTTGTTCTACATAGTGCAGTTTATTAAACGGGAGCTTCATTCTTTTAAAAAGAGATTTCATCATCCTCGCGCCCAACTCTTCGTGTCCATGAAAAGTCCAGCCAATTCCCTCTACAAATCGTTTCGTTTGCGGTTTGGCAATATCGTGTACAAGAGCAGCAAACCTCAGCCACACATTATCTGTTTTCGCTGAGATATTATCTACAACTTCGCAGGTATGAAGGAAGACATCTTTATGATGATAGTCATTACGCTGATCAACTCCGGCTAAGTTTGCAATTTCCGGAAAGATAATCTCCATTACACCCGAATCGTAAAGTAATTGCAAACCGATAGACGGCTTGGGTGATGCAAGAATCTTTAAAAACTCATCTGTTTTTCTTTCCTGAGATATTATTTCCAATCTGTCCTTTAATTTTTTTGCAGCGATGTTAATTGATTCATCAACGGAAAAGTTTAACTGTGCAGCAAATCTATAAGCACGTAATATTCGTAACGGATCATCATTAAAAGTGATCATAGGATCTAAGGGTGTTTTTATCATTTTGGTATGTATGTCATTTAATCCATCATAGGTATCAATCAATTCCCCGAAATCTTTTTTATTTACTGATATTGCCAAAGCATTAATTGTGAAATCTCTTCTTTTTATATCATCTTTAAAAGTGCCTGTTGTTACCGTTGGTTTCCTGCTGTCTTTTTGATAAGATTCTTTTCTTGCTGCGACAAATTCAAAATCTAAATTTGTATATTCAAAATGCGCGGTTCCGAAAGTTTTATATGTAACAATTTTTTTAACACCCAGTTCACCGGCAAATTCTCTGGCAAAAAGATCTCCATCACCAACTATTAAAAAATCTATATCCTCTATTTTGCGTTTTAAAATTATATCTCTTACAAATCCGCCTACTACGTAAACCTGAAGATTAAGATTTTCTGCAACTTTATTCGCAGAATCAAGAAATGTATATTGTTTAAGTTTATTAGATAAATTCATAATTGCAATTCTCAAGAACTATAATCTAATTACTCTTAATCGGTTCAGCTTTTGTCCCAATGATAATCGCAATTGGTTTAAGAGGTTCTATATTATTACAAAATATTTTAAGCAATGCAGCAATAGGAACAGCCAAAAACATACCTACAATTCCCCACACCCATCCCCAAAATATAAGAGATATTAGAATGAAAACCGGGCTGAGGTCAAGTGTCTTTCCTAAATACTTAGGTTCAATAATATTACCATATATATTTTGCGCAATTAAAAGTAAAGCAGCAATAGAAATAGAAGTAAAACCAAAGCCGTAATCTAGCAATGCTATTAATATAGGAAACAAAGTTGCGAGTAGTGATCCAACATTGGGAATATAATTAAGGACAAACGCTAGCAGCCCCCAAATCAAAGCAAAATCAATTCCATATATAGTTAGTATAACTGTAAAGGTAACTCCTGTTGCAAGACTAATTAATGTTTTAATTATCAAATAAGATTGTAATTGTTCGTTTATTGTCAGTATCTGTTTTTCAACGTCGATAGAACTAGAAGAGAATGCAACCTTCAGTCGTTCTTCAAACTTATTTTTACCCATTATCATAAAAACCCAGAATAGCATAACAATAAAAAAATTGGTCAGAAGGTTGGAAAATGAAGAAACAAATCCCTGAATTATTCCTGCATCAAATAATTTTTTTAAGAATCTCCCGGCATCAAATTTCTGAATTTCAAGACTTAATATTCCTTCAAGCTCATGTAATGTTAAGTTAAAAGGACCTAAGATATCAATTATAATTTGAGATAACTTATCACCATAATATTCTATCCTGGCAGAAAAACCACCAAAACTCGAGAAGAAAATTAAACCAAGGACATAAAAAATTGCAAAGTTTAATATAAATATCATAATAAGACCAATTGGCCTTGGAATTTTTAATTTCTGCTTCAATAATTCTAACAAGGGGTGAAACAAATACGTTAACAGTATGGCAATTGTAATTGGGATTAGTATATCCTTAAATGTAATTAATATGACAACAACAATTACAAAAACTATAAAGCCAAGGAAATAGGTTATCCACCTTTGATTTTTTTCAGATGATTCAGACATAATATATTACTGTTTAATTATTTTTATATTTTTTAAAAATAGTTCGCCGTTCTTTAAAAACCAGCTTGTTTTTTTATACTGTTCATCTAAAATAATTTTAAAATTTTTATCCGAATTGTACCTTAATGAACGATGTGCCATGTTATTGGCATTTACAAAATCATTATTCGCAAGCATATATTTTGAAAGTATAAAACCAGCATAACAGCCGGAGTCATTTGTAATTTTAAATTTCTTTGACAATTTTTCGAGAAATACCTCATAATCTTCTTCGAGAATTTTTGATAAATAAATGATAGTAGGAATTGACCAATAATTATATGATTTCCTGTTAAGCTTCTGCAGTAAATAAGATTTATCATAATTACTCCCACCAAGATACATTTTAATTAATCCTGCTCTTACCAATGCACTCCTTAAATTTGCAAGATAACTAAGTCGTCTATTTGGCTTTTGTTTGATTAATACCCGATATAATGAATCGGCTGATTTACTGTTATTTAATTTTACAAATAAATCGGCCAACACTAATTCAAGATTGTAATAGTATGAGGTTGATTCATAAGACTCAATCTTGTTCTTTAAAAGATTAACTGCTTTTAACAGGCTGTCTGTTTTTTCATAAGTCCGTACCATACCTATTAATGCTGAGTAGTTATCTGCTTTACTCAGAATTGAAGAAAATGATAACCTTGCTCCGGAATAGTCAAATTCACTAAACTGCTCCCAACCATCACGTAACTGCTCCGATATTGCTCTTGGACAAATCTTTTGAAATAATGATTTTCTTCCAAAATAAAAATTAGCCTGATCCTTGGAATAGGAGTATTTTAACTTATCAAGAAATAAATAATATTCTTGCATAATATCACTTAACTTAATCCCGTAATTCATTTTAATATCACCAGTTAAGTAATATTTCTTAAATAAATCTATTCCATAATTATCTATTAGAAACTTGACAAAAGATCCACCAAAAATATAAGAAATACTTGATGTTTTAGTGAAAAAGCCAATAGTTGTTAATAAATTCTCTAAGTCTACTTTATAATCCGAATTATAAGCCAGAGCAGCCATAAAATGGATAGAGTTATCATCATAATTTCCATCAGCAGCTTCTGCAATTCCTTCTATTAATAATGGATTTAAACCCGAAGCAAGTTTTAAGAAGCTGGCCCCGAATTTTGCGCTAAAGCAATGAGCAAGCTCGTGTTTTAGTGTACGCTCCCAATTTTCATAAGATATGTAAATCTGATATAACCATGGTTTTGCCACATCAGCGTTTCGGGAGCCAAAAAGTTCTTTTTTCTGCTCATTATCATAAAAGATGAATGAGTGAATCTTTTTATCTAATTCAACTTCAAAATAATCTTCTAATTCCTGGTAATAATATTCATGATTTAACGTAAGCGCTTTTATTTTTTCTATTTCAATTTTTTTATCATAATGAATAACAAAGTGATCCGTTTCAACTGAAACAGAAAGATTGTCTGTTAAACTTTTGAATGTAGTAGAAAATCCTAAATTGGGTGAAAAATAGAAAAAAACTGCTGCGATAAAAAGCATTTTAAATGTTAAAAATATCACATTACTCTTCTTGTTCCTTTTTAGTCTTAAAATTGCTGAAATAACCCAACTAAAAAAAAGCACATTTAAAAATCTGTATAATATTAATTTTCCCGATACAGAAATTCCTTCATCATAAATAGTTCCGGGGAAAAAACCAATGATAGGATTAAAAACATAAACCTGAGGATTAAAATATATCTCGTAAGCTATGATCATTAAGATTCCTATGTAAATCAAAAAGAGCAGAATTACGTGAAATCTGTTGGTTAGCAATACAGTAATTAAACCTAGCGCCACACCTATGATGATTGATGGAGAAGTGATAACTATGTAAAATAGTAATCCATCCATAAAGGAACAGAATCCTTTGAAAAAAGAGTTACTTACAGAAACAATAAATGGTATTATAAGAAAAAATATAAGAGATTTATACAATTCTGATGTGAAACTTCTATCTTGAATGCTGAAATTAACTTTGAAAAAATGTATGGTGTAAATTCCGGTTAACAGAATAATTAACATCGAATTAATGACTGAAAATTCATAACCGAATACATTTGTTAAGGGTAAATTAAGAAGGGCAAGATTAACGATAAATAAAATTAGAATATAAAAACCGAGATAATTTCTCCATGTAAAAATATTTTTCATATGCTTATAATTGTTTTATTATGCCAGATTAATATTCTTTTCCGGATACCCTCGCAATATCGGCACCAAGCCTGCTAAGTTTCTCTTCAATCCTCTGATAACCTCTATCCAAATGATAAACTCTAAGTACTTCTGTTGTGCCTTTCGCAGCTAACCCCCCAAGTACTAATGATGCGCTTGCTCTCAAATCTGTTGACATAACCTTTGCACCATTTAGTTCGGCAACACCATTAATCATAGCACTGTTTTCAATTACTCTTATATTTGCTCCTAATCTAACAAGTTCAGGAACATGCTTAAACCTGTCAAAATATATTGTGTCGCTCACAGTAGATGTACCAGAAGCAAGAGACATAAATGCAGTCCACTGTGCCTGCATATCTGTGGGAAATCCCGGGAAAATGGAAGTGGAAATATTAACAGGTTTAATTTCTGAATTAGATGCATCCAGTACAATTTTTTCATCTGCAACTTCAACTTTGCATCCTGCTGATTCTAATTTTATTAGAACTGCCTTAAGCAAAGCAGCATCAACATTTGTTAAAGTTATTTTTCCATTGGTCATTGCTGCTGCAATAAGCAGTGTTCCTGCCTCAATCCTGTCGGGAATTGTTTTTATCTCAACCGGCTTCAGTTCATCCACTCCTTCTATAGTAACCGATTTGGTTCCTTTCCCTTCAATATTTGCACCCATTTTTATTAAAAATTCCACCAGGTTTGTAATCTCAGGTTCGGTTGCGGCATTGTTAATAATGGTTGTACCTCTTGCAAGAACAGCAGCCATAATGGTATTGCCCGTTGCACCAACGGAGGAGAGATCAAAAGATATGTTCGTGCCATTTAGCTTTTTTGCTTTTGCCTCAATATATCCATCCACTAAATTTATTTCAGCACCCATCTTTTTTAGTGCTTCAAGATGGAGATTAATCGGGCGTGGTCCCCATGCACATCCGCCGGGCATTGATACTTTCGCCTTCCCGTATCTTGCTACAAGCGGACCCAAAACATATACCGAAGCTCTCATCTTTTTTACATGTTCGTAAGGTGCTGTATACTCTGCAATTTTGCCAGTATCGATTGTCAAAACATGATTGCCAAAATTAATATCTGCGCCTAAATGATTCAGCAATTTTATCATGGTAAATACATCATTCAACTCGGGAGTATTTATCAATACAGATTTACCTGGGGCTAAAATTGCAGCCGGCATTAAAGCAAGTGTTGCATTCTTGGCACCACTTACCTGCAATTTACCGTGAAGAGATTTACCTCCGTTTATAATAAATTTATCCAATTATCTTTTATAACATTGTGTTAAATAATTTTGTTTTATGGCGGTTCAAATTATGGATATGGAGGAGTAAAATCAATTTGGATGAGTAAAATGTAAGAACCTTTTGAGTAAAGGTTCCAATAATAATTAAAACAAACTTAATTAATTTGTTCAATAATGATAATAGAATAATCATCCGGAGCACCGGCTTTTTGTATTTTTTTATCAAGTATATCTATACATTTATCCAATTCATTTTCTTTTAGTATTATTTCTAAATCCTGCTTCCCAATCACGGCATTTACTCCATCAGTGCAAATCACAAATCGATGATTCGATTTTTTATCTAAAATGAGTTTGCTTGAATCGATTTCAATATCAAGACTTTCACCAAGTGCACTCATTATTACATTTTTATTGGGATGTTTTGAAGCGGCTTTCATTGAAATGTAACCCTTGTCAACCATCTGCTGAACAAGTGAATGATCTTTAGTAAGTTGATGCAGTTTCCCGTTTTTTTGATGGTAAATTCTCGAATCTCCAATGTGACCCCAAAAAACTGTATGATTGTTAAAAAAAAACACGTCGGATGTAGTGGCCATCCCCTTAAATTTTTTACTGGAAATAGACATTCCGAATAATTCTGCATTAGCAGTAATAATCGATTCTCTTATTTTACTAAGGTGGTTTTTTTTCTTTGATTCTAAGAAATAAGTTTGAATGGATTTTACACATAATTCTGAAGCCTTCCTGGGAGCAAGTCCGCCACCCAACCCATCACAAACGATGCATAAAATTCCATCTTCCAATTCCAAAATACCTATAAAATCTTCGTTAAGCTGTTTATTACTGCCTTTTTTTGAAAGTGAGGTATACTTGTAAGCCATTTTGAAAAAAACTTAAGTGTTGATAATTCTAAGAAAAATTTAATTGTGAAATATAAGGCAAATTTGTATTAATTCAATGTAACAAACAATTTCATTTTTCTATTCAACCTATCATTACATGTCTTATTATTTAATTAAATCTTCATCGAATAAAGGAATTGATATACACAGTTGCAGGCAGTATATTTGTAATTCTTTTTTATACCATTATAATTGCCTTTTTTGAGATTCAGAGAAGGCATTTTGAATTTTACGCATAAACATAGATTATTTGCGAGAATGGCGGAATTTGGTAGACGCGCTAGATTTAGGATCTAGTACCGAGAGGTGTCGGGGTTCGAGTCCCCGTTCTCGCACGATATTCTTTTCCAAAGATAATAACAAATAAATAGTTAGCAGAGGTAGTTGTGGAATTAAATGTGAAAGAACTTTCTGAATCGGAAAATGAAATTGAGATATCAATAAAATTTGATGATGTTAAAAACGATATTGAAGCAGAAGTAAAAAAGCAGACAAAAAATATTCAGTTGCCGGGCTTTCGAAAAGGTAAAGTGCCTAAAAATATTTTAAAGAAAAGATTCGGTGATGCACTCGAATATGAAGCTTCTGAAAAAATAGCCAATAAACATTTCTGGGAAATTGCTAAAGAAAAAAATCTGAACCCCATTGGGCAGCCTACGATGACTGATTTTGATTTTAAGCCGGGTGAGGACCTGAACTTCAAAGTTAAATACGAAGTTGTTCCGGATATAGAATTGAAAGATTATACCGATCAGAAAATTGAGATACCAGATTTTAAAATTAAGGATTCTGACGTTGAAAAAGAGATCGACCATATGGTTCGTTCTAATAAATCTTTAGAAGAAGCTGAAGTTGTTGGGGATGATCTTAATTTTCTTTTAGATACGCTGGTTTATAGGTTAAATGATAAAGGTGAACCGGAAAATGCAAATGGTGAGAAGTTACAAATTGACCTTACCAGTGAGGGTATAAATAAAGATATAATTAAAAATTCAAAGGGTAAAAAAGCAGGTGATTCTTTTAACTTCAGTTTTGATGAAGAAAGAACTGTAAAAAATGATAAGGGTGAAGAGCAAAAGGTAAAAGAAAACTATAATTATAAAGTTGAGATTAAGAGCATTAAAAAAATAATTTTACCTGAACTAAATGATGAGTTTATAAAAAAAATAACCAAGGATAAAGTCTCCAACGAAACAGACCTGAAGAAAGAAGTAAAAAAAGATATTGAAAATTTTTATGCAGGAAAGGTTGAAGAAATTCTGCGAGGTACATTAATAACTACTATTATTAAAAATAATGACTTCACTCCTCCATCTACATTAGTAAATAATATTCTTGAGGAACTGGTAATAAATGAGGAGGAATATCTTAAGAAGCAGGGATATAAAAATGTCAAGACAAGTGAGTTGAAAACACGTTTAAAAGCAACAGCAGCAAATGATGTAAAGTGGTTTCTTATAAAATCAGCCCTCCTAAAAAAAGAAAATATTTCTGTAACAGATGATGAAATAAAAGAACTTGCAGAAAAAGACGCCGGAAAAACAGGAATTCCTGTAGAAAAATTACTGACTTATTATAAAAATTCCGGTCAGAATGAAAAAATACTGGATCAAAAATTATTCGATTTTCTTAAAGAAAAAAACAATATTGTAAAGGTAGATCCTGAAAAATTTAAAAAAAGTGAAACAAAGGAAAAATAATGAAAAATCATCCCGAAATATTTAACCAGCTTGTACCCTATGTCATCGAGCAGACAGGTCGCGGCGAACGCGGTATGGATATTTATTCCAGACTCCTGCGAGAAAGAATAATATTTATTGGTACACCTATTGACGACCACATTGCAAGTTTAACAATTGCGCAATTAATTTTTTTAGAAGCAGAAGATTCTGAAAAGGATATTAACCTTTATGTAAATACTCCCGGTGGAAGCGTTACTGCCGGTTTAGCAATTTACGATACAATGCGTTACATAAAACCTGATATTTCTACAATTTGCGTAGGAATGGCTGCAAGTATGGGAGCTATACTTCTTGCAGGCGGTACTGATGGTAAAAGATCTTCTTTACCAAATGCCAAAATTATGATCCATCAACCCTGGATTGGCGGACTGCAAGGGCAGACTACTGATATTGAAATACATGCTAAAGAAATGCTTAAAACCAGGGATACGTTATATAATATTCTTTCAAAACATACAGGTAAAACAATAGAGCAGATTACTAAGGACTGCGATCGTGATTATTTTCTTACATCTGAAGAAGCAAAAGAATATCATCTCATAGACAATATACTGGAAACCCGAGCAACACCGGATATAAAATAATTTTTTTTTGTGGCTGGCTAAATAATTATTTTTTTGAGCCAGCCACATTATTTATTCGCATTGCTCTAACTAATCATAAACACCCTGTTAGACATTTCAAATTAATGTTCCATAAATATTAACTTGTGTTATGAGGAAATAAAATATATCTTCATAATCAGCATTATTAATAACCATAAAGTTAATTCTTATAAAAAAAGAGCATAATAACAAAAAATGATCGGTCACAGATTTACACAATATATCCCGGATGATTCAAATAACAGAGGATTTGAGAATCTTCTCAAAATTTTTATGGAGCTGATTGTTGTTACTTCGGGTGATGTATCCGAAGCACTTAACTGGATGAATGAATTGGATAGGAAATATAATCTTACAGATGATAATTATGGTATGGGCGATTTTATTGATGATTTGAAAAACAGGGATTTCATTAAGGAAGATGATTCCGGCAGAGTTCTAAATCTTACTGTTAAAAGTGAACGAACTATACGGCGCCAGTCTTTGGAAGAAATTTTCAACAAATTGAAAAAATCTACCCGCGGAAATCACGCAACACCTTATACCGGGCACGGAGATGAATTAACATCGGAACGCCGTGAATATAATTTTGGCGATCAACCTGATCAAATTGATGTTACAGATTCGATTAAAAATGCCCAGATTAATCATGGTATTGATGATTTCACATTAAATGAAAGAGATCTTGAAATTGAAGACCTGGATTACAAGGCA
>Ga0209536_100006387_pt1 | contig 18049 bp, 16 predicted proteins | sample DeeMarSeWOR28_12_FD_187461 | JGI IMG/M metagenome (GOLD analysis project Ga0209536, IMG submission 187461) | Marine sediment microbial communities from White Oak River estuary, North Carolina - WOR-2-8_12 (SPAdes) (version 2) | ecosystem: Environmental > Aquatic > Marine > Intertidal zone >... | reverse complement strand
ATTCTGGCCCTGTGGTCCGCGGGGGAGTTCGGGGTCGAGCCGCTCTATCGAAAGGTGCCCGTGCGGAAGCTCCGCTGACGGCCGCTCACCTAGGACGCGCTGTACAGGCGACGCGAAGTCAAAGGACGCGGAAGCCTACCGTCCTCGATCATCACCGTCACCAGGAGTTGCTTGCCGTCTTCCGATCGTTTGTAAGTCTCAACAACGTAGGTACGATCCTTCCAAGAACAACACGCTCCCTCGCCAGGATGCCTGACACTTGCACTCGGCAGCCTCGGTTATCGTCTCTGCGGATAGGCGTCCGTCCGTGTAGAGCAATACGCTCTGTCCGCCTCCTCGGGGTAGCACCACAGCGGGACCGGAGTCGGTGATTTCGATGGTACGCGGTGGCTCGGTAACGAAGATCAGTGCAGCGTCGAACGTGCTCCGCGGCCACTCCGCGCTCACAGCCATTGCGTCTGAGCCGCTCCTGTCCGCTACCGGCAGCTCGCTGATTGAGTGCTGCAGACTCCAGGAGCCGGAGAGACTGAACGGTTCGGGCTGGAGCGACGGCGTAGTGCAGGAGGCGCTGACCAGGCCAAGAGAGATAGGGAAGACGGCCAGGCCGCAGGTGGTACTCAATTTACGTATCACGGGCTCTTCCTATCTCCAGCAGGGGCTCGCCCTGGGTCGTCGGTTCTTCTCAGCCGCCTCCGAAGGCGATTTCAGATATAAGACACTCGGTCCCATCCAGACGTTAAAGCGGGGCAACAGCGAATGTAAAGCAAGCTTGACATCCGGCGCGGGCGGTTGTAGTATGTGAATGTAAAGCTAGCTTGACACAGACGGGGTGTGGGGATGGACGATACGGTCAGAAGCCGAGTCAAAGAGCAGCGACTCCTGCACGGGCTGACGCAGGAGGAGCTGGCACGTTCGGTGGGAGTATCCCGGCAGAGTATCAACTCCATCGAGCGCGGCCGCTACACGCCGAGCCTGGCATTGGCCTTGAAGTTTGCGCGGATATTCGATTGCTCAACGGACGAGCTCTTCGAGCTCGAGGAGGACTAGAATGATTACCGAGCTGATTGCGTCGCTATTCTCTGATCTAGAGGTCGACGAGCGTTTCATCATGCATCGGTTTCGCTCGACGCGGATCGCGATGGTCGTGGGGATGGTACTGATGGTCGGTTGGTTTACCTACGAGATGCTGGTGAACGATATTCAGCGTTGGGACCTCTTCCTGATCATCCTGGCGATGGCCGTGACGAAGGTCGGCGCGATGATCTATTTGAGGGTCACCCACTGATCTCGTGCCTGGGCCACGGGAGTAGAGGCGGCTGGACAAGGAAAGAGAGGGTTGGCCGCGGAGAGTGCCGTTGACGTGCCTCTGCCTTCCACAATGGCGAAGAGTGTCGATATTCGTGTAGATTGACGAAACACCACCCGCATGTCTCTTGCAGGAGCGTCTCCGATGAAGGAGTTGTCGAGAAGAGAATTCATCGGATCGGTCTTTTCGGTGACGGCGGCCGCAGGCCTGACCTCGACGTTCCCCTGCCTCAACGTTGCATGCCGGAACGAGTCAAGAAGAAAACCGCCGATCGATCCCGATTTCGAGCCGGGGTATCTGAGGCTGCACCAGAGCGGAGAGCTCAAACGCAGGGGAGAGGAGCTCTGGCAGCGAATGCGAAGCTGCTCGCTCTGCCCCAGGGAATGTGGTGCCGCGCGACTCGATGGCGAGGCCGGGTTCTGTCGGGGTACGTCCCAACTGGTCGTCGCCGCCCATCACCCGCATTACGGAGAGGAGCGGTCGCTGGTAGGGCGCGGCGGCTCCGGCACGATCTTCTTCAGCAACTGCAACCTTCGCTGTGTTTTCTGCATTAACTGGCAGATCAGTCAGGGGGGAAGTGGTGACCCCGAAGGCGTCACGGATCTGGCTGAAATGATGCTTCACCTGCAGGGAATCGGCTGCCACAACATCAATATTGTTACACCCACGCACTACTCACCTCATATCGTATTGGGGCTCGATATCGCTGCGGCAGGGGGATTGCGGCTGCCGTTGGTCTACAACACGTGCGGCTGGGAGCGATCGGATATCCTGCTTGAGCTCGATGGCATCGTGGACATCTATCTTCCCGACTTCAAGTACGCGGAGGGCGCGATGGCGTCGAAGTATTCCTCGGGCGCCGACACGTATCCGGAGGTCACCAAGGCGGCCCTGCTGGAGATGCACCGTCAGGTGGGTGTGGCGAAACCGGCGGCGGATGGTCTGATGTACCGGGGCCTGATGATCCGCCACCTTGTTATGCCAAACCGAGTAAGCGGGACCCGAAAAGTGATCGACTGGATCGCGGGAAACCTGCCGAAGGAGACCTACTTCAACATCATGTCGCAATACAGGCCGATGTACAAAGCCTTCGACTACCCTGAGATTTCCCGACGGTTGACCCGCGCGGAATATTTCGAGGTCATCGAGTATGCGAGACAGGCCGGCCTCACCAACCTCGATATCCAGGGTGTACCCCCGTCGTAGAGCCATCCATGAGCGGGTGACCTGGCCTGCGCGACCCAAGCTCACGCCAGGAAAGCGTGTGCCTGATTGGACCTACAACTAGTGCGACTCTCTTCGGGGAGCTGATCGAACGTGGAGCACTACGTCGTGATCGGCGTAGGGCTTTAGTGCAGGCGTTGGCTAGCGGGTCGCCTGGGGCGGTGGAAAGCCCCGCATGATCTTCGCGACGACGTCATCGATGTACGCTGTGAGCTGGTCGGTGTCCGGCGCCTCCTGCAGCGCCCCTTCCGCCCAGCCGCGCCAGACCAGATCGCCGGTCTCCGCATCGCTAACATCAACGACGAGCGTTCCGATTCCGAGACCGCCCAGGGTGCTCCCTGCGGGGTATCCTCGGGCACCGCCCGTATGATAAGCGACCCCGAAGGCTGGATAGATGCCGAAACGTGGGTGATTCCAGTGCGGGCCGCGAAGGCCAAATCGCGGACCGTAGGCGATTCGATAGGGATGGGCGAAGTACGGAGTCCAGAAACCGAAGTAGGGGTAGCCGAACCAAAACGGGTAGCCGAATCCGAACCCTGCGGAGACGCTGACGCTGGAGCGAGGTGCGACGGTATAAGGATATCCGGCGGCCCTGCGGCCTTTCGATCCCTCGGCCCGCGTCGGGACCACCGGGTAGGCCGACACCCAGAAGTCGGGGTCGCCGCCATCGATGCTGACATATCCGCGTTCTTCCAGCTGGATATCTACCGCTCGCTGGAGGCGCCGCTCGAGGAAGGGGTTCGCTCGCGCTAGCGCATCTTGCTCGGCTTCAGAGAGGACTTCCCATCTGTACGTCTTGAATTCGTCGAAAGACGCTTCCTGATCGTAGTCGGACGAGTACCTGACCGTTGAGCACGCCGCCACGGTCAGAAGTAGGCTCGCAAACAGCACCGAAATGAAGTGCCAACCGTTCATGACCCTCGTCCTCTCTTGTTGCGCTGTCACCTGCCAATATAGCGACGAGGGGCATGCTGTGACGAGCGTCCGCCCGAGCGCTTCGGGACACGTCAGCCGCCGGTCTCTATATAGGTGACAACGCTGCGACGCGGAACGTTAAAGCCGGAGATGAAGCGAGCCCGCCAACTCAATGAGTCGGCGGGCTCCCTTGCACCATAGCACCTACTTCGCGTTGGCTTCCAACGTGAATTCGATCTTCACATCGGGGCTGACGACAACGGTCTCGGCCCAGGTGCCGACGCCGACGCTGAAGTCGCGACGGTCAACCTCGCCGCTGCCCTCGAAGCTGGCCACGCGTCTCACGCCACCCAACATCGCCTGCATGGACTCCGGTATTTCCTTGATCCCGAGCAATGTGATCGGCAGCTCGACTCTCTTCGTTACATCCTTGATGGTCAGATCGCCCGCCGCAAGGAACTGGTTCTCGCCGACCTGCTTGATCGACTTGCTCTTGAATGTCATGTGGGGGTACTTGTCGACCTCGAACCAATCGGCCGACCGTAAGTGATTGTCCCGCTTCTCTACACCCGTGTTCACGCTCTTCGTTGCGATCGTGACCACGAAACTACTGTTCTCGGGGTTTTCGGCGTCGAAGTTGAGGTTGACTTCGTAGTCGCTGAACGTCCCCCTGACGGGCGTGAAGAAGTGCCGCACCGAGAAGTTGACCCCGGTGTGGGCGGTATCCACGTTCCAGCCGTTCGGATACGTCGCGGCCGCGACGGTCGCGCCGGCGACGGTCAGAAGCCCTGCCATCTTCAACAATCTATTCATCAGTTCTCCTAGAAAAGCGTTGTAAGCACTCGCGCCAACGCGCTGACTTCGTTGTAGTGCCATCAACGCTCGCCGCCGGCGAAAGGTTCCGACCCGTGCGATCTCACGCGCCGCCTTGACGGTTCGGCCGGCGCCAACGGACCGGAGGCGGCGGCTCGGGCTTCAATTCGATGCCCTCGGTCTCAAGGAGACGGAGCGCCTCTGCGACGGCGGCTTCCAGCTGGGGGTCGCGCCCATCGATGACGGGCTTGGGATCGTTCCGTACTTCGATGTCCGGCGCCACGCCCTCGCCTTCCACGGCCCACTCGCCGTTCACGTCTATGAAGCCACCGCGCGGCGCGACGAAGCGACCCCCGTCCAGGAGCGGTGGTGTGTCCCACGTCCCCACCAGGCCACCCCAGGTTCGTGTACCCACCAACGGGCCGACGCCCTTGAACCGGAACAGGTAAGGTAGAAAGTCGCCACCGGAGCCCGACCGCTCGTTGATGATCATGACCTTCGGGCCCCAGACACCGGCCATCGGCTGGGTGAACGGCTTGCGGTCGCCGGCTCGCGAGTTGAAGTAGCCCATCAGCTCCCGGTCCAGCACCTCTACGATATAGTCTGCTGCCGAGCCGCCACCGTTGTTGCGCTCGTCGATGACGGCACCTTGGCGGTCCTGCTGGGCGAAGTACATGCGGTTGAAGTAGGTGTAGCCGAACCGTCCGGTGTTTGGGAGATAGACGTAGGCCAGGCGATTGTCGCTCAGCTCGTTCACCTTCTCACGGTTGCGCTCCACCCAGGCCCAGCTGCGAAGGAAGCGCTCGCTGGAAACAGGCTCCACCATCAGCTCGCGGGCCCCGTCCAGGGTGGGCCGGTCGTTGACGGTGATGGCTATGGTACGCCCCGCCGTCCCTTCCAAGAGCATGAAGGGATTCGTCGGTGCCCGCAGATCGTGACCCTCAACGGCCAGGATGTAGTCGCCTTCCGTTACCCCGAGACCCGGCATGGACAAGGGGCCATCGAGCTCGGGCGTCCAATCCTCGCCGGAGTAGATTCGGGTGATGCGGTAGAAACCGTTCGCCTCCTCCAGGTCTACCCCAAGCAGACCGGTCTGGGGGTCGGTCAGTTCGGGGTAGTCGCCGCCGCGAACATACGAGTGCCCGACGGCCACTTCTCCGGAGAGCATGTCCAGGAGATGGTTGAAATCGGAACGATGGTTCACGTCTTCCAGCCAGGGCTCGTACCAGCTCCAGACCTCGTCCCAGGGCGCGCCGTGGACGTTGTCCACGTAGAGAAAGTCTCGCATGAAGCGCCATCCGTCGCGCAGCATTTGAGTCCACTCGGCTCGGGGAACCACGCGCACGCGCAGTCCGTCGAGGTCCAGACGCCCATTACCACGTTGTGACGCCGCGCCTCCGGCTCGAGGCGTCCCGCTCCCGGCTCGGGAAGCAGAACCGCCGGCATCGATGATCGTCCAGCTGTTCCCGGAACGGTACAGCAACTTCTTACGGTCATGCGAGACCGCGATCTCGTTTACGTTTTCCAGGAAGTCCTCCGCTTCCTGGTCTTCGATCGTGTAGCGGTGCAGGGTGAAGCCCCGCTGATTGGGCACCGATTCCGCCACAAAGATCCGGCCCTCCGGCCCCTCGACCAGGCCCGGGTAATTGCGCATGGGGAGGTTGGGCGCATCCACTATACGACGGTCGATACCGTCGAAGTCGATGACCACGTCCGGGACTTCAGCCTGCGATTCGTCATCGTTCGATCGTCGCGATGGACGACGCTCCTCTTCTTTCTCTCCCGCCTCCTCGTCGCTGCTGGGCAGGAACGGAGAAGGCTCACCATCCTTTAGAAGAGCCAGGTAGAGCGCCCGGGTCTCCGGCCGGTCGTACGACGTCATGTCCAGCCAGCCGGTGTTGAGTCCGTAGTCGGTGGAGGCCAAGAAGTAGAGGTACTTGCCCGAAGCATCCCACACCGGACTGATGGCATCGGCCATCCCGTCGGTCAGCTGATGCGTTTCCCCGGTGCGCGTGTCGTGGACGAAGATCGCCCGCAGCTGGTTGTCCAGGCGTCTTGCGTAGGCGATCCAACGGGAGTCGGGCGACCATACCGGATTCATCGACCGCTGCGGATGTGCATAACGGTCGGTATCGACGTGAGTGACATCACCGCTGGCCAGATCGATGACCAGCACCCGGTAGTGGGTATCGGTGAACGCCAGCCGCGTCCCATCGGGTGACCAGGTGGGGGCGAAGAAGAACGAAGGATCGGGAATGTCGATGCGACGTGCGTTGCTGCCATCCTGGTCCGCCACCACCAGACCGTACTCGCCGCCCTCATCATTGAACCAGGCGATCTTTTCACCGTCCGGCGACCAGACGGCGTGCCGATCCGCAACGCCGGGACTGCGAGTGATGTTGCGCCAACTCCCTTCGTCGGCGGGAACGGTGAACAGGTCCCCCCGGTACTCGAACAGCGCACGCTTGCCGGTGGGCGAGAGGCGCGCGTCCCGGAGCTGTGCGGGTGGGACTTCCTCCCAGCGAGGCCGTGCCCAGTTCAGGTCTCCGGCCACCCGGATCTCGAGCTGGCGAGTGGCCCCGGTGGCCGGGTTGAGCTCGTGCAGATACCCCGCTTGCTCGTAGACCACGACGCCGTACCCGGCGCCCAGGCTCTTCACATCGAAATCTTCGTGGAAGGTGAGCTGCTTCTCCTCACCCGTCCGCCGGTCCCAAGACCAGACATTGCTGGCCCAGTCACGCTCGGACATATAGTAGACCACTCCGTCCAACCAGACCGGTGCCATCTGGCGCTCGCCTTCCCATGGGGGAGTGAAGCGCTCCCAACTCTCCGTTGAGACCACGCTCACCGGCTGGGCCTGACCACCGCGGTAATTCCGCCACTCGGGATCCCAGTAGCCGATCTCCTGGTAGGCCAGCCAGTTTCCGTCCGCGCTCATCTCGCCCTGATAGGCTTGGGGTAGGGCCAGCGGTTCGGGCAACCCGCCGTCGGTCGAGACGGTGTAGAAAGTCCAGAGCCGCGTCGGCTGTCCCTGCCGGCCGGACTGAAAGAGGATCTTGCCATCGGGAGTCCAGCCCTGGACAACGTCCGCTCCCGGGTGCCAGGTCAGGCGCTGGGGCTCACCGCCAGTGGCCGGGACCACGTAAACGTCCGTGTTGCCGCCGTACTGGCCGCTGAACGCGATCCAGCGGCCGTCGGGAGAGAAGACCGGATCTGTCTCACCACCCTCGGAGCTGGTGAGGCGCACGGCGTCCCCACCGTCGCGGCCCACCAACCAGAGATCGTTGGCGTGCACGAAGACGATGTGCTCCGGACCCACGTCGGGATCCCTCAACATTCGAGTACCTTGGGCTGCCGCTTGCTGGGCAGCTCCGAAGAATATCCCTGAGGCGGTGATGGCGATGAACAACGAGAGCGAGCCACGATTCAGTAATCGAGACAGCATGAGAGAGTCTCCTTCAGGTGTGGACGAGGTTGGGGCAGCAATTTCAGACACCCGTGCTGTCACCGCAACCGCAGTGAAAATGTGGGTGGGGTAGCCGAGGCGTGTCCGCCGCGGGCAGTCCCTCGGGGGGCTCAATTGTGGGTTGGGCACAGGAATCGGTCAGTTATCTGGTCCGGGTCGAAGATCCGACCAGCAAGCTTATTCACGTGGAGGCGGAATTGGCGGCGTCCGGATCGCCGAGCGCGCGAAGCGCCATGATCTGGAGCCCCAGCTTCAGCCGCTCGACGGCCTCCGGCTGCGGCTCGGCGGCAGAGGGTACCACGACGGCCCTCTCCGGTCGGAAGGACGGCGCGAGCATCTCAGCGTCTCGACCGTCCGTCCGGCTTTGAAGTGCTGCAACGACTTGGAGCTACGGCTACAAGATTAGCGCGGCTCACGCCTCACGCAACGCTCGCGATGTCTGGGTACGCAAAACGCCAGACGTGTCACGATCCAACGCCGCGGCCGACATAAAGATGATGAGTATTCGAGCAAAACCCAACGAAAGGAGTGGCGTAGCTATGAAGCGCATCAGTCCGGTCCTGCTGCTGGCCTTCGTGGCCTTGGCGTGCAACGAGGGCGGCCCCACCGATACGATACTGGAACCGCAGTTTGCCAAACCGGATTGTACGGTCGATCCGCCTCACCCATCGTGTAAACCCGACGGCGGAACAGTGGTAAAGTCGGCCACCGGCGACTACCTGATCGTGCTCCCGGAGCGGGATCGCTGGATCCGTTTCTCGGTGGCGGAATACGGCGACGGCAGCGTGGCGGGTGATTATCGACTCGAGCAGTTCTGGTCGGACGGAAAGGTGAGCAAGAGCGGTGGCGACATCACGTGCTTCGCCATCTCTGTCGACGGTAGCAAAGCCTGGTTCGGTGGAAAGAAGAAAGGGAAGCGCGGTCTGAGTAACCAGATCGTCTGGCGGGTGATCGACGGAGATCCTGAGCTGTCCACACTCGCTTGTCCCCGTCTGCCCGATTACCCTGAGCTGGACCCCAGCCACGAGTGCTATGGGTTGGGTGGGTACACAGCAGAGGACTACTGTGCCGCGCGCCCCGACGCTATGCCGAAGACTCTGTACGAGGTTAGTCAGGGTTTCATCGAACTCAAACAGTGACTGTCAGCAACGATCCTTACGACTAGATCTGGAGCCGAGTCTCTATTGAATGTAGCCTAGTGACCTAAGCGTTTCGAGCTGCTCCGGCGTGAGTACGACTTCGCCGCTTTGCGTGAAGTGCTGCGCCAACGCCTGGTGAGCCTCCCACTGCTTCTCCAGAAAGCCGGTGTAGTACTCGACCAGCTCCGGATGCTCTTCGTGAACGCTCTTCAGGCAGAACGGATCGTTCCACAGATCGTAGAGCAAGAGCGGCACGGGACGTCTCCATAGCGCGTCCTCTTCATCTTCGTCCTCGTCGGGCGGCCAGGGATTGATCTCGAGCGACGCACCCCAGCGTCCGTCTATCACCTCCAGTACCCCCCGGAGGTCGCCCGTCTCTTGGTCGACGCGAAACTCGTCCAGAATCACCGGCCGCGGCTCCCATCCTTGAGTCCCCAGCATGAGCGGGGCCAGCGACTGCCCCATCATGATCTCGGGCATCGGCAGGTCCAGCAGGTCGAGAACGGTGGGTAGCACGTCGACCATCGAGACGGGGTGGCTGAATCGCTGGCCACCTTGGATATGTCCGGGCCAGACGAACATCAGTGGAATCCGGGTCACTGTCGGGCGCATATAGGGGCGATTCCAGCGAGGTGGCAGCGAATCTTGCAGCGCGATCGCCTGGTCGCTGCCCGCAGCGCGCACGCTGTGGTCAGCCGCGACGATCAACAACGTATTCTCCCATTCGCCCTCGGCCTTGAGGCGCTCTACAAAGCGGCCGATTTGATAGTCGTTGTACGCCATCGCCTGATCGTAGAGAGCCTGCCAAACCGTGTAGAACGCGACGCGATCGAGGCCCGTCTCCTCCCAGGCTTCACTGTAGATCCATCGCCCTCCCGCTTCCTGTAGGGTGTCACGCCAGGCGAGCCACGTCGCGCGCTGCTGTGGGCTGACGAACATGCCGGAGAATGGGGCCGGGATCGGAAGATCCTGCGGGTGATGCACATCAGTCGTCTGAAAATGTACCCAGTACGGAGCTCCGGGGTACACCTCCCGCCACTCCCAGAAGCGCTCGTGCATAATGCGCGACGATTGCTTGTGGTTCTCGCGCCCGAAGTAGGCGAACTCCTCCCAACTCTCCTTCATCACATCGACGCCACGCTGCAGGTTGCTCAGCGTGCCGGCGTTGGGGTTGGCCACGAACACCGCCGTCTGGTGACCGGCCGCGTGCATATGCTCGGCCATGGTCTTGATTTGCTCCGGCACCGGGTCGGTCCAGTTCGTCTGACCGCCCATGACGCTGTTCTGGAGCGAGGTCATGAAGGAGGCGGTGGACGGCTTCGTCCAGGTCGAGTTGCTGTAGGCCCACTCGAACACGACACCTTCGTCTGCCAGTCGCTCCAAGTAGGGTGTGGTGCGGCGCGCGTATCCGTAGACGCTCATGAAGTCGGCCGCACCGCCATCGATCACATAGAAGATGACGTTGGGTTTCTTTTGGACCGCCGCTCCGGTCAGGGTCGGCGCCGCCCACAGCGCCACCGTGCCCGGTCTCGAAGACTCCGTCTCGAGAGCCAGGTCCACGGTCTGCCCGGCTAGCTGTGAGAGATCGACGGAGCACTGGCCCCAGTTCTCTTTGTCGGTGTACGTTTCTTCGAACGCCGGCTGCGGCTCGCCACCCTCGGGCGTCGCGGTTACGCGGAACGTCACCGGCGCATCGTCTCGTAACACCCCGAGCCCCAGGTCGAGGCGGCCCTCATCGGGGACACGAACCGTATACGCGACTCGGCCCGGCGCATGCGTGTACAGGGCTCGACTGTACACTCGATTCCGAACCTCGCTGTGTACCCCGACCGGCGCGTCGGCGTACGTCGCCTCCTTGGGAATCACCGTCACCGACAGCAGGTCGACGCTGGCCTCCTCGTTGGCCCAGAATCCGACGATGAGTTGTTGCCACGGTCCCTCCCAGCGGCCACCCGACCAGTCCGCCCGCAGGTTGTAGGTCTGGACCGTTCCGTCATGGATTACGGTGGCGTTCTCGCCGTAGAACTCGACGTGGTCGTCTTCGTCTTCTTCTAGCTCCTCCTGGTCCCTCACATTGAATGCAAGCACCACCCCCATATAGTCGACGTCGGCCTCTGACCGAGCGCGGATCTGGACGTGAGCCCAATCGTCGCGCTCCCAGTCGGGGAGATCGACGTAGACGGCGCCCCAGTGAGCATTCCTGTCGTCGTCGGTCACGTCCACGTCGGCCAGCGAAAGCCGCAGGGCATTCTCCGTACGCGACAGCTCGGGCTGTCCCTCATCGGGCCCCGGCTCCACCATCTTCCACTCCGGCCGCGGCTCGGCGAAGTCCCACGCGACGGGCTGCGGCACGTCGTCGGGTACCTCGCACCCTTCGATCACGGCCAGCTCGAGCTGCTCCTCGAGGTGGAGCGGTACGTCGGCAGTCAGCACGGCATCGCCGCCCGTCGGACCGCAGCTCGTCAGTGAAAGCAGCGCCAGCCAGAGAAGTGTAGACACATTCCAGTCACCCGTTCGGTCTGAGCACGACATGGGGAGCCTCCTAGTACCTCGCACTGGGGGAAAGGTGGATCTGCTGAGGAAGGGGTGCCCAACTGCACTCGGCCGTGGACAGCTATGTGCAGTGCCACAGCCGTGAATAGGACGCGAGCCGTGGGTCAGCGACCTCGGACGGGACATGACGGCACTCGCCTTTGGATCGCGATTGGGCCGATCGTCACCGGTCGTCTGGGTTGGGGCGGGCGATAACACAAACAACGTCACCGCTCTGGGCGTGGGGCGCAAGAGTCAGGAAAGGCCAGCGCGCGCTCCGCATTGTGTCCGAACGGACACTTCCTCGTCGGTCCTGCGTGTCCATCCGTACACGTTCCGCAGGCTGGGGCGTGGTTCCTTGCAGTGTAGCGGCCATCTAAGTGTTTGTACGTCAGGGTATTAGGGGCGGGGTGAACTCCGTCGGCGTGCCTGGTCCCCCGCGTGCGACTGCACAGGGGGCGTGACGAGTGGAGGCGAGTGCGGGATCCGAACGCCGGGAGAGGAGGAAAGCAATGATGACGCTACCGTTTCTACTTAGCGCTGCCGTGGCCGCGGCGGTGCCGCTTCAGGCTAAGGCAGACAGCGTTCCCGAGCTTCGCGTGATACTGGACCGGTACATCGGGGCGGTTGGCGGGCGCGACGCGATTGAGAAGTTTACGACGCGAGTGATGAAGGGACGGCTGGTGACAGACCTCCCCACGCGGGAACCACCTGTGCACGAGTCGAACGGCTTCTGGCTCTACGGCGTGCCCGGCAAGTACCTTTACGTACAGCAGTCGGCCTTTGGTACACGGCGGAAGGGGTTCGACGGCGATATCTGCTGGAGCTGGGCCGGTCGGAACATCTCGCACGATGCCCACTATGACCGCATGTTCGCCTGGCTGGTCGATCCGCAAAACGCGTTACGCATGTGGGAGTACTTCCCCGACATGAAGGTCGCGGGAAGGAGGGTGCTGGAAGGGCGTTCCGTGTATCGGGTCGATATCGACGATGACGAATCTCACGCCCTCTACTTCGATGTCGAGACCGGACTGCTGGCCTGGCTCGGGTACAACAGGGGACTGCGCGACTACCGCGAGGTGGACGGAGTGCTGGTCCCGTTTCAGATGGCGCTCAGCAGGAAGGGCGGCTCGAGCACCTACGTGTTCGAGACGATCGAGCACAAGGCCCCGATCGACGATGCTCGGTTCTCCCCGCCAACTCGGTAGACCGGTGATCCTACGGCAAGAGGCTCTACCGCGTTCGCGGTAGCGCCTCTTCTTCCAGTGCGCCTGACAGGATTCGAACCTGTGACCTTCGGCTCCGGAGGCCGACGCTCTATCCAGCTGAGCTACAGGCGCATCATATCATCTCGATGGTCCGATCGCGCCTAACATATCGGCTCCCCCGATAGCGGGGAAGGGGGGCCGGGCGGCCGTTTCCTCTCGAACACAGCTTCGGTATCTTGCCTCGTCTCCGCACAACCACACTCATAGGAGGATGCGATGAGGTCCACGAATCTTGGACCCGATGCCGGGCGTTTCCTCGTGCTTCAGGTTACCGCTTTGTTCGCCTTGATGGTCGCCGTGCCCCTGACGGCCCAGGATGGGCCGCCGCCCACGGCGAAGGGCACGGTCGTCGACACGGTTCACGGCATGCCCATTCCCGATCCCTACCGCTGGTTGGAGGATCAGGAGGCTACCGAAACGCGAGAGTGGATCGGTGTTCAGAACGCCTACACCGAGACGCTGTTGGATCACGTTCCGGGCCGGGAAGCCATCAAGGAGCAGATCACCGAGTTGACCAAGATCGATGTCGTCGGCACACCGATCGCGCGGGGCGGCCGCTACTTCTTCAGCAAACGACTCAAGGATCAGGACCTTTTCGTTATCTACATGCGGGAGGGCCTCGACGGTGAAGACCAGGTCCTCATCGACCCCCATTCCATGAGCGAGGACAACCGCACCAGCGTCAACATGATGGGGGTGTCGGACGACGGCACGGTCCTCATTTACGGGATCCGCCTGGGCGGCCAGGACGAAGTCGAAGTACGGTTCTTCGACGTGGACAAACGGGAGGACTTGCCGGACGTGCTGCCGCGAAGCCGCTACTTCGGTGTGTCGCTCACGCCTGACAACAGCGGTTTCTACTACACGCACTTCACCTTCATGGGCGCTCGTATCTACTACCACGAGATGGGCACGGACCTGAAGGACGACGAGAAGATCTTCGGTGAAGGTTACGGTCCGGACAAGCTACTCTTTGGCGGCCTTTCCGATGATGGTCGCCACCTCGGCATCGTCGTGATGCACGGTTCGGCGGGCCAGAAGACCGAGCTCTATTACAAAGATCTCGCGAACGGCGGTCCTGTCGAGACCATCGTCAACGATGTCGATGCCCGGTTCTTCCCGGCTATCGCCGGCGACTACATGCTGATCCAGACGAATTGGAACGCGCCGCACGGACGTGTCCTGCGTGCCTCGTTGGCGGACCCCAGTATCGACAACTGGGAAGAGATCATTCCCGAGCGGGACGCCGTTATCCAGAACTTGTCACCGGTGGGTGGGAAGATATTCGTCAGTTACCTGGACAACGTAATACCTCACGTCGAGATATTCGATGTCAGTGGGACGTCGCAAGGCGAGCTGTCGTTCGAGACGCTCGGCTCGGCGGGCGCAGTTGGAGGTCGCTGGGACGACACCGATGGGTTTTTCTCCTACTCCTCGTTCGCCATCCCACCGACCATCTATCGCTATGACGTGGCCAGCGGCGAAAAGACAGTATGGTCGAAGGTCGACCTTCCCATCGACAGTGATGACTTCGAGGTCAAGCAAGTTTGGTACGAGTCGAAGGATGGCACGCAGATCCCGATGTTCGTTGTGCACAAGAAAGGCCTCGAGCTCGACGGACAGAACCCCACGTACCTCACCGGCTACGGCGGGTTCAACGTCAGCCGGACGCCGGGCTTTAACGGCACGGCTGTGTTCGCCGTGGATCAGGGCATGGTCTACGCTCGTCCTAACCTGCGTGGTGGCGGTGAGTTCGGCGAGGAATGGCATCGAGCGGGGATGCTAGAGAAGAAACAGAACGTCTTCGACGACTTCATCGCCGCCGCCGAGTGGCTGATCGCTAACGATTACACCAGCCCGGAGAAACTGGCGATTGGCGGCGGCAGCAACGGCGGCCTTCTGGTCGGGGCCGCGATGACCCAGCGACCGGAGCTGTATCGTGCGGTCATCTGCGCGGTGCCACTCCTCGATATGTTGCGCTACCACAACTTCCTGGTTGCCCGCTTCTGGATCTCCGAGTACGGTTCGGCGGATGACCCGGAGCAGTTCAAGTTCATCTATGAGTACTCGCCGTACCACCACGTGGAGCCGGGGACTGAATACCCTGCGGTCCTCTTTATCGGCGGCGACGCCGATACCCGGGTCGCTCCGCTACACGCTCGCAAGATGACGGCATTGATGCAGGCGGCCACTGGATCGGACCACCCGATACTTCTGAAGTACGACACGAAGGCGGGCCACTCGGGCGGAACGCCGGTAAGTCAACAGATCGAGGACCAGACGGACACCTTCGCCTTCCTGATTTGGCAGCTGGGGATGGAGCAGGGTAAGAAGGGCGTGATGGACGATTAGGCTGGCGACCTACAGGTTGCTCCAGCGTGAGGCGGTGGCGCTGTTGTCGCGCCACCGCCGCCGCCACTCTAACCCACCGGACCGCGCGTGATCGCGGTTAGCTCGTCCATAACGTCGAACTGTTTCGCGCTCATATCGCTGAGTGCCGGATGATTCGCGACCCCGGAAGCGAGCGGTCCTTCGAGGTAAGCCGTGAGTGAAGCCTCGTCATCGAAGAGATAGAGCCCGCCCGCCTCGCTCTCTCGGTCATTCATGAGCCAGATCTTCCATCGGAGGCCGGGCACCACCGCGAAGTCGCTGGCTAGCGGCGACACAGCGTCTTCGTAATCGGCCCGAGAGACGTTGAACTTGAAATTGAGCTGCAGCATTCTCGCAGGCATCGTGTCCTCCTTCTGGTCTTGACCTGGATTATACGAGGGGAGCGGCGAGGTCCGCATACAGACCAGCCTGCAGACAGCTTTGAACTGGGCTTAGTAGGCACGACTCAGGGCTCCAGCAGCAGTGAGCTGGATCACGCTCGCCTCGGCATTCTTCCCGAATGCGGCATTATGTGACGGCCCGCCAGCGTGGGCAACACCAACCGATTAGTGTTACTGATAGCGTGCCGTAGTCGCTTTCGTTGCTTCCCACCTCGCCCCACGCTTAGCTTCACTGGCGATGAGCGAGGAACTGCTAGCCGGCAAGCGAATATGCGTAGTTCTTCTGAGCGGCATCGGCGATGTAGTGCACGGTCTGCCGGTGGTGAACGCGCTCAAGCGTGATGACCCCGAGCGTGATATCACCTGGGTCGTTCAGACGGAACCGGCACCGCTCCTGCAGCCGCACCCATCCATCGATCGAGTTATGACGTTCGATCGAAAGAAAGGCCTCGCCGACATTCGTCGGCTGTGGCGTGAGCTGAGACCGCGTGAGCTCGACCTGGTCATAAATTTCAATATCTACTTCAAATCGATCATACCGACGTTCACCGCGCGGGCGGCCGACAAGGTCTCGTTTGGGCGCGACCGGGCGCGTGACCTGGTCTGGATGTTCGCGAACCACCGACTGCCGGCGAGGCCGACCCGACATGTGCAGGATCGCTTTCTCGAGTTCCTTGACTACCTCGCTGTACCCATCGAGCCGATCGAGTGGAAGATCTCCATTACGGATGAAGAGCGAGATTGGCAGCGCGAGTTCTTTGCGCGTTTCGAGGATCGGCGGGTGGTTGGGATAGTGGCGACTACGGCTCGGACCGAGAAAGATTGGCGGATCGAGCACTTTGCCGATCTGGCCACTGCATTGCAGCGGGATTTCGGTTTGAAGGTCATCTTGCTGGGCGGTCCGAGCTTGCGTGAACAGGCGCGCGCGCACGCCATGGCCGAACGGGTCGAGGCGGATGTCGAGTGGGCGTTGGGTCCCGATCTGCGACGCCTGACCTACCTGGTGGATGGATGCGATCTGCTGATCGCCGGTGACACCGGTCCCCTCCACATCGCCCGCGCCCTCGAGACGCCAGTCATCGGCCTGTTCGGCCACACCAATCCACAGTTGGCCGGACCGTACTGTGCCTACGACGATCTAGTTATCGATCGCTTCAATTGGGATGCGCCCGGCTTGCCCGCCGACTTCAATAAGCCCGGCGGGAGGGCGCGGCGGATGGAGCTGATATCCGTAGCCGATGTTCTCGAGAAGGTACACCTTGCGGTCGAGCGCCTACCCGTGGACCGACGACACTCTTAGTGGAGTGGAGCCGGGGGGAGTCGAACCCCTGACCTCTTGCGAATTCGACCATTGGGCCGATCGCCAGCGTGCCGGTCTTCAGCGGAAGTTTCGCCGGGCGGCCCTCGAACTGGCGGGGCAGGCTGAGGCTGGGGGCGACGCCGATCAAGCGGTAGCTAGGCGGTGGCAGCAATGGCGGCCTGCTGGTCGTCGCGGCCATGACGCAGCGGCGCGACCTGTATCAGGCGGTCATATGCGCGGTACCGCTGCACGCGCGGAAGGTTACGGGTCTGATGCAGGACCCAACAGGATCCGACCGACCGATCCTCCTCGAGTACGATACGCAGGGCGGTCACTCCGCCGGCACGCCCGTCAGTCGTCAAATCGAAGACCAGACCGACACCTTTAGCTTCCTGGTGTGGCAGCTAACTACGGAGAAGGCTAAGAAAGGAGTGATGGACGACTAGACGAACCTCTGACGGACGAGGCGAACTGGGGGCGGTGGCGCGTTGCGCGCTACCGCCCCTCTAGCGGCTACAAAAACGAAGAAAAGCGCCGGAGTGTCAGGAGCAGGTAGAGGACAGCGCCTGCAACCGCCAGTATGATCAGGTTGTCCAGCGAGTCTTGCTCCTGACACGTTGCGCCGGCGGCGTCAGCGCCACCCAGCCCGTGGGCCTGATTGGCGTGACTCACGCAGAAGCGGGAACCCTTCGGGACCATTCGCTTGCAGCGCTTTCCGAACTTTGTCTTGCCTTGGCATCTTTCCACGTCTCGCCCTCCTGTTACCTCTCACCTACGAATCCTGAGCGACCTCAGATTCACCCAGAGGACGGCGAGCCCATTCCCCCCATCCCTTGAGCGGGACTCCTGCAGTAACCCCACCCGGGAAAAAGAAAAAGCACGGCAAAGCAAGAGCCCTGCCGTGCTTGAGTTTAGCGGAGTGGAGCCGAGGGGAGTCGAACCCCTGACCTCTTGAATGCCATTCAAGCGCTCTCCCAACTGAGCTACGGCCCCAGATTGCACTACGAAATGCTACTCACTGCCTCCCGCTCAAGCCACTAATCACTAATCACCACTCACTAATCACTCTCGTCCAGCGCCCCCAAGGAGAATCGAACTCCTACCGCCAGCTTGAAAGACTGGTGTCCTAACCGTTAGACGATGGGGGCGGTAATGCGCCAGGGAGGACTCGAACCCCCGACCTGCGGCTTAGAAGGCCGCTGCTCTATCCACCTGAGCTACTGGCGCCCTCAAGCCCAGCCCAAGCTCGCGGCGGGGATTGAACCCGCGACCTCTTCCTTACCAAGGAAGCGCTCTACCACTGAGCTACGCGAGC
>Ga0209536_100006386_pt1 | contig 18052 bp, 18 predicted proteins | sample DeeMarSeWOR28_12_FD_187461 | JGI IMG/M metagenome (GOLD analysis project Ga0209536, IMG submission 187461) | Marine sediment microbial communities from White Oak River estuary, North Carolina - WOR-2-8_12 (SPAdes) (version 2) | ecosystem: Environmental > Aquatic > Marine > Intertidal zone >... | reverse complement strand
ACTGTCCACTTTTAAACTTTAAATAACACAACTTTAATAAGCATTTGACAAACTGAGGGTTTTCGGTCTATCCAAAGAACATGGAATTACAGGGAGAGGATCCTAATCACCCCGGTGATAGGCAGCTCAATGTTTGCTCGAGGTTGTCATTAAGATATTTCCTATGCAGGGAGGGTTGACCAGCTTAACTTCGTGGATGACAGCGAGGGTAATTTAGGTTATAGACAAGTTGTATTATTAAAGAGAATACATGCAAATTTAGCCGAAGGACAGGAAGGCAGGACATTTATCTGGTGAATTTTGGGACTTATGACACTTGATACCTAAGCGATTATATGGAACATGGTAGATGAGCAGATATTTTATTTTTAGCAAATTTGGTGGGAACAGTTAATTGGCAGGGGCTTAAACGGTAACAGCATTTTCACATAGGTCGAGATTTAGGCTCCGTTTCTCAAACAAACTTCCTGAGATTGAGAGAAATCGAATCAATGAGTTCGAAAGGAGTAATGTCATGGAAAAATCGAGATTGCTTGTCATAGGTCATTTAATCATATTACTGGTTCTACTGTTGGTCTTTATCTTGGGTAATCCCATTCCGGCGATCGCTCATGGTGATGGTGTAGATCTGGGCGTTATCCATGCGTGTGTAGACGATTCAAATGGTAAGCTCAGGATTGTGACTGGGGATGAGGGATGTCCAAAGAAAGAATCAGCTCTGGATTGGAACGCCCAAGGTCCCTCAGGACCTCAGGGGCCAGTAGGTTCAACTGGTCCCGAAGGGCCTCAGGGTCCAGCAGGACCCCAAGGTCCCACTGGTCCGGCTGGTCCCGAAGGACCTCAGGGACCTGAAGGACCTCAAGGGCTTGAAGGAGCTCAGGGTCCAACAGGACCACAAGGTCCCACTGGCCCGACTGGTCCTGAAGGACCCCAGGGACCTGAAGGACCTCAGGGTCCAACAGGACCCCAAGGTCACATTGGTCCAGCTGGTCCTGAAGGGCCTCAAGGACCTGAAGGTCCACAAGGGCCGTCCGGTGTCCTCACATTTTATACCGTGACAACCATAAAAAACAATATCCCTGCCTTTTCCGAAAGCGCTTTAACAGCCGATTGCAATACGGGTGATTTGGTTACAGGCGGTGGTCATGAAATCAGCTCCACGAACAAAAATGTTTGGGTAGTGGTATCTCATCCGTATCAGCTTGGGCTAACCGTGGGCTGGAATGTCGTAGTCAATAACGACACCAACGGAGTCCAGAATATCAAAGTCTTTGCAGTGTGCGCAGACATCACACCTTAACAAGCGTACTGCGCTAGTTTATTAGCTAAATAAGTAACTTGCCTACTGTTCAGAGAAATTCTGTGGTAAGAACTTATTTACACAGAGTTTCTCAGGGGATTATCTATTCTGTTGTTAAAGTGTCAGGTAAGTTGGCTGGCATTGGAAAAGACAATAGTGTGGAGATCAAGTTTAAACCGGTCGCTGAGAATTTCCAGCGACCGGAAAATTCATGAAGGGGTATATAAAATCTTTAGATTGAAGTATTTCCTCTAATGGCCATTTAGAAGTGAAACGATACCCAGGTCATGCAGCCCATCCACCATGAGCTGCACGGCTAAGGCCGCCAGCAAGACACCGAACACCGCTTCAGTCACCGCCAGACGGTGCGGGTCGAGATATTTAGAGAGCCTGTCCAGATTTGTGAAGACCACCAAGTCGAGCAGGCCCATGATCAGGACGAGAGCGATCAGTATGACCATGCCAACAACAATGGTACTGACGCTGGTCAGCGCTGCGATGTCGCCGGAGGCGATCACCAGCACGGCGATCCCTGCCGGGTTGAGCAGATAAGGCACTGCCAGTGGGTACAGCGCCATCTTCATGGCATCTCGGCCGCTAGCTTTTTCGTGGTGGTCTTCCTTGCCTGGGCTGACCAACATATGCAAGGCCAGCAGCAGCAGCACGATACCACCGGCAACATTGGCCGCGCCCGGTGAGAAATGCAGCAGGCGCATTAAAAACCAACCCAACAACACCAGGATCAGCGCCCAGGTTACAGCTGTTCGCACCATACCCCGGGCCACCTTGCGCTGGGTATCCCCATCCATCCCCTTGGTCAAATCCAAAAATGGAACCAGAGCAATTTTCGGCCCCATACCGATCAGTAAGAGAATGAATAAATCAAAAACGAGATAAAAGTCAATATTTTCAAAATTCATTGTTGAACCACCTTGATGAACTTATGTTTGTTGGTTTCTTTAATAGATGACATTTTCATTGAACAGCATCAACGATCACATCAATCTGAGAGGGATTTCCACTGGTGACGACAAAATTGGTAGATGTATTGCTGAAGTATAAAGATCCAGAACTGTCCTCGATGCGGACCTGAATGGCATACGAGCTGTCCTCCCTGATCTCCTGCGGATCGTAGGTGATTGTGAAAGGAACCGGGAAATCTATGACATCCATGATAACCTGCTCAGCGAGGGGATTTGGTTCTGCATCGGCCAAGGACACATCGCTCAGCTGGACGTACACTACAGCCCCTTCAGGTAGCATCCTGCCTTCGAGGGCGACGACTCGACCGACGACAGCCGCATCGAAGACCAGGTTTAGCATCCCGGTACCGTCAAACAAGTTCAATCCTTGAAAAGCGAGAGTGTAAGATGCCACCCCTTCAAGTGCATCGAAGTAAGCCTTTTCCTGGGCCATGATCCCTGGGGGAGCCTCACAATCCTTGGCGGTGGAGGTCACCAGACCGAAATTCAAGTTTGATACATTGCTCTCATAACTGGTGGTGTAAAGGTTACATCCGCCGGTGCCTTCCGCCAGGAAATCCTGGAAATCCAAAATGATGTGTGTGTCATCTATCAATGTGCTTCCATTCAATGCGTCCAAAACCCATAGGTGATCTCGGAGATCGATCTGATCGGCAGCTGGAGGTGGGCGTCCAAAGACCACCTCAACCTCGTCAGAGGCGATCGTGGAGCCATCAGCCGGTGAGGTTGAAAAAGCCAAGATGCGACCCTGCGTTCCTGGTGGAGCAGCGATCGCCAGATCAACAGCCCAAGACCCGTCACCCCCTGTGCCAGCTTCAGGGGAGTCGATGATCGTGGGCTGCTGGACCAGCACGTTTCCCGCGGCGTTCAGCGCTTGGATCACCAAGCTACCTTCGAACAATCCCCCCGCCTGTCCAGTAACCGAAATTGAGGAAGTGGTATCTAAAACAGTCCCCTGGAAAGGATCGGTGATAGTGATGAACGCACTGCTGGCACTTTGTCTTTCGAAGACGCCGGCAGAAGCCAAGATCGCCAAAGTGATAACCGCCACCATGAGAAAGGCAAGAATGGTGATGGCCAGGATCAGCCATCGATTTGCTCGGTTCTCCTGGCTATCTGGTGCACCAGGTATATTGTGAGTCTCTGGATCAGCGTTCATGATAAAGTGCGAATTATTCCGCCGACTGGGTTGGTTGCATACGTTTGCCCAACTCTCCCGCGGCTGGCATGAGAACGATTAAGCCAATGATGGCGAGTACCATCAGGTATGTGATCACATCCACGCTGAAATTCTGAGCCGCGACCACCAAGGCGGCAGAAATATTACGCTGGGCAGTGCCCAAGCCCAAAACACTTTTATCTGAGCCTCCCAATATGTAACCGATTACAAGTGAAGCCAGGATGAAAATGACACCGGCCAGAATACCGAAAGTACCGACCAAGGCGATCATACCGCTGAAATTGAGCACCAATCCTAATACGGTCAGCGTTAGGAGAGCGATATTGGAGGCCATGCCAAAGGTGGGTTGGATTTTATCAGCAGCATTTTCGTAACGTGCCTTGATGAAGAGGCCGACCGCCAGGGGGATGAGCATCATGACGATCAGCGATTGGGCGATATCCCAGGGATTGACCTGTACATCACCTAGCAGCAGAGGCAGCACAAGCGGCAGGTAGATGATGGTCACGATCATCAACAGGACCATCAGGCCAACCGAGAAGGCGATATTACCCTTGGCCACATCGACCAGCTTGGGTAAGAATGGCGCCCCTGCAGCTGTTGAGAGCAATATTAAGCCGATGCGCAGCGATTCGTCTAGATTGAAGAGCAGTGCAAGCAAGTAAGCCAGGATGGGCACCAAAACAAAATTGGCCACCAGAGCCAGAATGACCATGCGGGCATTCCTGAGTGGATCGATGATCTGTTTCATGGTCAGGCTTAATCCCAAACTAAACATGCTGCCGATCACGAAGACCAGCACAGATAATTGGGCCAGCGTTGCTAAAACTTCTGTCATAAGAGTCTCCTTTGTTTCTATTCAAATGGTTTCGATGAACCCGGATTCAAGCAAATGTTGTTTGTATTTATGAGAAGAGGGTTTGTCGCTATTCCCTGGCAGTCATTCCATATTGCGTTGACAATTCCTGCTGGTAGTGATAGTTGAGCACCAGGATATAGACGCTAATGAGGAAAACCCAGCTGGGGAATACCAGGTTCACCCAGGGAAGAAAGGTAATGGTGACCAGCAGCACTAGAGCCAGGATATAGGTGATAAGTGCCAACCAGCGCGGCATCACCGTGGTGCGCATCCAGATGGTACCCAGTACGATCATGTGCATACCAGCCATGCGGATGGCAAACACATTGCTGAATTTATAGATGGCTGACTGGATGAAAGTGTACAGGCCACTGGAAAATATCAAATCAGGATCGAACGCATACTCTGCCAGTAGGCCTCCAGCCAAGGCCGATGAAGTGAAGACCATCGCCAGATACAATATGCCGCTGCCGAAGAACAAGGTTGAGAAAAATTGGTCTTCTAGGAGGCCGATTCGATCGCGGATCACGCCCATAAACCACAAGAAAGCTATTCCAGCAAACGGCAACAAGCTCAATGCAAATGAAAGGGTTCCGGCTCCCTCTGCCAACCAATCGCTGGTAGCTCTTGCTTGAGGGGGGATGGTGAGATGAATTAGCGTATGGCTGGTCAACATTAATACCGCAAAAAGGATGCCAGCAATTGCAGCCGCGCGGGGTGTGCGAAGCCTGCGGTTTGAGATGTGCTCACTGGATGCTGACATAAAGTACCTTTTCTATTAATTATATGATCGGATTGAATTGATCGGCTATACCTATATTCAGATATTAGATATTGGCTATAAGATATCAGGTTTAGGTGATGGTCTGCATAAAAGCGAATCTAATATCCACCATAACAAAGTTGTGGTTCCGCAGTATTTTTTCACCGTATTCAATTATATGATCGAAATGTGATCAGGGGGAATGAGGTGAGCGCTTTTATTACTCGTGTCGTAATGCTTCTACAGGATCGAGGCGGGCGGCGCGCGTAGCCGGGTAAATACCCCCCAATACGCCGATGAAACCGGCGAACACAAGCGCTCCAATCGCCAGCCAGGGCGGCACGATGGACATCTGGCCGATGCCCGTCACGCCCTCAGATGCAAGATACTGGTGCCCAGCCCAATCGACCAATCGCCCCAGGAGCGTTCCCAGGATGACCCCGACAACCCCACCGATCAACCCTAACAGAACCGCGTCGGCGGTGAACAAGCGGCGCACTTCCTGGTTGGTGGCTCCGACCGCTTTGAGGATGCCGATCTCGCGCGTGCGTTCGTAGATCGCCATCATCATCGTGTTGGCAACTCCGAGCGTGGCAACCAACAAAGCCAGCGCTCCGACCGAACCGAGTAGCGCCTGCAAAATGGCCAGCACACGGTTGGCGAGTTCAAGGATGGTGGCTAATGACTGCGCTTCCAGGTTCATGCTTTGTGCGGTTTCAAGGATGAGGGGAACGGAATTCTCATCTGTGGCTCGAACGATCAACATGTCATAGCCATCTGTCTCCAAGGTATCAGGCCTGCCAAACCACCAGGCTTTGATCTCCGTGCGCTCGACGATCCCGAGGTCCACGCTGCGCGAACCTCTTGCTTCTCGGACGCCAGAGATCGTGGTGGTGAATTCCTTAGTTTCCCCACGCGGCAAACGCACCGTCAGGATGACCGTTTGACCAACCATGTCTTGGTAGCCGAACGAGGTTCCCTCAAGGAGCTGATCGGCAAGGCCATCTTTCAGCACCAAGCCCTGCGTATCTCCTTCGCCCAGGGGGACTCCAGCCAGCATCTCCGGTGGGGTTAGGAAGTCCGGGCCACCTGGACCGTTATCTTCAAATCCACCCGTTAATCTAACTGGCAGGGATTTATCTTCATAGGAAAGGCTGATCTCAATATTCCCAGGTAGATTCAGCATGGGAGTGACGGATTGAACTTCAGGCATGGCTTCGAATTGAGCAGCGAGCTCTGGTGTGAGCGGTTGTTCCGGTTGTGAGAGGCCAAAAGGATCGAAGGGGTTTTCATCCTCGGGAAATGAGGGTGAAACGAAAACATTTTCCAGCCCTAGGGCTTCGAAATTTCGGTTGATCTCGTTTTGCACGCCGACCCCGAAGGAGACCATCGCCACAAGGGTGATGATCCCGATCAGTACCCCGGCTGCAGTTAAGATATTGCGCACTGGGCGCCTACTGAGGTTATCCAGAGCAGTTCGGGTGAGGTCTTTAAAAGAAATGCCACCTTTGAGTGCTAATCCAGGCTGCGAAAGGGTCAGTTCACCTTCTTTGGTTTCTTCCAGCTTCTCTTCGTTCGTTTCGATTTGAACGACCTGTCCATCACGCAGGTGGATGATCCGATCGGCATAGGCGGCGATATCCGGATCGTGGGTGACGATAATCAGGGTGACGCCTCGTTCTGCGTTGAGCTCCTGCAAGAGGCGCATGACTTCCGCCCCGGTGGATGAATCCAGGTTACCGGTTGGCTCGTCAGCCAAGACCAGATTTGGATTGTTGACCAGGGCACGCGCAATCGCTGCCCTTTGCTGTTCGCCGCCGGACATTTCAGTCGGGCGGTGATTTAAACGGTGTTCTAAGCCGACACGTTTTAGCAACTCTCGGGCGCGTTCAGTCCGCACCTTTGAAGCCTCTCCGCTGAGCATGAGGGGCAGGGCGACGTTTTCTAAGGCGGTCAGGGTCGGGATTAAATTGAAAGTTTGGAAGATAAAGCCGACGTTGTGACGACGGTGAGCGGTGAGTTGGATTTCTTTGGCGTCCTGTAATGCCAATCCTTGGACATGGATCTCGCCGCTAGTGGGTCTATCCAAACCTCCCAGCAAATTGAGTAAGGTAGATTTCCCAGACCCAGATGGACCGACCAGGGCGACGAATTCACCCTGGTCGATTTCTAGGTTGATATCTTGGAGTGCATTTACATCTGTGCTGCCAAGCTGATATTGGCGACAGATATCAATTAATTGGATCGCGGCTGCCATTTACCTCAGAGACTCTGCGATGGTTAACGCTTGATCAGGGGTGAGGTCGCCGGCGATATAGTAGAACAAATCGCCTTCAGACCAGCTGAGTAGGACCTTGTCGCCATCTTCGGAGACATATAGGGTCCCTTCAACGCCGCGCACCTCAACGATCTGGGATTCAGAGGGGGGCTTAGCTGCCTCATCGGTAATTCCCTGCGCAACGGTAAATGAACCGCCGTCTGGCAATGTGAAGCGCTGGACGATGGTACCGCGCACATCAAGCACATCGACCAAAGTTGCGCCTTGTGGAGTCTCATCAGGGGTGAGGAACTCAAATTCAGCTGCAGCTGCTGCTTCTTCCAGGGATAGCGATTGGGGGGTTAAATCAGCAAAGGATACCAATTCGACATCTGGGGGAATTTCGAAAGTGAAGAGAGTATCAGACAACTCAGGATTGAGATCTAAGTCTGAAAAAGTAATGCTGGCTTCGCCAAAACTGCCCCCGGTATACTCGAAAGCCAGGGGTACATTCCGTGCTTGATCAATCCACAGATGGAACAAACCTCCCACCGCAGCATATTCGGTTGGCATCTGGTCTGGGATGGGAACCAGCTCGAGCAAGTGAGCGGGTTGATTATCGATTTCCTCGGTACCAAGTTTATTTAAAGTGAAGTATTCCAACAGCTTTTGTACTGCTTGCTCGGAGCTTTCAGGCTTCTCATAGTCGCTTTTGTCAAATTCTCCCTTATCGAAATCGCTTTTATCTAGATCACCTTTATAGAAATCACCATACTCGCTCTTCATATCGGCGAGCATGATTTTTGCTTCTTCTACTGTACCGACAAAAACTTTCTCTTCTTGCGGGGAATGGACCCACACGGTTTCCCCATCACTCACTACCAGGGCATCGACAGCTTTAATTTCGCTGGTGTCTAAGACCTGCATTCGAAAAGCTCCTGGTCCTTCATCAGCCTGACGTCCCCAAACCTCTACAGTAGCAGAAGCATCTTTTTCGGGAGTATCTACCCGAAGATCAACTATTGCATGTGCGCTATCGATCGATTCCATAGAGTCAATAGTTTGGGTCAAAATTTCTTCAGCTGTGGGCTGCATGAGGATGAAACCACTCACCAGCGCAGCGATAAATACAACTACTCCGATAAATATCCAGATATTTCTTTTATTATTCACTGAATGCTCCTTAAGTTTTGAGCAAATCTAAATTATTATTGGGTGCTCATTATATTAAAACACCGATCGAGGTTAAAATGTGACAAATGGGTACGATTTTATTATATTTTAACAATTGTCTGGCAGTCTGGAAATTCAACCTAAAAAGTCAAAATTGATGAATTAAGCTTTCATTTTTTCCTGCTTTTAATCATCTTTGTTATAATTCGTTCAATCTGAATCGCGGTCAATCCATCTGAATTCATCGAAACACGATTTTGTGATCCCAAAGTTCATGGTTTCAGTCCTCGAAAGGCGAGTAACAGGTTTGTTTATTAGATCAATCACTCGTAGTTCAGAAATCCCCTGAAGACTCCAAGCGAAGAAGATTCGAATAACAATCATCAATTGATGCAAATGCTGCGGAGAAGAAAAAGAATTGAAATCCTTATTATTACATTTTGTAATCCTGGGAATGTTGGCTTTATCTGCTTGCGCATCAAGCGCTTCGAACATCATGTTGACTGACTCACCCTGGCTGCTCATTAGACTGGTAAATGAACCTCCCTTACCTGATACTCAAATCACCGCCGAATTTGACGAGGAAGGCCGGGTGGGCGGCAGCTCCGGCTGCAACAGCTACGGAACTTCATACACAGTGGATGGAAACCTGATCGAGTTTGGCGAGGAGATGATTGGAACCTTGATGGCCTGCCCTGACCCGGTAATGGAGCAAGAAAGGGCTTACCTCGAGGTGCTGGGCGCTGCGGCGACCTTTGAGATCGTGGATGACGAGTTGACTTTATTCGATCCTAATGAGAACGCCCTGGCCAGATACCAGGCGGTTTCACAGGATCTGGCGGGAACATCCTGGGAGGTGATCTCCTACAACACCGGAACCCAGGCTGTCACCAGCGTGATCATCGGAACAGAGATCACGGCTGAATTCAGCGAAGATGGCACGCTGAGCGGCAACGCTAGTTGCAATCAATACAGTGCCACCTATGAGACTGATGGCGATACAATCAGCATTGGACCGGCGGTTATGACCGAGATATTTTGCTCGGAACCGGAAGGCGTAATGGATCAGGAGTCAAGATACCTGGCTGCTCTGGAGACAGCGGAAATATATAAGGTCCAGGGACTCAATATGGAGATGCGTACCTCGGAGGGTTCGCTGGTGGCTTCATTCAAGCGTATCGAAAATCCATAAATTTTGTAAAAATCAAATCAAGATTAGTTTCCTGGTATATATTTGGGCATATTTATCCCTGATTTTGGTCTATAATTTGGTTTAATTTAATTCGAGAGGAGAAATAGTATGAAAAAAGCGATACCAATTCTTGTTTTCCTAGCCATAATATTGTTAGCTGCCTGTTCCAGTCCCGCCGAGACGGAAGCCCCACCTCCCACCCTTGATCAGGCACAGATTGATGCAAGCGTCAATGCTACCTTGACTGCGGTAGCACCTCCACCAGTGGAGCCTACCGAGGAGCCAACTGCGGTGCCTCCTGCGACTGATACCCCGGTTCCCACACCAACCCCCACGCCAGTATTTGTGGCAGGTGATCCAGCACAAATTCTTGGGGAGCCTGAAGGGGTGGATACTTTCGATGGTAAAGGGAACTGGACACTTTTTGATAATGATTGTTTCAAATCCGAGATCATCGATGGCAGGTTCTGGATGGAATCGAAAGGTTTGTCGGGGATCATCTGCTGGGAGGTCTCCTGGCCTCTAATAGAGAATTTCTACATAGAAACCGAAGTTTATATGCCGGAGACCTGTGAGCCAAACGATCGCTTTGGTATGCTCTTCCGCGCGCCGGATAACTTCCGCGGCTACCAGTATGGACTCACGTGCAATGGTCAATACTATATGAGCATGTGGGATGGTGAAGAAACATCTGTGATCATTGAACCCGGCCAAAGCCCAGCGATCTTTGTCGGTCCGGGAGAGATGAACCGCATCGGCGTCATGGCTTTCGGTAGTGAATACCTGCTTTATGCCAATGGCATTTTATTGGGTGGGGCTCAGGATTTCACTTTCACAGAGGAGGGCAAGATCGGTTATTTCATTCGAGCGACCTCAGACCAGGGTTTTTTGACTTCTTATGACAACCTGAAAGTCTGGCTGCTCGACGATGAATTCATTCCGCCGGATGTCGCACCACCACCGGGAACAGGAGAGATTCCCACACCTGAACCCGGATCAGCAACGGTGACCTCCACGACCTATGTCAACGTGCGTACAGGTCCTGGTATGCAATATCCAGTATTATTCGTTGCCCCTCCAGATTCAACGGGCAAGGCGATCGGTATCACCTCGGATGGTGGCTGGTATGCGGTTGAATTAACCCCAGAATTGTCATCAACTAGAATGGGTTGGGTCTCGGCTGCTTATGTCATCCCAGAAAATACAGCAGGATTACCAGTTGTACCGGTGCCACCGCCTCCACCCGAAATTCCTGCGCCTTCACCTGAACCTGAGGAACCAACTGTGACGACCACAGATGTGCTCAACGTGCGCAACGGTCCCAGCAACCAGTGCGAGAGTTACGGTAAAGTGAGCAACGGCATTATGGCTGAAGCAGTTGGGATCAGCGCGGACGGTGGTTGGTACGCAGTGATCATACCGACGGATGTCGCCCCAGATGGGGTAGGCTGGTTAAACGGTCATTACCTGACCACCAACAACACGGAGAATCTACCGGTATCAGAATCGCAGTTCTGCCCGTAGTTGACTCGATTTAAAAGGGATCTGCGTTCATTGCATAAATGAAGCAGATTCCTTTTTTTTATTCAAGGTCAGGTTTCTTTTTTTTATTGCGGGATAGGGTTTAGATTTATTTAACGAGATTTTCAAGATCCACTAAGGAAATTGAGCCTCGGCTCCAGTATTGCAATATTTTCGATAAATGTTTATGCGATTCATGAATTACTAAGCAGAATTAATTAGAGTAAAAATCAAACCTCACGAAATTAGAAAACTTTACCTGGAGGTTCATCAATTATGGTCGATTTTGAGACCCAGTATCGAACCCGAACGCCCGCTTCTTTCAGGCTTTACGAGGAAGCCAATCGCTATCTCCCAAGCGGCGTTGCTGGTAATGGTAAATTCATGAGACCTTATCCAGTCTATATACGGGAAGCGCAAGGCTCAAAAGTATGGGATGCCGATGGCAACCAATATGTCGATCTACTCATGGGTTCCGGGGTGCATATCCTCGGTCACTCGCCCCGACCCGTGGTGCAAGCAGTGCATGAACAACTTGGTCATGGCACTCACCTCTATATGCCTGCTGAGTACGAAGTTAGATTGGCAGAGAAAATCTGCCAGCACATGCCGTATATCGAAAAAGTGCGCTTCGTTAATTCCGGCACAGAGGCCACCATGATGGCGCTGCGTGCTGCCCGGGCTTATCGCCAGAGAGATTTGATCGCCAAATTTGAAGGCAATTATCATGGCCAGCATGATACTGTACTGATCAGCACGCTTGGAACGAGTGGGGGAGAAGAATATCCCTCAGCGCATATCGACTGTGTCGGGATACCGCAGATGGTAACTCAGGACATGCTGATCCTGCCATTCAACGAGACAGATTACGTAGCCTCCAAGATAAAAGAACACGCAGAGGAAATTGGTGCTGTGATCATCGAGCCCATATCTGCATTTGGATTGGGTTGTGTGGCTGCGGAGGTGGATTTCTTGAAGGCTTTGCGTGAAGTCACTGCCGAGCATGATATTCCGCTCATATTTGATGAAGTGGTGACGAATTTCCGTTTGGGTCTCGGTGGTGCGGGCGAATACTTTGGGATTAAGCCAGATCTGGTTTGCCTGGGGAAGATCATTGGTGGAGGATTCCCTGTGGGTGGGTATGGTGGACGCGGAGACATAATGGATAAAGTTGTAGCCAAAACCTCTGGTGTTTGGGATCTAACAGAGCAGATCTTCCAATCAGGCACATTTTCTGGAAATCCAATCTCGATGGTTGCTGGATTAGCTGTGATCGAAGAGCTTGAAAAGGAAGATGTATACCAAAGCCTAGATGAAAAAACCGAACGATTAAAGTCAGGCATAGTAGAAATGGGAGAGGAGTTTGGTTTTGATCTTTTGGTTACAGGGTTATCCTCATTTTTTCAGATTCATTTTGGGATAGATGAACTTCGAAACAAAAGGGATGCCCTGAGAGAAGACAAGACAATAAGTGAGATGTTTCACCTCGGCTTACGTGCAAATGGGATCATCGCCAATGCGCATCCTCTCTTCCTTTCGACCGCTCATTCCGAAGAAGATGTCCAGGCGATCCTGGAGGCAACGGGGAAAGTTTTATCCCAGATGAAACCAAGTCTTTAGCTGATGTCTTTATTCTATAATTGGGATAATGGCAGCTCAAGTTGATCTCATCGATATCCCATATGGGCAGGGGCGGTTCACGCTGGGCAGGGAAAAAAACATTCAAGAACTCAATATCGGAGTACCCAAGAGTGTGGTGAATGATCCAATTGGACAAGCATTGGCTTCTCCAATCGGCTGTCCACGCTTGAAGGAATTAGTTTATCCCGGTCAGACGGTAGCCATAGTCACCAGTGACATCACCAGGCCTTGTCCAACGCACCTCATGCTGCCATCATTGCTAACCGAGCTAAAAGAAGGAGGCATTACTGATGAAGGGTTGACGATCGTATTTGCGATGGGCATTCATCGGCATCACACTCTGCAGGAACAAATCAGGCTCGTGGGTGAGGATATTTGGAGGCGAGTTCGCTGCCTTGATTCTGATCTTGAGCAAGTTATCCCGGTTGGTACGACCTCTCGTGGAACGCCGATCGAGGTATTCGAGCCAGTGGTGGAAGCCGATTTGCGCATAGCCATAGGAAATGTGGAGCCGCACTATTATGCAGGGTATTCCGGTGGCGCGAAAGCCCTGGTCCCGGGGGTTTGTTCTTCCAAAACAGTAGACCATAATCACGCTCACATGGTTGAGCCAGGAGCAAGAATCGGCCAGATGGAGAGCAATCCCGTGCGCGAAGATATCGAGGAGGGCGGAGCGATGATTGGCTTGGACTTCATTCTTAACGTGATCCTTGATGACCAGAGGCAGATTGTCGACGCAGTAGCAGGCCATCCGCTCGAGGCTCACCGAAGAGCAGCCCAGATCGTTGAAGATCTGCGCGGTGTAAATGTGTCAGATCTAGCCGATATTGTCATCGTCAGTCCGGGCGGTTATCCAAAAGACATCAACCTTTATCAGTCCCATAAGGCATTACACACCGCAGCAGTCATGGTTCGTCAAGGAGGAACGATCATCTGGGTTGCGGAATGCGCGGATGGATTCGGACAAGAGACATTTGAGGATTGGTTGACAGGAAGCGACCCCGAAGTAATTCTCGACCATATCCGCCAGAAATTTGTGATGGGCGGTCATGTTGCCGCATCCGTAACCCGCATTAAACAACATGCAGGGATTTTTTTAGTCAGTGGATTATCTCCGGAGGTAGTCAGGCAATGCGGCATGAGACCATTTCGCGATCTGGATACGGCTTTACAATCTGCCAAACACGAACTTCAGGAAGAGCCAAAGATAACGGTCTTACCTCAGGGAAGCGCAGTCGTACCCATTGTGACAGGAATTAGCACTTAAACCCACAGCCAAGTATTGCGTATTGAGAAACAAACAATAAAAAATTGGCGGTTGAATTTATCTACGCAAGAGCTGCAAATCTCTGATGTTCCAATCCTGATGGGCAGGTGGATGTTTCGAAGATCAATATGGCTGGTTATGATACATTAGGTGCTTGTATTTTTGCCGGGTTTGGATTCGCTGCTGCTCCAGAGACCGTATCAGCGCTGGTTAACGCTCGTTGTGGTAACTCTTTGGCTGATGACCGCCTACCGGAATGGATGACTCGAGAGCCTCTACCTCCACATGACACAGTTTTTGATGTGGTAGATGAGGAACTGGACAGAATTTTCGATTTTGAATCAGATTTTCTCTAACTCTAATCCCCATTGATTGGGCAGATGATTGATCTGAACTTTGATGAAATGTAAGCAAAGTTAATTTTCATCATCTCGATTCGTCAATTGAAAAAGCTCCTCAACGGTGACATCTAAGGCTTGTGATAGTTTTAATGCCAGATATGTTGATGGAATGAATTTCCTGTTTTCCACAGTATTGATAGTTTTTCTGGTCACGCCAACAAGCGCTGCCAATTGTTCTTGGGTGAAACCTTTTTTTGCCCTTTGGACTCTCAGGGTGTTGTCCAACATCCTATCAGCCATCATCTTACCTGTCCAAAATGTAAACGGCAGCGTTGTGTGTCCCGAAGCCAATGACCAATATCGTCAAAAAAATCAGCATCGGGTCATGTATTCTCACGAAAATTGATGTTATTGCAGCTAAGATGATGAATGCGACCATTGAGAAGAATGACGCTCTCCATGCCTGCAACTCATGATACTGTATCAATTCATTATTTAATGCTTCTTGCAAGATTGGATCTTTTTTTATCTTCCATTCCAGAGAAATACTCCGCACTGCAAAATATGCCTGGAGCAAAACTGAGAGGATCAATATTGCCAGCAAGATTGTGCGAAGTATATCCATAGTTTGTCCGGAGAGCATGAGAATAACATAACCGATCCAGAAGATAAAGAAAACCGCTGAGCCGATTAGACCGCCCCCCCGATACTGCTTCCTTTTCTCGTCAAAGATTTCAATTTGTATGGTCACGAGGTTCTCCTTAGCTATTTGTCGTCTAGAAATTTTGTTACGTAAAGTATACATTAAATGCTATATACTACTCATAATGTAACATAATAGTTACTTTAAGTCAATTATGTTTTTACTTTGGAACAAATCTTTTGATCACAATGCGAGATAAATTAATGTCTAATATTATTGACAATATGTAAAATATATTATACTATATGGAAAATTTATTATACAACAAAATTATAGGAGATTTGTGAAGAGGAAATTACTCAGAAACAGAATCAAGCGGTTGCGCTTCGAAAATGGTGAGATGACGCAAGAGGAACTAGCACACCGGGTAGGATGTACGCGGCAAACGATAAATGCTATCGAGGCTGCGAAGTACGGACCATCTCTCGAATTGGCCTTTAAAATCGCAGATGAATTTGGTGTGGGGATCGAGGAAGTATTTCAATATGGGGTAGATGATTAACGAGGGCTGTTTAAAGTTTGGATTGAGGGATAGTCTTGTAATCTGAGGTGGAGGCTTAGATGAACAGGATAAGAGTTAAACGGTTAATATTGTCTGGATTGATCACATTTTTCGTATTCATAGCAATAGAGTATTTGCTGGAGCGAATAATTGGAAATCATCTGTTTGGTGGGGGTATCGATAGTTGGATGTATTCGCTTGATGTACCGAATTGGAATTTGGCGAACAACACCATTAATATCTTGATCGCAATAGTGAACGTAATCGTGGTAATGTGGTTGTACGCAGCTTTACGACCGATGTTTGGGGTGGGCACAAAGACCGCGCTGATCACCAGTGGATTCATGCTTGTGTTTGTATCTTCGTTTACTCTTAACCAGGTCAATCTAGGGTTAATCCCATTCCAGGTAGCTATCGTCCAATTGTTTTATCAATATATTGAGCTTCCAATCGCGCTCGTTGCCGGTGCTCAATTTTATGAGGGCGGATAGATAATGAAGACCTGCTCCTATTGTGCAGAATCGATTCAAGATCAGGCTATTAAGTGTCGATTCTGCGGGGAGTACCTCGCCGGAAGGGAAAGCCTGATCTATGGTTCAAATTGGTGGGGCTATGAATATCGATCACAAATTGAAGTGTTCGGTTGGCCGTTGATACATATTGCTGGAGGGATAAATCCTGGAACAGGGCTTCCCCAGATAGCCAGGGGGATCATCGCTGTTGGGAATTTTGCAGTGGGATTGGTTGCTGTCGGAGGGTTCGCGGTTGGTGCGTTCACCATTGCTGGAATTGGAATCGGATTAGTCGTCCTGGCAGGCATAGCCATTGGAGGTATAGCAATGGGTGGTCTGGCATTAGGCATCTACTTCGCAGTTGGCGGATTAGCAATTTCATTGGGCTATGCATTTGGAGGCTTGGCATTGTCATGGGGGGAATTTAGAGAATTTATCAAAGAGATCAATGTATAAATAATCGTATGGTCTCTCTAAAATTGACACAAACTTAAAACATCTGTTCGACAGATTTGCAACAAAAAATACCTATACTAGTTTGAATTGGCTAGAAACTTACCGAAATGAATTCTGTGAAAGAAATGGAAGAAGATGGCTGATAAGAAGAAAACCGGGAAGAAGCAAAAAACTAATAAGTGAAAAATTTGATGCGGTTGGAACAAAAAAACCAACCGCATTAGATTTTAATTCTCGATAGATTTGGTTATCACGTTCTAGGGAATTAGTGACCATGAATATAGTTCTCTCATATGATCCTCGTTGGGAAAACAAACCCGAGGACATAACTCCATATTGGGCAAGTCTAGATACAGTAGATTATATTGCTGGTTTGATGGAGGATTTAGGATATAGCACTCTACTGATAAAGGCTGACGATAGATTTGAAGACAATCTTAGAGAAATTAAGAGATCACACCCAAGTTCGTTGGTGTTTTGGTTGAATGAATTTATGCCACCTAACTCAGGTTGGGATAGATTTACAGTTAGCATCATCGAAAAAGTTGGCTTGATGCGCACTGGTCCTCCCGCCACAGTGCTAGGAGTCGGTCTAGACAAAGAAGCGACTAAGAATGTTATTAGGAAACTGGGACTTTCAACGCCTGAATCCATCGTAATTTACCCGGGTTATGTTCCAGAAAATTTCCAAGAAATATATGGGGATGACTTTGTCATAATAAAGCCATTGCTTCAAGGTGGCAGCAAAGGAATAGATCAATCTTCAGTTCTTAACACAAAAGATATTGATTTAATAAGATCAAAAATAGAAGAAATCCACCTCAGATTCAACGAACCAGCACTCATTGAAAAGTATATCGGGGGAGATGATGTCAGAGAGTTCTCCGTGCCGATTCTTATTTCCAATACTGGAAAAATAGCCAAATTGCCGATCATCGAAATTGATTTAAATCAGATTTCTATCCCCTTTGATAAATTCAGATTCATGACCCAATCCTTTAAACAGGAGAAAAGAGCTGCCTGTAAGACTATTGAAGAAAAAAGCTATCTAAAGATACCCGCCGCTCTTTCCCCGGATGACATTCTGGGAATTTACTCTGATGTGGAAAGGATAGCCAAGAAAATTGGCTGTATGGATATGACCAGAGCTGATGTGAGGGCTAATTCGACAGGATTGTATTACATAGAAGTGAATGCAAATCCGGGCAAGAACAAGTTTAGTTACTTAATGATGTCCGCATACTCTTTAGGTCTGGATTATTCGGAAATAATCGGATTGATCCCATATCAGGCTTTACTCAGGTATGGAGAAAAACCTTCAAAGAATTTGCAACAACTGGTTAAACCCATCAATGAACTATTCAAGGCCCAAAAAGCACTTAGAAAAAAAGTATAAGTATAA
>Ga0209536_100006385_pt1 | contig 18053 bp, 18 predicted proteins | sample DeeMarSeWOR28_12_FD_187461 | JGI IMG/M metagenome (GOLD analysis project Ga0209536, IMG submission 187461) | Marine sediment microbial communities from White Oak River estuary, North Carolina - WOR-2-8_12 (SPAdes) (version 2) | ecosystem: Environmental > Aquatic > Marine > Intertidal zone >... | reverse complement strand
CAGAGAACATCACTTCGGAGAACATCATATCCGAGATCCTGAACAATGTGGAGGTACCATAAAAATGTATAAGTATCGCGGCGTTTTTTTGTATGTTGAAATATGATAACGGCAAGAGTTATGTGTTACAGGAGGAGGAGCAAAGAGATTGTTATCCGATGAGGTTTCGATGGATCATAGCTGTATTAATACTGGCGACGGGGGCAACGGTCGCCTCACAATCCCTGATCGGATTGCCAAAAGAGGAGGTCAGCAGGCGGGTCAGCATGTACCACCGGGATTTCCGCAGAGACAACCTGGTGGTCAGTCAGCATTTCAATTACCTGAAGTACGTGAACGGAACCCGTTCCAGGACATGGATCCTCTATTTTACGGACGAGGATAACTGCCACCTGTCCAAGCTAGTCTGCGATTATGAAGAGTATGATGATGTGCTGGACGACCTGAATTCCAGGTACCTGAAGGTGGATGAGTTCGTTTGGGAGCATCAACAGGAGCAATGGGTCAATCGGATCACCCTTACCAAGCAGGAGTACTATTTCACCGTACGTGAGGTCCGCATGGAATAAGGTGCGATCCGGATTATGGATTGGTGAGGCAAACGTTAAGCAGGATTGGTGAGGTAAAAGTTAAGTAGGATCTGTTAATAAGAGAAGGTGGAGACCAAAGAACTTTTAAAAAAGGTTCGGAAAATAGAGATCAAGACAAGGGGTCTCACCAGGCAGATATTTGCCGGTGAGTACCACAGTGCCTTTAAGGGGAGGGGGATGACTTTCTCGGAGGTGAGGGAGTACCAGTACGGAGATGACATCAGGAACATTGACTGGAATGTGACTGCCAGGTTCAATCATCCCTATGTGAAAGTCTTCGAGGAGGAGCGGGAGCTGACCGTCATGCTGCTGATCGATCTCAGCGGTTCGGGGGATTTCGGCACCCGCCATCAGCTGAAACGTGCCCTCATCACTGAGATAGCGGCCGTACTCTCTTTTTCAGCCATTGAGAACAACGATAAGATCGGGGTGATCATGTTCAGTGACCGGATCGAAAAGTACATCCCTCCGCAGAAGGGCAGAAAACACATACTGAGGATCATCAGGGAACTGCTTGAATTCCGGCCGGTCAGCCAGGGCACGGATATCTCCGAAAGCCTTCGCTTCCTCACCAATGTGATCAAGAAACGGTGCACTGCATTCGTCATTTCAGATTTCAGGGATAAAGGATACGCACGTTCCCTTCAGGTGGCCAACAACAAGCATGATGTGGTAGGACTTCATGTATATGATGTGCGCGAAACCAGAATTCCTGCCGTGGGCCTCGTCAGGGTTGTGAATGCCGAGACGGGAACCGAGCGATGGATCGATACCTCCAGGAAGAAAGTCCGGGAGAGCTATGCCATGAAATGGGAAAGTCACCTGGAGATGATGAAGGATATCTTTTCCCGGGCAGGGGTGGACCATGTATCGCTTCAGACAGGGGAGGATTATGTGAAACCACTCATGTGGTTGTTCAAAAAGAGATAGGATGAAGCCGGGCCGTAACATAACCATCACACTTGTTTTACTGGTTGGCTCCCTCACTGTGAGTGGTCAGCTGATCAGCGTGAGATCCGGAATATCATCGGATTCCATGATGATCGGGGACCAGGTGGTTTTCACACTGCAGGTGGATGCGGCTGATCATGTCGATTTCCGGATCCCGGATATCAGGGATACGCTGAGCAGGGAAATCGAGGTGCTGTACCCCATTGCGTCAGACACTTCGCTATCCGGTGGAAGAAAGGTGGTGGAACAGCGGTTCATGGTCACCGGATTCGAGCCCGGGCTTCAGGTGGTTCCTTCCCAGCCGGTGGTCTATCAGGCAGGGGAGGTGATGGATACTGCCCGCAGCATGCCCCTGATGATCAGGGTATATGAACCAATGGTGGACACCACCCAGCAGATCAAACCGATCAAGCCGCCTATCAATACCCCGTTGACTTTCAGGGAGATGCTGCCCTGGATCGCACTCGGTATCGGCGGCTGGTTCCTGATGACCTTCATCTACGCACTTATCTGGATGCAGCTGCAAAAGCAAAAAGATCCGGAGATCTTTACGCTCAGGCCGCAGGAACCGGCACATGTGATCGCCTTCAGGGAGCTTGACAGGTTGAAAGAGGAAAAACTGTGGGAACGCGGCGAGGTGAAACAGTTCTACAGCCGGCTGACCGGTATTACCCGCGGTTACATAGAAAAACAATACGGGATCCCTGCCATGGAGCGGACAACCGGAGAGATCCTCCAGGCTTTCCGAAGGGTGAATACCGAAAACGGGATCCTGGATGAAATGCTCACCGGGCTGCTGCAGCTGGCCGACCTGGTTAAGTTCGCCAAAGAGGATCCGCTGCCGGTGGACAACCAGACCCATCTGAACAATGCCTACCTCTTCGTGCAGAAGACCTTTCCGTTGTTCTACCGGGAGGAATTAAGTGACTTGAAGGAAGAATCGAGTGTTTTGAAGGAGGATAAAGATGGGTAACATTGAATTTGCATATCCGGCTTTCTTCTACGGTCTGGTGCTGATACCGCTGATGACCGGTTGGTATCTATGGCGGGGCAGGAAGAGTACGGCTTCCATGAAGATCTCCGGATTCGAGAACCTGGACGACCGGATCGGATCTGCAAAGATATGGCTGCGGCACCTGTTGTTCGTTTTCAGGATGCTGGTGGTGGCACTGATCATCGTGGTGCTGGCACGTCCCCAATCGTCAAACCGATGGGAGCAGGTCACCACAGAAGGGATCGATATCGTGATGTGTATGGATGTCTCCGGAAGCATGCGTGCCATGGATTTCAAACCCAACCGGCTGGAAGCCTCCAAAAATGTGGGGATCGAGTTTGTCAACGCGCGGCAGGACGACCGGTTTGGACTGGTTGTCTTTGCCGGGGAGAGTTTCACGCAGTGCCCCATGACCACAGACAGGGCCGTGGTCATCAATTTTCTTAAAGAGATCGACTTCGGCGTGATCGAAGATGGAACCGCCATCGGTATGGGACTGGCCACAGCGGTCAACCGGATCAAGGACAGCAGGGCCCTCAGCAAGGTGATCATTCTGCTCACCGACGGGGTCAACAACAGGGGTGATGTGGGTCCGGTAACAGCTGCTGAGATTGCAGCCAACTTCGGAATCAGGGTCTATACCATCGGCGTGGGGACCCAGGGCAATGCCCCCATACCTGTTCAGGATATGTTCGGGAGGATGGTGACCCGGAACATGCCGGTGGAGATCGATGAAGAGGTGCTTCAAAAAATTGCTGAAACCACCAATGGCGCATATTTCAGGGCGACAGATAACAACAAACTGCGGGAAATATACCAGCAGATCGACCAGATGGAAAAGACCCTGATGGACGTGAAACAGTTCAGCAGGAAGAAGGAGGAATATTTTCCATTCTTGCTTGCAGCGCTGCTGCTGTTGTTGACAGAAATTTTACTCAGGTACACTATTTTGAGGACGATACCGTAACATATGCATTGAGTTTATGATCCAGTTTGCACATAAAGAGATCCTGTGGTTGCTGATCGCTACCGGAATTATGCTGGTGGGTTATCTGATTTACTGGTCAAACAGGAAACATGCCCTCCATCGGTTGGGCGATCCCGAACTGCTGGATGCTTTGATGCCTGAAGCTTCCAGAACTGCTCATCACTGGAAATTCGCTCTCCTGTTCACAGGCACATTCCTGCTGATTATAGCTGCATCGGGACCCAGGGTGGGCTCCAAGCTGGAGGAGGTGGAACAGAAGGGGAGGGAGATCATCATCGCCCTGGATGTATCCAACAGCATGCTGGCCGAGGACGTGAAACCCTCCAGGCTGGAACGCTCCAAACAGATGATCAACAGGATGGTGGACAGGATGTCCAACGATAAGGTGGGGCTGATTGTGTTTGCTGGTGATGCCTATACCCAGATCCCCATTACGGACGATTATCCGAGTGTGAAGATGTTTCTCTCCGGGGCCGGTCCGGAAATGATTTCCAAACAGGGTACGGCCATCGGTTCGGCCATTGAACTGGCGGTCCGTTCCTTTTCTTCAAAACCTGGTGGACCGGAGCCCGGTGAAACCATACCGAGTCAGGCCATTGTAGTGATCACGGACGGGGAGAATCATGAAGATGATGCGGTAGGTGAGGCCACGAAGGCCCATGAGCAGGGGATCAGGATTTACACGGTTGGTCTGGGCGATCCCAATGGGGTTCCCATCCCTGTGAGTCCGGGAAGTGCCATGACCAGAAGGGACAAGCAGGGGCAGGTGGTGGTCAGCAAACTCAATGAGAAGCTGTTGGTGGATATTGCCAGGGCGGGCAACGGGGCCTACATCTCAGGCGACAGGATCAACAGCCTCATTGACGAACTGGAAAAGCTGGAGCGGACCGAGATGCAGTCGCGGGTATTTTCAGAATTTGCGGAAAGGTTCCAGTATTTTGCCGGATTTGCCCTGCTCTTCCTGTTGCTGGAATTCTTCATTCGTTCCAGGAAAAATGCATTGATACAGAAAATGAATTTATTCAGAAGCGAATCATGAGAAACATCACCGCCATCATTCTGATCCTGGCCTGCACGGCCGGCCTTCAGGCGCAGAATGAACGAAAAGCGATCAGGCAGGGAGTGAAAGCCTACGAACAGGGGGATTTCAGCGAAGCCGAGGTCCAGTTCAGGAAGGCTGGCGACCTGGATGAAAGCTCATTTGAAGCTGACTTCAATACGGGTGCTGCGCTGTTCGAACAGGATAAATACCAGGAAACCGTGCAGCAGTATGAATCCCTGGTACAGCAGAGCTCCGATCCCGGGAAACTCTCCAAGGTATGGCACAACATGGGAAACGGCTTGCTGGAGGCAGCACAGTACCAGGCGAGCATCGAGGCCTATAAGAACAGCCTGAGGCTCAATCCGGATGACCCGGATACCAAATACAACCTGGCTTATGCCAGAAAAAAATTGCAGGAGCAGCAACAGCAACAGCAGCAGAACCAGGACCAGCAGGATCAACAGCAAAATCAGGATCAGCAGCAAGAGCAGGACCAACAGGCACAGAATCAGGATCAGCAGCAAGAGCAGGACCAACAGGCACAGAATCAGGATCAGCAGCAAGAGCAGGAGCAACAACAGGATCAGCAGGCGCAGAACCAGGATCAGGAGCAGGAGGGCGGGGAGCAGCAGGCAAAGCCGCTGGAACTCTCCAAGGAGGATGCGGAACGAATGCTGAGCGCCATCCAGCAGCAGGAAAAGGATGTGAAGTCCAAAGTAGATAAACAAAAAGCAGTGGCTGCGAAAGTGAAAACGGAAAAGGATTGGTAATTTCGGACCATGAAACTTAAAGCTGTCATACCGGGTATAGCCTTTATCCTGATCACCTCCCTGCTGAGGGGACAGGACGATGGTTTCACCGCCACGGCACCTGCCACGGTAAGCGTGGGACAGCAGTTTCAATACATGATCGAAGGTTCCGAAAGGGGAGAGGTCCTTCTTCCTTCGCTCACTGATTTTCAGCTGATAGCAGGGCCATTTACCTCTTTCTCCTCCTCGTCCCAGTGGATCAACGGGAAGATGTCCATGAAAACAGTGGCATCCTACACCCACGTGTTCCGGGCACTTCGCGAGGGCACATTTACCATACCGGCTTCCACGGTGAGGGTGGGCAGGAAAGAGTATCAGACCAACGAGATTCAGGTGACCGTCACCCCCGGTGGCGCAAATGTACCGCAACCGGTTGCACCGGGTGGAAATGAACGGGCCGAACCCGCTCCTGGAGGTTCGGGTTCCGATGAACCGGTCTTTCTGCGGGTGATCCCCTCAAAGCGGGAGGTGTATGTGGGTGAACAACTGGTCTCCGGCCTAAAAGTGTACACCAGGGTCAACACCAGGCCAGCCTCGGCAGGGAAGGATGTCCCCTATGAAGGATTCTATAAAATCAGTGTGGAACCGGATGCGAACGCACAGCGGCAGGTCATCGGCGGCCAGCAATACCTTTCGCAGACGATACAGCGGCACATCCTGATTCCGCAGAAAACCGGGGAGATCTTGATTGAACCCTATGAATCTGAATGGATGGTACAGCAAAGGGTGCAGAGGAGAAGCAGCAACAACATCTTCGATGATTTCTTTGACGATCCGTTCTTCGACAGCTTTCAGGATGTCCCCGTCAGCCTCTCCACCCCTCCGGTGACCATCCGGATCAAGCCGCTTCCGCCGGGGGCACCGGATGGTTTTAACGGTGCAGTGGGCGATTTTTCAATGAATGCATCCCTCTCCGCGACGGAGGTTGATGTCAATGAAGCCATCAGTCTGAAGATCACCATCAGGGGAACCGGTAACCTGCCCCTCCTGGCTGATCCGGAGGTGAACCTGCCACCCGATCACGATCTGTACGATGCGACCAGGTCGGTCAATACCAGCACATCAGGCAACCTGATCAGCGGATCGGTCACCTTTGAATATCCCATCGTGGCCAGACATGCCGGACGCTTCAGGATCGCCCCGGTCAGGTTTGCCTGGTTTGATCCTGCATCGGGAACATACCGTTCGGAAACCACGGATGAATTCACCTTCTCCGTTCTGAAAGGGGATGCCGAGGAGACCCAGGGAGGGCTATATGTCCCGGGGGTTACCCGCGAGTCGGTTGAGAACATCGGGACCGACATCAGGGATATTTCCAGGGCACCACAGCAGTTTTCACCCCTGGCTGTTACGCTGATGGCAAAGAGCTGGTACCGCTGGCTCTATCCGCTTGCCCTGTTCATTACCGTCGTGGTCATCCTGCTCATCAGGCTGCTGGTTCGCAGGAACGCCGACCTGACCCTTGTCAGGAACAGGAAAGCAAACAAATCGGCAAGAAACAGGCTCAGGAAGGCCGACCGTTTCAGGAAAGGAGATGAGCCGGACAAATTTTACGAAGAGGTGGGTAAAGCGCTGTGGGGATACCTGGCCGATAAGCTGGATATTGAAACCTTCAACCTCTCCCGGGAGGTGATCGGGGAGGAACTGAAGCGGCGGGGCATTGAAGACCAGCTGCGGGCTGAATTCCAGAGGATCCTCGATGACAGTGAATTCAGCAGATTTGCACCCACATCGGAGAAATCGGGTGTGGATACATTGTACGCCGATGCGGTGTCCATCATCAGGAACCTGGAAAACAAGCTGTAATGAAAAAAGTGCTGTTCATATTTCTGATAAGCTGGGGTGCTGCCCATCTGTTTGCCTCCCCCGATTCACTTTTCCAGGCGGGCAATGCCCTGTATCAGGAGGGAAATTATGAGGAGGCCTTCCGTACTTATAGCAACATAATTCAGCAGGAGGGACATTCGTCGGACCTCTATTACAATATGGGAAATGCCGCGTTCCGTTCCAACAACATAGGGTATGCCATACTCTACTATGAGAAAGCGTTGAAGCTTGATCCGGGCCATGCGGATGCCAGAAACAACCTTGAATTTGTTTCCGGTTACCTCGTGGACACCTTTGACGAGGTGCCGGAATTATTCATCCGCACCTGGGCCAGGGCATGGGTGAACACGCTCCCTGAACGGACCTGGAGCATCCTCTCCATTTTCCTTTTTGTGTTCATGCTTTCCGGTCTGCTTGTATATATCTTCTCAAAGAGGCTGGCTTTCAAAAAAGCGGGATTCTTCTCCCTGCTTGTTGGTGTTTCACTTTTTGCCCTTACATTTGCCTCTGCACTTTCGCGACACAGGAAGGTGGTGCATCCCGATGCCGGGATCATCGTTTCACCCTCTGTCATCGTCCGTAGTTCACCCAGTGAGAGCGGAACCGAACTGTTCCTGCTGCATGAGGGGACCAGGGTGAAGGTGAATGAGGAAGTAGCCGGCTGGCACAATATCAGGGTGATCGATGGCAGGGAGGGGTGGATTGTCTCCAATGATTTTGAAAGCATCTAAATCATATTTGTGAAAAAGAGTTATCAGGAAATCAATGAGAAGATAAAAAGGGGTGAAGCCGTAGTGCTGACCGCCGAGGAGGTTTCCGAAATGGGCCGCACCATGTCGCCAGCTGAAGTAGCCGGGAAAGTGGATGTGGTCACCACGGCCACCTTTGGCCCCATGTGTTCCTCCGGGATGTTCATCAACACAGGGCACGCCAATCCCCCCATTCGGATGGAAAAAGTCACACTCAACGGAGTTCCTGTGTTTTCCGGGATCGCCGCCGTGGACCTCTACATCGGGGCCACCGAAAACCATCCGGAAGATCCCGCTTACGGGGGAGCCCATGTGATAGAGGATCTGATTTCCGGCAAAGACGTGGAACTTGTGGCTCATGCCAAAGGAACAGATTGTTATCCCCTGAAGCACATCCACACCACCATCAACAGGGACAACATCAACGAAATGGTGATGTTCAATCCCCGGAATGCTTATCAGAATTACCCCGTGGCGGTGAACACCACCAACCGGATCAAGTACACCTACATGGGCAGTCTCCTTCCTCGGCTGGGGAACGCGAATTACAGTACTTCGGGAGAACTGAGCCCCCTCCTGAACGATCCCGAGCTCCGTACCATCGGTATGGGTACCCGGATCTTCCTGGGGGGAACCACCGGTTATGTGGGCTGGTACGGGACGCAGTTTAAGACCAACCCTGAGTTGAATGAACACGGAGTTCCGGTTTCCAATGCGGCTACGCTGGCTCTCATAGGAGATGCATCCATGATGAGTAATTCCTTTATCAAGGCGGCCTATTATGAAAAATACGGGGTGTCTGTATTTGTCGGGATCGGGATACCCATTCCCCTGCTGGATGAGGAGATGGCCGCCAGGGTCATGATCAGGAATGAACAGATCACCACGCGCATCCTCGATTACGGGGATCCAGAGCACCCGGAACTGGGACGTACCACCTATGACAAACTGATGTCCGGGGAAATAGAACTGAATCAGAAGAAGATCAAGACAGCATCGCTTTCAAGTATCTACAAGGCGAGGGAAATAGCTGAGATTCTCAAGAACCTGGTGAAGGAGGGAAGCTTCCTGCTTTCTGAACCTGTGGAAATGTTTCCCAGGGGAAAGGGTTTGAAATCACTGGAAATCCGCTAACATTGCAGTATGGAGAGAACGAAAAAGAGAATGGTGCTGAGGTTCCCCGCCGACACGGTGAATGAGCCGATCACCTACACCCTTATCAAGGAGTATGATGTGCTGATCAATATACTCAATGCCGACATCACCCACGGCAAGGAAGGGAACCTGCTGATCGAGATGGCCGGGAATGAGAACAACGTCAATGAAGCGCTGGTCTACCTGGAGAGCAAAGAGGTGGAGATCTCCCCGGTTGTAAAAACCATCCTTTTCAGAGAGGATCTGTGTATTCATTGCGGTGCCTGTTCTTCGGTCTGTTTTCCCGGGGCTTTGAATATGGAGAGCCGTACGGGACTGCTGCAGTTCTCGCCCGAGAAGTGTGTGGCGTGCGAACTGTGCATCAAAGCATGCCCGCTGAGGTTGTTTGAGTTGAATTTTGGAGTGAATTAATTGTACCAGCCGCGCATATACCGCGAAGAGATGAACCGGGAGAGGTTCCGGTTCTTCCATTGTTCATTTTTCGAAACGGATCTGCTGGTGGGGGTTCCGCCGGACCGCTACCAGAGCTCCATGGAGCACAGGACACTTGAGGAGATCAAACGCATCCGGGGTGTCATTGAACAATTCTCTTTGAGATACCCGAGATTTACCACCTCCCTCTCACCGATCCATCTTTCCGAGTTTGCGGGATCAGAAGCAGGAGAAGCGGACATTTCGTCCGAGATCAGTACCATGCTCCAATGCGGCATACATTCCGACACCGGTCCCATGAGTTCGGTCGCAGGACTTTTTGCGGAAAAGACAGGAGAGATGCTCCTGTCCTCCTATGACCTTCCGGAAATCATCATAGAGAACGGAGGGGATCTCTACATGGTCAACAACAGCGAAAGTACCGTGGTCATCCAGGCAGGTGATTCCCCGCTTTCGGGAAAACTGGCACTGCATATACCCTCCGGTACATGGGGCATATGCACCTCCTCCGGAACGGTGGGCCATTCATTCAGTTATGGGAACGCAGATGCATTCACCGTTGTGGCGGAGCGTGCCCCGCTGGCCGATGCATGGGCCACGGCACTGGCCAACAGGATACAGGACTCCGGGGATATCGAGAAGGTGCTGGCGATCTCCGAGGGGATCGATGAAATTCTGGGTTGTGTGGCAGTCATCCGCGACAGGGTGGGCATCAGGGGACAATTTGAGCTAAAACCCCTAAATTAGCCCCCCATGAACAGTCTGATCCTGATCATCCTGGCCGTGGCCGGGTACCTGGCGGCTTACAGGTTTTACGGCAGGTATCTGGGAAGAAAGATCTTTAAACTCTCTTCCACGGCAACCATGCCCTCCCATTCATTCAGGGACGGCGTCGATTTTGTTCCCACCAGGCCGCACATCATCTTCGGACATCATTTCACAACCATTGCAGGACTGGGACCCATTGTGGGCCCTGCCATAGGAATTATCTGGGGATGGCTCCCCGCCTTCCTGTGGGTGTTTCTGGGCAGCATCTTCATGGGAGCCGTGCACGACTTTACAACACTGGTGGTTTCTGCGAGAAGCGGGGGAAAGTCGATAGGTGAAATGACAGGCGACCTGATCAATCCCTCCTCCAGGTACGCCCTACAGTTCATCATGCAGTTGCTGCTTTTCATTGTGCTGGCGGTATTCGCCATGATCGTCAGTTCGCTCTTCGTGATGTATCCCGCGGCGGTGATACCGGTCTGGGCCCAGATTCCGGTGGCTGTATGGCTGGGTGCACAGATCAGGAAAGGGAAAAACGACCTGCTTTATTCCGTGATGGCGCTTCTGCTGTTATACGGTTTTGTCATAGTCGGGGTGAGGTTCCCGGTGGTGCTTCCGTGGGACCGGAACACTTCGGTGGTGGTGTGGTGCATCCTGCTGTTCATCTACGTCTTCTTTGCCAGCACCCTGCCAGTGCAGAAATTGTTGCAGCCCAGGGATTATATCAATTCACACCAGCTGCTTGTGTCCATGTTGCTGCTGATCGTCGGAATTGTTCTGGCAAGACCCCGGATCGTGGCCCCCGCCATCAATGAATCGGCATTTCAGGCCGGTTCGGATATCCCGGACCTGGCACCCCTGCTCTTTATTGTGATCGCCTGCGGGGCGATTTCAGGCTTTCACTCCCTGGCCAGCTCTGGAACCACAGTCAAGCAGGTGGATAATGAACGGGACACCCTGCCGATCGGTTACGGGGCCATGATCACGGAAAGCTTCCTGGCCGTGCTGGTCATCGTGGCAGCCGGTGCCGGACTGGGAATGGGGCTGGAGTCCGACGGCAGGCTTTTCCACGGATTGGAGGCATACCGGATCCATTATGCTTCCTGGTCCTCTGCCAACGGACTGGCAGCGAAGCTGGATGCATTTATTGTGGGATCTGCCAACCTGTTTACCGCGCTGGGTATTCCGGTGAAATACGGGGCTTCTTTCGTGGTGGTCTTCATCGTCTCTTTTGCCAATACCACCCTGGACTCCGCTGCCAGGATCCAGCGGATCTCCCTGCAGGAAATCTTCACCCGGGAGGGAGGAACCATCAGAAAACCATTTCATAACCGCTACATCGCAACCGGGGTCATTGTTGCAGCTGCCGCATCGATGGCCTTTTTCAAACCGGGCGGACAGGGGGCGATGGTCCTTTGGCCCCTGTTCGGCTCGCTGAACCAGCTGATGGCGGCACTGGCACTGGGAGTGGTGACCTTATACATGGCAGCTCGCAGTATGAAGCTCTACTATACATTGATCCCCATGATCATCATCCTTGTGCTTACCCTGTGGGCCATGGTGGAGAACCTGGCAGGTTTTGTGGCCGACCGCGAGTATGTGCTGGTCATTCTGTCGGCGCTGATCCTGCTGCTGACCGCCTGGCTGACTGCCAGCAGTTTGAGGGTGATCCGATTCAGGGTATGATGGGATGACTCGTCCCTTTCAGCAGCTAACGGCGAATCTGGAACCCGTGAAATTCCTCAGGTACCTTTTCGGTCACTTCCGTACGTTCCACCCAGCTGTAACCGGTGCCCCGACTGCACCATTGCAGAAATGCGTTGCAGGCCGCAGCATCGCCCTGCACTGCAGCCCCTACGGATCCATCCGGAAGGTTTTCCACCCAGCCCTTCAGACCCAGCTCCCTGGCCCTGTTCCGGGCGGCATACCTGAATCCCACACCCTGAACCCGGCCATAGATCCTGATGGCGTAATGTTTTAGCTCATTCTGCATTCAGGAGCAAAATTATAGTAAATTAGCAGAACAAGGGATCGATGAACTTGTTATACCGGAAAACAGGCAAAGGATGGGTAGGAGTGACTGCCCATGAAAACAGAGCAACCATGAAACAACATATATACATAGTACTGGCCATGATACTGGCGGTTACTGCGATTCCTGAAGCAGCGACCGGGCAGCAAAGTTTTCACGATTTTACGGTGGAGGATATTTACGGGGAACCCTATTCGCTGTCACAACTGGAAGGGAAAAAGGTGCTGGTGGTCAACACAGCTTCCAAGTGCGGACTCACACCGCAGTACAAGGGACTGGAGGAACTCTACAAGAAATATGGCGGGGACGGTTTTGTGATTATCGGATTTCCAAGCAATGATTTTGCCGGACAGGAGCCCGGTACCAATGAGGAGATCGCTGAGTTCTGCCAGGTCAATTATGGAGTCACCTTCCCGATGATGTCCAAGATCACAGTGAAGGGAGATGAGATGCACCCGCTTTATCAGTGGCTCACTCTGGAGAAAGAGAATGGGGTGGAGGACAGCAAAGTAGCCTGGAACTTTCAAAAATACATGATCGACGAAGAGGGCAACCTGGTGGGTCATGTTCCTCCCCGCAAAAAACCCGATTGCAAAGAGATTGTCAACTGGATCGAGAAAGGGTAGCCTCCCTGCTCAGGTTTCGTCATGGTATATAAGTTGCACGATTTTCTGCAGGTGACGGGCGTCTGTTTCCGAAAAAGCATCCGGTTGATCTGAATCCACATCGAATACTGCTGCGATCTTCCCCAGGGAATCAAATACCGGCAGGGTGATTTCCGATTTTGACCTTGAATCGCAGGCAATGTGTCCGGGGAATGCATGCACATCCGGCACCACCACGGGGCCTCTTTGTTGTACCGCTGCCCAGCATACCCCTTTGTCCTTTTCAAGCTCCTGGCAAGCCACAGGCCCCTGGTAGGGCCCTACTGTCAGCCGGTCCGCTGAATGCAGGTAAAATCCGGTCCAGAAATAGTGATCCATTTTATGGTGCAGCACCGCACAGATGGAAGCCATCCTGGATAACGGCTGATCCGTTTTACCGGTGAACTCCTTTAATTGCCTGTAGACCCGGTCGTAACGGCCCTCCTTTTTCCGATCCTCCATAACCCGTTGATTATCGACCGTAAAAATAGGATTATTCTTATCTTTGGGCCGCTTTTTTTTATGAAACTGAAGCAGGAAATAGCACGCAGACGAACCTTCGCCATTGTAAGTCATCCCGATGCCGGGAAGACCACACTGACGGAGAAGTTGTTGCTTTTCGGGGGAGCCATCCAGGTGGCGGGAGCAGTAAAATCGAATAAAATCAAGCGCTCCGCCACCTCCGATTTCATGGAAATTGAGAAGCAGCGGGGCATATCCGTGGCCACATCGGTCATGGGATTCGAGTATAACGGTATCAAGATCAATATCCTGGATACACCGGGGCATCAGGATTTTGCAGAGGACACCTACAGGACCCTAACCGCAGCCGACAGTGTGATCATCGTGATCGATTCGGCCAAGGGGGTGGAGGCACAGACCCGCAAGCTGATGAATGTATGCAGGATGAGGAGGACCCCTGTGATGGTATTTGTGAATAAACTGGATCGTCCCGGAAGGGATCCTTTCGAGCTGATGGATGAGATAGAGCATGAGCTTCAGATTCAGGTCCATCCCCTGAGCTGGCCGGTGGGGATGGGTCCCGGTTTCCTCGGGGTGTATAACCGCCTCGAGGAAAAGTTCCGCACCTTCAGCGGATCGGATAAACAGACCATCGGCACCCTTCTTGAATACGACGACCTGGATGATCCGGAGCTGATCCGGCACATTTCCCCGAATGCAGAACGGTTGAACGATGAGCTCGAACTGATCGAAACGGTCTATCCCGAGCTTGAGACTTCCGCCTACCTGGAGGGGAGGATTGCCCCCGTGTTTTTCGGGAGCGCGCTGAATAATTTCGGGGTGAAGGATATCCTGGACTGTTTTATTCAGCTGGCCCCGCCGCCCTCGCCTGTGCAGACCGAAGAGCGGTGGGTGGATCCTTTCGAGGAGAAATTTTCCGGATTTGTGTTTAAGATCCATGCCAACATGGATCCTAACCACCGCGACAGGCTCGCTTTTATCAAAGTGGTTTCCGGCCGTTTTGAGCGCAACCGGTCCTATATCCACGTGAGAACCGGGCGTCAGCTGAAATTCTCCAGTCCCACCTCTTTTATGGCGGAGAAAAAATCGGTGATCGATGAAGCGTATGCAGGAGACATCGTGGGGGTACACGATACAGGCAACTTTAAGATCGGGGATGCGGTCACCGAAGGCGAGCGGATCCGGTTCAACGGGATCCCCAGTTTTTCACCTGAGCTTTTCCGCTATGTGGAGAATGATGATCCGCTCAAATTCAAACAACTGGCCAGGGGACTCGATCAGCTGATGGATGAGGGAGTGGCCCAGCTTTTCACCAGTACTTCCAACGGCCGAAAGATCATCGGAACGGTGGGGGCCCTCCAGTTTGATGTGATCCAGTACCGGCTCAGCCATGAATACGGTGCTCGCTGCCGCTACGAACAGTTACCCATGTACAAAGCGTGCTGGATCGAATCGGAAGATGGGGGCAGTCTGGAAGATTTCAGGCTGCGGAAATATCAGCACCTGGCCAGAGACAAGGAGGGTAGGGAGGTTTACCTGGCGGAGTCGCCCTATGCGCTTCAGATGGCGCAGGAGAAATTTCCGGATATCCGGTTCCATTTCAGCTCGGAGTTCTGACCGCTGTACCCGTTACGTAGCTGTGGATGCACCTCTGAAACCGTTTCAGTCAAACTGGTGGGTCAGGTACTCCATCCTGGCTTCTAGCCAGTCCACGATGTACCCCGCCTCGGCTGTGATATCGATATCCAGGTCCCACCTTTCGTTTTCACGTTGAATGGATCCGTTCGCATCGAGGAGCCGGCCGTATGCTGTGGCCAGTTCCTGCAGTTCCCGGGTGCTGAATTCACCCTCCCTGAATGCTTCCCACTTCTCCTCGACCAATTCGTTGAAATCCCCGGCATTGGTCTCTTTTAACCTGTTGAACAAATTATTGGTCGCCATGATATGTTCAACCGCATCCTTTCCATCCCACAACTTTCCCAGGCTTGCCTCCACATCCCACGGGAGGATGAAAAAAGGAGAGGAGGAATTGAACCGCGCAAGGAATGTATTCTTCCCTATGTTGTCAAGCGCCATCAACAGGTTGATATACAAATAGTAATCAGCCAGCATCCCGATGTCGGCCATCTCACCTATCTTCCTGCTGAACTCCTCATCATCGCTGTGGACCACCAGGTAACGTAATGTTTCCAGGGGCTCCCACATTGTCTCGTGGTCCGGATAGATCTGCTCCCAGCTTTCCCACAGGAATCCTTCGGGGTAGGGAGCACAGCAGGTATCAAAGGAGGTGCTGCCCTCTCCGTATCCCATGGCCTTGTACATGACTCCGCCCGTTTCATACTGGTATTTGTTGAATTGAAGGATATGTTCATCCAGTTTCTCCATCAGGTTGTAGACTCCCTCGTAGCTATCGTTGATAAAAAGCTCCACAAACCTGCTCCTTACACCCGGATAGATACTGTGGCCGGGGGAAGCAGAGGGTAGCCCCGATATTTCTTCCCACAAATCAAAGGCGAGTTTATTTCTCATGCGTGATCTGTCCACGTACATGGCGTCCAGGATCCAATCCTCGGAAGCCCTCAAACCCAGTAATGAAGCGATGTAATCATTTTCCGAGGCATCTTCCCACAACTCCAGCCCGTACGATTTCTTAACATACCGGGTGGAGCTCCTCCCCCTTATTTCAACCCCTGCAAGGCTTTCGAAAACATCCGTTTCAACCTTGGATGGGTCATCATAAGAATGTATCTGGATGCTGCACAACAATTTGGGTTCGTCCCTGATTTTTGTGTCGATCTGGATCCGCATCAATGGAATCTTTGTAAATACCACGAAGAATGTATCTGTGAGTGTCTCCTTTTCCCCCACCAGCATGTAGCTCCCTGCGACCGATACCTTTCCCAGCTGGTTCTCTTCTCCTTCCACGAGCTTGCTTCCGTTGAACCACATCGATTCATAATCCTGGAATCCGACCAAGGCACGATAATCATCCACAGAATCAGCCTGAAGGGGGAACATAAGCGTACGTGAGTCCACATCGAGGAATCCTTCCGCTCCATCCAGTTGCATCAGCCCCGACTCACTCTCCGTGGGTTCAGGTTCCGGGAGTAGTTCCTTATGGCAACCGGTAAATGCATGCTGCATGAGCATGAAAACGGTGAACAGGATGGTATGACGGAATTTGTCGGTCACTAGAATGCATAAATATAGTTCACCCTGAACATGTATATGGTAGCGGGTTGGTTGTCAGTGATCTCCCGGTTGAATCCCCAGGCCAGCCTGAATGCTCCGAAATTGCCGGGCTCATACTGCACTCCGGCCTGTATCCTGTAATAATGGAATTGTGGAAAATGATTCACCCTGAATAACTGAAATATTTCACCCGAAATGAAGGGCTCAAGCTTTCTGATGTCGGTATACCGGACCTTGATCCTGTTCCTCACATACTTCTCATAAGGTTCGTTCATATCCAGAAGCCGGAATCCCTCCACCTCCTTTTGATACCTGAGGCGGTAATCGATGGTGATAAAATCGAGCCGGCCCCTGTATCTGAGATCCAGGCTGTAACGGCTCTGATTTACATAACTCCCGTCACCCTTTTTATCGCGTGTAAACCTGTATTTTGCATCCAGTGCGAAATTGCGGCTGATCCTGTAACGAATCCCTGCCTGGGTGAAATAGTTGTTCATCTCAGACATGTTGGTCTTCAGCCTCACCTCCTGCTTCAGCGAGAAGGTCCACTCTTTCACATCTTTCTCAATCTCCGCTCCGGTCCAAAGACCGATGTCCCTGACTACCTTACCCTCCTGTCCGGTTACCGATACCGAAAAGAATCCGATGAGCAGCAACCATAAGATATATCTCGGGTTATTCATAAAGTTTGAGTTGGGGATACATGGCATCAGCCTTGGTCACAATCACATTATCGAATACCATCTGAAGGGTATCTGCATTCCAGGTATTCCGCACCATGTTCCAGATATCATACGATCTGTTAAAGATGCTGTGGCTGTTGGCCACCTGCATCCGTCCGCTGTGGTTCATGGTATAGTTGTCCCCGTACCTGATACCGATTCCGTTTTCTCGGAACAGGCAGGAATCCACTGTTACCAGGTGGTTGGGACTGCTGAATCCCAATTCCAGACCCTGTCCGCAATTCAGGAAAGTGCATCCTGTAAAGAAATGGTGCTTGGTCACGCTTCCGCCGCTTGAAAGTGCTGCTCCCTCATGAAAAATCACTTCGAAACGGCAATCCTTCACGTGAACGGTACCTCCCCCGTTGCCCCCGCTGTCGAGCCCGTCATCTTTGGCATACATAAATACGCAGTCGGTGATGGTGGCATCGCATGCCGAGAGGTAGAGTGCATCGTTATCTTCGTCCCTGTAATCGAATGAATCGTCCGGAAAATCAGTAAAGACCGTGTGGCTGATGCTTACGTTACTCTGGTTCATCTGTCCTGCTGTCATGGCCCGCTGGACCAGGCTATGGGTGATCTCCACATCGGAAGATACGGGATAAAAAACCTGTCCCGCATGATCCATAAAATAGCAATGGTCAAAACTGAGTGTGCCGTCTTCGTTATAGACCA
>Ga0209536_100006384_pt1 | contig 18056 bp, 21 predicted proteins | sample DeeMarSeWOR28_12_FD_187461 | JGI IMG/M metagenome (GOLD analysis project Ga0209536, IMG submission 187461) | Marine sediment microbial communities from White Oak River estuary, North Carolina - WOR-2-8_12 (SPAdes) (version 2) | ecosystem: Environmental > Aquatic > Marine > Intertidal zone >... | reverse complement strand
CATGTACGAGGTGCTGGAGAAGGCCTTGACCAACGCGGCCTACACCATAAAGGGCGGCGAGGTGGTGGTCAAGGACGGAGAGGTAGTGGCCACCCCGCTGGGGGCGACCCACTGGGTGAAGTCGGAGATCCCGGAGGCCCTGGAGGCCGAGCTGATGAAGGACCTAGAGACGGACTTCAAGGACCACTACACGATAAACCTGGCCAACTACCCCGTGGAGGACGCCTACCTGCTAACGGGGCGTGTACTGACGGCCGAAGGGAGGTGGAGTTGATGAGCTTCGAGTACAACGGAGTGGAGATCGAGGACACCTTCGCGGAGGGCTTCGCCATGTGGGGCACCCGGATAATCATCACCGCGAAGAACAGGAAGTGGGCGAACATCGCCGCGGCGGAGATGACAGGGTTCGCCACCAGCGTCATCGCTTGCGACTGCGAGGCCGGAGTCGAGAGGGAGATCCCCCCTGAGGAGACCCCGGACGGCAGGCCGGGGGTCGCCGTGATGGTATTCGGCTTCTCCAAGAAGCGGCTCTCCGAGCCGATGCTCAACAGGATAGGCCAGTGCGTCCTCACCTGCCCCACCACGGCTATATTCAACGGCGTCCCAGAGGAGGAGGCCGACGACATGCTCGACGTCGGAGCGAGCCTCAGGTTCTTCGGCGACGGCTTCCAGGTGAAGATGAGGATGGGGGACGGCTGGCAGGAGCGCCAGAGGTTCTGGAGGATACCTGTGATGGAGGGGGAGTTCCTAGCCGAGGCCAAGTTCGGAGCCAAGAAGGCGGTGGCCGGAGGCAACTTCCTGATAATGGGTTTGGACGAGGACTCGACCCTCGAGGCTTCGGAGAGGGCGGTAGAGGCGATCCTCGAGGTCCCGGGGGTGATAACGCCCTTCCCGGGAGGCCTCTGCAGGAGCGGGAGCAAGGTAGGCTCCAAGTACGCCTTCCTCAGGGCATCGACGAACACCCCTTTCTGCCCGGCCATCAAGGCCTCTTTCCCGGACTCACAGGTGCCCGAGGGCGTCAATAGCGTCATCGAGGTGGTCCTCAACGGTCTAGACGAGGCTTCGGTGATGAAGGCGATGGCGGTGGGCATCAAGGCGGCTACGGAGGTGCCAGGGGTAAAATGGATCACCGCCGTAAACTTCGGCGGGAAGCTCGGCAAGTTCAACCTGGGGTTGAAGGAGGCTCTGGATGGTGCCTAAGATGAAGGAGCTATGGCTCACCCCCAAGGGGCTGCCGTCGATACCAGTCGAGGCCGAGGTCATCTGCCCCGACGTCGTAGCGGGCAGGACCCTGAAGGACGTGAAGGGCCTAAAAGTCTACGTCGGGAATGAGACCCACAGCCTCGGGGAGTTCTTCGAGGTCGAGGGGAAGCTGGCCGAGCAGGCAGCGGATCAGATGATCGTCGTCGACGGGACCTGCCAGACAGTGAAGTACATCGGGGCAAAGATGAGCGCCGGCAGCATCCACGTGAAGGGATGCGCCGGGATGCACGCCGGGTCCCAGATGTCAGGGGGAGAGATGCTGGTGGAGGGGAACACCCGGGACTGGGCGGGAGCCGAGATGAGCGGGGGGCTCCTCCGCATAATGGACGACTCCCGCAACATGACCGGAGCAGCGTACAGGGGGAGCCCCGAGGGGATGACAGGGGGCTGCATCGTCGTGGAGGGGGACGCCGGCGTAGAGCTGGGCTCCTTCATGAGGCGGGGGATGATCGTCGTAACCGGGGACGTCGCGCCCTTCTGCGGGGCCCACATGAACGGGGGAGAGATATTCATCATGGGGAAGGCAGCGAGGAGGCTCGGCGCTGAGGCGAAGGGGAACGGCGGCTTCATCGCGTGCCTCGGGGGGGTGGACGAGATCCTCCCCACGTACGTCCACGAGACCACCTACAAGCCCACGTTCATGAAGCTCTACATGAGGCAGCTCAGGGACGCTCTGGGGCTAGAGGCTGCGGCGAAGTTCCTGGAGGCCCCATTCAGGCGATACGTGGGAGACCTCGCCGTCGGGGGGAACTGCGAGATCCTCGTGGCAGAGAACGGTGCGGACTGAGAGGGCTTGAAGGTCGGCATAATCGCCTCAGACAGGAAGGAGTGGCACGTCCAGAGGCTCTCCGCCGCCTTTGAGAGCAGAGGGGCGGAGTCCCACATGTTACCGGCAACCAGGTTCCACTCACGCATCTCCGCGCAACCCAGGGTCTCGGTGAGGGGATATCCCCTCGACGACTACGACGCCGTCATCGTCAGGAAGGTCCCAGGGGGTACGCCGGAGCAGGTCTTCTACAGGATGGACGTCCTCCACAGGCTTGAGGACATGGGGGTACGCGTCGTCAACCCCTCCGAGTCCATAGAGAGGGCGGTGGACAAGTACTACACGTCGACCCTCCTGGAGGACGCTGGGATAGACACCCCGAGGACCGTGGTCACAGAGCGTTTCAGAGAGGCGATGGAGGCATTCAAAGAACTGGGGGAGGACGTCGTCGTCAAGCCCCTCTTCGGCTCCCTCGGCGAGGGGATGACGAGGATCACCGACGAGGAGATAGCTTACAGGATCTTCAGGGCCCTGGAGAGGGCGGGGAGCGTCTTCTACGTCCAGGAGTTCATCCCCCACGGAGGCATGGACCTCAGGGCCTTCGTCGTGGGGGACGAGGTGGTGGCCTCCATGAGGAGGCGGTCCGAGGGTTGGAAGACCAACATCTCTGCGGGTGGGAGGTCCGAGCCATACGACCTCGAGGAGGAGCTTGCAGAGCTCAGCCTCAAGTCGGCCAGGGCGATCGGGCTTGAGTACACGGGCGTGGACCTCCTCCGCTCCGAGGAGGACGGTAGGGTCTACGTCGTGGAGCTCAACAGCACCCCCGGGTGGCAGGGGCTCCAGACCGTGACGGACACTGACATAGCCCAGAGAGTGGCTGACTACGTCATCGACGCGAGCTGAATGAGATGGCCGACAGCCCGCTTAGGGACGGGGACGCCGTCCTCACCACTCACGGCTTCATCTTCTACGTCTTCGGGTACGAGCACCCCGCAGACAGGTACCACGGGTTCCTGAAGTACGTCCCCCGAGACAGGTCCGAGGCGTTCGATGTCGAGTGGCTGGACCTGGGGTGGAGGATGGATGGCAGGGACATAGTCCGTCCCCTAGAGCTGTACAGCCCGGGTAGTTACGCGAAGATGGTAGAGGGCATCCGAAGGAACTTCCCGGAGTATCTCTACCGCTCGGAGCAGCTGGACAGGTGGATGATCACAGTCCCCAGGGACCACATCAATAGGGTCTTCCGCCCCTCAGAGCGGCTCAAGGAGATCCTGGAGAAAGGTGCATCGGACAGCCTCGAGGAGGAAGCCCTCTCACTTCTCAAAATGCTGGCTGAGATCTCAGGGGTCTCACTGGGACTCTTCGGCGTCCACGGCTCCATCAGCCTGGGCACCAGCCGTGATGAGAGCGACATAGACCTTTCGGTCTACGGGGCGTCAAACTTCAGGCTCGTGAAGAGGGGGCTGCTGGAGGCCGAGGAGGCAGGGCTGCTGAGCCTCAAGAGGGGAGACCGCGCCGAGAAGAAGAGGTTGAACAGCGGGGTCTACGGAGGTAGGGACTTCGTGGTCAACGCCACAAGACTGGATTCTGAGATCGACGACGGGCCCAGGAGCTACAGACCTATATGTCCCATGGAGGCGGAGTGCCTCTGCGTGAGTGATGACGAGGCCATGTTCAGGCCGGCCGTCTACGGCGTGCAGGGATGTACGTCACCGGATGAGGCAGTAGACGTCAGCGAGGTCTCCGAGGTCGTCTCCATGATCGGGTCCTACAGGGACCTCGTCTCCAGGGGGGAGCGGATTAGAGTGGGGGGCTTCCTGGAGGAGGTGGCCCAAGGGGATGATAGGTGGATGAGGGTCGTGGTCGGCTCGGGCAGGGCCGGGGAGTACCTCGACTGGCTTGACTCCTAGGCGTGGAACTGCACCGTGTCCCCGTCTGAGAGGACCCTGTCGAGGCCCACCCGCTCGGAGTCGAACTTGGCGCTGGGCCCCCAGATCTTGGCGTACCTGAACCTCTTGTAGAAGTCGCTGTGGATGATCTTCGCCAGCCCTCCGACGGTGAGCCCCTTCCTGTCGACGATGGGCTCCTTGGAGGCCGGCTTCCCGGGCTGCTTGGTGTAGACACGGATGATCCCCAGGCTCCTGAACAGGGTGTCCCCCAGGGTCTTCTGGAGGTCGGGTGCGTTCTGCGCGGAGACCACCATGACCTCAAGGGGGCTCGCCGCCTCCCTCAGGTCGTCTATCACGTCCTGGGAGTCCACGAGGTCCGCCTTGTTGGCGATGACCGTGGTGGGCCTGTAGACGGCGTTCCCGTAGATGGAGTCCTCCACTATGTCAAGGGTGACCCGCCCCTTCACCCTGAGGAGGGCGGACCTGATCTTGTACTCCCTGAGGAGGGCGACGACCTCATCGGGGGTGCAATCGACGAGCTCCCCGTCCCAGATGAACTGGATGTCGGAGCCGAAGCCCCTCCTGGTGATCTCCACCTCGCCGTCGGGCTGAGTGGTGAGTATCCGGGAGTTCTCAAGCTCCTTGGCGATCATGAGGTAGTTGACGACGGGGTCGTCCGCCAGGTCGACGACGATGATGAGGCCGTCCGCGTTCCTGGCGATGCTGAGGACCTGAAACCCGTCGTTCCGACCCTCAGAGGAGCCCTCGACGATTGGTGGCGCCTCCACGAGCTGGAGCTGGACATCCTCGTAGGGCATCATCCCAGGCGTGGGGACCCGGGTGGCGAAGGGCCAGGAGGCGACCTCCACGGTGGAGTTTGTGACGGCCCTCATGACGCTGCTCCGCCCGGCGTTGGTGGGGCCTATGATGGCGACCTGGGCTGCCCCGGCCTTCTCTATGAAGTATGATGGGGCGCTCCTCCTCTTGGCCTGCTTCTTCCGCTGGTCGATCTCCTCCCGGAGCTGGGCCATCTGGCGCTTGACCTGGGAGCACATCTTCTCGGTGCCCTTGTGCTTGGGCACCAGGGAGAGGAACTCCCCCATGAGTTGGAGGCGGGTCTCGGGGTTCTTGGTCAGGGTGACCTCATGCCACTTGGACTTGGCCTCCGCCGGAAGGTTAGCTGGCAAACCGGGTCACACCCACGTGTAAGATGGAGAGAGGCAATAAAACGACTTCGGAAAAGGGGTCAACGTTATTACCGAGGGGAGTCGAGGGTTCCCTGATATGGAGGGACCCAGGGACAGGGACTTCGTGGAGACCGTGGAGGGGCTCCTGTTCTGTGTCGTGGGCTACCTCCACCCTCCGGACAAGGTCACTGCATATCTCAAGTACGTCCCGGAGGAGGGGGGGAAATGGAGGAGGGGCGAGACGGCGTACGCTCGGGTCCTACCCTACTACCATGTCTCCCAGGTTGAGAACACCTATGGCTACCTCAAGGAGAGCCATCCCGACTACCTGTTCCGCTGCCCGGTCAGGAACATCACCGTCTCGTCGGTCCCCAACAGAGATGTGAGGACATACTATCAGCCGGGGGAGCGCCTGGCGTCCATCATTGACGACGGCCCCAGTGATGACCTAGAGTACAGGCTGAGGGACTTGGTCACCGTCCTCACCGGGCTCTCCGGGCTCAAAGTAGGTGACCTGGGGGTGACGGGCTCAATCCTTACGGGGAGCCACAGCCCCGAGTTCTCGGATATGGACCTCACAGTCTACGGGGCCGAGGCCTCACTCAGGCTCAAGGAGGCCCTCCTGGAGATGCGGGAGGAGCAGAGCACGGTGCGGCCCTTCACGTCGGCGAAGAAGGAGGTCTGGAGCAGGGGTAGGGCTGGGAGATTCCCCCTGAGCTTTACTGAGCTAATGGAGTTCGCAGAGAGGAGGTGGAACTACGGTATCTTCATGGACACATACTTCTCAGTACACCCCGTCCGCACATACGAGGAGATTAGCGAGGAGTACGGGGACCGCACCTATAGGCAGCTGGGGTCCGTCAAGGGGAGGGGGGTCATCAGCGACAGCTATGAGTCCATCTACCTCCCCGCCCTGTACGGGGTTGAGGACGTCGAGTCTGATGGTACCCAGAGGGCTCAGATCACGGAGATTGCCTCCTACGAGGGTCTTTACTGCGACATGTTCGACCCCGGGGACAGGGTCGAGTTCTCGGGGGTGCTAGAACAAGTGAGCGGAGATGCCGATTATCTCCGCGTGGTCATAGGTGGGGCCGGCTCGGAGCCCAGTTACGTCAAGAGGGCCCTGTGACCCCGTTTCCATTAGTTTTTTAACGTCTCGCCCCTCATGACTTTGAAGGTAGCCCGCATGGATGTCCTGACCTGCCTCGGCATAGAGTCCACAGCCGACAACCTGGGGATAGGCATAGCCACCTCAGATGGCAGGATACTAGCCAACGAGATCACCACTCACGTCCCCGAGGAGGGAGGGATCCATCCCAGGGAGGCGGCGAGGCACCACGCCGATGTCGTCGGGGACACGATCTCCAGGGCTCTGGCCATAGCAGGAATTACTTCAAAGGACTTGGACTTCATCGCCTTCGCCCAGGGACCGGGCCTTGGACCGTGCCTGAGGACTGGGGCCACGGCCGCTAGGGCCCTCTCCGCGTATCTGAAGGTACCCCTTGTGGGGGTGAACCACTGCGTTTCCCATATCGAGATCGGGAGGCAGACTGAGGGAGCCGTTGACCCGCTTACGCTCTACGTCTCCGGGGGGAACACGATGGTCACGGGCTACGAGGCGGGGAGGTACAGGGTCTTCGGGGAGACCCTTGATATCGCATTGGGAAACTGCCTCGACGTTTTTGCACGGGCGGCTGAACTCCCGTATCCCGGGGGCCCGGCGGTGGAGCAGCACGCACTGAAGGGTGAGACGCTGATCCCGCTCCCCTACGTGGTGAAGGGGATGGACCTCAGCTATAGCGGGCTCATGACAGCGGCGACCCAGGAGCTCATGAAGGGCAGTCACAGCCTCGAGGACATCTGCTTCAGCCTCCAAGAGGTAGCCTACGCGATGCTCGGGGAGGTGACGGAGCGGGCCCTCGCCCACACGGGGAAAGGGGAGGTGCTCCTAACCGGTGGTGTGGGGGCGAATAAGAGGCTCAGGTCCATGATAGGGCTGATAGCCGAGGAGCACGGGGCCGAAGCCAAGTTCGTCCCCATCAAGTACGCCACCGACAACGGGGCGATGATCGCCTGGACCGGGGTGGTAGCCTACATGCACGGGGTGAGGACGCCCATCGCCGAGAGCTTCATCGACAGCAAGTGGAGGGTGGACCAGGTGGAGGTTCCATGGAGGGGATGACCCTTATCGCCAAGGGGGCGGAGGCCGACCTATGGTTCGACCCTGACTGGAACGGGGTAAGGGCGCTGATTAAGCGGAGGGGGGAGAAGAGGTATCGCCACCCCGATCTGGACAGGGAGATACGCCGCCTCAGGACCCTCCACGAGGCTTCCATGATCCACAGGGCTAAGGAGGCGGGTGTCCCGACACCGGTCATATACCAGGTCGACCCTGAGGATGCCACCATCGTGATGGAGTACGTAGGGGGTGAGAAGGTCAGGGACATCGTCGATGACCTCTCCGGTGAGATGAGGTACGAGTTGTTTAAGCTCATAGGCCTGCTAGCTGGGCGGCTCCACGGCGTTGGTATAGTCCACGGGGATTTGACCACCTCGAACATCATCAACAGCCCCGAGGGCCCCGTCTTCGTGGACTTCGGGCTGGGGGAGGCTTCCAACGAGACCGAGAAGAGGGGGGTCGACCTAAACCTGATGCACAGGATGCTCACGAGCACCCACTTCAGGCACACCGAGGAGCTCTTCTCCGCCTTCAGGGAGGGCTACGTGGAGGGGCTGGGGGAGGAGGCGGAGCAGGCCTTGGGGAGGATGGAGGAGATCTCGAGGAGGGGGAGGTACGTTGAAAGAGAATAAGATCTGGATGGCGACGAGCAGCGAGGACAAGTACCGAGAGGCGAGGGAGATCCTGGCCGAGTTCGGGGTTGAGCTGGGGAGGATAGACGCCGAGAAGATCGAGATACAGGCGGATGACCCAGTCGAGATCGTGGAGTACAGTCTCAGTCAGCTGGAGGAAGACGGGAGGGCGGTCGTCATGGAGGACGCAGGCATCTTCATCGAGCACTTCGGAGGGTTCCCCGGGCCATACTCCTCGTACGTGCTAGAGAGGCTGGAGAACCCGGGGATACTGAAGCTTATGGAGGGCATCGACGACAGGAGAGCCCACTATCAGTCCGCTGTGGCCCTCCGACGCGGAGGCGAGATCACCAGCTTCAGGGGCTACGTGAGGGGGACGATAGCGAAGAGCATAAGGGGAACAGGAGGCTTCGGCTACGACCCCATATTCATACCGGACGAGGGGGATGGGAGGACCTTCGGGGAGATGACTGAAGAGGAGAAGAACGCTATCTCCCATCGCGCAAGAGCCTTTAGGAACCTAGCGGCGTGGTTGGTTGGTTAATCTTCCTCAACAGTAAACACGCGTATAACGCTCACGCAACGGGCAGAGGCCTTCCTTAGGTTTATAGAATGATAAAGTACTGAAGCCATGAAACGTAAATAATCACTCATGAAACTATCATGGAGATGACGATTTTTTTTACGAATGGATAGACAAACAGACTAAGATACCAGATCATACCTAGGACCCCTGTCCAAACACAGAAAGAATACACTCCTGACGATAGACCTGGGTTATAGATTGGGTTCTGTGTAAAAGGATAGAAGGGTCGGATGTCTCCATACAACGGGGAATCCAGCAGGACATGGAATGCTGTACCCAGAACCCCAGTAAACATGAAGGCACTTCGAGTCTGACTACCCCCAACAACTAACCTCAGAGCCCTGTAGACGGGATGCAGAAAACCATCTAAGGAGAACATCACGTATCCGAGCGCCAGACCTGTCAGTGAGGCGAAGAGGAACGTATGCAGGTACCCGTGCAACGGATAGCTCAACCCCAGAACGAGCACCAGCAGGGGCTCAACGTCGACTATGACGCTGGCCACAAGAAACGTGGGCACATGCAGGTACCTTCTGAGGGGAAGCCCCAATCCCAGCGCAGGTCCAAAGTGAAACGGCGTGAAAGGCACAATTAAATACTCTCTCATTTACCCCTAAGATTTTTTTCACTCGCGCACATGGCACATACGGTTGTGTCCGATAGATGTTTCAACGTGTTCCTTAGCCGATTTACCTTATACCTTCTATATTCCAGAAACTCCGCTCGCAACCGTCTACCATTTCTATTCGGGAATAAGGTCTTCAGAGACTGCGCCATTATAGCCAATGAAAGGGATAGGACCTTAATCGACTTAGTGAACCCATTTATAGCCAATCGATGTCTGATTCCGTTTGTGCCATTCTAATATTTATTGATGCTAGCACGTGACCTCAGTTCCTGGATGAACGCCTCTTCATTTTCCGCCAACTTTGATTTGACCGCCCTCCACGTATCGGGGCAGCTCTTGTACTCCACGCCCACGATGGAATGGATCAGCCTGTCGACTTCCTTCCGGTTCTCCTTCGTGATCTCGACTCCGGCCCTCTCGAAGACATCCTTCATCTGCTTATGTCTGAAATAGCACGTCATACGCCCACCCTCCACGAAATGCCTATGGAAATCAATCTAAAAACATATTCATGGGTTCAGGGAGACATACACGAGGTCACAAGAATGTATAAGATAAGAGCGGAGGTTGTCAAGATGAACGGGAAGTGCACCTACCACAATGTTGGGGACTACGTTGAGGCCGAGGATGACCTCCTAGCAATCCCCGACGGTAATAAGGTCTGCTTATGGTCCCTCTCCGCCCTCCTCCCCTTCCTCACCGCTGTCCAGAGGAGACATGACGAACCCGACGACTGGCTCTCCACTGTCAACCACATCCAATGCCCCGACTCCGGTGTTGAGGTCCTCTGGGAGATAAAGAAAATCCCCGTCTAACGAAAGTGATTACCAAAAAGAGGCTAGGTTCAGACCACAGGAAAATACGCGCGAAACACCACGCTAGATACTCTATACAATCAAGTAGTCCCCGTCGATGTCGAATTTAATCTCCACAATAGCTTCCCCCATGGGCCATGTGATGCTGTGGACGTCGTCGTAGATCTTTTCCCAGTGCTGGCCGGAGTACGCCCCTCCCGCCTTACACCATATGTAGATGGTGACCTTGTAGTCTCCGGCAGACTCCAACTCGAAGAAGTTCTCCGACGCGCTGATAGCCCAGTACATGCTGTGGTTCGAATATAGGACGTCACCATCCTCATCGGCGATGGTGACCTTGAGCTCGTTCAGCCAAAGGTTTGAGCGCGCCCCCTTCCCGGGTCTGGACGGAAAGATGAGCCGGATACCCAATGTCTCAGTCACCCATCCGCCAGCTTGATAGTAGAGTATACCCGTCTCGGCGGTATACACGTTGCCCCTGCTCGTCGTAACCCTCACGTCGAAAGATGAGCCGTTGACTACTTGGATGGGGAAGGGCCCGATCTGCTCATTACCGAGGGCGCTCACCGTCGCAGTCACGTCCGTCAACGTGTCGTTGATCCACACCCTGACAATGTCTATCGAGGTCTCACAGGTGTTCAGGATCGTGACGTTGAAGTGGGTGGCGGCGAGGTCGGGGATCGGGTACAGCTCAAGGGACTCCCTGTCACCATCATCGTCCAGCCTGGTGATCTCCAGTTTCCCCTGCTCCAAGATCACGTCGGCCTGCTTCATCACCAGCACCATCGGGATCACCGAGGAGAACAGAATCCCAATGAAGATGATGGTGCCAAGTATAGTTGCCACTCCCTTACGACGACTAATCCTGCGTCCGAAAAACCCGGGGGGGTCTCATCGGCTTATTAAAGCCATCACAGAAGATGCTATATCTGGATTATGAATGTAAGAATTCATAAAAAGTAAGTACTCCCCATCGATTTGAACCTAGAAAACCACCCAAAAAACCCCCAAAACCGTCTAAAAACATACCCCACAACCCGCCCCCCCACACGGAGGACACAACCCCCTGGAACCCTTATCCTAAGCCAGCCGCATAAGCCACGTAAACCTTTTTAAACAAAGCCTTCATCTAACTCAGAGCAATCCAACCACACAGATGATCCAAATGGTAGGCAAACTGGCGTACATGCGAGGACGATCCCGCTCCACGAGACCCGTCTCCAAGCGGGCCCCAGGCTGGGTCGAATACCAGCCCGACGAGGTCAAGGCGCTCATCATCAACCTCGCCAGGGAGGGCAAACCCCAGAGCGAGATAGGCAACATCCTACGCGACGAGCACGGCATACCCCTCGTCACACCCATAGTCGGATACGGCATCCACAAGGTCCTGGAGGAGGCGGAGCTAGCGCCCAGGATCCCCGAGGACATCTATAACCTCATGGTCAAGTCCACCCGCCTCAGGCGACATCTGGAGCGCAACCACAAGGACTTCAGCAACAAGAGGGCCCTCCAGATAACCGAGTCCAAGATCTACGCCCTGACCCGATACTACAAGAGGAAAGGCGCCCTACCGCAGGACTGGAACCACCGCAACGAGATAGTCACCATATAAGAGGTCCCCAATGACCTCCGAGGAGGATTTTTTCAGCTCCCTACATCCAGCGGTCCAGGTACTCAAAGGCCACGTAGAGAAAGGCAACCCCATCAGGATCGTCTCCCACAACGACGCCGACGGGGTCGCCGCCGGGGGCATCCTCAGCCTCGCAGTCAACAGGCTGGGCGCGACCTTCAGGACCACATGCGAGAAGCGGGTCGACGAGAAGACCGTCCTCTCCATCGCCTCGGAGAACCCCCCCATAGTCATCTTCTCGGACATGGGGAGCGGCTACATGGACCTCTTCACCGAGCACCTACCCGACGCCGACATCATAGTCCTCGACCACCACCTACCCGTCGAGACCGAGAACCCCCGGATCACCCACGTCAACCCCCTCCTCCACGACCTCGACGGGGCACGAGGGGTCAGCGGGGCCGGCGTCTCCTACTTCTTCTCAAGAGCCATAGACGAGGTGAACGTCGACCTCAGCACACTGGGCATTGTCGGGGCACTGGCTGACCAGCAGGACAAGGGGGACAACAAGTCCCTCGTGGGCCTCAACAGGCACATAGAGGCCGACGCCAAGAGGCTCAACCTCCTTGAGACGAACATCGACCTCATCTTCTACGGATACGAGACCCGCCCCATCGCCAAGGCATGCGCCTACACCACGGTCCCATTCATACCCGGCCTCAGCGGAAGGGAGGACCAGTGCCTCGCCCTCCTTAAGGAGGCGGGGATAGAGCTCAAGAGCGAGGGGAGATGGCGGGCTCTCAGAGACCTCTCGGAGGAGGAGAAGAGCAGCCTCTTCTCGACCCTGACGAAGCACATGATCTATGAGGGCTGCAGCCCCGACTCCGTCTACGACCTCCTGGGGACCATCTACACCCTCAAGGGGGAGGAGGCGTGGACCCCACTTAGGGACGGAAGGGAGTACGCCTCCCTCCTGAACGCCTGCGCACGGATGGGGAGGCCGAGCCTGGGCCTCAGTATCTGCATGGGAGACCGTGATGAGGCTATGAGGGAGGCGGAGACCACCCTGGACGGCTACAGGAAGAAGATAGGAGCGTATCTGGATTGGGTCCGAAAGGAGGACCGGATTGTGGAGATGGAGAACATCTACTCCTTGAAGGCCCAGGGGGACATCGACGAACGGATAATCGGTGTCGTCGCATCCATCCTCCTCTCCACGGGCATCCTCAAGAACCCCAAGCCCTTCATTGCATCTGCCAGGGCTGAGGAAGGCCTCTTAAAGGTCTCTGGGAGGGCCACGGAGGCTATGGCGAAGGCTGGAATCGACCTGGGGGCGGTTATGATGGAGGCGGCGGAGCCCTTCGAGGGGAGGGGTGGCGGCCACGACATAGCGGCGGGAGCGTTCCTACAGGAAGATGGAGAACCCGAGTTCCTCAAAGTGGTGGACAAGCTTGTCGGAGAGCAGCTCAATGCCTGAGGCCTCGACGACCATCGACATCCGCTACAAGGACTCTCAAACAGCACGGAGCATCATGGAGGCCATCACCCCTGACAACCTAGACGCCCCCCCGGGCATAGACGTCTACGCCAAGGTCGAGGGGATAACCTTAAAGATCTCAATCTCGTGCAGCAGGGACATAGGAAGCCTGCTCTCAACCGTCGACGACCTCCTATCCTGCATCCAGGCGGCGGAGAGGGCCATAGAAGAGATAGAGAGATAGGGGCTACAACCCGATTATTTTTGAGAAGTTGTAGCACGGCTCACCTGCTTCCCCCGAGCGTCCCCGAGATCGGTATCGTCGTCGACTGCGACAAGGACCGTGTACCTCGGTTCTCCCTGTCGCGGTACCTTCGCCTGTGTTCGTATTCGGATACGACCAGGGCAAACCCAAGCCTTGCACCGAGTTTTCTTCCCCTTGCGGAGTTGTCTACCCAGTACTTCTCCGTATACGTTTTTTCCGTGCTACAGATCCATACTCCTCCTCCACTTTATATGACGCTTCTGTTACATGTAAACCCCAAAAACTGGTCGTGCAAGTACGCATAGTATATATCATTTTGACTCATCTAAGTCAAGAATGTCTCAGGTACCTGAGACCATAATATAGTTGTGGCGCGGTGATCAAAAAGGGGTCAACTGTGACCTCCATATTTCATGTATAATACAGGATACTTTCACGGGCTGAGAGAGCGAGAGATGAGATTTAGAAAGATATAAATTGACGGGAACCCTTCTCAGGACATCGCAAGGAGAGTAACATAGAACTTGTCGAGAGCGGTCAGGGACAAGTGGAGGAGGAAGGACTGGTATGACATCTACCTCCCACGATACTTCGGTGAGACCAAAGTAGGCGAGACGCCCTCAGAGGGACCCGATAAGCTGATGGGACGCGTCTACGAGACCACCCTCGCCCAGATCACAGGGGACTTCTCCCAGGAGTACCTGAAGCTCTACTTCCAGGTCACAGGGGTGGACGAGAGCACAGCCCAGACGGTCTTCAAGGGACACGAGTACCTCAGGGACTACCTCCGCAGCCTAGTCCGCAGAAGGAGCACAAAGGTCGACGGCTTCTACAGGATCACGACCCTCGACGGATACAGACTGAAGATAGTCGTCACCGCCCTCACGAACACCCGGATCAAGACCTCCCAGGAGAGGGCGATAAGGGACATCATGAGCGCAGTGGTGAAGGAGAAGGCCGAGACACTCGACTACGGACAGATCGTCCACGAGATGGTCCTGGGGAAGCTCGCCTCCGACGTCTACAACGAGGCGAGGAAGGTGACCGCCCTGAGGCACGTCGGTGTCCGCAAATCCGAGCTCCTGGCCATACCCAACTAGGGCCAACCTAATTTTAAAGCAGAGGAACCCTACATCTAGACGTGGATCAATCCTCTGAACAGCGAGCCAGAGTGGCGAAGGAGGCAGCACGCCTCCTCTACATTGGAGCATCCGAAGAGTACATGCACGCCAAGGAGCAGGCAGCTAGAAGCCTCGTACTTACCTCGATGCCCAGCAACTACGAGGTCGCAATAGAACTCGACCTGATAGCCCAGGAGTATGAGGGCGAGGAGAGGAACCGCCTCCTCAACGCGATGAGGGAGGACGCGATCTCGATCATGAAAGCTCTAGCGGGCTACAATCCCATTCTGACTGGAAGCGTTTGGAGGGGAACCGCAAGAAAGGGTAGCGACATCGATATCAACGTCTACTCATCGGAACCCAAGGACGTTGAAGCCCATCTGGTGAAAAACGGATACAAAGTAGTGAAATCAGAGGAGATGAAAGCGGTAAAGGGGGGTCGCACGATAAATTCTAAGCACTTGAGCATCCAGCTAACTGACGGCCCAATGGCTGAAGTGATTGTCAGACCTGTCGAGGAGAGAAGTACCGAGGAGAGATGCGAGATTTACGGCGATCTGAAGCGGGGATTGACGCTCCCCGAGCTGGAAAAGCTTATGAGGACTGACCCCCTCCGAAAGTTCGTCCCCAGAAGGCGGTACAGATGAAACTCTTCGGCTCATCGGGAATCAGGGGCCTCGTGAACGTCGAGGTGACACCCCTCCTCACCCAGAAAGTCGGTGCCGCCCTCGCCTCCCAGTTCGAGGGGGGAGCCATCATCGTCGGACGGGACACTAGGCTCTCAGGGAAGATGCTGGAGGCTGCGCTGACCTCCGGAATCGCTTCCTGCGGCATCGTGACGGGAAGCCTCGGTATCGTCCCTACACCCGCAGTGGCACTTCTCACCAGGGAGATGGGGGCCGAAGCGGGAGTCGCCATAACCGCGTCCCACAACCCGCCGGAGTACAACGGCCTAAAGATCTTCGACACTACAGGTATGGCCTACACCGGGAAGCAGCAGGCTGAACTGGAGGAGACGATTGAGAAAGAGGAGTTCATGACCTCCTCCTGGAGCAGGGTCGGGAGAGTCGAGGAGATCGATGGCGGACGCTTCTATATAGACACCCTAGCAAACGCCATAGGCTTCATGGGGGAGAGAAACATCGTATGCGACCTATTCAATGGAGCCACATGCACCGTGGCACCAGAGGTATTCGATGAACTCGGATGCAACGCAACCATGCTCAACGCCCAGCCAGATGGAAGCTTTCCAGCCGGCAACCCCGAGCCAAACCCAGAGTCCCTCACGAGGCTGGGGAGGATGGTGAGGGAGACGAAGGCAAGCATCGGCTTCGGCTTCGACGGGGACGGCGACAGGATGATGGCCGTGGACGAGAAGGGAAGCGTGCCTAGCCCCGACAGGGTGTTAGCTGCATACGCGAGGCACGTAGTAGCTGAGAGGGGGGGAGGGATCATCGTCACCCATGTGGGAGCCTCGATGAGCATCGAAGAGGCTGTGGAGAGCGTCGGGGGCTCTGTAATCAGGACGAAGGTCGGGGACGTCCATATCACTGAGGCTATGATAGCGAACGACGCCATCTTCGGCGGAGAGCCCGTAGGAGCATGGGTACACCCAGAAGTCCACCTCTGCCCCGACGGGATCCTGTCAGCCCTCGAACTCATGAAGGCCCTCGAGGAGGAAGGAAAGACGCTGTCCGAGATGGTGGCGGATGTACCGGACTACCCCACTTTAAGAGACAAGGTACCTTGCCCGAACAAGGCGAAAGGAAGGGTCATGGATGGCGTCTCCTCCAGCAATAGCAGAGGCTTCACCGATGTCAGAAACGTAACGGCAGTTGATGGAGTACGCATAGAGCTTGAAGACGGATGGGCCCTGATCAGACCCTCAGGGACGGAGCCAGTCATCAGGGTCACAGTCGAAGCCAGAGAAGAGAAGAGAGCTAAAGAGTTAATGGAATCTAGCCGAAGTTTGGTGGAGAGTTTACTAGGGGGAATAGTATGAAGGCTGTCGTTTTAGCAGCGGGGAAGGGCGAGAGGCTTAGCCCTCTGACCGAGAACAGGCCGAAGCACCTCCTGCCCGTGGGGGGCAGTCCCCTCCTGGAGTGGTCCCTGAAGGGCATCGCGGATGCAGGCATAACAGAAGTCCTCATCGTGACGCACTACTTGGAGGATCAGATCAAGAGGCGCTTTGGAGACGGTTCAGAGCTCGGGCTGAAGCTTAGCTACCTCAGGCAGGAGGAGATGAAGGGAACAGCGGATGCCTTTCGAATCGCAGAGGAGTTCGTGAACGGAGAGGAGTTCATTGGCTTCTACGGAGATCTCTATGTCAATCCTGAGACATTCAAGTACCTGATCGACTCCCACAGCGAGAGAGAGACAACCCTCTGCGTGGTTCCGGTGGAGAACCCATCCCAGACAGGCGTCGTGGAGCTTGACGGTGACCGTGTCGTCAACATCGTCGAAAAACCCCGACCGGGTGAGGAGCCAAGTAAGCTGGGGAACGCAGGGGTCTACGTATTCAGCCCGGACATCTTCAAGTTCATCGCGGAGACGGGGCTCTCCAAGCGAAACGAATACGAGATAACAGACTCCCTAAAGGCGCTCATAGAATCTGGAGAACCCGTGAACGCAGTTCCCATCTTCGAGGAGGACTGGCTGGACGTGGGCCTCCCATGGAACCTCCTAGAAGCGAACAAGAGGGCTCTGGGGCAACAAGAGACAGAGGTTGACGGCGAGATAGAGGACGGCGCGTACATTCACGGCTCCGTACGAATCGCCGAGGGAGCGAGGATAAGGTCAGGCGCGTACATAGAGGGTCCAGTATACATCGGCCCCAGGAGCGATATCGGACCAAACTGCTATCTCCGCCCCTCTACCTATCTCGGCGCCGACGTGAGGATAGGGAACGCCTGCGAGGTTAAGAACAGCATAATCATGAATGGGACACACATAGCGCATCTCTCCTACGTCGGGGACAGCATAATAGGCGAGAACTGCAACTTCGGGGCAGGCACCATGACGGCGAACATCAGGTTCGACAAGAAGAACATCAATGTCAACATAAAGGACGGTCGGATCGACTCTGGACAGAGAAAGCTTGGTTCAATAATCGGGGACGACGTCCAGACAGGGATAAACGTCAACCTGATGCCCGGCGTCAAGGTGGGATCTGGTGCCTGGATCGCCCCGGGAATAACTGTTTACAGAGACGTGGAATCAGGCGCTTTCGTCAGGTCCACGGACGCCTGAATACGACATCTGATGGATCAGGTTTATCTTACACCTATCTTTCCCTCATACAGGAGCCTCCATGGAAAAGGACCGATTCAAGAAGCTCTTCCCTCACCTCGCAGACGAACTGGAGGGCAATGAATCCAAGTTAGTCATCAAGGCCGAAGAGAGACACAAGAGGAAGTGGGCTGGCTACACCCCAGACATCGTGGACTACCTACGAAGATGCGATACCGACGAGCAGGGCAGGGAGATTATAGATTTTCTCGAGAAGAAAGGGGAGATAACCCAGGAACGAGCATTCGAACTTATGGAGCAGCTCAGGGAAAGGGGGATCAGGAGCTTCGGCAGCAGGAAGCGAGAAGGCTACTATACAAGAGAGCCATGATTCTAGACGAGAAGTTAAAAAATAGGCCAACCAATCATTCAGTGGTGCCCCCTTGGCAC
>Ga0209536_100006383_pt1 | contig 18058 bp, 7 predicted proteins | sample DeeMarSeWOR28_12_FD_187461 | JGI IMG/M metagenome (GOLD analysis project Ga0209536, IMG submission 187461) | Marine sediment microbial communities from White Oak River estuary, North Carolina - WOR-2-8_12 (SPAdes) (version 2) | ecosystem: Environmental > Aquatic > Marine > Intertidal zone >... | reverse complement strand
TACTCGGCTGCGCCGTTGCCGTACCTGCTTGCCGCCGAGCAGGAAGAGCAGGTGTGGGCCGCCATCATCCGCGAGGACAGTGATGCGCTGCTGCGCGCCGACGCCACGGCACGCCGCGCCCGTGGCGCCTGGAAGCTGGTGCAGCACTGGTGTCTGGACCTCTCTGACCACCGCTTCGAGGACAACGAAAACACCAGCGCTTTCCGGCGATGGGCGCAGCGCTTCCGCGCGCACTGCGTTCGCCACCGACAGGTCGCCGAGTCGGAATTGCCGAGCGTGCTGACGCCGCTGGTGGCGCGAGGCATCTGCCCCCTGCCTGAACGCCTGTTGCTGGCGGGCTTCTACGAGCGTGAACCGGCGCTGGAGTCGCTGGCCGCGGTGCTGCGCGGCGCCGGTTGCGCGCTCGAGTGGGTCGATTTGACGGGTGTGCAGGGCCGGCCCCGGCGGTTGCGCGCGGATGACCCCCAGCAGGAAATGGCCTGGGCGGCGGCGTGGGCCAGAAATCTGCTGGAGGCCGATCCAAAGGCGCGCATCGGTATCGTGGTGCCCGATCTCGCCGGGCGGCGCGCGGCGCTGGACCATCTGCTGCGCAAAACGCTCGATCCCGCTTCGCTGCACCCCGCCGCGCCAGGCGGAGGGCAGCCCTGGAACCTGTCGCTGGGCCGCCCCCTGTCGGACGAACCGGTGGTCGCGGCCGCCCTCGGCCTGCTGGAGTTGACCCAGTCGCCGGCGGACACGGCGGCGCTGGGTACGCTGCTGGCTTCGCCGCACTGGGCGCTGCCGCGGGACGCGGTGGAACGCCGCGCGGACCTCGGCCGCCGCGCCCTGCTGGACCGCCGCCTGCGGGCCATTGGCGAGAGCGAGGTCTATTTGCGCACCGTTCGCTTCGAAGCGCAGCGCGTTGACCGCGACGGCCGGCCCGAAGCCTGGAACAATCCGGCGCTGGCGGCGCGGCTGGACGCCTTGTTGCAGCAGTCGCGCAGCCTGCCGGGAAGAGCCGACACCGGCGCCTGGGCCGCGGCCTTCACGGCCTGGCTGACGACGGCCGGCTGGCCGGACGGCCGGGCGCTGGCCAGCGCAGAGTTCCAGGCGGTGGAAACATGGAACGAGCTGTTATCGCGGTTCAGCGGGCTGGCCGACTTCGCCGGCAGGCTGACCCGCGGCGAAGCCCTTGCGCTGCTGAAGCGGCTTGCGGGGGAGACGATATTCCAGCCACGCGCCGGCGACGCGCCGGTGCAGGTGCTGGGCCTGTACGAGGCGAACGGCCAGATGTTCGACCACCTGTGGGTGATGGGGCTGCACGACAGCGCCTGGCCGCCGCCGTCCGGGCCGGACCCGTTCATCCCGCTGGCGCTGCAGCGCGAACGGGGATTGCCGCACAGCGATCCGGATCGGGAGCGGGCCTGGGCGGCAGGGGTCACCGCGCAACTCGGCGCCGCGGCCCCGCAGGTGATTTTCAGCTTTCCGGGTCGCGATGGCGCCGAGGAACTCGCTTGCAGCCCGTTGATCGCGGGGTTGGAAGGAATGGATGCGCCCGCCATCGCCGTGGCCGCTGACGGCTGGGCGGAGCGCATCCGGCAATCCGCGGTCCCCGAACCGCTGCCGGCGGAGATGCCGTCGCCGTTGCGCCCTTCGAAGGTGCCCGGCGGCAGCCGGGTGTTCGCCAACCAGGCCGCCTGTCCGTTCCGGGCTTTTGCCGAGCATCGCCTGGGCGCCCGCCCGCTGGATCGCCTGCAAGTCGGGCTGGGGCCGATGCGCAGCGGCACGCTGATGCACCGGGCCCTGGAGTTGCTCTGGCGCGAACTGCAGACGCAACAGGGGTTGCTGGCGTTGGACGAGGCCGACCTGCGGGCGCTGGTGCAGCGCTGCACCGCCGAGGCGCTCGCCGTGCAGCGCCGGGAGAACCCGGCCACGCTGGCGGAACGCTATGCGGGCCTCGAGGCCGGGCGCCTGGAAGACAGGATCATGGCCTGGCTCGACGTCGAGCGGCAGCGCGGCCCGTTCCGGGTGATCGGGTTCGAGGAACACCGCGAGTTCACGGCCGGCGGCGTGCAGGTGAACCTCAAGCTGGACCGGATCGACGAACTGGAGGACGGTGCGCGCGTCGTGCTCGATTACAAGACCGGCAAGGTCTCGTCGTCGCGCTGGTTCGGCGAGCGCCCGGAGGATCCCCAACTGCCGCTCTACGGCGTAGCCGCGCAAGCGGCGGCGAGCGCGGGGCCCGGCGCCGCCTCGGTAGCGGCCGTGGCCTTTGCGCAGATTCGGCCCGAACTGTCCGCGTTCAGCGGGGTGGTGCGCGGCGAGGGCGTGCTGCCGGGCCTGCCGCCGAACCGCAAGGGCGAACTGAAAGACGCTGCCGAAAACTGGCCTCGAGTGCTGGAGGATTGGCGCGCCGTGCTCGAGCGCCTGGGCGCCGAGTTCCGTGCGGGACGGGCCGAGGTCGATCCGAAGAACGGCCTGGCGACCTGCAGGAACAGCTACTGCGAACTGGCCGCCTTGTGCCGGATTCATGAACGCGTAACCGGCGGCCGAGGTGCGGACTTAATGCCGGACGGGGGCGGACAGGATGAGTGACGCACTCCTTTTGCCGGCCGACCATGCGCAGAGGCGCGCGGCGCTCGATCCGGAGCGCTCGTTCATCGTGCAGGCGCCGGCCGGCTCGGGCAAGACCGTCCTGCTGACGCAGCGCTTCCTGAGGTTGCTGGCGACGGCGGACAGCCCGGAGGAGATCGTCGCCATCACCTTCACGCGCAAGGCCGCCGCGGAGATGCGCGGACGCATTCTGCAGGCGCTGGCCGGGGCGCGGCGTCCCGAGCCCTCCGAACCCTGGGAGCGGCAGACCTGGGAGTTGGCCGGCGCGGCCCTGCAGCATGCCGAGGCTCGGGACTGGAACCTTCTGGACAACCCGCAGCGCCTGCGAATCCGCACCATCGACTCGCTGTGCCAGTACCTGGCCCGGCAGATGCCGCTGGGCTCCGGCTTTGGCGAGCCGCCGCGCCTCGAGGAGGCTGCCAGGCCGCTGTACCTGGCGGCCGCCCGCTCGGCGCTGGCCGAACTCGAATCCGACTCGGAACTTGGTGCGGCATTGGCGCTGTTGCTGCGCCAACTGGACAACCATCTTGACGCGCTGCACGGCCTGCTCGCCGACATGTTGGAGCGCCGCGACCAGTGGCTGCCCATCCTGGTGAAGCCGAATCCACGCGAGGCGATCGAGCGCGCGCTGAGGAGCGTGGCCAAGGCGCAGCTGGAGGCGGTGCGCCGCCGGATTCCCTGCGAACTGGGCGCCGAACTGGCCCGGCTGGCGTCTGGCGCGGCCGGCCAGGTCGACGCCGGCCACGCGCTCTCCGCCTGTGGCCGTCTCGATGCGTTGCCGGCACCGACCGCTGCCGACCTGCCGGCGTGGAGCGCGTTGGCGGACCTGCTGCTGACCCGGAAGGGCGAGTGGCGCAAGACCGTGAACAAGGCGAACGGTTTTCCAGCCGGTGGCGGCGCGGCAGCGGTCAACAAGCAAGCCATGCTCGACCTGCTCGACGCCCTGCGTCCGGACGACGCCCTGGCGGAGGCGCTGGGCGAGGTGCGCATGCTGCCCGATCCGGTTTACCCGGATGACGAATGGGCGCTGATCGAGGCGCTGTTCATCGTGTTGCGCGGTGCGGCGGCGCACCTGCGCCTGGTGTTCGGGGAGCAAGGCCGGGTGGACTTCACCGAGACCGCGCTGGCGGCGCTGGAGGCGCTCGGTGGCGACCTCGAGCCCTCCGACCTCGCCCTGCGCCTGGATTACCGCCTGCGGCACCTGCTGGTGGACGAGTTCCAGGACACGTCCCAGAGCCAGCACGAACTGCTCAAACGGCTCACTGCGGGCTGGCAGCCGGGCGACGGCCGCACCCTGTTCCTGGTCGGCGACCCCATGCAGTCCATTTACCGCTTCCGCAAGGCCGAGGTCGGCCTGTTCCTCGACGCCTGCGATGGTGGCCTGGGGCAGGTGCCGCTGGAGCCGCTGCAATTGACGGTCAACTTCCGTTCGGAGCGGGGCGTGGTCGACTGGGTCAACCAGAAGTTCCCGCACGTGTTTCCCGCGCAGCCCGACAAGCTGAAGGGCGCGGTCCCCTATGCACCCTCCGAGGCCTTCAAGCCCGCGGGCCGAGGCGACGCGGTCCTGGTGCATCCATTGATTGGCCGCGACGATGCGGGCGAAGCGGCGCTGATGCTCGAACTCATTCGCGCGGCCCAGGCGGACCCGCCGGGCGGCACCACCGCGGTGCTGGTGCGCAGCAAGGCGCACCTCGAGCACCTGATCCGCGCCCTGCGCGAAGCCGGCCTGAGCTACCAGGCGGTGGAAATCGGCGCGCTGGCGCAGCGCCCTGCCGTGCTGGACGCGCTGTCGTTGACGCTGGCCCTGCTGCATCCGGCGGATCGCGTGAGCTGGCTGGCGCTGCTGCACGGACCGTTGTGCGGACTGACGCTGGCCGACCTGCACGCGCTGACCGGCTCCGACAGCGGTGACAGCGCTGCGCCGGCGCCCGCCCTGCTGGGGGACGCCGATTGCCTCGCCCGGCTCTCGGTGGACGGCCTGGCGCGCGCCATGGCCTGCGGCGGACTTCTGCAAGCCGCTCTGGACGAACGCGGCCGGCGGCCCTTGCGTGACTGGGTCGAGGGCACGTGGCTGGCGCTGGGCGGGCCCGCCTGCCTGCCGGACGATTCGTCGGCGGAGGACGTGGAGGTTTTCTTCCGCCTGCTGCAGGATCTCGACGCCGGCGCCGAGCCGGTGACCCGGGAACGGGTCCGCGAGGCCGTGGACGCGCTGTTCTCCCTGCCCGATCCGCGCGGCGACCCGCGCTTGCAGTTGATGACCATCCACAAGGCCAAGGGCCTGGAATTCGACACCGTGATCCTGCCCGGCCTGGGCAAATCGACGCAGGGGGACAGGCGCAAGTTGCTTTACTGGCAGGAGACGGTGGGCGAAGACGGCGAAATCGAATTGTTGTTCGGGCCGGTGAAGCCCGCGCACAGCGACGAGGAGCCACGCGCCTCGGTCTACATCAAGCGGCTGCAGGCCGAGATGGGCCGGCTGGAAAACGGCCGTCTTCTCTACGTGGCCGCGACCCGGGCAAGGCGGCGCCTGCACCTGGTCGGACATGCAGCGGAGAACAGTGACGGCTGCCTTGCGGTCGACTCGGGCAGCCTGCTCGGCGAACTGTGGCCTGCGGTCGAAGAGTCGTGGCGGGCCGCGGCGGCAGCGCGCGACCCGGATGCCGGGGCTCCCGGCCCGCAGGCCGTATCGGCGGCCGATCCTGCTCGCTGGCGCCTGCCTGCCGGCTGGGTTTGCCCCGAAGCGCCGGCCACCGTGGGAGTGGCGCGAGACACGGCCGGCGAAATCGTCGAAGCCGTGGCTTACGACTGGGCCCGCGATACGGCCAGGGCGGTAGGCTCCGTGGTGCACGCCTGGCTGCAACGCCTGGTCCAGTCGCCGGCGGCGCGGTTGGCGGAGATTCCGTCCTTCGACGCCGCCGCGCTGCAGATGCTGCGGCGCGAAGGTGTGCCGGCGGCGGAGCGCGACCGGGCGGCGCGCCGGGTGCGGGAGGCTGTCGAGTCTGCCCTGAACGACGAGAGGGGCCGGTGGATCCTGTCGGCCCGGCACGCGGACTCGCGCTGCGAAGTGCCCCTGACGGCGCTGATCGAGGGGCAGTTGCGCCACCTGGTCATTGACCGGACCTTCATCGACTCCGGGGGCGCGCGCTGGATCATCGACTACAAGACCGGCACGCACCTGGGCGGTGACGTGGAGGGCTTTCTCGATGAAGAACAGGAGCGCTATCGCACTCAACTGGCAGGTTATGCCAGGGCGTTCGAGGCGCTCGAGGATCGGCCGGTGCGGACTGCGCTGTATTATCCCCTGGTCCGCGGTGGATGGCGCGAGGTCACGGCATGAACTGGCTTGTTCTGGCTATCTGTTCCATGGTCCTGTCGCTGCCGGCGACGTCGCTGTCGGCGGCAACCCGTTTGACCCTGCTGACCTACAACGCCGAGGGCGCCGGCCTGAACCATGGCAAGCCCATGGACGAGACCCTGGCGGTGCTGCGCGCCGCGGACGCCGACCTCGCCGGTTTGCAGGAGTTGCGCGCGCTTGCTCCCTCCTGCTGGCGGGACCTGTGCCCGCCGGTGGGGCCGGCCGTGGCGCCCCGGTTGGCCGCGGCGGTGGGGATGCACCTGCACGAACAACGCCATCAGGCCCCCGTCACCTGGGCCAACGCCGTGTTGAGCCGGTTTCCTTTCGTGGCAGCGACACCCAACGATACCGGCGTCGTCATCGAGGTGGACGGCCGGCGCGTGGCCGTGTTCAACATCCACCCGGATGACTACCCCTACCAACCCTTCCAGCTGCTGGACATTCCCTATTACGGGCAACCCGGGCTGGACACGGCGGAGCAGGCGGTGCGTGTCGCGAAGGAAACGCGGGGGGAAGCCCTGCGCCTGCTGCTGGAGGACATCGAAAGCGCCGCCGGCACCGACGCCCAGGTAATTTTCGGCGATTTCAACGAACCCTCGCACCTCGACTGGACCGAACGCGCCGCCGCGGCCGGCATTCATCCGATGGCCGTGCCCTTTCCCCTCAGCCGGGCGCTCGAAGCCCTGGGCTTCGCCGACGCTCTGCGCGCGATCTATCCGGACGAAGTGGCAAAACCCGCCTACACCTGGAGCGCAGAGGCGCAGCGCGACGACCCGACCGTGCACCATGACCGTGTCGACTTCATCCTGGTCCGCGGCAGGGGGCTGAGCGTGGAGTCCGTGACCATCCTGGGCGAAAAAGCGCCCGAGGCCGACCTCGTCGTCACGCCGTGGCCTTCGGATCACAGGGCGGTCAGGGCCGTGATCCGGATCGAATGAAACCGGGACGCGGCATGTATATTAGGGTACACTAATATAATTCTCCCCAATGCCAATGGGGATCGGAGAACACCATGACGTTTTCAAGGAAAGTGACCTGCCCTTACTGCGGCGCGGTGGACCGCATCCCGGCCGAGGAATTCGACGACACCCTGCAGTGCGGCTCCTGCGGACGGGCGATGTTCGCCGCCAGGCCGCTCGAGCTGACCGAGGCGGATTTCCGGGAGACCATCGAAGGCAGCGACATTCCGGTCTTGGTCGACTTCTGGGCCCCCTGGTGCGGACCGTGCAAGGCCATGGCGCCCGCATACGAGCAGGCGGCCCTGGCGATGGAGTCCCGCGTGAAGTTCGCCAGGCTGAATACGGACGACGAACAGTCGATCGCCCGGCAGTTCGATATCCGCAGCATCCCCACCATGATCCTCTTCGATAAAGGCCGGGAAGTCGCGCGGCATTCCGGCGCGATGATGGCCGGCGACATCGAGCGCTGGGTGGCGGAGCAGTCGGAAGCCGCCTGAGCGTCCCGCCGGGCCAGGCGAAATGCAGCGCTTCGTCCTGAATCGTCTCGGAACGGCCAACCTCCGGGGCGATCTGTTCGGCGGCTTGACCGCGGCGATCGTCGCCTTGCCGCTGGCCCTGGCATTCGGCGTGGCCTCCGGCGCCGGCCCCCTTGCGGGCCTGTACGGAGCCATCTGCGTCGGGCTGTTCGCCGCGCTGTTCGGCGGCACGCCGTCGCAGATCTCCGGGCCCACCGGGCCGATGACCATCGTGATGGCGTCGGTGTTTACCCAGTTCGCCGGGCAGCCGGCGGTCGCGTTCACGGTGGTGATGATGGCCGGCGCCTTCCAGGTGCTGTTCGGCTACTTTCGCCTGGGCCGCTACGTGAACCTGATGCCGTATCCGGTCATCTCCGGCTTCATGACCGGCATCGGCTGCATTCTGATCATCATGCAGTTGGATCCGCTGCTGGGCTACCCGACGCCGCAGAACGTGATCAACGCGCTGACGGTGCTGCCCGGCTACCTGGCACAGTTGAACGTGGGCGCGCTGGCGATTGGCCTTCTCGCCCTGGGTGTCGTGCTGTTCACGCCCAAGCGGATCGGCCGCGTCGTGCCTTCGCCCCTGATCGCCATCGTGGTGTGCTCGCTGGCGGCGCTGCCCTTTGCCGGAGTGCCCGTGCTCGGCGCCATCCCCGGCGGGCTGCCGGCCCCGCGGCTGCCGCAGGTCGATTTCGCACTGCTGAACCAGATGCTGGTTTCAAGCGCCGTGCTCGCCGCGCTGGGCTCGGTGGACAGCCTGCTGACGTCGCTGGTGGCCGACAACGTCACCCGTCGTTATCACGATTCCGACAAGGAACTGGTCGGGCAGGGTATCGGCAACATGGTTGCGGGCCTGTTCGGCGGCATTGCCGGCGCCGGCGCCACCATCCGCACGCTGTCCAACGTGCATGCGGGCGGCCGCACGCCGCTTTCCGGAGTCATCCACTCCGTCGCGCTGCTGGTCATCATGCTCGGATTGGGCCCACTGGTCGCGTGGATACCGCACGCGGCCCTGGCCGGGGTCCTTATCAAGGTGGGTGTCGACGTGATCGACTGGCGTTTCATCAGGCGCGTGCACCGGGCGCCGCGCGTGGACCAGGTACTGATGTTCGTCGTGCTCGCGCTCACCGTGTTCGTGGACGTGATCACCGCGGTGGCGGTCGGCATCGTTCTAGCGAGTCTCGCGTTCGTCAAGGAGATGGCGGAACTGCAGGTCGATTCGATCAAGACCGTTTCCGATCCCGACCACGTTCAGATGTTCGACCCGGAGACGGCGCAGATGATGCGCGCGAACCGCGACCGGATCATGTTCCTGCACCTGGCGGGGCTGATCAGTTTCGGCGCGGCGAACGAGTTGCTGCGCAAGTTTTCGACAACCGGCAACTACGAAGTGCTGATCATCGACCTGCTGGACGTGCCGAAAGTCGACGGCAGCGCCGCCCTGGCGCTGGAAGAGGTCATTCAGCAGGCCACCGAGGCGCGCAAAACCGTGTTTATCGTCGGCCTGACCTACGCCGTCGCGCGCCTGATGGGGCACATGGGCTGCCTCGACCAGGTGCGGGAGACGGAACGGTTCGAAAACCGCGCCGAGGCCGTCCGCGCCGCGGTGCAGTTCCTCGTGGGACAGGACACTAGTAGCCCCGATAGTAGCCGTAGCGGCGCCAGCGTTCGGGACGCTCATAGACCGCCGCGTCGATGATGGACCACAGGTGGATGATCCAACCGAGCAGGATCAGCCACAGCAGGGCGGTCAGGACGAACATGATCCCCGCCAGCAGCCAGCGGCCCTGCAGCAGTTGCCCGAGGCCGGGTATGAAAAAACTTGCCAGAGCGGCAATCACATTTCCGCAGGAACCATTACCCATCGCCTTCCTCCTGTCGCTCGTGGACACGGTAGACGATGCAGGTTTCGTGCCAGCCCGGGAAGCGGCCGGCATGGGTCACTGAGTTCGCCAGTCGCCGAATCGCTGGCAAAATTGACTCCGCTTTGGTGCTTTTTGCTACCCGGCGCCTTCAGCGCCGGCCCGACCGGCTGTGATTCAGGTCATTGTAGGGGCCGGGGGCGGCACGTAGAGTTCCAGCACAATCACGGCGTGCGGGTGAGATGGGTACTTTTACCCGGGTAGACGGCCAGACCGCGGATCCGGCGGGAAGAGCGTTCCTGCAGGAAGGGTGGGTGATTGCCAATCACATACTCGTTTCCTTCCACGCTGCGTTCATCTCTTCGGTGCTGGCCATTCCCGGTGACGCGGCGTCGCGCGGCGAGGTCCTGCGGTTTATTTTCGTGAGCGGGGAGACGCTGGTTTCCGCCCTCTTCACCTATCTCGTATTCCACACGGCCATCGCGCTGCACGAACTGGGGCATTTTCTGGCGGCGGCCCGCCTGCGCGCGCTGAACGACTCGATCCAGGATGGCGTGGAGGCGCGGCTGGCCCAACCGCTACCGGCACGATTGCGCTACCTGGCGGGAATGTTCCTGCGCATACCCTTCGGGCGGGCGACCGGCGTCAAGCGGGCCGGATTGAACTACTACCCGGACGCGCCGTACAACCTGGCGGTGGCGGCCGCCGGGCCGCGCGCCAGCCTGAGGACTGCGCTGGTTTCCCTGCCGCTTGCCGCGGTGCTGTTGATCGCCGGCCTGTCGATGGACGCCGTGCTCGCCCTTTACGCAGGGCGCCTGCTGCTGGGACTGGGGCTGGTGACGGGCCTCGACTTCCTGCTCGCCGACCGCGGCAAGTATTGGGAGTTCCGGCGCCGCGAACGGGTGGCGGGCGAGGCGGCCGCGGCGTTGCCGGGGCGTGAAAGTTGGTTCGCCCTGGTCACCGAGGCCCGGCGCCGCATCGTCGAGCGCCGCATGGAGGAGGCCGCGCATCCCCGGCTGGGCACGGTGCGCGCCCCATGGCAGTTCCGCAACTGCGGCATGGGCGGGCGGCACACCGAGAGGCAGTACCCGGAATCGAACATCAGCATGCAGGAAGCGATGTTCCTTATCCTCGGCGCCGAGGACTCCCGGGAAGCCCAGGAGATGACCGTTCGGCTTCAGAACCGCCTCAAGGAAATTCTCGAGTCGGCGGAAGGCTGCCGCGTGATGGGCGTCGGGCTGGAAGGCGGGCTGGCGCCGTATGTCGATCGCGGCTCGTTCGACCTTCCGGAGTTGCGGCTGTGGTCGATGATGAAGCAGGCGATCGAGGAATGCGGCTTCCGCCCGGGAGTCGACGTCGCGCTGGCGCTCGACCCGGCCATGTCCGAACTGGAAATCGCATACCGCGAGGAGTTCGACCTGCCGGACGCCGTCGGCATGTACCTGTTCTGGAGGGATCAGGCCAAGAAGGTGCTCGATCGCGACGGGGTGCTGGCGATTTACGAGCAGGCAATCCGGGATTACGACATTCCGATCCTGTCGATCGAAGACGGCTTCTCCGAAAATGACCACCGGGGTTGGCAGCTTCTGCTGGATCGGCTCGGTGACCGCATACTGGTGATTGGCGACGACCTGGTAACCACCAACGACCGCACCATCGAGGAGGCTGCCGGCCGGGGCCTGATCAATGCGGTGCTGATCAAGGCCAACCAGATCGGCAGCCTGTACGAAACGCTGCTGGCGATCCTGGTCTGCCTGGGCAAGGGCCTGGAACTGGTCGTCTCGCACCGCTCGAAAAGCCCCAACGACGACATGGAAGCGCACATCGCCCTGGCGGCGAACGCGCTGGGGCTCAAGGCCGGCGGCGGCGCCAATACCGAGCGCCTGATCAAGTACCAGGCAGTGACGACCCAGATGGAAAGGATTCGCGGGGCGGAGGTCGTCGAGCCCGCCCCTCCCGAAGAGGCGCTGGTCACGCGGGTCAGGGCGCGCGAGGAGCCAACCAACGCCGGCATACCGACGGTGGGCGTCGACGTCGAGCTGGCGTTGCCCGTCGCGGGCGCGCCCGTGCGCATGGCGTTTCATGGCGCGACGCCGCTCGGGACCTCCGCGGGCACCGGCGAGGCGGTGCACCTCGTGGACGCGTCGTTCGAACGCGCCGAGTTCCTGGAGGTGGTCGAAGCGCACCGACCCTTGTTGCGAGAGCTGGAACCGGGCGTTTTCGCTTTCAGGAAGGGCGTTACCCAGGCCCAGGTGGCGAGCCGGGAGGATGACGCGCTGCAGGCGCTGTTCGCGCGGGCGGCCCGCTACGACGGCAAAGGCTGCCTGTTCGCCGTCGATCATGTCCACGAGTTCGCGGCGCCGCTGTTCGAGGGCCGCAACGTTGCCGCATACTCTCTGCTCGACATCGATCGCGAGTTGCTGGGCCTGGAGGCAGCCATCGCGGAGCGGCGCGGCAAGCTGGCGGCCGGTGCATCGGCCGGGGACCGGGTCGCCGTCATGCAACGCAAGCAGAACCTGGGGATGAACGCCCTGTTGTCCACTTCGCTGGCGCTGGCGCGGGGCGTCGGCCAGGTCCGCGGGCAGCAGTTGTACGAGTTCCTGCGGGAGGAATTGCTGGTCATCATCGAGCAGCTCGCAGCCTCGCAATCGGTGGCGATCATGGGCAGCCGCTTCGACGACTACGTCGCGGCACTCCGGGAAGCGGCTTCCAGGCTGGAGTCGCGGGGGCAACCCCTGTATGCGGCGTTGCGCGACGTTACGGCCCTCTATGGCGCGGCGGACCAGCGCCCGCGGATTCCCACCCCCAGCGTACCCGCCATCCCGGCCGCGGAACCAAGGGAGAGCCCCTTCGACAGCGGAGAACGCGCCTGCATCGCCCGCCTGAACCTGGCGCTGGCGGCAGCGTACGGAGCCGGCGGCCGCCCGGAAGCACATAGCGCCGCGCTGCGCTGTTATCTCGAGACCATGGCCGCGCTCGGGCGCCGGTACCCGCTCTTCGAAATCGCCAATCATCGCCTGTTCCGTGACGGCGACCGCCTGATCGTTCCATACGAAGCGGGGGGACGGTTGTTCGTGCACGCCGTGCAGGACGGTCAATCGGAGATGATTGCCGAACTTCGGCTGCCGCACGGTACCCTGCTGACCGACCCATTCCTCGAGAAAAACGCCGGCGTACGAGGCACGGCGGTCGATCTCGAACGTGAGATCTACCACCTCGAATTCGAGCAGGTCCCGACCATCCAGGTTTCACGCCTGCGAGACCTGGCCCGCGTGCTGCGCCGGCTCAACAGCTGCGGCAGCCGCCACGAGGCGGTTTACCTGCTCCGTTTTCTGGTCGCGCGATTCTGCAGCACCACTTACCGCGGCATAGCGGGCGCCAAGAACCTGATGCCCGAGGTAAACCGCGTGCGCGGCGAATTGACCGAATTCATGAACGGCCCGTTCGCTCGCAGGCTGCGCTTGCCGGCGCGCATCCTGGTGCGCAACATTTCCAACCTCGTGTCGCGCCCCAAGCTGATCGACCAGGTCTGGCAGGACACCATCGATCTGGCCGAAGTGCATGTGCGGGGCAGCGCGATCACCAATGAAATACGCCGCAGCACGCACCATGCCATGGGCAAGCAGACCCTCAGGCTGGCGCAAACCTACCTGCAGTGGCTGCGCACCGGCCAGGCGGTTTTCCCCGACCCGGAACGCGAGACCCCGACGCCGGCGGACGACGCCGCGCGGCAGGACCCTGAGGTCCTGGACCTGGTCGCGCGAATCGTCGCCAGCCTCGAACAGTTGCTGGGCACCTCGCAGGTCGCCACGCGCGTCGCCGAGTGGCGCGAAAGCTATGCCGCCGAACTGGTGCGCTGCGAGTCGAGCAACACCCTCGACGAAGAACTCGCATCGCTGATCCACAATGGCATCCGTTGCGACAATCGATGGGTGTACCAGCATCGCCTGCGGAGCATGGCCAGCAAGGCCCGTGACGGTGAGTGGGCGGAAGATGCGCGTCTGTCGTTCGAGACGCGGATCAGGGAGTTGCAGGAAACCCTGCCGGGCGAGGCAGGCTTCGCGGCCCGTGAGGCCGAGGCGAAGGCGACTTCAGCGGTGGCCGAATTCACGGCGCGGCTGCGCCGGGATCATCAGGAGGCGCTGTTTTCGGCGCTGGATGAACTGGTGGAGTGCTACGTCGGCGGTGACCAGTTCCGTGCATTCGAACTCTGCTGCAGTCTCCGGCTGAGGCTGGAGACCCTGGCCGGCCACGGGGTCTTTGCCAGCCAGCGCTACCTGATGCAGCAACTGGACTGCGTTCTGGAGGAGCTTGGGTTTTTCGCCCTGCGTCATGTGGCATCGGGCTACCTCGATGAAGGCATCGATCTCGCGCAGTGTCTGCGGGCGGTTTTCCTGTGCGCGGGAAACCTGGTGCTGGACGGGTTGTTCTCACGCGAACTTTGGGACCTGTCGGCAATGCTGGTCAACCCGGCCCGTTCGCCCTCCGAGCTGCTGGATGTCCTCGAGCAGATCCAGCGGAATTATCATCGGCTGGTGCACCGTGTCAGCGAGGCCTATGACGTGATGGCGGAGCACCTGGGCTACAGCGAAACCGAAATGCGCGGGGTGCTGGCCAACTTCCAGCGAACGATGCACGACCTCAACAGCCTGGTGCATTTTTCGGACCTGGCGCGGACGTTCATCGCCGAGCATCGGGAGAGCCTGCAGAACCTGGGCGGCGGGGCGCTGGGCGAGAACCCGTGGGACTTCGTTCACCTCTCGCACGCCGAAGACGTCGCGCGCCGTGTCGAAGACCGGGGTTGCGCCAGCCTGCAGGCGCGTTACGGCGGCAAGGGGTCGGGCCTGATCTACATCGCCTACCTCGGGATTCCAACGCGCGATGCTTTCGTCATACCGACCGTTCTGGCGCGCCTGAACCTGCACAGGGACGAGGCACAGCGGCTGGATGACGAACTGATGAAGCACGTTCGCATCCTCGAAGAGGACATTACCCGCAATGACGGCGCGCCGGTCCGCTTTGGCGACCCGGCGGCGCCGCTGCTGCTGGCCGTGCGCGGCGGCTCGGTGTTTTCCATGCCCGGCCAGTTGGAAACGGTGGTGTTCGCCGGCATGACCGACGCGGTCGCGGAGGCGCTGGCGCGCGATGACGAATGGTTCGCCTGGGATGCCTACCGCCGCTTCCTGGCCTCGTACGCCGCCGCGGTGTGGCACCTCGACCTGGAAGAATATGACCTGGTGGAGGAGGCCAAGCAACGCCACGGCGTGGCGCTCAAGACCGACCTGCCCGGCAGCGCGATGCGCGAGATCGTCGAGGGCACCAAGGCGGTGATCCGGACGGCAGGCTTCGCCGCGGAACTGGAGGCCATCCTGCAGGACGTGGAATTGCAGCTGAAGAACTCGATGCGGGCCGTGCACGATTCCTGGCACGCGGAGCGCGCGCGCCGCTATCGCGCGATCAAGCACCTCAGCGAGGGCTGGAACACCGCGGTCATCGTCCAGCAGATGGCCGCCGGCAACCGATCCAACCCCGAGGAAATGAAGCCCGGCATGGACGAGACGCGGATCTCGCTGACCGGGGTCATCCCGAATACGCGCATGAGCGCGCTCGGCTTCCGGGTGTTTACCGGCGACGTCAAGTTCAGCGCTTGCGGGGACGACCTGGTGGGTGGCCTGACGGCGGCCAAGTCCTTCGAGCCCGTGCAGGAGTTGCGCGAACAGGCGCCCATGCTGGAGCGCAAGCTGAACCATGTCAGCGCCCGGCTGCGGCGTTACCTGGGTTCCGACGCCGAGATCGAGTTCACGGTCGAACGCGGGGTCCTCAGTGTCCTGCAGACGCGCAGCGCGCAGATGGAACTGCAGTACAGCCCGCGCACCTTCGCCGACCCCGGCGAGGCGGCGGGCCGCGGCATCGGCATCAGCGGCGGCGCGTTCCGCGGCGTGGCCGCGTTCGACGAGGGCGACGTCGAGCGCCTCTCCGCCGCGGGACTGCCCGCGGAGGCGGATGGCATCCTGCTGGTGCTGGAAAACCCGATCCCGGACGAAATCCCGCTGATCCTATCCGTGGACGGACTGCTGGCGGCCCGTGGCGGCTCGACCTCGCACGCGGCGGTCGCGGTCCACGGCATCGAAGAAAAGCCGTACGCCGCGGTCCTGGGCGTCTCCGAACTGCGCGTCTACCGGGACGAAGCGGTGCTGGTCGATGCCGCGGGCAACCCCGCGCACACGATCAGGTGCGGGGACATTCTGTCGATCCACGGTCAGACGGGCGAGGTCTTCGTCGGCCCGCGCCCAATTCTCAGTACCGCCGGGGAGGGGAAGTCCGGCCAGCCGTGAGCAAATCCGGGCGATCGGCAACGGGTCTTGCGGCTGCATCACTCCGCGTTCCGTATCGGAAGGTCGGCCTTCGCAAAGCTGTGGCATGATAGCGCCCACTTTGCAAAGGAAATCCACATGATCAGAGTCCTCATGGCGTTATCGTTCCTGGTGTTCAGCCAGGCGGCCGTTTCAGCCGAAAACTCCCAGCAGGAGGAACCGGCCCCCGTTCCCGAGGCCAGGGTCTGGACCACGCAACACGAACTCAGGCTCGGCGGCAAGACCGTGCGCTACACGGCTACGGCCGGCACGATGATGATGCGCGACGGCGAAGACAAGCCGCAGGCCCTGTTCGGCTACACCGCCTACGTGGCGGATGGCGCGAATCCCTCGACCCGGCCGCTGATGTTCGCCTACAACGGCGGGCCCGGTTCGGCCTCGATCTGGCTGCACATGGGAATCCTGGGCCCGCAGCGCGCCGTTGCCGTGGATGCCGGCTTCAGCCCGAACGGGCCGTTCCAGCGGGTCGACAACGCCTACAGCATCATCGACGAGGCTGACCTGGTCATGATCGATCCGGTCGGCACCGGCTTTTCGCGGACCGTGGGCGAAGGCAAGGGCGAGGACTTCTGGGGCGTCGACCAGGACATCCGCTCGGTTTCCGATTTTATCGTCAGGTATGTCACCGAGAACGGCCGCTGGGCCTCTCCCAAATATGTTCTCGGCGAAAGCTATGGCGGGATGCGCAGCGGCGGCGTGGCGTGGCGTCTGCTCAGCGAACACAAGCTCGCGCTGAACGGCGTGATCCTGGTGTCGCCTTTCATGGAAATGGCGACGGGTTTCGTCGGGCTCGGCATCGACCTGCCGCACGTGATGTTCCTGCCGACCTACGCAGCCACGGCCTGGTATCACGATGCGTTGGCCGAGCGCCCGGAGGATTTCGGGGCCTTCATGGACGAAGTCGAGCAGTTCGCCTACCGCGAATATGCGCCGGCGCTGCTGCTCGGAGCCCGGCTCGAAGCGGCGCAAAGAAAGGCGGTCATCGAGAAACTGGCCCGCTTCACGGGTCTTGGCGAGGACTACTGGGACAAGGCCAATCTTCGGGTTGGCGAGGGCCAGTTCACGCAGGAGTTGCTGAGGGACCGCGCGGAAACCGTGGGCCGGGTCGATTCGCGCTTCAAGGGCGATTCCGTGAACCTGCTGGCGGAGGAGGCCTTTTACGACCCGATGACCACCGCGATCGGGCCGCCGTTCCTCGCCGCATTCATGGACTATTACCGCTCCGACCTCGGTGTCGAAACGGACCGCGAGTACGTGGTGTCCGGCGGTCTCTGGAAGGACTGGGACTGGCAGCATGAGCAGCCCGACCTGGGCGGTTTCAAGCTGCCCTTCCCGAACACGCTGGTGGACCTGGCGCTGGCCATGAAGCAGAACCCGGGCATGCAGGTGCTGGTGCAACAGGGCTACTTCGATCTGGCGACGCCCCACCTGGCGACCAGGTACTACATCGACCAGCTGGAGATCCCGGCGCATCTCCGCGGCAACGTCCGCCTGGAACTTTACGAGGCGGGGCACATGATGTACATCCACGAGCCGTCGATGGCCCGATTCAAGGAGGATCTCGCCGGGTTCGTCCGGGGCAGCAACGGCGGCAGCCGCTAGCCCGACGGGCGCGCCGCCGGATCCCATGGCCCGACCATCCGTACTGATACTGTCCCAGGACGCCGAGGAATACCTGCCGCTGCTGCATGACCTGTCGCGGCAGGGAACGGCGATCGCGATAGCGCCCAGCCCGGAAGAGGCTCGGGCGGCGTGGTCGGGGCAAACCGTGGTGTTGGGGCAGCCGGACATGGTGGCGGCGGCGTTGGGCTCCATGCCCGGCCTGCGCTGGGTGCAATCGACCTGGGCCGGCGTCGAACCACTGCTGCAGCAGGGGCGGCGCGACTTTGAATTGACCGGCGTCAAGGGCGTGTTCGGACCGATGATGGCCGAGTATGTATTCGCACACTTGCTGGCGCGCGAAACCAGGATGCTGCAGCGCCGGGAACACCAACAGCGCAGTGAATGGTGGACTGAAGACTCCGGCAGCCTGAAAGGCAAAGCGCTCGGGATCATGGGCACGGGGTCCATTGGGTGCTGTATCGCCCGGGTGGGCAGGGTTTTTGGCATGCGGGTGCTGGGCTTCAGCCTCGGCGGCCGTGCCGTCGACGGGTTCGAGCGGGTGTTCGGCAGCGAGCGGCTCCACGAATTCCTGGCCGAGCCCGACTACCTGGTCGCCGTCCTGCCCGCCACGCCGGCCACCGACGGCCTGTTGGACGCGGCCGCGTTTCGCGCCATGCGGCTGCAGTGCTACGTGGTCAATGTCGGGCGGGGCAGCCTCATCGACGAGACGGCGCTCCTCGAAGCCTTGAATGCCGGCGAACTGGGCGGAGCGGCGCTGGACGTGTTCCGGACCGAG
>Ga0209536_100006382_pt1 | contig 18059 bp, 12 predicted proteins | sample DeeMarSeWOR28_12_FD_187461 | JGI IMG/M metagenome (GOLD analysis project Ga0209536, IMG submission 187461) | Marine sediment microbial communities from White Oak River estuary, North Carolina - WOR-2-8_12 (SPAdes) (version 2) | ecosystem: Environmental > Aquatic > Marine > Intertidal zone >... | reverse complement strand
TGATTTATAAATTCTGTCCAGTTCGCCGTAAGCTTCCGGCATTATTTCCTGTAAAGTTTTATGAGAAGGGTCGGACTTGGTAGACTCATTAACAGGTTGCGGTGTGCGAATGCCGGCAACCACATCTTCACCCTGTGCATTCACCAGATATTCACCATAAAACATTTTATTTCCTGTGGCAGGGTCACGTGTAAAAGCAACACCGGTAGCACAATCATCCCCCATGTTACCATAGACCATTGCCTGAACATTGACTGCCGTTCCCCAATCAGGAGGTATATTGTGAAGTTTTCGATAAGTCAGCGCCCGTTGATTGTTCCAGGAACCAAATACAGCATTAATAGAACCCCATAACTGTTCCCAGGGATCCGTTGGAAAATCTTGCCCGGTATTCTGCTTGATCGCTTCTTTAAACACACTGACGAGATTCTTTAAATCTTCCGCCGTCAGATCAGTATCCAACTCTATACCTTTTTCTTCCTTCATTTCCTGGATAATAACTTCAAACGGATCTTCCTCTTCTTTTGATTCTGGCTTTAATCCCATGACAACATCACCATACATCTGCACAAATCTGCGGTAGGAATCCCAACCGAATCGATCATTACCTGTTTTATTAATAATACCCTGAACTGTTTCATCATTCAAACCCAGGTTGAGCACGGTATCCATCATCCCGGGCATCGATGCCGGAGCACCGGAACGAACTGATAAAAGCAGGGGATCATTGGGATCACCAAATTTTTTACCCATAATTTTCTCAATATGAGCGACCCCATCTTTTACCTGCTTTAACACCTCATCTGAGTATTTACCACCCGATTTATAATATTCTGTACATATTTCGGTCGATATTGTAAGCCCTGCGGGTACAGGAATTTCCAAATTGGACATTTCTGCCAAGTTAGCACCTTTACCACCCAGTAATAGTTTCATTGAAGCATCACCCTCAGCTTTTCCATCACCGAAAGTGTAGACATATTTTCCAGACATGTTTCCTCCGATTAAAAGATATAGTTATCGCAAAATAAACAGCTTTTAATTTATTGAGCAAAGATTTAAATATCAAGGCAGGTCGCGGATATTTTTCGATGTGAGATGTAGGGGCGGCTGTGCCCGCCCTTGGGATATAATGGTATAGGGGAATAAGGTATATAGGGTATATAGGTATCGTGATACGAGATGCGAGATATGAGATCTGAGATTTGGGATATGGGATATGGGATATGGGATACAGGATGTTGAAATTTATATTATTTTCAACGATCCCCTATTTATCCAATAGGATTAATTATCCCGCTGTAGGGGCTTGGCGCTGCCAAGCCCATTAAAACCGTCGTCAGTGATTTAATAAATCGGATTTTAGATTTTGGATTATGAAACATGAAATTATTATTTTTCGTAAGTTCAATGGATGATTTTTTTAGTAGAACCACAAAGAATCCCAAAACAGAGAATGTCATTCCCGCAAAAGCGGGAATCCAGACTACATTTACACAAGATGATATATTCTTTGGATCCCCGCCTTCGCGGGTATGACAGATTCCTCTTGGCATCATCCGTGGTTTAAAAGGTAAAACGCATGTTAAATATCTCAATAAAGATCTCTATCCTTCTCCTGCTTTTTATCCCTATTGTTCATCTTGCACATGCCCAGAAAATTGTTCGTGGACATATTGAAGATGCTAAAACCGGTGAGCCCCTTCCTGCCGCGAATATCCTTATAGAAGGTACCTATCAGGGGACAATTTCCAACGAAGATGGAAATTTTTCCCTTCTTGTCAATGAAATTCCCTCTACAATTATTATCAGTTTTATCGGATATGAATCACAAAAAATACGCATTGACGTTGTTTCGCCTGATAAACTACGCATACGTCTCACTCCAATCATTTTCGAGATGGATCCGATTATTATCAGTGCGGAAGATCCGGCGATGGCCATTATGCGCAAGGTGATCCGCAAAAAAATGAAATGGCGCTCTACACTTGATACCTATCAGGCTCGTGCCTATAATCGTCTTATCCTTGAAAATGATTCAGGAATTGTATCTATTGCAGAAAGTTTATCTGAAACATTCTGGGATAAGGAAAAGGGATCTCGAGAAGTGATTAAGTCTAAACGTCAGACCAATAATCTGGCCGATAATCAGAATTTTGCCGTGGCCAGCTTTATCCCCAATTTTTATGACGATGATATTGATATCGTGGGATTTAAAGCGATTGGCCCTACTCATCCTGATGCTCTCGACTATTATCAATTTAAGTTAATCAACGAACGAAAGCTTGATGATAAAACAGTATATGATATCGAAGTAATTGCTGATAGTAAACTGCAGCCGATGTTTCATGGCATGCTTTCGGTCCTCGATGAGGAATTTGCGGTTCTCAATGTCGATCTCATCCCCAGCGAATCTATTCGCTTTCCCTACTTCATTCAGGAATTGAACCTTCACTATAAACAGCAATTTAATAACTTTGCCTCGGATTACTGGCTACCCGTGGATTACAGAGTGGAGGGAAATATCAAAGCCGGCATGACCGGACTGCAGTTTCCTAAAATTATTTATAAACGAATCACTGCTCTTACAGACTACGAAGTCAATATTGATCTGCCTGATTCCCTTTATCAAGAAGAAAAAATGCTCTCGGTGGATTCCCTTTCCCTGGAAAACGACACATTGTTCGCTGCAACGACGATAGCTGTTCCCCTGACGATTGAAGAGGATAGCGCTTATCAATCGCTTGACAGTACGATGACTCTGGAAAAAGCCTTTAAACCAACGGGATTTCTGGCAAATATGATAGAAATGACGTCCGGCGATAATGACAGAGAGGATGAGGGAAAGGACATTCTTTCATATCTTTCTCCCCAGCTATGGTATAACCGTGTGGATGGATTACATGCCGGTTTAACAGTGCGCTTTGATGTAACAGAAGATATTGAATTCAGATTTGGAGGTGGATATAAGACCGGATCAAAAAAATGGGGTTATTTTTCGCAGATAAAAAGTCGTTTTGGCTTTGAGAGAAGATGGTTCGCCAACCTGATATATGATGCTGATACGGATTCCAGATATCAATCTGAAACCTGGTCCCTGACACTTGCCAGCTTTCCTCCATTCTTTGGTCGTGAGGATTATTTTGATTACTATCGCAAAGAAGGATTTCAACTGGATTTTGGATATAAATTGCCAATCCTGAACTCCACCTTATCCATTGGATTTCTGTCTGAAAAACACCGGTCGCTGGAAAAAATGACTGATTATAATTTATTTGGGACAGGATACAGTCAAAGGGAAAATCCGGCTATCGATGAGGGAACTATGCGCAGTATATTGTTTGAAGCACAGTATGGAGGAGAGTTCATACCCTTTGGTGCGATTGGACAAAACAGACTATCCTTCACGATTGAAACCAGTCAGCCTAAAATAATTTCCAGTGATTATTCTTTTACTGTGTATACGCTTAGTATGGATTGGCATCTGACGACTTTTCTTTCACGCCGGATTTTACCAAATGCTCTTGACATACATATTAGTGGCGGAACAAGTAACGGTAAACTTCCCCTGCAACGATTTGGAATCGTAGATGGCAGTTTCGAAGCCGTATCACCCTCTTCAACTTTGAGAACAAGAAAACAACGACCCTATGAGGGTGAACATTTTTTTGGTATTTTTTGGGAACACAACTTCAGAACGGTTCCTTTCGAAATAATCAACTTTGATCTTGCCGTTGATCATGGTGTTGGAATTATCATTTTTGGTGCTCATGGGCGATCATGGATCTCTGAAGAAAGGTTATCACAATTATCGTTTGCCCCTGCCTATCTTAATAAATTCCACAATGAAGTTGGGTTTTCTATCAATAATTTATTCAGTTTTTTCAGGATCGATACCTCTTACCGATTTGATAATCAATCGGTCTATGTCGGTGTGTCTCTGGCGAGGTTTTTTTAATATAACCACTGAGGATACTGAGATTTCTGATAATATATATAAATATATTCATTGATTGTAGAGACGCGATTAATCGCGTCTCTACTGAATCTATAGAGGAGGTCATGGTACAATGAGATTCTTAATAATTCCTGCATTTATCCTGCTATTGCTTTCCTGCAAAGATGAAGCCAGGGTTTCGGAACCCACCAATACTGAGGAGACGAGAATCAGAGAAATTGGCCAGAAAGCGGTCTCGCAGTTACTTACTACCCTGCAAAAGAAACTGAAAACGACAATAACGAATCAGGGGATACTTAGCGCTATCAATGTATGCAATTTCGAAGCGATAAATCTGACCGATTCTATCACCCAGACGATGGACAATGTTCTTGAAATCAAAAGAACCAGTTTCAGATACAGGAATCCAGCGAATGCCCCTGATCCATTAGAGAGAGCAGCACTTTTGTATTTTCAGTCAACCTATCAAAAAACCGGAAATCTTCCCACAGATCTTGTACAAAAAATTAGTGAAAAAGAAGGCATATCAAACCGTTATTACAAACCCCTGCAAATGAAATCCCTCTGTTTGAATTGTCACGGACCATCCACGGCGATTGCAGAGGATGTAAAATATCAGTTAAAAAGATTTTATCCGCAAGATCAGGCAATCGGGTATAATATTGATGATTTTAGAGGATTGGTACGTGTATCAATTAAGTGATTAACTGCTGATTTCAGCCACCTGCGACTGATATCAGCCATCTATGGCTGATATCAACCATTTCTTATCATCTTTCTATCACTCTTTAGGATTTTACAACTCTTTGTATTTTAATAACTTAGCTTTCATAGAATACCTGTAATTTTTATTGGCATACAAATTGTATTTAATAGTTCTGCATTTCACGAACAGGGAGGATATATGAATAGACAGAGTAAGATTATTTTTTCTATTATTCCATTTTATGGTCTTATTCGTAATTATCGGTTGTTCTGAGGAATCGCCTACTATTGGCCAAATAAAGGAACATACCGAGGAACCGGTTTTGCCCTTTGGCACTGATGAACGATATGATTCTATGGAAATCTATCATAAACTATAGAAATTGGTCACTGTTTAGCAAAGTCTTTCTGAAACTGGTTGATATAATCAGGCAGGATTTTTTGCTATTATCTGGATTTCTATCTATAAACAAGCTGAATTTCTTTTATTTGACTGGCAGGGAGATTGTGTACTCACAATAGTTTTCACTGGTAAAAATGATTTTGATCTTACCCCGATGCATTTTTAGTTTCTTCTTGGCAACTTCCATATCGTTAAAGATCTCCTGACTGTATTCTGCTTCACTAAGACTTGAGGTTGCTGTCGTTGGCATAAAAAGCAAACGTATAACTTCTGCACCCAAATGATCCCTAACCGCACTTTTATCTTCTTGAATTTCCGCTTCTGTATTCTCAATTGATTTCTGTAAGAGCCTTTCAATGCGGATCAACCGTCCATCATGTCTCAGTTTAAATCCAAACAAACGATTCGTAGAGAAAGTTTCAATTTCCAAATTTCCGATTGGACTTTTATTGGCACTGCGCCGTTCATCCGGCTTCTCAAAACAATATAGGATTGAAAAACGGACAAGAATGATAAGAAATTCGCGAACGACCTGTTGATAGGAGTATGGTATGGCAGAACTGTTAAACTTTGTATAATTGAATTCTACTTCTTTACCCAAATCTTTACTCATATTCTGGACCAGATTAGCAATTGCCCGGATAATCAATCCATCTTCATATTGACGTTTGGGTCTTACAGTCTCGGTGAAATGTTTAAATCGGTTCATTAGAACCTTAACATCCTGAAGCATTTGCCTGACTTCACCAAGTTGGATCACAATCGGTACAAAATCACCGCTGCTGATTTCCTTCTTTTCATTAATCTTGCGAACCTCTGATTCGAATTGTTTTATTTTACCTATAAAAAACTTGAGATTTAGCAGGGAGGCATTGCTTATCAATTGATGGATAAACCTGAGGAGTTTATTAAAAATCTGGTTATACTGTTCATTGTTTTTTGCTCCCCTTAAATCCTTGTCTATTGTCTGCATTTCCAGTTCAGAAACATCAAGAAATTCCTTGAGTAAAGGAGGCTCAACGTGAAGCATATTGACCAGCCACTCCATTTGTTTATTAGTCTCTTTTTCAACTTCCTCCAGTTTTTTTGATAGCGAAATTTGTTTGGTAATGTCTGTAACGGTTATAATTAAACCTGAAATTAGTTTATCTCTTAATAATCTGTTAAATCTAAACTTGAGATATTTGGATGAGGTCCATAGTCCCCATCGGTTCTCGAAATGAAATTCAACAACATTAAGTGGGTTTAACTCATTGACTGTCTCTTCATCCAGATCCTCTTTGAACATCAAATTAAGATATTCAACTGTATTATTTAAGATATTATCTGGAACGCGGTTTTCGAATAGAGAAATAAAAGATTGACCAAGGGTAATTTCCTGATCAATTATTTTCTCCAGTGAGTTGGAATAATCCTCGGCAATTTCAAACTTATCGTTGATATAAAGTACACCCTCTTCGAGCGCACCAAGTAGTTCCTGCTTTTTTATGTGTTCTTTTATCGATTCTGATTGCATCGTTACACTGAGTTGCTTCACTACAGATTCACTATCATTGCCATTAGTCAATACACACGACCATCCGTAGAGAACATGATTTCAAACTATTAATTATTCCAAACAAACAACTAAAAATGACTTGTGCTCTTTCCAGGTAATAGGAATAACAAAAGACTGAATATTATCCGGGAGTTTTATATCCTTTGCTTTACCCTCAACAACAACTGGCACAGAAATCATAAAATCACTACCATATGCCTGACGAACATTTCCGGAAATTGTATTCGCTATTTCCCCAACCAGGTCTTTGATATCTTCTTTACCTATTTCTTCAATACCTAAGATGAGTTTTGCGATAGAACTCAACATCTTTTCAGAGGTAGTAACGTATATACTACCTTTCCTTTTTCCGGATATCCCAATAATACCGGTATACTCAAGAACGACCGGCTCTTCGTCTTTCATGTAAGGAATGCCGGCACTTGCTTTTTCACTTGTCACTTCTTCAAAATAATTCACTGTGCTATCAATGAAAAAGTGGAGATCAGTTTCATTCATTTAAATTTCTCCTCACAATTAGCGTTCAAATGTTTAATCTAATAAGCGCTCAAACGAAGAGCGCAACTTCTCAGGTGTAAATGGTTTAGGTAAAAAACTCTTCGCGCCTAGCTTTATGGCCTTTAGTCCGGTACTCTTATCGGAGAGTGCTGTGACGACCATTACTTTAACGCTACTATCAATTTTAAGCATCTCTTCCAATACAGTCAAACCATCAATCTCCGGCATTGTGATATCAAGAGTTACCACATCGGGATGAGAGCTCTTGAACACCTCCAAGGCAACCTTTCCGTCATCCGCCGTACCCACAACTTCTATATCAAAATCTTTTAGATGTTTGTGGATAGCCTGTCTGATGATAGCAGAATCATCTACAATCAACAGTTTTACTTTTTCTTTCATAGATCCTCCACATAATATACACTCATGAATGGATTTGTTCTTATAATGTTAGTGATGTGTGTTTACCTGTATTAGGTAAAGAAACTGTAAATTCAACATATTTTCCTTTCTCATACCCGATATCAATTTTACCTTTATAGCTTTTTACTTTCTGATATATAATGTTCATACCGACACCCCGTCCTGCAACAATATCTGTCGAATCGGATGTCGAGATACCGGATTCAAATATAGTTCTTGCGATTTTCTTCTCATCCCATTTTTCAATTTCCTCAACACGCCACTTTCCCGAATTTTTCAATTTTTCTTTAATTTTTGCCGTCTGCAATCCTCGACCATCATCACGAAATTTAAAGCGAAATGTACCGTTATTTGAATGTGTAGCGATTTCAATCAATCCGGAGCGGCTTTTTCCACACTTTTCCCGTTCTTCTGGCTTTTCAATTCCATGTTTGAGACTATTTCGTGCCATTTGTATTAATATATCTTTCACAATGAGACGATATTGATAGGGGATATTCTCATCTCTGAAATTTTCATGGACGAATTGTACTTCTTTCTTATACTCTTTGGAAATTCTTTTGACAAGATTTTCGATTGATCTTACAAGCATTTTACTTTCGAGACTTCTCTTTGGTCGGAAGTGGGTGTGAATTTGACTGATTTTCTCTATCATTTTATTTATTTCATCAATATCTGAACGCATGTCATCGAGATACATCTTCAGCGGAATAAAATCTTTTGCGTACAATTCATTTTTCTTCTTCAATACCTCAATTTCTTCTTCAAAATTATGTGCCTTTTTCGCATAGAATTTTAAATCGAGAAGACTGGCGTTCCCTTTAACTAAATGCACCGATCGATATATTTTTTCTAGTACATGATGATCGCCACCAGCGCTTGTTTCCCGTTTGAGGATATTCTCAATTTCATTTAGTTCTGTATGAGCCCCATCGATAAATTCTTTCAACATATCCGGCTCTACATGAAGAATGCTTAAAAACCATTCCATTTGCCGTTTAGATTGTTCTTCTGACACTTCAAGCTTTTTTGCCAGCTGAACCTGTTCAGTTACATCATTTACTGTAGCAATGAGTCCCGTTATTTCGTCCTTTGCCTGTATTCTTCTGAATTTGAATGCAAGTACTTTTTCCACAGGCAACAACTCTTCATCTACTTGAAAAGACATTTCAACTTGAGAAAGAGGATTCAGATCAGATAAGGTCTCTTCATCTATCTCAGAGTTTAAGAGTAAATCCAGGTAATCTTTGATATTTTCCAGTAGTTCTTCACTAAAATGAACTCTTAATACATCAAGAAAATATTTCTGTTTCAAATCTTTTGTGTGCATAATTTTTGTCAACGCTGTCGAGAATTGAGAGCCAATTTTATAAGTCTTATCGAGAATAAATAGGCCCTCTTCAACATTTTCTAAAATTGTATCTGTTTCCTTCTTTGCTGACTGTAGCCTGTTTTTTGATTTTCTCAACGCTTTTTCAGCTTTTTGCCGATCTTCGATTTCGATCTGCGCCTGATTATATAGATTCGCATTTTCTATTGCTGAGGCAATCTGTGAACTCAGAGTTTCAGCAGCGGTTACATCAGATTGATCAAAAGCATTTTCTTTATCACTCTGAAAATCAAGGACGCCTATGATCCGGTCTCCGTTCATCAATGGAACAGAGAGTTCTGACTTTGTTACCTCTTTCGCTTTTATTACATAATCGGGATTTTTCGTAACATCCCCACTGATTTGGGTTTGACGCGTGAGAGCGGCTTGTCCAATCATGCCTTCTCCAACTTTTATCGGCATATTTCGGGGAAAAACTTTTGAGTACCCGCCGGAGATTGATTGCATAACCAGTTTTTTTCCATCTTTATCCATCAATAAAAGCATTACGCCATAATAATCAAATGCATCCCGAATACTTGTTACAACAATTTTTAAAAGTGTACCCAGATCCAACTCACTGGTAAGCCTTTGCCCGATCTCATAGAGAAGGCTGTTTTGAATGGCTTTTCGTTTTAATTCTTTTTCTACTTTTACCCGGTCAGAAACATCACGTACGATGGTTATAGTGGCGCACCTTCCTTCAAAATCGATATGATCGGAGAGCATTTCCACAAAAATCTTCACCCCATTTTTTTTGATATGGGTGAATGTAAACGGCACATCTTTATTTATTATTCTGACAGCCTTTCTGACTTTTTCCACCTCGTTCTGAGGATGCAGGTCTAATAGGCTCATATTCTTTATTTCTTCTTTTGTATATCCATAGTTACGCGTAACTGCAGCATTACTGTCTAGAATACGACAATTTTCTTTTTCGAATATAAAAATCGGGTCTGCAATTTTATTGAATAATCCAAAGTATTTGTCTTGATCAGACACCCTATTTTCTTTTTTCTTATTCATAAATCAGATTTAAAATTATTGTCTTTAGACCAATAAATTTTCTTCTACTGAAAACTCCTCGACCGATTCTTTTTTTGAAGGCATTAAGATTGTGAATTCACAACTTTGCCCCTGTTGAAAATTAAGGATTATTTGGCCTCCGACACTTTCTATTTTATCTTTGACCAAATCCATACCGACTCCTCTTCCGGCCACCAGATTCGCTGATTCCAGAGTGGAAATCCCGGTATGGAAGATTGTTTCCGCGATTTGTTGATCGCTCCAAGTCATCACCTCTTCTGCTGACCACTTGCCAGACTCAATGACCTTCTTTCTTAATTTATCCAACTGGATCCCCCTGCCATCATCAATAAGGCGAAATCCAAATTTACCGTTATCTTTAAAAGATGAAATCTCGATTCGTCCACAGCTGTGTTTACCGGACTTTCTACGCTCTTTCTTATTTTCAATTCCATGGTAAACTGAATTTCGAATCAATTGAATTAAAACTTGTCTGGCCATCAATCTGTATCTGTATGGTATCAGACTGGCTTCGAACTCATCATCGACCAACTTGATATCTTTGTCCAGATCCCTGGATAATGATTTGACTAAATTTTGTAGTGACGTATTAAAAACTTTGTTTTCATAACTTCGTTTTGGCCTGAAATTCATATGAATTTTATCTAGTCTTTCGACAAGCTTCGCCAGTTCTTTGAAGATACCCCGCATCTCTTTGAGCATCAGCACCAAGGGTACAAAATCCGATCCGGAGATCTTCTTTTTGTCCCTGATATGAGCTATGCTTTCTTCAAATTCATGGGCCTTTTCTACAAAAAATTTCATATCAATCAGCGCGGCATTACCCTTTATCAGATGCATCGATCGAAATATTTTATCGAGAGTTTTATGCAGATCCTCATTCTGACCGCTTTCCCGCAGAACTGAGTCAATATAGTTTAATTCTAACTCCACACCTTCCATAAATTCTTTAATTAATTGCGGCTCAATATGCAGAATGCTTAACATCCACTCCATCTGCTTCTTGCCGTATTCCTGGGATTCTTCAAGCTCTTTTGCCAGACGGATCTGGTCTGACAGATCATTTACAGTGACAATCAGCTCTCTCGTTTTATTCATCTCGTTTTTGATCCTTCTAAATTTGAAAGAGAGGTGTTTATTTTGGGTCCATTTTCCGTCCTCGCTCTCAAACGTCAATTTGATTTCACTCATCGGATTCAAATCAGTGATAGTTTTTTCATCAACCTCATCATCAAACATCAATTCGACGAATTCTGTGATACTGCCATGCATTTTATGCGTCACTTTATTCTCAATCAGATCGAGGAACTTTTTTCTCGCCAGTCTTTCCTCTTCAAAAATCTTCTCAAGCGCAGCTGAATATTGAGATTCAATTTCAAATTTGTTGTTTATGAGAAAAATACCTTCTTCGATGTTGTTTAAAATATTATCAGTTTCTTTCTTTGAAATAATTAATTGTTTGTTCCTTTGATTAATCTCCCATGTCCGTTCGGCAACCTGATCTTTCAGATAGCTGCGTTGTTGTTCTACTTTTCGTACCCGGTAATAATATATACCGTAAATAATTGATAATATGAGTATTACCGAACCTACCCTAAACCACAATTCGTCCCAGATCGGTGGTTCTATCACGATTTTAACAGATGCAGCCTCTTCATTCCAGACACCATCACTATTACTTCCTTTAACTTTGAATATATATTCTCCACCATCCAGATTCGTATAATTCGCATATCTTCGATTCCCACAACGGATCCAGTCACGGTCAAATCCTTCTAATTTATAGGTGTATTGATTGTTTTCTGGGCTGCTATAATCGAGAGCAGCAAATTCAAAAGCAAAGAAATTGTCGAGATAAGATAAATGTACCTTTTCTATATTTGAGATTGAAGAGTCTAATCGCGCTACTTTGTCGAATAATTTAAATGAAGTCAAAACAACCGGAGGGATGTATTTATTTTCGATAATCTTATCAGGGAAGAAGGCATTATAGCCATTAATACCGCCAAAAAACAATTCACCGTGTGGACTTTTTGCGAAGGCGCCGCCATTAAATTCATCACTTTGCAAACCATCTGATACATCAAAGTTTCTAAAAGTCTCAGTTTCCGGATTAAACCTGGATATTCCTTTATTTGTACTCAACCACAGATATCCGTTTTCATCCTCAAGTATGCCATAAACGGCGTCGTTTGCCAGGCCGTCTTTTACAGTATAAACCTTGAAGGATTGAGTGATAGGATCAAATTTGTTGAGTCCACCACCGTAGGTGGCGATCCAGAGGTTTTCTTTTTTATCCTGAAGCAAGGCAAGCACCCGGTCATGACTGAGAGAAGTTGAATCAGAGGGATTATGTATATAATGTTTAAACTCACCCGTTTTACGATTAAATATATTCAGACCATTATAGGTTCCAATCCAGAGTGTGCTATCCCGATCTTCAAGCAGACATCGAACCCGGTCATCACTGATGCTTGCAGGATTAAGTGGATCATGTAAAAAGTGAATAAAACTGTCTTTTTCTGCGACGTATAGATTTAATCCACCCCAGGTTCCGATCCAGAGCATTCCCATTTTATCTTCATAGATTGCACGTATGGTATTATTTGAGATAGAAGTTGAATCTGCAGAATCATGAAGGAATCGCTGAAATTTTCTCTGCAGAGGATTATATTTATTTAAGCCACCTTTGTTTGTGCCAAACCAGATATCACCTTTATTGTCTTCATAAATCACCCGGACAATATTATCACTCAAACTATAGGGATCAAATGGATTATGCCTGAACACCTGAATTTTCTGTCTGCTACGATTTATTTTATTTACACCTTTATTTGTACCTATCCAGAGATGGCCGGAACGTGAGACGAGAATTGACCAAACATTGTTATCATTAATTGTATTGCGGTTTCCGGCAATATGTCTGAAATGGTGAAATTTTCTACTTCGCCAGTCATAGCGGTTTAAGCCTCCACCATAGGTGCCCACCCAGATCGTTCCCGATCCGTCTTTATAGATGGTTCGAATCAAATCATTGCTTAAGCTGTTCGGATTTGAAGGATCATGATTGATATGCCAAAAGCGGTCATTACTCTGATCGTAAAAATTTAATCCGTAATCTGTGGCAATCCATAGTGTATGATTACCGTCTTCATAAATTGAATAGATAACATTATTACTCAGGCTGAAGTCATTTTTCGGATTATTTTTAAATCTGTAGAATTGGTTGTTTACAGGATCATAAAGGTTTAAGCCCATATCCGTCCCAACCCAGATTTTGCCGCTACTATCCTCCAGCAAACTTAACACACGATTACTGCTGACACTGACGCGATCCATCGGATCATGAACAAATCTTTGAAAAAGACCTTCTCTTTTATTCTCCTTTTTTAACAGGCAAAGACCGCCATCGGCTGTGCCAATCCACAAATTTCCATGTCTATCTTCAAGCAGAGACAGAATGTCATTATCACTGATGCTTGTTGGATTTTTCTCATCATTTTGATAATTTATAAATTTGCCCGTCTGTCTGTTTAATATACTCAATCCCCCGCCATTGGTACCAATCCATAAATTGTGTTCATTATCCTCGAGAATAGATTGAATTTGATTATGTTCCTGATGTGTCGGATCATTTTTTTTATATGTATAATGGTGAAATTTCTCTTCAATCGGATCAAATTTATTTACCCCGCCCCCGGAAGTCCCTACCCAGATTTTTCCAAGATGGTCTTCATAAAGAGACGTAACCCAGTTATCAGATAGTGAGAAGGAATCGGTTGGATGGTGTTTGAAGACCCTGAATTCATATCCATCAAATTTATTCAGGCCATCCTGTGTTCCAAACCATAGAAAACCATTTTCATCCTGAATTATTGCGAAAATTGAACTCTGCGATAATCCTTTCTCTATGGATATTCGATCAAATTCAAACTCATATGCCTGGGGAAAAAGAATATTTGATGATATGAAAATGTATAGCATGATAAGAAGTGGGGTGAATCTCGACGGATAAAATAATCCCTTCATCCTTGTAAATCTCCTCTCCTGTGCCTGTAATCTTGTTGTATTAATCGAATTTCTCTCCTTTAATATCATATCGACAAAATTGTCGTTTTCTTTATCCGATTGAAAGAATAAAACCACTGAAGAGAACTCGATTCTCGATGCTCGTAGCTCGAACCTCGATTGCGGACAATATACGTTGTATCTGGGATTAAAGATCTTGGATCTATGAAATGAAATGTTAGATAAATGTATAATATTCTATTATTTACCACCTGTTTTATCAGGAACTGAAGATAGAAAATCGAGGATCAAGTATCGAGTAACGAGGATCTTTTTGGCAAGAAATAAAGCAAGAATTAGGGATTTTCCATCAGACGTTCAAAAGCTGATTTGAACTTTTGTGCTCCGAATGGTTTGTTCAGATAACTACTTGCTCCCATTTTTAAAGCCTTTAAACCGGTGCCTTTATCTGCAAGGGCAGTTACGACAATAATTTTACTTTTATCGTTGATTTTTACCATTTCTTGCAGCACATGAAAACCTCCTAAACCTGGCATGGTAATATCGAGAGTTACATAATCCGGTAAAAATTTCTTATACAGCTCAAGTGCGGTATCACTATTATGCGCGGTGGCGATGATTTCGATATCAATGTTTTCAATATAACGGGCAATTGCCTGACGAATGATAAGTGAATCGTCAACAATCAATAGCGTTTTTTTATTTTCAGCCATGTTTAAATTAGAATCTCATCCTTATTAATATTGCACCGCGAGGCATAAATCAAAAGACAAATCTGTTATCAAAAACTTAATTGAATCTGCTTCGAGTTTCAACCACCCTAAATAATGCACGATTGTTCGCAAGGCGATATTGATAGAAATCACGAACGGAGGGATTTTTTACATGATACCCGACTTAACTTTTGGAGTAATGGAGTGTTGCATCACTCCATTACTCCATCACTCCAATACTCCAAAATTTTATTACTCCACTACCCCAGTACTCCAAATACTATCATTTTATATCAAGATTAATCAAACCATAGATCCGGATCTTTTGATTTGTGCATGCCCTCTGCACGGTTTATGGCATTTTTTCCAAATTTTTTTCGGACAAGATCCTCTACGATGTCTAAATCTGAAATCTTTTTTTCAGGATCATCAAAAAGAGACAATTGTTGACTGATTTTCTCATCAAATCCACTCATTCCGACGCCCAGCAGTCGTACTTTTCGTTGTTGATCATAGTTCGATTCAAATAATTCCCAAATGACCTGAAAGATAATTTCAGTATTCGCTGTATTATTCTTTAATGTTTTACTCCTGGTAATCGTCTCAAATCCCTCATAACGCAATTTAAGCTGAACAGTTTTACCTTTTAAATTTTTTTGACGCATACGGTATGCCACTTTTTCGGAGAGATGAAGGAGTGTCTCACGCAGGATATTCATATCATAAAGATCATCAGAAAATGTCGTTTCATTACTTACAGATTTTACTTCATGCCCTGCGATGACAGGTCTGTTATCCAGTCCCCTGGACAGTTGATAAAAATGAGTTCCTTGTTTTCCAAATTTTTGTTCGAGTACATTTTTAGGCAGTTTTGATAAATCTCCGATTGTATAAATATTTTGTTTATTTAGCTTTTCTATTGTTTTTACACCCGCCCCCCACATCCTGTTTAAGGGGAGTGGATCAAGAAATTCCTGGATATGATCTTCGTCTACAATAACCAGACCGTCCGGCTTTTCAAGGTCTGAGGCGATTTTTGCCAGAAATTTATTAGGAGCAATACCGACAGAAGCAGTCAATGCCTGGGTTTCATATATTCGATATTTCAGTTTTTCACCGATATTTTTCGCCGATCCAAATAATTGTATACAGCCACTCACATCGAGAAATGCTTCATCTATGGAAAGCGGTTCAACAAGATCAGTAAATTCATAAAACAGACTGAAGATCTCTTTACTAACCTGAGAATACAGTGAACCATTCGGTGGAACGTATATCCCATGAGGACACAGTTTATATGCCTGAGAAATAGGCATCGCAGAGTGGATACCATATACTCTGGCTTCATATGAACATGTTGATACGACTCCCCGCCCTTTTCCCTTTTTGGGATCAGCGCCGACAATCACAGGTTTACCAATTAGCACAGGATGTTCCCGCTGCTCAACAGCGGCAAAAAAAGCATCCATATCGACATGTAATATGACCCGGCTCATGAAATGATGCTCGATGATAGTTTGGAGTAATGGTGTACTGGGGTGTTGGAGTATTGCATTACTCCATTACTGCAGTACTCCAACACTCCAATACTCCTACCTGCTATTACTCCTATCATTTTTCAATAATGGCAGAGTAATCGGTTAAATGTTTTCGATAAATATTCTTAAAAAGGTGTTGCCGTTCAAATATAAAGAGTATTTCGTTTTCATCCGGAGTCACTTTAGATTGAAATCCGGTTATGTGAAGATCCATTTCTTTCAGAAAAATCAATAGTCTTTCAATTTGTTTAGTCAGCAGCGTCTTATCTCTATCAGATTTAAATGGATGATTAGCAAAATCTGCCTTCACCTCTGTAAAAAATTGTCTCATTTCTTCAAGTTGAGTAAAGAAACCTTCACTTGCACCTTTAAGATCTAACTGGAGCATTTTTAATTGAATTTTTTCAAATCCAATTAAAAGATCTTTACAATTTTTTAGATAATATTTATCTGGCATATATTAAATCTCAATAATTAAATATTATTAAAAATAAAATGAGCCAAAACCTCTTTTTTCTTATCTTCTGTCAAAATGCGGTCAAGCAGACGAAATAAGAATGTATCCTCTCTTGTATGATGATGATCAAGGAGATGCTTAAATTTATAATAGTCATCGAAAAGATGAACAAGGTCTAAAGAATCTGCAGAAGTATCTATAGATCTTCGATAAAATTCATCCATATACCGATTGATTTTATTGTGTTCGTGTATAAAAAACTCGACAGCCCCGCCCGCCGGTACCGGGGAGACATGTTTTTTATATAAGGGGAGCAAAATATTATCCTCTGCTTCCAGATGAAATTCAATAAACCTTTTCAGTTCCAGAAGTGTATCTGACGCTTTATCAATTTCCCCATGCATGAGATATTTCTGATGCGTCACAAACAGATCAAAGATCTTTTTATGCTGTCTGTTAAGATGCGTAATATTCTGGTATGTATCTGATTGATTTCCCATTTATTTAGACTTTAAATTCAGATTTTGTTCGCGATTCATTCCCTGTGGGTATAGTACAAATATATGTAAACAACTTCTAAAATGCACAATTTCAGTGAGAAAAAATCTCGTTGGTTATTGGTTAAAAAATGTAAGGCATTCTTAGGTCAGATGTCAGGCTTTTTCTGAACTTTTTTCAACCAGATAAAGGAAAAGTGAGACAAGAGTAACAAGCGACGAGAGTCGAGTATCGAGAATCCAGTATAGAGTGACGAGAACCGAGAATGAACTTTTAATTTTAACAAAAGTATAATTGTCAAGTGATTCACAGACAGATAAAAACCAAAACCGGGATCAAATATGGGATATGTTAATATCGGTTTTATAGAGTATTGCCAGGCGGGTGAAAAAACAATTCGTACGACTAAAAAGTTTATTAAGGATTTAAATAAAATCCTGGAAAGAATGAACTCAATTAATAAATCTGAAGATTCCACCTTCATAGAATTAAACCAACAAGGCTATGAATTAATTGAAAAATGGATATCAGAGGTTCAACTGGCTACAGATTGTCTCGATATAAAATCTGTTATGCGTGACTTTTATGTGATGCTCGATAAAGCGAACAGAAGGCATGATAGAGATATAGATGAGTTATTTGGTGATGAAGATTAAATATTAAAGTAATGGAGTAGGTCATTACTCCAACACGTCATCACTCCGAAAGTTTGTCATCCCAACACTCCAATACTCCAAAAATCATAAAAACTCCTTGACAACACCGAGAGGATAGTGTACATTTGTACACTTGTTTTCAACAATACTTTAGGGAGGATAAAAATGCGGGAACTAACTAAGCAACAAAAGGTTATTCTCCAGTTA
>Ga0209536_100006381_pt1 | contig 18059 bp, 18 predicted proteins | sample DeeMarSeWOR28_12_FD_187461 | JGI IMG/M metagenome (GOLD analysis project Ga0209536, IMG submission 187461) | Marine sediment microbial communities from White Oak River estuary, North Carolina - WOR-2-8_12 (SPAdes) (version 2) | ecosystem: Environmental > Aquatic > Marine > Intertidal zone >... | reverse complement strand
GAGGTTGTGGTGCGACAGGGCCTGGGGACCGATCGCGCAGAGCGTGTAGAGCCCCAGGCCGAGGACGATCGGAACGAAGCCCAGCCAGGTCGTCCGGAAGGGGCGGGCCAGCAGCCGGTCCCGGTTCAGGTAGACGAAGTAGCCGGCGATGAACGGGCCGCCGACCCGCGCCGCCAGCCAGCCGGCGCTCGGCGCCGGCTCCGATTCCGTCGCCGGGGCGCTCAACCCTTGGGCGCTTCGAGTCCGCCCGTGTAGAAACGGTTCAGCGTCGGACTGATGATCAGTTCGTTGACGCAGGTGCGCTTCGGCATCTTGGCGAGATAGAGGATGGTTTCGCCCAGATCCTCGGCCTGCACCATCTCGGCCATGCGCTCGGGCGAGGGCGGCACGGGACGCTTCGCCATGATCGGTGTCGCGACTTCGCCCGGAAGAATCGAGGTCGCGCGGATGCCGTTGATGCACTCCTCCATGTTGATCGACTCGGTTATCGCGACCACGGCGCGCTTGGTGGCGTTGTAGGCCGGCCCGGTGAGCACGCTCGCGTAGCGTCCCGCCCAGGAGGAGATGTTGATGATCACGCCGTCCTTGCGTTCGCGCATCCCCGGGATGACCGCGTAGCAGCAGTAGAACAGGCCGTTCAGGTTGATGCGCACGACGTCGTCCCAGCCATCGAGCGACATGGTCGCGAGGTTGCGCTTGGCGCCGCTGATGTTGGTGCCCGCACTGGCGACGAGGATGTCGATCCGTCGGTGGCGCTTCTCGATGTCGGCCGCGGCGCGTATCACGGCATCGCGGTCTGCAACGTCGAGCAGCAGTGCTTCGGCGGAGCCGGCCTTCTTGACCTCCGCCAAGCCGCTGTCGAGCGACTGCTTGGACCGCCCCGAAATCACCACATGCGCGCCTTCGCGCGCGAGCGACACCGCGCCCGCGAGTCCGATGCCCGAGCCGCCGCCCGTGATCCAGGCAACCTTGCCTTTCAATGCCGTCATGCCGGCCTCCGCTGAAACTGCGTCGAGCCAAACAGGTTCTCGCGCTCCTTGTCGGTCTGCGGCCCGGTGCGGCGCCGGTCGGCGAGCACCTGCAGCGCGCGCTGCACGGCCGGACGAGCGGCGATGCCGTCGCGCCAGCGCTTCACGTTCGGATAATCGTCGATCTCGACGCCCTGGCGCTCGGGAAACCGCAGCCAGGGCATGACCGCCATGTCGGCGATGGTGTAGGCGCCACAGGCCATGAACTTCGACTCTGCGAGCCGCCGCTCCATCACACCGTAAAGGCGGTTCGCCTCGTTTTTGTAGCGGTTCATCGCGTAGGGGATCTTCTCCTGCGCGTAGCCGAGGAAGTGGTGCGCCTGCCCGAGCATCGGGCCGACGTGGCCCATCTGGAACATGACCCACTGCATCACCTGCCAGCGCTCGCGCAGGTCTTCGGGCAGAAAGCGCCCGGTCTTCGAAGCCAGATAGAACAGCATCGCGCCCGACTCGGCGAGCGCGAAGGGCTTTCCGCCCGGCCCGTCGGGATCGATCATCGCCGGCATCTTGTTGTTTGGCGAGATCTTGAGGAACTCGGGCTTGAATTGGTCGCCCGCGCCGATGTCGATCGGGTGCACCCGGTAGGGCAGACCCGTTTCTTCCAGCATGATGTGGACCTTGTGGCCGTTGGGCGTCGGCCAGGTGTAAAGCTCGATCATGCGCGGTCTCCGGGAGGGCAAGGGCCGGTAGTGTCGCATCCACCCGCGCGCCACGCCACGCGCAACGCGAAACCGCGCCGGTCAGACGAGCTTGACGAGCTGCTTGCCGAAGTTCCGGCCCTTGACCAGATCAATGAACCCCTGGGGGGCGCGCTCGATGCCTTCGACGATCGATTCCCGGGTCTTCAGCTTGCCCTGCGCGACGTAGCCCGCGAGCGCCTTGTTTGCCTCGGCATAGCGGTCCACCCAGTCGAACACCAGAATACCCTGCATGCGCACGCGGTTCGGAATCAAGGTCCCCAGGTTCTTGACGCCGTAGGGCTCGGTCGCGTGGTAGCCCGAGATGCGCCCGCAGACGATGATGCGCGAGAAGAGGTTGACCAGCCTGAGCACGATGTCGAGCGTCTCGCCGCCCACGTTGTCGAAGTAGATGTCGATGCCTTTCGGGCAGGCTTCCTTCAGGTCGCGGTACAGGTTGCCCGCCTTGTAATCGACGCAGACGTCGAAGCCGAGCTCGCCGGTCACGTAGTCGCACTTTTCCTTGCCCCCGGCGATACCCACGACGCGGCAGCCGGCGACTTTGCCGAGCTGACCGACGACGCTGCCCACTGCGCCCGACGCCGCGGAGACCACCAGCGTTTCACCGGCCTTCGGTTTGCCGACCTCGTTCAATCCGAAATAGGCGGTGCGCCCCGGCATGCCGAGGCAGCCGAGGTAATACGACAGCGGCGCGCGTGCGGATGGGTCGAGCTTGGTCAGCAACTCACCCCTCACCGCGGCGTACAGCTGCCAGCCTGCGGGCGCCGCCACCTTCTCGCCCGGCGCAAAACCGGGATGCTTCGACTCGACCACCTCGCCGATCGTCTCGCCGGTCATCACCTCGCCGATTTCGACGCCCTTGGCGTAGCTTTTCTGCTGCGTCATGCGCCCGAGCATGTACGGGTCGAGCGACAGCCACAGATTCTTCACCAGCACCTCGCCGTCGCCCGGCACGGGCGCGGGCGATTCGACCAGACGGAAGTTGTCCGCCGTCGGCAGGCCGCTGAGGTGGGCCGCAAGCGCCCAGGCCTTGTTGTTCGCCATATCCGCTCCTCAGGCGAGCGCCGCAAAGCGCTCGAGATGGTGGTCGGCATCGCCGAACTGCTGCGCGATCATCGTCAGCCGACGGAACGCGTGCGACACCTTCATTTCCTCGGTCATGCCCATGCCCCCGTGCAGCTGGATCGACTCCTGGCTGACATGCCGGCAGGCATCCGCGATCTTGATCTTTGCCGCCGAGATCGCGCGCCGGCGGTCGTCTGCATCGGCCGCCGCGTCGGCCTTGCTCGCCGCCAGGCAGGCCATCGAGCGCGCCTGCTCGCCGGTGATGAACATGTCGACCATGCGGTGCTGCAGTGCCTGGAAGGTGCCGATGGTCACGCCGAACTGCTTGCGCGTCTTGAGATACTCCAGGGTCGACTCGTTGGCGGACTTGATCACGCCGACCGCTTCGGCGCAGACCAGCGCGGTGGCGAAGTCGACCACTTCGTCGACCAGCGCCAGCCCGGCGTTTTTCTTTCCGACCAGCGCCTTCTTGTCGACCTGGACATTCTCCAGCGCGACGTCGCCCGCGCGCATCTCGTCGAAGGTGCGGTACGCCTTGACCTCGACGCCCGGTGCGCCGCGGTCGACCAGAAACAGGCTGAAGCCGCGCTTGCTGGTGGCCGCCGAGACGACCAGCTTGTCGGCGAGCGGCGCGCCCAGCACGACGCGCTTCTCGCCCGAGAGCAGCCAGCCGCCCTCGTTCGGCGTCACCGTGGTTTCGACCTGCGCGAGGTTGTAGCGCGCCTTGGATTCGGTGTGCGCGAACGCCAGCTTCATGCGACCTTCGGCCACCGCCGGCAGGATCGTCTTGCGCTGCGCCTTGCTGCCGGCGCGCGCGATGAACTGCGCGCCCAGTCCGACCGTCGCGAGATAGGGCTCGACGACCAGCCCTTCGCCGAAGGCTTCCATCACCGCCATCAGGTCGAGCGCACCGCCACCGAAGCCGCCATGGTCCTGCGGGATCGGCAGGCCGAGCAGTCCCATTTCGGCGAACGTGCGCCAGGCGTTCTCGCTAGACCCGGTCTCGGAGGCGACGATCTTCTTGCGCGCCTCGAAATCGTAGTCCTTCTGGATGAAGCGCTGCACCGAGTCGGCGAGCAGCTGCTGCTCTTCGCTGTATTCGAAATCCATGGCTACAAACCCAGAGTCATTTTGGAGATGATGTTGCGCTGGATCTCGTTCGACCCGGCGTAGATCGTCGTCTTGCGCATGTTGCCGTAGCGCGGCGCGAGCGAGGCAACGAAGGGGTCGAAATCGTCGCGCGCCGCGACCGGCGCATCGACCGGCCGGAACGGCTGCGCGAGCGGCCCGACGGCCTGCAGCATCAGCTCCGAGAGCGACTGCTGAATCTCGGTGCCCTTGATCTTGAGCATCGAGACATCGGCGCCCGGCGGGTTGCCAGAGCGGCGCATCTGGTCGAGGAAGCGCAGGTTGGTGATCTCGAGCGCCATCAGCTCGACTTCGACGCGCGAAAGCCTGTCGCGAAAACGCGCATCCTCGATCAGCGGCCGGCCGTTCTTGCTCTGCGCAGCCGCGAATTCCTTCAATTTGGCGAGCTCGCGCTTCGAGCCGCCGATGCGTCCGGTGTTCATGCGCTCATGGCCGAGCAGATACTTGGCAACCGTCCAGCCCTTGCCTTCCTCGTAGACGAGGTTCTCGACCGGCACCTTGACGTCGTCGAAGAACACCTCGTTCACCTCGTGCCCGCCGTCGAGCAGGACCAGCGGCCGCACCGTGATGCCCGGCGTCTTCATGTCGAACAGCAGGAACGAGATGCCTTCCTGGCGCTTTGCGCTTTCCGAATCGGTGCGCACCAGGCAGAAAATCCAGTCCGCGTAATGCGCGAGCGTGGTCCAGGTCTTCTGCCCGTTCACCAGGTAGTGATCGCCCTGGCGCACCGCCTTGGTCTTCAGCGAGGCCAGGTCCGAGCCCGAACCCGGCTCCGAGTAGCCCTGGCACCAGAAATCGTCGCCGTTGTAGATGCGCGGCAGGAAGCGCTTCTTCTGTTCTTCGGAGCCGAACTTGAGCAGCACCGGCGCGCACATCGACAGTCCGAAAGGAATCAGCGGCGGCGTGCCGGCATAACCGCACTCTTCCTCGAAGAGATAGCGCTGCACCACGTTCCATCCGTTGCCGCCCCATTCCTTCGGCCACGACGGCGCGACCCAGCCCTTCTTGGCGAGGATGCGATGCCAGCGCAAGAGGTCATCGCGGCTGAGCTCCTCGTATTCCGCGACCTTGCGGCGCAGATCCTCGGGCAGGTTGTCCTTAAGCCAGCCGCGCACTTCGTCGCGAAAGGCCAGTTCCTCGGGCGAGTAGCTGAGATCCATCGGGATGCCTCCAGAGGCGCCGATCGGGCGGCGCAAACGAAAAGTCTAGCGCAGCGAGAAATCGACCACCATGCGTCCGCACACCCGCGCCGCAAGGAGATCGTCGAACGCCTGCGGCAGTGTTTCAAACGCGATCCGGCGTGCGATCCGGTCGAGATGCCGCGGCCGCAGGTCGGTTGCCAGCCGCTGCCAGATGGCCTTCTTGCGCTCGAGCGGGTTGTCGACGTTCACCCCCAGCAGGCGCACACCGCGCAGGATGAACGGCAGCACGCTGCCCTTGAACTCGACGCCACCCGCGTTGCCGAACGAGGCGATCACGCCGTCCTTCTGCATGGTGCGCGCGATCCAGGCGAGCTGCTCGCCGCCGACCGAATCGAGCGCACCCGCCCACAGCATGGTTTCGAGCGGCCGGGTACCGAATTCCATGGCATTGCGGTCGAGCACCTCCGTCGCGCCGAGCGCGGTCAGGTAGCCCGCCTCCTCGCTCTTGCCGGTCAGCGCCGCCACGTGATAACCGAGACGGGACAGGATATCGATCGCGATGCTCGCCACGCCGCCGGTAGCGCCGTTGACCAGCACCTTGCCGCTGTCGCGCTTCAGGCCGTTCAACTGCAGCAGGTCGATGGCGAGTCCTGCGGTGTGCCCCGCGACACCGAGTGCGGCCGCGTCGAACAGGCTCAGGCCCTGGGGCAATGGAATCAGCCAGTCGGCCGGAAAGCGGCCAAACTCGGCGTAGCCGCCGTCATGGTCGACTGCGAGACCGAAGCTGTGCGTCAGCACTTCGTCGCCCGGCTTGAAGCGCGCATCCGTCGATTCCTCGACCGTGCCGCTCAGATCAATGCCCGCGACGAGCGGGAACTTGCGCGCGATCTTGGCGCGCCCGCGCGCCGTGAGCGCGTCCTTGTAATTCACCGAGGCGTAGGCAACGCGCACCACCACGTTGCCGTGGTCGAACTCGGCGCGGGTCATGGTCTCGAGCCGGCCTTCGCCAAAGCGGCCGTTGTCGTGCACGCGGTAGGCGCGGATTACGGGGTCAGACCCCGATTGCGTTGTCATCTATTCACCCGTCGATGTCGTCGATTTCGGGGTCTGACCCCAAGGTCGCGCAAGCCGAGTTCATACGATTGTTACCCCGCCGTCGGCGACGATCGTCTGGCCGGTGATGAACGAGCCCGCCTTCGAGGCGAGGAACACCGCGATGCCGCCGATCTCCTCGGGTGCGCCGATACGCCGCAGCGGCGTCGTTGCCTCGCGCGACGTCCGAAGCTTCTCGTCTTCCCAGAGAGCGCGCGCGAAATCGGTCTTGATCAGGCCTGGCGCAATCGCGTTGACGCGTACGTTCTTCGGGCCCCACTCGACCGCGAGGTTGCGCGCCAGCGCATGGTCGGCCGCTTTCGACATGCCGTAGATTCCCAGCGTACCGGTGCCGAGAATGCCGCCGATCGACCCGACCAGGATGATGCAACCGCCGCCGCGCTCGGCCATGCCGGGCGCTACCAATGCGCTCAGCCAGATGCTCGACTGCAGGTTCGCAGCCATCACCTTGCTGAAGGTCTCGTCGGGCAGTTTGGCGAGCGGTCCGTAGTACGGATTGACCGCCGCGTTGCACACCAGGATGTCGATCTTTCCCCAGGTCGACAGGCTGTGCTCCACCAGTGCCTGCACCTCGTCCTTGCGCGAGACGTTGCACGGCTTGGCGATCGCAGTGAGGCCCTCACGTTCGAACTCGGCGCGCACCGCCTCGCAGGCCTCGGCCTTGCGGCTCGAGATCACCACCTTGGCGCCGGCGCGCGCCAGTTCCTGGGCGATCGATTTGCCGATCCCCTTGGTCGAGCCGGTGACGAGCGCGACCTGCCCGCTCAGATCGAATAGGGTGGACGGCATCGCGGATCTCCGGCGCAGGGGAAAGGGCGCAAAGGGTAATCCATGCGCGCGCCACCCGGATCGGGACATGCCCTGCGTTTCACCATGCGGCGAACAGGGGGGAAAAAGGGCCTGTCGTTCCGCAATGCGAAATTTCGTATGATTAAATTGACAATAAAACCCGCTGAACCGAATATCGAAACGCGAACTGGATCGCATTGGTTCGCTATGTTCCCTCCCGGCGACAACAAAACCTCCCAGAGCCGGGGAAAACCGACGCTACTGAGGATACCGAGGAGACCCCTATGGGCGCATCTGAGTCCGCAGCCCCGCTTTCCGTTCCGGCCGGCAACTTCAGCTACGAGCACGAAGGCGACCGCCAATTTGCCACCACGCTCGCGCGCGGCCTCGAGGTACTGCGCTGCTTCACCCCCGTCGAGCCGATGCTCGGCAACAAGGAAATTTCCGTGCGCACCGGGCTGCCCAAGCCGACGGTCTCGCGCCTGACCTACACGTTGACCAAGCTCGGCTACTTGCGCCACAACATGCGCATGGGCAAGTACCAGCTGGGATCGGCCGTGCTGTCGATCGGCTATCCCCTGCTCGCCTCGATGAACCTGCGCCAGGCGGCGCGCCCGCACATGAAGGAGCTCGCTGATCACTGCAAGGGCTCGGTGTCGATGGGCATTCGCGACCGCCTCAACATGGTCTACGTCGAGACCAGCCGCAACGGCAATGCGGTCATTACCCTGCCCGACATCGGCACCTCGGTGCCGATCGCCCAGGCCTGCATCGGACGTGCGTTCCTCGCGGCCTGCACGCCGCCCGAGCGCGAGGCGATTCTCAACCAGTTGAAGGTCAAGGATCCCGAGCTGCACCGCAAGTATCGTGCGCAGATCGACAAGTCGATCGAGGACATCCGCATGCGCGGCTTCTGCGTGTCCTACGGCGAGCTGCGGCGCGAGGTCCACTCGGTCGGCGTGCCGATGCGCCGCACGGTCGACGGCGAGATTGTCGCCTTCAACTGCAGCGTGCCCTCGTTCGTGCTGAAGAAGGGTCAGCTCGAGGAGGACCTCGGTCCGCGCCTGGTCACCATGGTGCGCAACATCGAGGCCGGTCTGGGCATGCACTGAGACCGTGTGAGGGAACCGCAACCGGTTCCCTCCCCCGGACGCCCTCCTTCCCCGCAACGGCTGTACTCCTTGCCGCACACGAGCCATGTCTGACGTTGAACCTCGGATTGAAGTTGAACGCCATGGGCGCGTGCTGGCGCTGGTGATGAACAACCCAGCGCAGCGCAATGCCCTGCGACCGGACTTTTCCCGGACCCTTGCGCGCGAACTGCGCCTCGCTTCGGACGACGACGCCATCGGCGCAGTCGTACTCTCGGGCGCAGGACCGCATTTCTGTGCCGGCGGTGATCTGCGCACGCTGCACGAAATGCGCCGCGAGCAGCCGCGCCAGGCCCTGTTCGAGCGCATCACCAACCTGAACGAGTTCATCCGCGCCATCCGTCAGTGCGCCAAGCCGGTGATCGCCGCGGTCGAAGGCCACGCCGCGGGCGCTGGTTTCTCGATCGCTCTTGCCTGCGACCTGATGGTCGCCGCCGAGGAGGCGCAGTTCACCATGGCGTACGTCAAGGTCGGCCTCAACCCGGATGGCAACGGCACATTCTCGCTGGCGCGTGCGCTGCCGCCGCAGCTTGCAGCCGAGCTCGCCATGACCGGCGCCGCGGTCGCCGCGCGCCGGCTGGCGGACCTCGGTCTGGTGAACCGTATTGCCCCCACCGGCAAGGCCATGGCCGAGGCGCTCGACTGGGCGGCGCAGCTCGCCAACGGCGCCACGCAGGCGATCGGACGCATCAAGCGCGAGCTGGTAGAAGCGCAGACCAACGACTACAACCGCCACCTTGACCTCGAGCGCGCGATGTTCGTCGATGCGCTGTTCGGCGACGAGGCGGGCGAAGGTATCGGCGCCTTCCTCGAAAAGCGCCGCGCGCAATTCCATCGCTGACGCGACGCCGATGAGCGCGACAGGACGTGGTCCGCTCGCGGGCCTGCGCGTGCTCGAGTTGTCGACCGTGATCGCGGGGCCGTTCGCCGCTTCGCTGCTCGCCGACTTCGGCGCCGACGTGATCAAGATTTCGCTGCCGCGCGGTGCCGGTCAAACAGATGACCCGCTGCGCGGCATGCCGCCGCACAAGGAGGGCAAGCCGCTCATCTGGAAGGTGACGAACCGCAACAAACGCTCGATCACGCTCGACCTGCGCAAGCCCGAGGGGCACGAGCTGTTCCTGCGCCTGGTCGCGCGCTCAGAGGTGCTGGTCGAGAACTTCCGCCCGGGCACGCTCGATCGCTGGGGACTCGACAAGGCGACCCTGTGGCAGGCACAGCCGGGTCTCACCATCCTGCGCGTCACCGGCTTCGGCCAGGACGGGCCCTACCGCAGTCACCCGGGCTTCGCGCGCCTGTTCGAGGCCTACGGCGGCCTGACCTACATCACCGGCGAAGCCGACGGTCCGCCGCTGCACCCCGGCTATCCGATCGGCGACCCGATCGGCGGCGCGTTCGGCGCGCTCGGCGTGGTTGCCGCGCTGTATCACCGCGCCCGGCACCCGGACGCGCCCGGCCAGGAGATCGATCTGTCGCTCACCGAGGCGATGCTCAAGATCCTGGAGGTTCTCGCCATCAAGGCGGATCAGTTGGGCGAAGCGCACGCGCGCAGCGGCAACGAAAATGCCTTCGTGGCCCCCGCCGGCGTGTTTCGCGCGGCCGATGGCCATTGGGTCACCGTGACCTGCGCCTCGCAGTCGATTTTCGAGCGCTTCTGCACGCTGATCGGGCGGCCCGAAATGATCACCGATGCACGCTTCGCCAGCAACGCGGCGCGCATGCAGCACCGGCAGGCGCTGAATGCGCTCCTCGAGGCCTGGGTGGCTGCGCGACCGGTGAAAGACGTCGTGGCGACCCTGATGGACGCTGGCGTGTCGGCCGCGCCGGTCTACGACGCGCGCCAGATCCTCGAAGACCCGCATTTCGCGGCGCGCGCCGCGGTCACCACGGTGCCCGATGCCGACTTCGGCGCCGTAAAGATGCCGGGCCTCGTGCCGCGCTTCTCGGCCACGCCCGGCGAGATCCGCACCACCGGGCCCGAGCCGGGCGCGCACAACGACGAGATCTATCGCGACCTGCTCGCCCTGTCCGATGCCGAGCTCGCCCGGTTGCGCACCGCGGGCGCGATTTAGGCGTCCGGCGCCGCTAGACGGCGAGACGCGGCAGCAGCAGCGTCGCGAAGCTCAGCACGAGAAAGAAGCCGAACATATCGGTCACCGTGGTGAGGATCGGCCCCGAGGACGCGGCCGGATCGAAGCGCAGGCGCTTGAGCACCAGCGGCACCACGCCACCGAGCGACACCGCGACCATGGTGTTGACCGCAAGCGCCCCGCCCACCACCAGGCCGAGCCAGGGATTGCCCTTCCACAGCTGGGCCGCCAGGCCGAGCAGCACCCCCAGCACCACGCCGTTGATGACGCCCACCTTGATTTCCTGCAGCCAGACGCGCAGCACCTCGAACGGCTTGACGATGCCCAGAGACAGCTCGCGGATGCTGACCGCGACCGCCTGGTTGCCGCTGCAACCGCTCATGTCGGAAACGATCGGCAGGAACACCGCGAGCGCGATGACCGCCGAGAGCGTGTCCTCGTAGAGCGCGATGACGCTCGCCGCGATGATATTCAGCACGATGTTGACGCTCAGCCATGACAGGCGTCGGCGCGCACGCACCAGCAGCGGCAGCGTGCGGATTTCGTCGCCGCCGACGATGCCCTGCGTCTTGAGGTAATCCTGCTCGGCGCGCTCGGAGAGCGCCTCGGTGACGTCCTCCTGGTACACCACACCAATCAGCATCTGGTGCGCGTCGACCACCGGCACCGACGGCTGCTCGGTGCGCTCGAAGAAATCCTCCAGGTCCTCGAGCGCCATGTCCGCGGCGACGTAGGGCGCCGGCCGCACCACCGCCGCAAGCTGCGCCTGACGGCGCGACAGCACCAGGCTGCGCAGATCGAGGCGCCCGACCAGCCGACCGGCGGGCGACACCACATAGGCGTGCGTTTCCGGGCTAAGGCCCTCCTCCGCGCGCCGACTCAGATCGTCGATCACGCTGCCGACTGCGGCATTCTCCGGATAGGCGAGGTACTCGGTCACCATCAGGCCGCCGGCCACATCGCGCGCATAGGGCATCAGGCGGCGGACGTCCGCCGCCTCCTCCGGCGCCATGTGCGCGAGGATCGCCTCGGCGTCCTCCGGATGCATGCTCGCCAGGACGTCGGCCTGGTCGTCGCTTTCCATCTCGTTCAGGATCGAGGCGGCATCCGATGCGGGCAGTTCCTCGATCAGGTCGGCGGCATGCTCGTCCGGGATTTCTTCGATCAGGTCCGCCGCACCCTCGGGCGAGAGCGTCGTCAGCACCCGTTCGCGCGCATCCGGCTCGAGACGCAGCAAGGCGCGAAACGCCTCGCTCGGACCGATCTTCTCGAGAAAGGCTTCGAGTCCCCGCCGGTTTCGCGTCGCGGCCAGCGCTTCGAGCTGTTCCCAGGGTTGGACGACTTCGCTCGCTTCCATGACACGCTCTCCTTTGCGCCCCGTGCAGCGCGGGCGTAGGCCGATTCTATCGAGCGCGACCGCCGAGCGGCGGATTAGGAGTAGGTAATTGCGGCGCGCCGCTCGGGGCGGTCGAGGTGCGGCACGCCGTTGAAGCTGATGAAGTGCACGCTATGGGCGTTGAAGGCGAGCTCGCTGATGGCGGCGTTTCGCGTCTGCAGGTTGAGGTTCATCATCATGCGCGGCGCAAGTTCCAGCACCCCGCCGAGCAGGGTCGAGATCGGGCCGCCCGAGCTGACCACCAGCACGCGACGCGCGGCGCCCTCGCGCATGCGATCGAGCGCTGCACGCACGCCGGCTGAAAACGTCTTGAACGATGGGTGCGCATCGGTCTGCAGGCTGCCGTCGGCCCAGGCGTAGAGCACCTCGCGCAACAGCCGGAAATGGGTTCGGCGGTCGGCGCCATGGTCTACCGGCGGAAGGCCGCGCGCCGCCTGGTAGGCCGTGATCAGCGCATCGGCGCGGTACTCGTTCAGTCCTTCGAATACCTCGGCAGAGGGAAGCGCCGTATCCGTCTCGGCGATGCCCGCGAGCGTCTCGCGATGCCGTCGCAGCGTGCCACTCAGAACACGGTCGAACGCCATGCCGCGCTCGACGAAGTATTCGCCCAACCAGCGCGCCTGTTGGTGACCGAGGTCGGTCAGGCGGTCGTAGTCGTCGGTGCCGAACGCGGCCTGCGCGTGCCGCACCAGGAAGAGTTCGGCCATTGAGTGCTGCAATCGAGGGGCAGGCGCCGACGATAACCGCTCGCCGCATGATCGTCCAGGCAGGCGCGGTTCGCTATGCCTGCCGGCCTGTCCGGCGAGCCCCCTGGACCGTATAGTGGAGCGATCGCGTCGTGACGGAGGAATCACCATGAAACTGGCCGACAAGGTATGCGTTGTGACGGGCGGCGGCCGCGGCATCGGGCAGGCGCTCGCCACCCGTTTCGCGGCCGAGGGTGCGCGCGCGGTCGTGGTCGCCGACCTCGCGCTGCCCCAGGATCAGGGCATCGCCTGCGATGTATCGAAGGAGGAAGAGGTCGCCCGGCTGGTCGAGACGGTCATCGCGCGGCATGGCCGCATCGACCTGTTCTGTTCGAACGCGGGGATCATCGAGCGCAGCGGTCTTGATGCGCCGCTCGAGGCCTGGCGGCGCACGATGGACGTCAATTTCATGGCGCACTTGTATGCCGCGCGCGCCGTCATTCCGCACATGCTCGCGCAGGGCGGCGGCTATTTGCTGCAAACCGCGTCTGCGGCGGGCCTCTTGATGCAGGTCGACTCGGCGACCTACACCGTGTCGAAGCACGCCGCGGTGGCCTTCGCGGAATGGCTGTCCGTCAACTATCACGAGCTTGGCATTCGCGTCTCCTGCCTCTGCCCGCAAGGCGTACGCACGCCAATGCTGCTCGGCCCGAGCGGCGACCGGAAATCGTTTCTGCTTGAAGGCGCGGTGTCGGCCGAGGCGGTTGCCGAATGCTGCGTCAAGGCGATCGAGTCGGAGACCTTCCTCGTCCTGCCGCATCCCGAGGTCGCCGACTACGAGCGCCGCAAGACCACTGACCGCGACCGCTGGCTCGGCGGCATGCGACGCATGAAGGCGAAGATCGACGCCGACCCGTCGCTGCAGGGACGCGACTGAGGCGCGCGCGGAGGTCGCCATGCGATTGCTGCACGTACTGCGCCTGTTGCTCGATGTGATGGGCGCGCTGTTCCTCGGCCTGATCGCCATTGCCCCGGTCGTATTCGGGGTCTTGCCCTACGAGGGCCTCAAGCGACTCGGCACGATCCCGTTCTACGGCCTGCTGGCGGCCGCGTTCGCGGTGTGGGCGTGGCTCGCCGCACGCAGCCTCGCTGCGCGCTCGGCCCGCGACCCGCGCACGCCAGGCATGACGGATTGATATCATCGGGGGCCTGTGGCGCGCGCCCGCGCGCCGCGCTTCCTCACAATCCACTCTTGCCTCGGGAGAACAGACGATGGACGCGCTGCGCTCATTCATAGCCATGTTCGAGGCTTCCGAATGGAAGTCGTTCCTTTCAACCGCCCTGAGCATCATCCTTATCCTGGTGCTCGCGGTGATCGTGCGCGCGCTGGCGCACCGCCTGATCCGCGCCTTCCGTGAAGCCGTGCAGCGCCGCGCCGACGATCCGGGACGCGCGCAGCGCATCGAGACGCTCGGCCGCACGTTTCGCTACATCGTGACCGTCGTCATCGCGATCGTTGCCGGATCGCTCATCCTCGGCGTGCTCGGCATCTCGGTGGCGCCGATCCTTGCCGCCGCAGGCGTCGCCGGCATTGCCGTCGGCTTCGCCGCGCAGAGCCTGATCAAGGATTACTTCAACGGCTTCTTCCTGCTGCTCGAGGACCAGATCCGTCAGGGCGAGGTGGTGCAGATCGCGGGCATCGGGGGGCTGGTCGAGGCCATGACGCTGCGCTACGTGCGGCTGCGCGATTTCGACGGTCACGTGCATTTCGTGCCGAACGGCGAGATCACCGCGGTCACCAACCGGACGCGCGACTTCGCCCAGGCCGTGATTCGCGTCGGCATCGCCTACCGCGAGGATGTCGAGGAAGCCCTGGAGGTGATGCGCGAAGTCGGGCGCGAGCTGCGCGCCGACCCGACCTTCGGCCCCAACCTGGCCGACGATCTCGAGATCATTGGCGTCGACGAGTGGGGCGATTCATCGGTCAACCTGGTCTGCCGGCTCAAGATCGTGCCGCCGCTCCAGCAATGGACCATGCGGCGCGAGTACCTCAAACGGCTGAAGAAGGCCTACGACGCGCGCGGCATCGAGATCCCCTTCCCGCACCTCACCGTGTACGCCGGCGAGCTCAAGGACGGCAGCGCGCCGCCGTTCCGCGTCAGCGGGCTGCTGCCTTCGCAATAGCGCCCATGGGGTCAGACCCCTGTGGATAAGTCCGGCGACTAGCCTCGCAAACCGAAGGACTTATCCACAGGGGTCTGACCCCGTAGTCGCCCGTTCCACGCGGATAGGATTGCGTGGATCCGCGCCACGCCATCGGTCAGCGCGGCAGGACCGGGCTGCAGGATGTCCACTGACTTGATCTCATGCAGCTCGCCGTCGCGTACCGCGGGAACCGCGTCCCATCCGGGGCGTGCGCGGACCCGCTCGGGGCGAAACTTCTTGCCGCACCATGAGCCGAGGATCAGGTCGGGTGCGCGCCGTATGACTTCGGCACCGTCGGCGATGGTCCGCCCCGCGGCGCCGGGCGAGCGCGCGCGCTCGGGAAACACGTCCTCGCCGCCCGCGATCGAGACGAGCTCGCTCACCCAGCGGATGCCGCTGATCATCGGTTCGTCCCACTCCTCGAAATAGACGCGTGGCCGGCGGGCGAAACGCCTGCCGGCGGCGCGGATCCGATCGAGATTGCGCTCTAGACGGGCGACCAGCCGCTTACCCTTCGCAGCGGCGCCGACCATGGCGGAGAGCGTCAGGATCATCGACAGGATCTCGTCGACCGAGCGCTGATTGAAGATCACCACGTTGAGACCGGCTTTCGCCAGATCACGCGCGATGTCGGCCTGCAGGTCGGAAAAGCCGAGCACCAGATCCGGCTCGAGCGCGACGATCTTGTCGGTCTTCGCCGATAGAAATGCCGAAACGCGCGGCTTGTCGCGCCGCGCCTCGGGCGGGCGCACCGTGTAGCCCGAGACGCCGACGATGCGACGCTGTTCGCCGAGCAGGTACAGTGTCTCTGTCGTCTCCTCGGTGAGGCAGACGATGCGCTCCGGAAAGCGTGCCGGCATGTTTCGAAAACGAGGGAAGGGCTCAGGATATCATTCGCAGCATGGGACCTCTCAAAGGCATCAAAGTCCTCGAACTCGAGGCAATCGGACCCGGGCCGTTCTGCGGCATGGTGCTCGCCGACCTGGGCGCGGATGTGCTGGTCATCGACCGGCCGAGCGACCCGGGCCTCGGTCTCGGCCGCGGCCGCAACGTCGAAGTCATGATGCGTGGCAAGCGCTCGCTGACGCTCGACCTGAAATCGAAGGATGGCGTCGCGGCCGCGATCGAACTCGCCTCGCACGCCGACGCACTGATCGAGGGTTTTCGTCCGGGCGTGATGGAGCGCCTCGGACTCGGGCCCGATGTGCTGCTGGCGAAGAACCCGAAGCTGGTCTACGGGCGCATGACCGGATGGGGCCAGGACGGACCGATGGCCGCGCGCGCCGGCCATGACATCAACTACATCGCGCTCTCGGGCATGCTGCATGCCATCGGCCGCGCAGGGCAGCCGCCTGCACCGCCGCTCAACCTGATCGGCGATTTCGGCGGCGGTGGCATGCTGCTCGCGCTCGGCATCGCCTGCGCGCTGGTGGAGACGGGCCGCTCGGGCAAGGGCCAGGTGGTCGATGCCGCGATGGTCGAAGGCGCGGGGCTGCTGGGCGCGATGTTCTCCGGGATGCTCGCCTCGAACCGCTGGAACGAGCAGGCGCGCGGCGTGAACCTGCTCGATTCCGGCGCGCCCTGGTACGACGCCTACGAGACGAAGGACGGCAAGTACGTCAGCATCGGCTCGATCGAGCCGAAGTTCTATGCCGACCTGCTGCTGCGCCTCGGCCTCGACAAGGAATCCCTGCCCGCGCAGATGGACGTTGCGCAGTGGCCGGTGCTGCGCAAGCGCTTCGGCGAGGTGTTTCGCGGCAAGACGCGCGACGCCTGGTGCGCGGCGTTCGAGGGCTCGGACGCCTGCTTCGCGCCCGTACTCACCTTCAGCGAGGCGCGCAGCCACCCGCACAACGTCGCGCGCCGCGGTTACGTCGAGGTCGGCGGTATCCCGCAGCCGGCGCCGGCGCCGCGCTTCTCGCGCACGCCCGGCGCGATTTCGCGCAAGCCGCCCGAGCGCGGCGAGGGCGGGCGCGCCGCGCTCGCCGACTGGGGCCTCGGCGAAGCCGCGATCAAGAAGCTGACCGGGCTGGGCGTCGGCTTCGCCGACTGAGGTCGCCGCGTTCCGCACGGACCGTACGGTCCGTACGGGCTGTACCAGACAGACCGCGTTCGCTCAGTGTTTCATGCCGCCGCCATGGCCGGTGCCCGCCGGACCCATGGCGCCGAGACCACCGACCCGGTACTCGGCCTGCACCTCACCCGCCTTTTCGAACGTCAGCGTCACCGGGATCTTTTCGCCCTCTTTGATCTGGCGCGTGATGTTCACGAACATCAGGTGCGCCCCGCCCGGCTTCAACACGAGCTGTCCGTCGGCGGGAACGTCGAAGCCCGGCACCTGGCGCATCTTCATGACGCCGCCCTCGTGAATATGGACGTGCAGCTCGACGCGCTCGGCAACCGGGGACGCCGCTGCAACCAGCCGGTCCGGCGCATCGCCCTTGTTCTTGATGGTCATGAAGCCGCCGGCCACCTTCGCGCCGGGCGCCGTCGCGCGCATCCACGGCTGATCGATGCCGACCTGTGCCAGCACGGGGCTCGCCGCAAAGGCGAGGGCGAGGACGAGGAACAAGGCTCTCATTCGGCTCGATCTTGCGAAAAGTGTCGTTGCGCGACCTTGCGCCAGATCAAGCGCGCGCCGCGAGCGCGCGATTTTCCGCCTCCTGGAGCTCGCGCCAGAACACCTTGCCGGTCGCCGTCTTGGGCAGGTCTTCGACGAACTCGACCACCCGCGGCACCTTGAAGGCCGCCATGTGATCGTGCGCCCAGGTGCTGATGTCCTCCGGTTTGACACGGCCGCGCGCAGCAGGCTCAAGCACGATGAGCGCCTTGACGGTTTCGCCGCGGTACGGATCACGGGTACCGATGACGCAGGCCTCGCGTATGTCCGGATGCGCATAGAGCATCGCCTCGACTTCCGCCGGCCAGACCTTGAAGCCCGAGGCGTTGATCATGCGCTTCAGGCGGTCGGTGATGAAGAAATAGCCTTCCTCGTCGAAGTAGCCGAGATCGCCGGAACGGAAGAAGGTCTTGCCGTCGTGCTCGAGGAAGGCCTCGGCGCTCGCTTCGGGCTGGTTCCAGTAGCCCTTGAAGATCTGCGGCCCGTGCATCACCAGCTCGCCGATCTCGTTCGACCCGAGCTCGCGTCGCGTCTCCGGATCGAGCACACGCGCATCGGTGTCGAAGATCGGGATGCCGGCGCACTGCTTCTTCGGCCTGTGCGGTGGATTGACGTGAGTCGGCGCCATCGTTTCCGAGAGGCCGTAACCTTCGATGAAATCCAGCCCGAGCCGGCTGGCGAGCTTCTTGGCCAGCGCCTCGGGCATCGCCGCCCCACCGCCGCCGAGCGTATTGAGCGACGACAGGTCGTACTTCTCGAGATTCGGATTGCCGAGAAAATCCACCATCATCGTGGTGATCGCGGTGAACGCCGTCACCCGGGCACGCTCGATCTGCATCGCCGCGCACTCTCGATCCCAGCGCGTCATCACCACCATCTTGCCGCCGGCCTGAATCGGCGTGTTCATGCCGGCCTGCATCCCGGTGC
>Ga0209536_100006380_pt1 | contig 18060 bp, 8 predicted proteins | sample DeeMarSeWOR28_12_FD_187461 | JGI IMG/M metagenome (GOLD analysis project Ga0209536, IMG submission 187461) | Marine sediment microbial communities from White Oak River estuary, North Carolina - WOR-2-8_12 (SPAdes) (version 2) | ecosystem: Environmental > Aquatic > Marine > Intertidal zone >... | reverse complement strand
GCTTTCCTGGCTGCGATGGGTGGCGGTTTCAGCATCTGGGTTGCCGTGACCGCTTCTCTGGGCGCAGCATTGATCGGCTGGCAGGAGCTTCGCAACCTTGACTCTACGATCAAGAATTACAGCAAAGTCATCATGGAATTGATGATCATTTACGATCACTGGAACATGCTGGAACCTGAAGAACGCACGGATGCTGAGTTCTTCCAAATGGTCAAATCCACCGAAGATGTTCTCTGGAATCAGAATATCGAGTACATCAAATCCATGCAGGAGGTGCTTGCCCAGGAGACACTCGAAGAGGCTGAACTGGTCAATGACGTGCTAAAGAAAGCTGTAGAAACTGACGCAGCCTTTAAGAAACATATGCGCGACAGCGTGGTCAGTTATGCATCCAAGAGCATGGACGAAGCGCGCGAAACGCTCGAAGAGCATTTTGATGAAACATTGGGATCGCTGGCTGAAGAAGCTTCTTCAGAACTTGTTCAGCAGGAATTGGCCGCCATGGGACAGGCCATCACCGCCCGCGTGACCAAGTTGTCAGATTCACTTAAACAAATCGCGGATGAATTCGCCGACGTGGACATTGGCCGGGATACACCCAAAGAAGTGCTTAACGATCTGCTCTCACGCTATCCGACCAATGATGATGTGAAAGGGTAATAATGGCCCTCAAAAAATTGTTTCCCAAAAAGGGTGAAGCAACTGCATCAAAAGCGGCGACTGAAGTTACAGAGCCTGTTGCCAAGAAAAATGCTGATATACCTCAACAGCAAACTGAGGAGATAAAGAAGATGGTTGAAGAAACCAAAACAGACCTCGACGCCACTGCTGATGAAACGCAAAAGGAATCTCATAATGTGGCTGAAAAAACAAAAGCGGATATCCTGAATGTTTCTGTTGTTGATGAAAAGAAGAAACTCCGTCCAGAGGTGCGACCACACGCTTTTGTGGTCATGCCGTTTGGCAAGAAAAAGGGTGGGGACGGTTCACTGTATGACTTCAACACGATCTACCAAACCCTGATCAAGCCAGCGCTGGAAATGGCTGGCTTCGAACCCTTCCGCGCAGACGAAGCTACCACTTCGGGAGATATCCTGACTGACATGTTCCAGGAACTACTCCTGGCTGACATGGTGCTGGCAGACCTGAGCATTGACAACGCGAACGCCTATTACGAACTCGGCATCCGTCATGCGTTCCGAAAGCGTGGCATCGTTCACATCCAGGCGGGACGCGCTTATATGCCCTTTGACATCTTCAATGTTCGTACACTTCCCTACCACATCACGCCTGAGGGAATTCCTGATCCAGATTTCTTGGAGAAGGACATTCAAGCTATTGCCCGTATGACAAGGGACACTTGGTCATCTGACCGGGATGCTATCCATAGTCCCATTTTCAATTTACTGACCGGACTCGATGAACCCGACCAAAGAGCGCTTCGGACCCCACTCGCAACCGGATTCTGGCGCGAATATAACGAATGGAGAAATCGTGTCACAATTGCCCAGAGACAAAAACGCATTGGTGATATATTGCTGCTGACCGAAGAGATCACCAACCCGCTTATCAAGGAAGAAGCGGTAGGGCAGGCTGGCAGAGCGCTGGCCAACATGGGACGCAACGAACTAGCCCTGGCTCAGTATCGCAAAGGTCTTGAAATCAATCCAAATAATCTATCGTTTCGCAGGGAGGAAGCTTTCCACTTAAACCGCCTGGACAAAGTTGACGAAGCGATCGTGAAGATCGAAGGCATTCTTGCAGATCACCCTGGCGATACTGAATCAATCGCTTATTTGGGACGCATCTACAAGAAAATGTGGGCTGATTCATGGAATTGGATTCAAGACCCTGATAAGCGCTTACGTACAGCCTTTGAGTCATATCACTGGTTATTGAAGTCCTATCAAATCTATCTGCACGGTTTCCGCACTGACCTGGATCAGTATTTTCCAGGCATTAATGCGCTAACCCTAGCAACAATTCTCGTCCACCTGGCTGACAAGTTTGATGACAAAGAAGATCCCGATCCCGACATCGATGTCATTCGCGAGGATCTGCCCGAATTGCGCGGCACACTCGAGTTTGCACTTGAAGTTCAAGCCATAAACCCAAATGCAGACTACTGGACCCTGGTTTCGTTGGCTGAACTTCACGTAACAACATCTGACAGGACTCAACGCGTCATTCGCGCATACCGCAAAGCGATGACCGCATCGCGCCGAAATACCTTTTTCCTCGAATCATCCATCCAACAATTGGAGATCTTGCAGTCTCTGGAAATGCGCCCTGAATATGTTTCAGCGGGCATCAAGGTGCTTAAGGAGGAATTGGCTCGTATCCACAAAGAAGAGTATGCCGAAGATGAAGATGAAGGAGATGTAACAATTCACAAGAACCATGAGGGAAATGTGTTTTTGTTTACAGGGTATATGCTTGATGCACCTGGTGAAGATGAAGTACATTTCCCTGCTCACATCGAAGAAGACATGAAGAAAGCCATTGGTGATCTACTTGACAATTACCAGGCCGGGCCTGATGATTTAGCAATCACAAGTGGCATGGCTGCTGGAGGTGACCTGATCTTTATAGAATGCTGTGTGGAGAGGGGTATTCCAGTAAGCGCTCATTTGGCTTTCAGTGAATCTGTTCATGTTCGAGATTATGTCAGTCCATGTGGTGAGGATTGGGTAAGGCGTTTCTACGATGCACGCAATCACCCTCTGGTTGATGAATATTATCAACAAGAACTTGTTGGTGATCCACAAGTAGGTGATGATCCCCGCGAGCGCAACAACCGCTGGGCACTATACTCATCCCTATCTCGTGGTATAGACAAAGTCCGACTCATTGCGTTATGGAACGATAAGAACAAGTTACAGTCCCGCTACGATACCTATCTCGTGCAACACATGGTGGAATTAATGCGAGATATGGGAGGGCAAGTAGAAATCCTCAATCCAAGTATGGTCGTACCCCGCCCAAGCAGAGCTAAAAACGATAAGACCACAAAGGCCCAAGAGAAAAAGCCAGATGTCTCGGATAAGCAGTCCAAAAAATGATAGGAAGTGCGAAAAGGATACCCACTGAGTATTAGCTGGATATCCACAAGGATACCACTATGGCAAAAAGCAATCCCGCAGATGTGATCGATACCTACCGACGCCGTCAGGAACGCCGGTCTCTCTTCACATTTGCAGATGTAAGTAAAATCCTGTTGCTGCTCATCATACTGGCATCCTCGATTTATGCCCTGCTGACTGGCGGACCAGAGTTGCCCACCCTGGTCGAGTTGAAAACCAACACACCGACCTTCACCCCCAGCATCACACCGACCGCATCACAGACCGCAACGGTCACACTGACTCCGACCGAAACGCAAGACCCTGATAGTCAATGTGACTGCCCCTCGCCCGAGGTTATTGTGATAACAGCTACTCTTGGAGCCACAGATACACCGATGCCGCTCCCAAGCGCAATGGGGACAACCACCATCGCATCTACCCCAACCGAAATGCTGCCACCGACTGAGACGCCGACTCCAACAGAGACGCTGACTCCGACCGCATCTGCTACACCTACGCCCACGCAAATCATTTATACGGTTCAGAGAGGTGATACACTGGGTGGCATCGCACTCAGATTCGGCGTGAGTGTGGAAGCCATTCAGTCATTAAACAATCTGGATACCACACTGATCTATGTAGGACAGGCACTTCAAATCCCCAGGCCATAACCAGTCAAGGTGACAAAGAATATTACAGTATATTAGACAAAACCCGCCGTTCACTCGGCGGGTTTCATTACATTTTGAACCTTATCTTTAGGATAAGTCCAGATTTCATTGTATATTCCCCGTGCCAGATAAAAATCGCCTGCTCTGACCGTTTCAGGCCCTTCCAAAGTATATACTGTAACCATTTGGTCTGCATCACCATCGGTCACATCAACCAAAGGCACAAGGTGAGTTAGTGCTTTCTTAACGCAAATTCCGGGCCGAACAATTTCATAGCTATTTTCAAACACCTCAGCATCGACAGGCCAGCGATCCTCCGGGCTATCCATTTCACTGACCAGAAAATCCCCAGCTTTAGCAGTCAGAGATTCACCCCAAGGTGTTGGTATTTCTGCTTTATCTGGTTCACCAGTTTTGGGTAAAAAACGTTCATAGCGACGTTCAACAATACTTTTATAAGCTTTAAAATTTAGTCGATCCAAAATGGGGTGGAGTGAAGTTAGCTCTATTTGTTTTGTCATTTCAAATCCTGGAAAAATTCTAACATAAGAAACGCAAAACGGGTAGAACATTTATGCTAGATATGCTCTGTTTTTATTTGTCCGCATGTCCAAACGTGTAAATCCAGGATCGCTTCTTGCGGCAGACAAATCACAAGTGCAGCCTACCAGGAAAACGGAATAAACATTGTGGTCCAGATATTTCACATCAAGAAACATGGCAGCAAACTCTTAACCCCTGTATAATACATATTGAGGCAAAATTATGGATATCCTAGTTATAAACACCGATCTCATGGATCGCTCCGTCATCCAGCAAGTATTGCAGTATAGCGATCACAAGGTTACATTTACCGAGAATCCAGGCGAAGCATGGAAGTTGATCGCGGATGGACACTTCCGCTTTGTTATTGCTGACGCAAGCGGACAAGGGCAAAGCATTCACCATCTAATTCAACAAGCACGCAGTAAACCCGAACTCGTTGGCCATGTTTACATCCTCATACTCGTTAGCAAAGGTCAAAATGGGAATCTGGTTTCAAGCCTGGGCGTTGGTGCAGACGATTATTTGAATAAACCTATCATCCCTCAGGAATTGAAAGCACGCGTGTCTGTTGGATCGCGCATTCTTTCAATGAGCGAAACACTCTCTCAGGCGCGCGACCAGGCCGATATCACGCCTATGTACGATGAACTGACCGGCCTACTGAATAAACAAGCCTTCTACAAAGTCGCCCAGGGAGAATTAGAGCGTGCACGACGCACATCAGGGGAGTTCTGTTTAATTACTTTGGACATAGATAACTTCAAATCTATCAATGATAACCATGGACATACCATTGGCAATGAAGTGCTTCAAATCATTGCCAACATCATCCGCGAAAAAAGTCGTCCCTACGATTGTATCGGCCATTGGGATGGTGATCTGTTCGCCCTGGCATTCCCTGGCATTGTTAGCACAGATGCGGAGAAAATCACCAGGCGCACCTTGGCTGGTGTACAATCCAGCAACATTTCACTTCCAGATGGAACTGCTTTGGAAATCAGCATCAGTGCCGGCATCTCCGCATCCCAAAACATTAACGCCTATGCTGAAATTGACTCCTTTATTCAAAGCGCTGAGCAGGCTATCAATAGCAGCAAGCAAAGTGATGAAGAAAATATAACTGTAGTCTTCATATAATACTGAATTACGACTTCTTAAAACCAAAAAGTACCGGGCTTTTCAAATAAGCTCGGTACTTTTGTTTCCCATCCAAAAAGTTGACACAAATTTTACCCTAAAAAACTTCTACAACTGTCACATTTATGATATATTTCATCTAAATATTCGCATATAGTGGAAATTATAAAAACTATAGCAGGGCGGGTTACAATGCTCTCCCTTATTCTCGGTATGTTTCCACAAATTGTGCGGTTCTAAATATTGTGAGTTTTAGAGTTAGGGCAATACTTGAATACTTTTGAAATTACTATCCAGCGTAAAGTAGGTCAAAACTGGCCATTGGTTATCCGTCATATCCCGGGGGAACACGCCCTGGCACTCTGGAGTCGAGGCACGCTTGAAATCGATCCCCAAAAACTGGGAACTTATTCCCCTACCAACCGTGAATTTGGTCAAAACCTGGGCAAGGCCTTATTTCGAGATGACATCCGAGATGCCTTTGTGCGCGCCGTGTCAGATGCAAAATCTGCTGGGGAAGCACTGCGCGTACTGCTCTTTGTTGAAGCCGAAGACTTACGCACCTTACATTGGGAGCAACTCCACGCACCGTTAGACCGTGGCTGGGATTATCTTCTGCTCAATCAGGCCACACCCTTTTCTCTATATCTGCCCAGTCAAATCGAGCGTCGCTTCCCGCCCATTGGACGCCGCGATTTGCGAGCGTTGATTCTGGTTGCAGGTGCGGAGGAAATTGATGGCGATTGGGGTTTGGATCATTTCGACACCACCGCGACCGTTGCCAGTATCCGTGCTGCGTTGGGAGAAATCCCTTCTGATGTTCTGGCCGTTACACCAGATGCCCTGGCACCACCAAGCCTGGAAACCCTGAGTGAGCATCTGGTCGGGGGAAAATATACATTGTTGCACATTGTTGCACATGGGGCTTACAGCGCCAAACGGGATGAAACTGCTTTGTATTTCCCAAAGGCTGGTCGCCGCGGTCCGGTTACTTCTTCTGAGTTGATTGAACATCTCTCGCGCATGGAGCGGCTGCCTCAGTTCACCTACCTGTCCACCTGTGAGTCAGCCGACCCACAGGCTGAATCTGGTCTGGGTGGGTTGGCGCAGCGCCTGGTGCGCGAACTGGGCATGCCTGCCGTGCTGGCCATGACCGATAAGGTCACTATTCCCACAGCCCAGGCGCTGGCCTCCTCATTCTATACCCGCTTACGCGAACACGGTGAAGTGGACCGTGCTCTGAGTGAAGCTTTGGGTACATTGCAAGGGCAATATGATGTAACTGTCCCGGCATTATTCAGCCGCCTGGGCGGACGCGCCCTGTTCAGCGACACACTCGATCGTCCATTGACGGATGCTGAAATCCGCTTCGGCCTGGACCAACTGCCTGCTCTCGTTAAAGAACGCGCCCCCGTGCTGACGATTGAATCTGAAACGTTGTCAGCAAATGTCAATTCATATCTGGGGGCTGACACAGACTCCCTGAGCGATGAAGCCCGCCGTGAGCATGAACTCAACTTGAATACGCTCAACCAGCTCTGCACCGAAGTCTTGGACATGTCATTTAACGCACTGGCGCTCGGGCAATACCCACCTGACTACGATGAACGCTGTCCCTTCCCTGGCTTGATGGCTTTCCTACCCGAAGACAGTGATTATTTCTTCGGACGAGAAGCGCTGGTTGAAAATCTCCAGAGACGACTCAAGGAGCATAATTTTCTGGCTGTTCTGGGCCCTTCGGGCTCTGGCAAATCATCGCTGGTACTGGCTGGCCTTGTTCCAGCCCTTGACCTTCCCTGGGCATATCTAACGCCTGGAAGTGATCCATCTGCGGCCTTGAATATTGTCAAGGAAGAGCATAGGCTCATAGTCATTGACCAGTTCGAAGAATTGTTCACGCTAACAACCAATGAAACCATTCGCCAGGATTTCATCACACGCTTACTTGAACTCTCTCAAAGCCGAAAAGTTGTTATCACCATGCGAGCCGATTTCTGGGGCGAGGTTGCCCGCTATAACCTTCTCAAAGACGAAATGCAAGCTCATCAGGAACTGGTCGCGCCAATGAACGCCGACGAGCTACACCAGGCGATCGATCGCCAGGCTGAGAAGGTCGGTCTGCGTTTCGAAGCCGATCTGGGCCAGGATATTCTCGAAGATGTACAGGGTGAACCGGGCGCCATGCCCTTACTCCAGCATGCTCTGCTGTTGCTCTGGGAGCGTCGTCACGGACGCTGGTTACGGTTAGACGAATATCGCGCCATCGGCGGTATGCAAAAAGCTATTGCCGGAACCGCCGACTCGCTCTATGAGAATCTAACTCCCATTGAGCAGGAACGTGTACGTGATATCTTTATGCGCCTCACCCGCCTCGGCGATGAGCCATCTCACGATGAAATCCGCGATACACGACGACGGGTTACCATTCAGGAGTTGGTCCCTGCTGGACAAAACTCTGAAGAGGTCATTGCCCTGGTTAGCAAACTGGCAGATGCACGCCTGGTAGTAACCAGCGAGGCACCTGGCACGAAATTACAGGTTGTTGAAGTTACACATGAAGCTCTAATCCGTCACTGGCCTCGACTACGCACCTGGTTGGACGAAGACCGCTCCAGCTTGCGCCTGCGCGAAACCGTGCGTCAGGCCGCCTTCGACTGGGATCTGCATCAACACGATGAGAGTCTGCTCATCCATCGCGGTGGACGCCTGGAAGACGCACGTCAACTCAGCCAATCACCGCGATTTGCCTTCAATAAGTTAGAACAAGATTATCTGGACGCCTGCCTGGCTTTCGTGGAAAGGGAGCGTCAGGTAAAAGAGCGCAGAAGACGCATAACTCTTGCCATCTCACTGGTTGTGGCTGTGGTTACATCCGCCCTGGCAATTTTCGGGTTTATTCAGAGTCGACTTGCTAATGATAGAGCCATCCTGGCTCACTCAGGTCAACTGGCTGCACAATCTCAAGCTCTGGTTGAAGATGCACCTCCTCGAAGTTTGTTATTAGCTGTTGAAGCGATAAATACAACTACAAAAGCTGGTATGCCCACAATTACAGATGCTCAGGAGTCCTTGCGCGCAGCACTGGCCGATCCGCATGGCATTCCATTGAGCGGGCATGAAGGACCAATTGAAATCCTGGCTGTCAGCCCAGACAGTCATTGGTTGGCCACTGGCAGCGAAGATGAAACTGTCAAAATATGGGATTTACAGGCCGCCAATCCGTTAGACAAAACACTCACGGTGTCAAGCGAAGTAGGTGAGATCAAAGCGCTGGCATTCAGCCCAGACGGTCAATGGTTGGCTGCAGCCGGGGGTGACCGAACTGCCCAACTCTGGCACGTTAACAATCTTGCTGATAGTTCAATTTTGCTAGACGGCCATGACAGCGCAATTACCACCCTGGCCTTCAGTTCTGATGGCAAATGGCTGGCAACCGGCAGCGTTGATCAGACCGTGCGTCTATGGGGTCTGACATCTGCTGGCCCGTCCGCGAATCCATCTGTGCTGGACGGTCCAACGGGCGAATTGACCGCGGTAGCCTTCAGCCCTGATGGAAAATGGTTAGCAGCCGGAAGTATCGATCAGAACGTTTATCTATGGGAAGTTAGAAATCCACAATCAGAGCCGCGTATCCTAAAAGGGCATGGCCTAATGGTAACTACCCTGGACTTCAGCCCAGACACCCACTGGCTTGCTACCGGTAGCAAAGACCAAGCTATCCTGCTCTGGGATTTAGGAGACCTGGATACAGCTCCCATTACCCTGGAAGGCCATAGTGACTGGATCAACAGTCTGACTTTTAGCCCTGACGGGAAGTGGCTAGCATCCGGGTCCGGAGACAAATCTGCCCGGCTGTGGGATGTAAGTTCTGCAGACCCGACTGCCAACCCAATCGTGCTGCGCGGTCATACTTCGTTCATCAATATCCTGGCCTTTAGCCCCGATGGCCATTGGCTTGCCACTGGTAGCGCAGATAAGACAACTCACTTATGGGATATGCAAGCCAGCGACCCATCGGCCAATGAGGGTGTGTTACGTGGCCACGAAGATCAGGTCAGGGCTTTGGCTTTTAGTTCAGACGGACTTTGGCTTGCAACCGGCAGTCTCGATCACACCGCTCGGTTGTGGCACATGCGCCCAACCAATCCAGCTGAAAGCCCGGATGTGCTGCGCGGCCACACAGACCAGGTTGATAGCCTCGCTATCAGTCCAGATGGCAAATGGCTGGCATCTGGAGGTGGAAACAACCCGACCCTAGAAAGCAAAGACAACAATATTCGCTTGTGGGAATTGGATACCCCAGACCCATCTGCACAAGTGCGTATCTTGAGTGGACACCAGGATTCGATTCCAATTGTGGCTTTTGATCCCAGCGGAAAATGGCTGGCATCTGGCAGCACAGATAAAACCATCCGCCTTTGGAATGTAAATGCAGCTAATCCGGCAAATAATGCGATCATCCTGAGTGGCCATGAAAAATCCGTCAGCGTTCTGGCTTTCAGCCCGGATACCCTTTCGGGCACAGGTAGTCGCTGGCTGGCAAGCGGAAGTGTAGACAATACCGTTCGGCTGTGGGATCTGACCTCGACCAACCCATCCACAAATGCAAGGATATTGGATGGTCACGAAGACTATATCGCCGCCGTTATCTTCAGCCAGGATGGTCATTGGTTGGCTACGGCCAGCGGCGATAGCGCCCATCTGTGGGATGTGACCGATCCACATGCAGCCCCCATTCCTCTAAGCGGGCATGATGGAAACATCACCAGCCTGGCTTTCAGTCCGAGCGGAGAATGGTTAGCAACAGGGGGGCGGGATATGACCATCCGTCTATGGAATGTAGCAGACCTCAGTGCAGCCCCGATCGTGCTCAAAGGTGGGCATAAAGATTGGGTCACCACGCTGGCTTTCAGTCCAGATGGACAATGGCTGGCATCTGGCAGTCGGGATGCATCTGCCCAGTTATGGAACATGGAAAAACCCGAGTCTTCGCCAGTCACTTTGCTGGGACACGCGGACACGGTCAACTCATTAGCCTTTAGCCACAGCGGAGCCTGGCTGGCGACCGGTAGCGATGATTACACCGCTCGTCTTTGGGATTTGACGTCTTCTAACCCAGCTGAGAATTCGGTGTCCCTGCGAGCACATACTGGTTCAATTTCCACACTGGCCTTTAGCCCGGATGACCGCTGGTTGGTGACTGGCAGCGCGGATCAAACACTCCACCGCTGGCTGCTTCCGTTAGATGAACTCATCGCTCGTGCATGTCTGAGTGCAGGACGAATCCTGACTGTAGATGAATGGAAGCAATACGTCCCCAATACAGAGTATAGATCAACTTGCCCTTAGCGGTCATCTCTTAATGGTACAAGAACCTATTACCTGCTTCCAAAGGCACTCATCATTTTCCGACACACCTGTGCCTCTTTGCATAATAAAACCTAATAGACGCAGGAGTAAACTATGAAATATCGTATTATCAACAAAACCTGGCTCATCGCGTTGATGATCCTTATCCTTTTTCTCTCGGCTTGTTCCACGCCCACGCCGGATCCGACTCCCGAACCAACTATTGAAGCATCAACAGAAGAGATTGAGTTTTTCCTTAGCGCAGAAAAGTTACCTGTCAGCGTAATTGGTGAAGACAGCACCGAAATAGAACTAACAGAAGGTGAGATCGTGAGCATCCAGGCAGGGGACACAATCTCTGTTGGCCCAAAGGGGCTGGCTGAACTGCAAGCGGAGAAACGTCTGACAGTCGAGATCTTCAAAGATACAGAATTACAGATATCCAGCGTAAATATAAAATCAAGTGATTCTGCCACAATCAACTTGGAGCAAGTGTTTGGGCATGCTCGTTTTACGATCCCGAAAGGTGCCAGGACAACGGTTGTGCTAACAACCATATTCGAAAAGGTAACCAACGTGAAGGATGATACCCAGTTCATTATCTGCCACGATCCAAAAGATGCCAAACTGACTTGCAATGATGTACAAAAAGGCGAAGTTGAGATCGAAGCGCAAGGGAAGGTAGTATCTGTGAAAGCCGAGGAAGCTACATTCACATTGGAAGGCCAGGCTCCAAAAGAACCCCCGATTTGTGTACATACTGCTGAACTTGATGATTGGCTGGAGCAGCTTCGCAACGGAGAAGATGTGTCACCGCTGGGAGCATTGGTTGCTCGTTGGTTTACAGAGTCATGCCCGGGCGAGGCACCTCTACCTGAACCTACAGGCCCATTCACCCCACCCTTCACCCCGTTTGTGCGAATCATTAATATTACAATCGATGACCAGCAACGCTATGTGGTGGAATATGAAACTTACGGATATACTGAGCAGCTACCCGATACGCATGTACACTTCTTCTTCAACACCGTATATCAGGAAAATGCCGGTGTGCCAGGTTCCGGGCCCTGGATTGTGTACGGCGGACCGCGTCCTTTCACAGAATACGCAGTCAAAGACCGCCCGGATGCCGCAACGCAAATGTGCGCACTGGTAGCGAATAGCGATCACACTATCCAACTGGATAGTGGAAACTGTTTAGATTTGCCTTAGGCTGTTCCAAAAAGCGAAAGCTCCTAAAGGTTTTAGGCACCTTTAGGAGCTTTCCTTTTACTTGTGTCTTTTTAGTCTTGACTAGCAAATGGCACAAAGCCGAAGTACAGATCTCCCAGTTTTGCGGGCGGTTCAGGGATTGGCTCCTTGCAATCTACTGGTCGGATAAAACCTTCCCCTTTATTCAATCCGAGAGCATGTTCCCTATCTCAGCCTTGAAACGTTCGGCATCCTGGCGAACAGCCTCCAGCCCAGAAGGAACGAAAGCATACACCAGCAGGCTGAACCACTTCTCGACTGCTACTTCTTTGGAGTAGAACGCCGAAAAGTTGACTTCCTCTTCTTTCTCCACGGGTAGGGATAAAGCAACACAGGAATCGCAAGTTGATTCTTCGAACCCGATGTCTTTCGGGTCTCCGCTGGAAACAGACCTAGGTAACCAGGCCAGCCCAGTTTCCAACGTATCAAACATGGTGCGCGCATCATTATCGAGCAGGCCCCTCAGCTTGATCACAACCATCTTGCCAACCTTTTCAATTTGAATATCCATGCGCAAACTCCTGATCCAGCCTATTCCAACCATCCAGAATACGTGATAGTTTCCAAACACTAATACCTTTTGCATAAATACTTTCGTAGCCGTCCCTATTCAGGGTACTTTCTATGTTAACGAAAATCCTAGCCACATTTACAGACCTGTTTGGAAAACACAGTGAGCTGCCTGCACATATCTAACATCATATGCAGTAGGATATTCATGCTATAGTAATAAAAAACGCCGTAAGTATAATTAATTAGTGGGAAAGTGAATTTAATTCTCTGCGTTGTCAGAGCCCCGTTCCAACTTGGAAAAGGAGAGTAGGATGGGAACCAAATTACAGAAAAACCTCAAGCGAGGCACCACTATGCTCGCGCTATTATCTATGTTAGCAATCACTCTGCCGGGTGGAGTGTTTTCTGCCCTTGCGGCTCCGGGTAATATCACCCGTGTCTCCGTCGATTCAAGCGGCGCGCAGGCCAACGACTACTCCAGATTCCCATCTATCTCCGGCGATGGGCGCTTTGTGGCGTTCGAATCTGAAGCCAGTAATCTGATAGCTGGGGAAACCAATGGAGTGGGTGGCGTGTTCGTTCACGACCGCCAGATTGGAGCGACTACTCGCGTCTCAGTCGATTCGAGCGGTGCGCAGGCAAATAATGGTTCTGGCGCAGCAGCCATTTCCAATGATGGGCGCTATGTGGCCTTCTACTCATATGCTAGCAATCTAGTACCTGGGGATACTAACGAAATGATAGATATTTTTGTCCACGACCGACAAACGGGAGCAACCACACGCGTGTCGGTTGATTCAAGCGGCGCCGAAGCAAATGGCAACTCAGCCGATGTTTATTTTGCCGTTGCGATTTCTGGCGATGGACGTTATATCGCATTTCAATCAGAAGCCAGTAACCTTGTGGCCGGGGATACCAATGGAGTAGATGACATATTTGTCCATGACCGCCAAACCGGTGTGACATCTCGCGTTTCGGTGGATTCGAGCGGGGCAGAGGCAAATTCTGGCTCAATAGCTCCCGCCATTTCCAGCAACGGACGCTTTGTAACATTTTCATCTGGCGCTACCAACCTGGTCGCCGGAGATACGAATGGCAAAACGGATGTCTTCGTGCATGACCTCCAGACCGGGCAAACGACATTGGCTTCGGTTTCTTCAACAGGCCAACAGGCAGATGGAGGGGGGAACAGTCCTGATATCTCCGGAGATGGACGTTATGTTGTCTTCATTTCGAAATCAAATAACCTTGCTCCGGGGGCTGAAGATTACCAGGAACTTGTCTACGTGCATGACCGCCAGACAGGCCAGACCACCCTTGCATCGGTTTATACAGGCGGGAATTTTATGATCACAGGCATTGTCGACCAACCAACCATTTCCAGCAATGGTCGTTACGTGGCTTTCGCCTTGTATGATAAAGGAGAAAACGATGGGATTCTGCACATCTGGGTACGAGATCTGCAGGCGAACACATCGACTTTAATCGCACATGGCAATGAGTCGTCCCACAGCCCATCGCTCTCTGCAGATGGAAGCGTTGTTTCTTTCTGGTCCGGGGCCAGCAACCTTGTCAGCGGGGACACGAATGGTGTTTGGGATATCTTTGTGCACGAATTCGCACCTACTCCCGACCCGAATCCCACCGTTGTATCGGTTCTCCAAAACTGCCCGCGCGGCTGCACTTCCCCTGCTGATCCGGTAGTGGATTTCACTGTGACCTTTTCAGAGCCTGTTACCGGAGTGACTGCTGATGATTTTGTAGTCACAATGGGTGGCAGTATCTCTGGAGCATTCGTAACCGAGATTCTCGGATCTGGGGCTGAATATATCGTTGCAGTAAACACCGGTACCGGCGATGGCACCCTGCGGCTTGACATTCTCGACAATGACAGCATCGTGGATTCCATGGGCGCGCCTCTGGGTGGAGCAGGCGCAGGCAATGGCAATTTTGACGGAGGGGATGTGTATACCGTTATTAAGGGCGCACCCGCAGTTACCAGCGTCCTGCGCGTGGATCCCAATCCTACAATCGCCGGGAGCGTTCGCTTCACGGTAACTTTTTCTGAAGAAGTGAGTGGTGTAGATACAAGTGATTTCACCCTGGCCACAACTGGCAGTATCTCCGGCGCGAGCGTGCTTGATGTCAATGGTGGCGGCACCACCTATACAGTCAATGTAAATACCGGGACTGGCGATGGAACCCTCCGACTTGACGTCACAGATGATGACAGCATCCTGAATGTTGCAAGTTCGCCTCTGGGTGGAGCAGGAATTGGGAATGGCAACTTCGCATCCGGCGAAGCCTATACACTCGACAGAAGCGCACCATACGTGACCGGCAGCCTGCGAGCTGATCCCAATCCAACCTCTGCCGTGAGCGTCAACTTCACCGTAACCTTTTCTGAATCCGTCAGCGGTGTGGACGCGGGCGACTTTCTCCTGACAACCACCGGCTCCATCTCTGGCGCAGCCGTTACAGGTATCACCGGTTCAGGGGGCACCTACACTGTGACCGCTTCAACGGGCAGCGGCGACGGCACCCTGCGCATGGACATACAGGACAACGACAGCATTATGGATGTCCTTGGGAATCCCCTGGGCGGGGCAGGAGTTGGAAATGGCAATTTCACCACAGGGGAGGAATATACGGTCAATAAAGTTCCCGCAAACCTGATGGTGGAAACCCTGCGATCTAACGGTAACAACGATGGTTGGGTGCTCGAATCTAGTGAAGACAGCAACCAGGGTGGGAGTAAGGATTCCCGCGCTACCACTTTTGCACTTGGTGACGATGCCCAGGACCGCCAACTTCGCGCTATTCTGCACTTCCCCACCCACCACCTGCCTGATAACGCTGTGGTTACCAGAGCCCTTCTCATGATCAAAGGACAAGCACTGGTCGGTACCGATCCATTCACCACCCACCAAAACATCCTGGTAGATATCCGCTCCGGTGCCTTTGGTTTTATTGGCCCATTCCAATTCCGAGGCTTGCAAGATTCAGATTTCCAGAGCCCATCCAGCATGGATGCAGTGGGTATGATCCAAAACAACCCCTTGAACGGTTGGTACTATACCTGGCTGGACAGCTCGGCCTTCGAGTACATCAACCTGACCGGGATCACGCAAATCCGCTTGAGATTCCAACTGGATGATGACGATGACATGAACCCTGATTACTTGAGATTCTACAGTGGCGACTATGACAGGTTGCCAGATCGCCCCCAGTTGACAATCGAGTACTACGAACGGAGATAAATTTTCTAGCTTAACGAATGAGGGCAACTAATTGGTTGCCCTCATTGAATATTTTGTAGATATTCTACATCAACAAGTACAACGTTTCATCCCAAATATACCGTCAGCGCCTAAGGAGCACTTGCCTTGTCGCAAGCGGGAAGTAACGAAAATATTATTAATCGGGGAAAATAACATCTAGCGCTCTGCACCTCAGCGGCTGTTCCATCATCAGAAAGGAGAGAATGATGGATACCAAATTTCTGAACCCTCTTATGCGGGGCATTGCCATGCTCACGCTGATTTTTGTAGTAGTTAGCAACTTTTTTAACGCAGCACTCCCTGCTTTTGCGGCTCCGGGCGACATCACCCGCGTTTCGGTTGATTCAAGCGGGGCACAAGCCAATAACTACTCCAGGTTTCCTGCCATCTCTGCAGATGGGCGTTATGTAGCGTTCGAATCAGAAGCCAGCAATCTGGTGGCCGGGGATACCAATGGGACGGGAGATGTATTCGTTCATGACCGCCAGACAGGTGCGACGACACGTGTATCGGTCGATTCCAGCGGAGTTGAAGCCAACGGAAGTTCGGATGCGTCGGCCATCTCGGGGGATGGGCGCTACGTGGCCTTTTCAAGCTACGCCAGCAATCTGGTGAGCGGGGATACGAACGGCGTGATCGACATCTTCGTCCATGACCGCCAGACAGGGGAAACTACGCGTGTTTCGGTCGATTCAAGCGGGGCTCAGGCCAACGACAACTCATCCGATTTCCATGTTGCTATCTCCTGGGATGGGCGCTATGTGGCCTTCCAGTCAGATGCCAGCAACCTGGTAACTGGTGATACGAATGGCATGGGGGATGTCTTCGTCCACGACCGCCAAACAGGCCTAACCACCCGGGTTTCTGTTGCTTCCGGTGGTACGGAGGCAAATGCATCTTCCAGCGGCCCCGACCTTTCTGACAATGGGCGCTACGTAGCCTTTTCAAGCAGTGCCACCAACCTGGTCAGTGGGGATACCAACGGCAAGGCGGATGTTTTCGTGCATGACCTGCAGACGGGCGCAACTACCCGCGTTTCGGTCAACTCGTTCGGTGTTCAGGCAAATATGGGTGGGGGCGGCGCGGGCATCTCGGGGGATGGGCGCTATGTCATATTCAGCTCCCACTCATATAACCTGATAACTGAAGATGAATTGTACGATGGGCAGGTCTACTTGCACGACCGCCAGACTGGCCAGACCACCCTGGCTTCGCGCTATTCGAACGGAGAGCCCATGTTCACGGGCGAAATCGATGCACCCACATTGTCCAGGGATGGGCGCTACATAGCCTACGGATTCTATGGACATGGGGAGCAAGGGTTGATGGAAATCTGGGTCCGTGATCTCCAGATGGGCGAAACCATTCAAGTAACGGATAATTTCGGAGGAGATTACAGAGAATCGTCCTCCTACCCATCGCTGTCGGCAGATGGCAGCCTGGTCGCTTACATGTCGCATTCCAGTATCTTGGTCGACGGGGATACCAATGGCGTCACAGACATTTTCGTCAGTGAGGTAGCTTACGGCCCCGACCGTGACCCAACAGTCCTCACTGCTGACCCTGCATGTAAGATGTATGAATCTGGATGCTCGTATCCTACCCCCGCCAGCGTTTCCTTCCTTGTGGTCTTCTCAGAGCGGGTCACTGGCGTGACTGCTGATGACTTTTCCCTGGAAGCCAGCAGCGGCCTGAGCGGCGCTGCCGTTACGGGAGTCAGCGGTTCCGGGAATCAATATCTCGTGACCGTTGACACTGGCACAGGAGATGGAACGTTGCGCTTGAATGTGATCGATAATGATAGCATCCTGGACTCCGGCCTGAACCCACTTGGGGGCACGGGAGAAGGCAACGGGGATTTCACGAGCGGACATTCATATCGGGTCGACAAGATCAATCCCATCGTCACAGGTATTACGCTTGCAGACCTCAATCCAACCGGCGCCGAAAATGTCCATTTCATAGTAGCCTTCTCCGAGGGAGTCTGGCCCGTAGATACGAGCGATTTTGCCCTGACCACCACTGGGGGCATTTTGGGGGCGGCGATAACGGGGGTTACCGATCCTGATGGTAATGGATACGGTTACGAAACAAGCTACACCGTCACGGTCAACACCGGCACGGGTGACGGTACCTTGCGACTTGACCTCATCGATGACGACAGCATCCTAGATATTGTAGATAATCCGCTTGGCGGCGCAGGGGCAGGTAACGGGAACTTTACCACCGGCGAGGCCTACACCATCG